>OJRV01004032.1_pt1 | contig 11378 bp, 11 predicted proteins | sample 1599241 | NCBI WGS metagenome assembly OJRV01 (sample SAMN04168656, study PRJEB22393) | human gut metagenome | biome: human gut microbiome; feature: stool | host: Homo sapiens | collected 2014-03-17 | reverse complement strand
CAAGAGGGTTTGGGAGACTTCCCAACAAGCAAAATCCCCGGCCCGGCAGGGTGGCCGGGAACGGGGATTTACCGGGAGTGTGGCTACACTCCCTATGCTTGCTGCGTTACTGATTTAACCTTTCCTCTCAATCCGGTAGTTGACGTACTTTCCGCCCGTATCAGCCAGAAGCACCGTTCCGTCGTAGGTTTTCCCGGTCTTGACGGAATAGAGGCCCTTTACCTTGGCCTTTCCGCTTTTCAGCAGCGCAGCGGCGATTTTCGGGGTAAACTCTTTCTTCCGTTCTTCAAAAAAGCGGTCGTTCTTCCACATGACGAACTGGCAGGAGCGGTTCCCACAGTAATAGTTTTTCTTCCCCTCAAAGACGGCCTCACCGCAGCGGGGGCAGATACCGATGGAAACACGCTCTTTCTGAAATAACTTCTGGCCGTCCTCATTCACATGGTTGTAGGTGGAAACAAGGCTGCGGGCCTGCGCTTCAATCTGGCGCATGAAGTCGTCCGGGTCGGCTTCCCCTTTGGCGATCTGGGTCAGCCTGCTTTCCCATTCAGCGGTCAGGGCCGGGGAAGTCAGCTCGTCCGGCAGGACGCTTACAAGGTTCTGGCCGTCCTTGGTGGGAATGAGCTGCCTGCCCTTTCTCTCGGCAAAGCCCATCTGCACCAGCTTTTCTAAGATGGCCGCGCGGGTGGCAGGCGTCCCCAATCCTTTGCGCTCGGCGTCGTCCGGCGTGTCCCCGGCTCCGGCCCGCTCCATAGCCGATAAAAGCGTGTCCTCCGTGTAGGCTTTCGGGGGTGTGGTGAAATGCTCGGTCACGGAAGCGGCCACGTCCTCAAAGGTCTGGCCCTCGGAAAGCTCCGGCAGCGTCACACCCTCATTTTCCCCGTCCTCCGGGTCGGGTTTGCTTTTCAGCGTCGCCCGGTATCTGCGTTCAATCTCTTTCCAACCGTCCGAAAGTACGGTCTTTCCCCTTGCGGTGAAGTCTGTCCCGGCGCATGAGAAAACCGCCGTAACCGCTTCAAAGATATGCGGCTCGGCGGTGGCAGAGAGCAGACGCGCCCCCGCAAGGGTAAGGATATTCTTCTCGCTTTCCGGCAGCGCGTCCGGGTCAGCCTTTGCAAGCTCCATAGTGGGAATGATTGCGTGGTGGTCTGATACTTTCTTGCTGTCTAATACCTTTGCAACCTCCGGCGTGAAGTCCGCGCCCGCCATAAAGGGGAGCTTTTCGCAGAGCAGCGCGATAATGCCCGCTACGGTGCCGCCCATGTCGTCAGTAAGAAAGCTGCTGTCCGTCCTCGGATAAGTAAGGAGCCGCTTTTCATAAAGGGATTGTGCAAGGTCAAGGGTCTGCTTCGCGGTGTAGCCGAAAATGCGGTTCGCTTCCCGCTGCAAAGAGGTAAGGTCAAAGAGCTTTGGCGGGGCTGCGGTTTTCTTCTCTCTGGTAAGGGAAACGCATACCGCCTTTCCCGCTTCGCAAGCCCCTTTCAGCGCGTCGGCTTCTGCCTTGTCCGAAATCCTTTCGCTTGCCGCGTCCGCGCCGGATAAATCAAGGCGAACATGATAATATTTTTCTTTCTGGAAATGGGAGATAGCCGCGTCCCGGTCGGTGAGCATTTTTAAGGTCGGGGTCTGGACGCGCCCCACGTTCAAGGTCTTTCCATACAGGCAGGAGAAAAGCCGGGTGGCGTTAATGCCGATAAGCCAGTCAGCCTTTGCGCGGCAGAGGGCAGACGCAAAGAGCGCGTCATATTCCCGCCCGTCTTTGAGGGAAGCAAAGCCCGCCTTGATTGCCCCGTCCTCCATTGAGGAAATCCACAAGCGGCGCATGGGCTTCTTGCAGCCCGCCACTTCGTAGACAAAGCGGAAAATCAATTCTCCCTCGCGCCCCGCGTCACACGCATTTACCACTTCGGAAACGTCGGCGCGGTGCATAAGCTCTTTAATGGTTTTGAATTGCTTCCCCTTGTCCGGGTCAACGGCGTACTGCCATTCCTCCGGCAGAATGGGTAAGCTCTCAAAACTCCATTTTTTATATTGCTCCCCGTAGGCGGCAGCTTCCGCAAGCTGTACCAAATGCCCGACGCACCATGAAATGAGGTAGCCGCCGCCCTCGATAAATCCGTCTTTCTTTTCCTTAACGCCAAGCGCAGCGGCGATAGTCTGCGCCACGCTCGGCTTTTCTGCAATCACAAGTGTAAGTGCCATGAAAAAAATCCTCCTTTCAGCGTTCCGGCTCACTTGCCTTTTTCTCCTGTACCTGTTTCAGACAGTAGCCCACACAAGGGAGCTGCCCTTTGTACGGACAGGAAGCGCAAGCCGGGGAATGGGGAACGGGCGGCGCATTGTCACGCCGCCCGCCCGGTCTTTGTATCATCATCTTTTCAAAGGGATTGTCGGTAAACAGGGTCATGCTTCCTCGTCCTCCTGTTCTTCATCAGAAAGCCCGTCCCCCTCGTCCGGCTCCGGCTCGTCCTCGTCGTAGTCGTCAAAATCGAAATCTTCAAGGTCGGTGCCGCCCTTGACGCTCTGCTTCGGCTTCATAAACTTAAAATAATAGAACGCGCCCCCGCCGCCAAGAAGTGCCACGACAAGGAAAAGCACAAGCCCGCCCGCATTGCCTTTTTCTTTGGGCTGCTCCGGCGGTTCCTCGGTTTCCGGCTCCGCTTCCTTGCCGCTGCAAGCGGTCATGTTGTCCTTGCAGACGGGGCAGCTCACATTCACTTTCCCGGCCTCGCATTTATCGGTGCAACTGCAAACAGCGGGCGGGGCTGCTGTTTCGGTGCTTCCGTCCTCCATGAGTGCCATAAGGTCGGCTTCGTCCACTTGATTAAGGAAATGTACGGTGTTCTCGCCCTCGTCGTCCCGGTCAATGAGGATATAGAAGTAATTGCCGTTTTTGGTCGTCACTGTGATAAGCTGCTTGTTGCCGCCGAAATCGTCTACAAGGGTCGCGTTCCCGTCCGGGGTAAGGGGTTCTTCCTTTTCGGGTTCCTCATAGACAACGCCGCTGTCGTCGGTCGCGTCCTGTCCCTCCGGGGTCTGTGCAAAGGCGGTGACGGAAAAGCCGCCCGTCAGCATGAGGGCGGCGCAGAGTGCGGTCAAGGTTCTAAGGATTTTCTTATTCATTCTCGGTGTCCTCCATTTCTTCGGTGTCGTGGTCTGCGGGTTCTGCGGGGTAGTCCGGCGCGGCTTCCATGCCCGGAATACCGCCCCCGGAAAGCATAGCGGAAAGCTCATGCGGGGAAAGGCGCATGGAGCGCACAAGCTGTACGATTTGCAGGTTTTCCGCTTCGGTTTTCTGCGCTTCAAGCCCCCTTAATCTGTTCTGGTACTCGGTGATTTTCTCGCGGGTCTTTGCAATCTCTTTGTCGATACGTTCAATCTTGTTCATAGCCATAAATCAATTTCTCCTTTCAGATTTTCAGTTTTTAGTTCCAATTCATTAAGCCGTAGCCCTTGATACAGCCATAGTCAACGGGATAGCTCTTTATCTTGCAGGCGTCGCCGGAATTGCCCTCAACGGTATAGACGCGCTCCCTGTCCGTCCCGATAACAAGCCCTACATGGTCTGCGCTCCCGTCCCCGTCCCAGTCGAAAAAGATAGCGTCGCCGGGGGCGATATTCGCATAGCCCCTCGCGCCCCATTGCCCGCGTGACTGGAACCAGGGTACGCCCTGTGACTGGCACCCGGCAAAGCGCGGCTCTGATAGCCCCGCCTGTCCGTAGCACCATGAAACGAAACAGGCGCACCATTCCACGCGGCTGTTAAATCCGTACCAGCTCCAAAAGGGTCGCCCGCCCACGTTGCCGACTTGCCGCTTCGCAAGGTCTACAACGGCGGTGTTGCCGGGGCGTGTGCCGTTTACAAGCTGTACGCCGCTTAAATCCTCGGACGCGCCCATATCGGGGGAACCGCCGCCGAAAATCAGCGGTTTGTTGCCGCTTGTTTCCAGATAGACGCGGTACATTTCAAGCTGCTCCGGCGTTAGAAGTTCCTCCGCAATCTCGGAAATGGGCTTGTTCGTCAGCTTCACGTTCAGAATGTAATAGTTATAGGCAACGTCAACCTCGTATTCGTAGGTTTCCGTAGAGGTTTCCCCCGTTTCCGGGTCGGTGACGGTGCGCGTTCCTGTGCGGGTTTCCGTCCTGTGGCGTACTTCAATTTCTTCCGTCAGCGTCAAGGTGTACTGCATGGCAAAGACGCGGTTTATTTCTGCCTGTGCGCTCTGCGGGGTGTAGGTCTGTAAAAGGGCGGTGAGGTAGGACGCTAACTCATGGGGGTTATGCCCGATACTGTCAAGGTCATAGCGGTATTCATCATAGCCGGGGTGGGTGCTTTCGATATTGTCAATCTGCTGCTGAAGCTCGTTTTCCTTTGCGGCGTAATTGTTCTCCGTCGCCACAAGGTCGCTGTCCTCCGACGTGTAGGAAGTCCCAAGTATGCCGTTCATCAAGCCGGAGAACATGGAGCCGCAAGAGGAAAGCCCCGCCGATACCATGATGAATAAGAGCAGCGCGGCAACGGCGATACATACGCCCGCCGGGTGCCTTGCCACAAACGCCGCCGCTTTCTTTGTTTCCTCGGCTGTTTTCTTCGCTGCCTTGCGGGTGTTCTCTGCGGCTTTCTGTGCCGTTTTTGCTCCGCTTTTCCTTGCCGCCTTTGCATACTGCCGCTTGATTTGCTGTTTCTGCATGAAGCGGGAAAGGGGGTTGCCCCCAATCTGCGGATTGTCATGTAGTGCTTTGTGGTACTGGAAATCCACATTCGCCTTGAACGCCGCTTTCTCTGCCTTTGCCGCCGCCCGGTAGGGTTTGAGCTTGTGGCTGTGGTAGCCCTCCTTGACTTTCCGCGCCCCGTACTTTGCGCCGCGCTCTGCCAGTTCTTCGGATTTGTGCGCCCCCTCAACGCCGGAATTGTCCTTTTCAACGGAATGTATTTTGTTGTGGACGAAAGTACCCGCTTCCTGTGCGGGGCGGGATAGCGGGTTATTGTGGGGCTTGTTCTTTCCTATGGGCTTTTCCCGTTCCTCAAAGCGTAGGCGGGTCTTGCCTTTCCCGGTGGCTTCATCAAAGGTGCGCTCCCGTACAAGTTTCTTTTCTTTGGGGATAGCCGCCTTTGCCGCGTCCAGACGGTCGGCTGCTTTGTCCGATTTTCGGATATACCTTTCAAGCTCCGGCGTTGCCCGTTCCTCGTCGGTAAACTGCAAGCGGGAAGATTTTTCTTTTGCTGTGGCTTCTGCCTGTGCTTTCCTCGCCGCCTTTTTGCTCGCCTTTCTGGTACGCGCCCCGTCGATACGTTCCAAGACGCGCTCGGCTGCTGCGGTGTCCTGTTCCCGTTCTGCCCCCGGCGCATGGGGAAGCGGCGGCGTGTCGGTTAAGGGCGGGGAAGTTGCGCCGCCCGGTAGGGGCTGCGCTGCCTGTTCCGGCTGCGGTGGGGCTTCGGTCTTTGCAAAGTCCGCGTCCCTTATCCGCTTGCTGATACGTTTCTTTTTCCCGGTAGCGGCGTTTACCTCGACAGCCCCCTCGCGGGTCATTTTCTGCGTGACTTTTTCACGCGCCTTATATTGTTTTATGTGTCTGTCCCTCCAATCCGCGCCCTTGCAAGGGCGCAATACTCGGCGTTTATCTCAATGCCTATATAATGCCTGTCAAGCTGCCTTGCGGCTGCCCCCGTCGTGCCGCTGCCGAAAAAGGGGTCAAGCACAACGCCGCCTTTCGGACAGCCCGCCTTGATACAGGTTTCGGCAAGTTTTGGCGGGAACGCGGCGAAATGCCCGCCCTTGTAGGGAACGGTATTGATAAGCCACACGTCCCGCCTGTTCCGCATGGTCGGCATGAGGGCTTCGTCGTAGTAGCTGCCGCTTCGCGCCCGGTTAAGCCCCTGTACTTTCCCCTGTCCGGGTATTTCGTCCGCATATTTCTGTCCCGCGCTGCGCCCGGTGCGGTACCGCGCCGCCGTTGTGGGGGCTAACGGCTCGGCTATGGCGGCTGCGTCATAGAAATATTTCTTTGACTTCGTAAGCAGAAAGATATGTTCATAGCAGCGGGTAGGGCGGTCTTTCACGCTCTCCGGCATGGGGTTCTCTTTCTGCCATATAATATCGCTCCTTAAATACCACCCGTCGGCGCGTAGGGCAAAAGCCAAGAGCCACGGAATACCGATTAAGTCCTTTTGCTTGCAGCCCGCCGCCTGTCTTGCGATTGATACGGCTTGCCCGTTCCTCCCTCTGGGGTTCTTCGGGTCTGCATGGTAGCCTTTGTTGCCTGTGCCGCAGTAGGTGTCCGCGATATTCAGCCAGAAAGTACCGTCGGAACGCAGTACCCGGCGCAGTTCGCGGAAAACTTCGGTAAGCCTGTCAATGTACTGCTCCGGCGTGTCCTCCCGCCCAATCTGCGCGTCAAGCCCGTAATCCCTAAGTGCATAGTAGGGCGGGCTTGTGACGCAACAGTGTACGCTTTCCTCTGGAAGCTCCCGCAAGGCATAGAGCGCGTCCCGGTTGATGATTGTGTCAGTTTTCAGCCCGTTCATGCTTCGCCCACTTCCTCCGGCTTCGTCGTCATTACCCGGTAAAGCTCGGTGTCTTTCGGGAAGCGGTCTACAAAGGGCAGCACCACGTTCCCGTAGAAGATAAGCCCCTCGCCCGCTTCGGTGTGGGTGACATACTTCATCTGCTGCGGGGAGATGTTGAGCTGCTTTGCAAGGATAGCCCGGTCGCCCGCCGCCTGATTGAGCATGAGGACAAAATCAGAGTTTTCAAAGATATTCTCCACTTCGCGGGAAGCAAGCAAATCTTTGACGTTCTGCGTGATTGCTGTGGGTATGCCGCCCCATTTTCTGAAACGCTTCCAGATTTCAACGGAATAGGCGGCGGTCTGTTCCTCTTTCAAGAGAAGATGAAATTCGTCCATAAAATACCGGGTGGATTTCCTTTCTGCCCGGTTGACGGTGACGCGGTTCCATACCTGGTCCTGCACAATGAGCATACCTAACTTTTTGAGCTGCTTCCCAAGCTGCTTGATGTCAAAGCAGACAAGGCGGTTAGAAAGTTCCACGTTGGTACGGTGGTTAAACACGTTAAGGCTCCCGGAAACATAAAGCTCCAACGCCGCCGCAATACGCGCCGCTTCCGGCTCCGGCTGCTTCAAAAGCTCGTCGTAGAGGTCGCCCAAAATCGGCATTTTCTCCGGGTCGGGGTCTGCAAGGAAAGGGCGGTACACGTTCCTAACAGCGCGGTCAATGACGGTCTTATCGACGGGCTGCAAGCCCTCCTTGCCGCCTATGACAAGCTCGCAGAGGGAGAGGATAAAGTCGGATTTCAGCGCAAGGGGGCTGTCGTCCTCGCTGTAATTAAGGTTAATATCCATAGGGTTCACATACTGGGGCTTCCCGTCAATGCCCTTGCCCGTAGGCGACAAGCGTATCACTTGCCCGTCAAGCCGCTGCACAAGGGAAAAATACTCTGCTTCCGGGTCGCAGATGATAATATCGTCGTCCGTAATGAGGAAAGCATTTGTCATTTCCCGCTTTGCCGCAAAGGATTTCCCGCTTCCCGGCGTTCCCAAGATTAAGCCGTTGGGGTTCTTTAGCTGCTTGCGGTCGCAGAGTATCATGTTGTTAGACAGGGCGTTTAAGCCGTAGTATAAAGCCGCGCCAGACTGAAAAAGCTCCTGTGTGATAAAGGGGATAAAGATAGCGGTGCTTGACGTGGTAAGCCCCCTTTGAATGGGGATAAGGTTCTCCCCAAGCGGTACAGAGGACATAAGCCCCGCTTCCTGTTGGTAGTCAAGGCGGGTTAAGGCGCAGTTATTCTTCTGTGCAATGCCTGCCGCCGCGAATACGTCATTTTCCAGTTTCCGCTTCGTGTCCGCCATGTTCACCACAAGGAACGTCAAGAGGAACATTCTTTCATTCCGGCTCTGCAAGTCCTGTAAGAGGTTCTTCGCTTCGCTGCCGAACGTGGCAAGGTCGGACGGGATTATATCCATGTCATAGCCGCTGCGTACCGCTTTCTTCTGTTCCTCGATTTTCATTTTGTCAAGGTCGGTGATTTTCCGCTTGATTGTCTTTATGGCTTCGGTCTGGTCGATACTGTGGATATGCAGATTGACGATAACGCCCGTTTCCAAGTCCAGAATGTCGGATAAGATACGGTCGTTTAATTCCGGGGCAAGGATTTCAAGGAATGAAACCGCGCCGATTTTGCGCCCCATGCGGAAGTAACGCCCCTCGCCAAAACGGAAAGAGGACGGGGCGATAAAGTCCTTTGTGGAAAGCCCGGACGGGGCAAGCCATGAAAAATCAAAGGAAAACTGCCCGCCCTCCGGGTGGAAAATGCCATGCAGCATTTTAAGGCGTTCATAGCCTGTCATGGGGCGGGCAGACACGCCCAAGAGCTTAAAGTTGTTGAGTACGTCCGTTTCGATACGGGCAAGGCGGGATTTCGCCGCGCCCAGACTGTCGGCTTCAATGGCAAAGGTGATATATTTTGCTTTGACAAGCCCGTTGTTGCCCTTTGCAAGCTGGTTTTTCAGCATATCCCGGTATTCTGTGCGGATAGAATTGAAAGCGTCCTCCTGTGCCGGGATATTGACCGCCTTTTCCGCTTCGCCGCGCTGCGTCCCCTGATTGATGAAAGAGAGCTGTACCGAAACGGAAGCGTCAAAGTAGTTGAGGAAGTCGCACCAGTTCTCAAAAATGGCGGTCTTGTCGTCTGCCTGTGCAAGCTGATAGTTAATATCTTCAAAGGCGACGGTCTTTGAATATTTCCGTCCCGTAACCTTGCAGATACCGTCCGGGTACATCTGGATATAGGGGATTGTCTGCTGCGCGGTGTGCGCTTTCCCGTCGCCCTTTGCCTGTCTGATGATTTCCGCAATCTGCTTTTTCTCGGCGCGGGTGAGCTTGCGGGGCGGGTTAGGCTTTGCGCTTCCCGCCGCGCTGTTTCTTCGTGTTTCCTTTTGCAATCGCTGATACCTCCTTTTCAAGTTTTCTCTGCCGTTCTAAGACGGAATAAAAGTTGTCTGTCCTGTATGGTCGTTCTTTGGGGGCTATGAATTTCGTCCGTATGATGTTCTTCACCACCACTTCAAGGGGCTGTCCATGCTTCTCATACATGGCAAAGAGGAAACAGGGCAGCATGACGGCAATCATAGCCATAGACGCAAGGCTTGTGCCTGTGCTGTCTTTGAGCAGAAAGAAAAGCGGCAAACCTATAATGAGAGCCGCCGCAAAACATACAATCTGCCGTTTGGTAAGGTTGAACGCTACTTTTGTCTTGACTTTGGATAAGTCTTTGGGTACGGGTACATACGCCAAGTGAAAACCTCCTTTCTCCGGGTTTGGTGTTGCTGTAATTTTCCATAAGGGTAATCAAGGCAAAGGTCAATCTATGCCCTTTGCCCGCCCGTATTATATGGGGGTTATCCGCGTCAAGGTCGGGTCGTATTTTCGCCGCTTCGCTCTGAAAATCTCCACCCTGCCCTTGACACGCCGCTAATGCGCGGAGAATATCGACTTCGCCAGTGCGCCGGATTTGAACAGGGAGAAACAGAGGATAACGGTATAGGCTGCAAGGGAAAAAATCGCGCTGTGCAGATTGTCCGCTAAGACCATTTCGCCTACTAAAACTGCGTAAATGCCGACGCATATCATAATGAGGAAGCCTTGAAAGCCCAGTGCAAACAGCCCCTTTAGGTAGTTGTTCCCAATCTGTCCCCATTCCCGGTTTGTCATGGTGGCAAAAGGGATAGGGGAAACGGAACAGTAGGCGTATATCTCAATCATTCTGCCGTAGAGGATAACGGTTATCAGTACGGACATGATTTTCATACAAAGGCTTACAAGGCTCGTTTCCATGACAAGTAACAGTAGTTCGGGGATTTCCATATCGTTTAGTCCCTCCTGCATGGCGGCAAGGGCTTCGGTTACGTCGATATTCGTATCGCCGCCGATTACCCCCGCCGCGCCGGACACAATATGCTGCGCCATATCAAAGACTGCCATTGTTATATCAAAGGTATGCGTTACCAAGAAAACGGCAACAAAGGCTTTGAAAAACCACTTAAAGAACATGAATGTGTCAACGTCGTGCATATTGTTTTTTTCCGTTACCATGCTGATAAGCTCATAACAGAGGACATAGGTAATGACAAGCCCCGCAATGGGTACAATCACATTTTCAGACAGATTTTGTATCATGTTGAAAATGTTCGCGTTCCACCCCTGCGGGGTCTTGCCTACCTCCGCTGCAATGGTGCCTACTTTTTCGTTTACGTCCCCGAACATAGTTGACAGATTACCGTTAATGGCTCCAATGAGGATTTCCTTTATCCATTCGTTAATCGCGTCAAGTATGCTCTGCATAGGCTAACCCCGCCGCTTAACCGAACAGGCCGGAAAGCAGAGGTACAAGGGTGCCACCGATAAGGGCAACGCCGCCGCCCGCCATGAGCTGCTTCATGCCCTGGCTTTTTGCACCTGGGTTGTCATTTCCGTAGCCCTCCAAGAGGTTGATAACGCCCCAAATGCCAAGACCTGCTCCGAGAGCGATAACGAGTGTCTGCAAAACTCCTACTGCGCTGTTGAAAAATGCCATATAAAAACTCCTTTCTGCCGCTGTGCGGCTGCCCGAAAAAGGGCATAAAAAACGGCGGTCAGTTTTCGATAACTGCCGCGGTCATAAGTCCCCGCGCTGCGTTTGTTGCTGCGGCGCGGCGGTATTCAGTTGTAAGGGTGCGGCTTCCTGCCGCGATACGCGCAAGGAGTAGGGGCGCGTACCATGTAGCCCGTGTTTATTATTTTTACTTTAAGCTCCCTCCTTTTCAAAAAGTGGTGTGTAGACAGGCATAATGCCGTACTGCCGTTCCCGGACAGCTTCGATATACTTGATATAGGAAATACCTGCCTGTCTTGTCCTGCGTTCCTGTTCCCGCTGCATTTCCTCGGCAGCTTCCACAAGCCCGCTGATAGCCCGGATTAGCTGCTGTTTTGCCTTTTTCTTTCTGATACGCTTATTCATTTTCTGTGTCCTCCTGCAAATCTGCTTCGTCAACTTCGTAATAGTCAAATACCTCGTCCGGCTTTACGATTGCAGGACGGCGGCGCAAGTGCTTTTCCATGTCAAAGGCATTTTTCTTGTCAAAGTCGGAAAGGTACTTGTACTTCGGGTGTTTGGTAATATCGTATTTTTCGGAGAAGAACGGACGCACCCCGCGTAGTTGCAAGATACATTTCCCGCCGTCCATGACCGCAATTTCATCTTCGCTCATAAGCTGCTTGCCTAACTTCTGATAGTTCAGCCCGTGGGAAAGCTCCCGTCCTCTTGTTTCGGAAGTATTGAAGCTGTCAATGGTTTCTTTCCCCAAGATTTCCGACATTTCTT
>OJRV01004012.1_pt1 | contig 11410 bp, 8 predicted proteins | sample 1599241 | NCBI WGS metagenome assembly OJRV01 (sample SAMN04168656, study PRJEB22393) | human gut metagenome | biome: human gut microbiome; feature: stool | host: Homo sapiens | collected 2014-03-17 | reverse complement strand
GCATACGAGATCTAGTACGGTCTCGTGGGCTCGGAGATGTGTATAAAGAGACAGATTAAAGCATGTGCCCTCTTTACTTCCGCTAAATTACGAACATCACACGAAACAGACAAAACATTCCCATCCGCCTCTTTTATCATCTTCTCCGTCTTCCGCAACTTTTCCAGACTACGACCTATAAGGGCTACTCGATAGCCCTTCCGAGCCAAGTCTACAGCTAACTCCGAACATAACGTACCACCGGCTCCCGTAACGACAGCCACTTCTTCTTTTTTTATATTGTTCATACCTATTTCCTCCAATTTTTACAATTTCTATAACAAATGTCTCTTACTATATCGCCTAATAAAGTCATATCCGACGGAAACTCTCCGCTGACTACCTTTTCACCAATAAACCGGCAAAGCACCCTGCGGAAATATTCATGACGCGAGAAGGAAAGTACACTCCGTGAATCTGTCGTCATACCGACAAAACAGCTCAAAAGTCCATAAGAAGATAGGGACTGCAATTGTTGCGTCATTCCTTCCAAATGATCATTGTACCACCAGGCAGGACCAAATTGCACTTTTCCTAAAATACCACTGCCCGAATATGAACCGGTCAGTGTGGCAAAAACAGCATTGTCCGCCGGATTTAATGTATACAAAATGGTCCGAGGCAACGAATCCTCCTCATTCAATGTGTCTAGGAAGCAAACCAAACTGTTCACATCGCACGCCGAACCGATCGCTGCATATCCTCCCGCCGGACCAAGTCGTGTCCGCAACTGAGTATTGGTATCCCGTTTGGCCCCAATATGTAATTGCATGTTCCAGTTTCTCCGTGCATAGCAACGCCCCATGAACAACAAGACATACGACTGTAATTTCACCGTTTCCGCAGGAGAGATTTCCCCAGTCTGCAATAATTTACCGAACAAGGACGAAGCCTCTCCCGATGAAACCGGTACAAACCTGAAACCCGCATCCAAAGAATGGTCGGCATACTCGCATCCTGCATCAGAAAAGAGGTTCAGACGAATATCTATTGCATTCAGATAATCTTCCAGACACTTTATTTTTATACCTGAAAGCTCCGCTAACTGCGATACGAAATCCCTGAAAGAAGGAGTTGTAAAAGAAATTACTGAATCCGCCCGCAACGAAGGCTTCACTATAATATTCTGAGGTTGTAGGGATGCCTCGCGATGCCAAGTGAAATCGGCCAATAAATCGTCGGAAGTACATAACATTTCCACCCGACATTTCTTCAAGATGTCCAGCATTCCCCATCCCGGCTGCCGGAGGATGTCATTGCACACCTTCCATATCTCCCCCGCATTTTCCCGATTCAAGATTTCGTCAATACCGAAAAAACGTTTTAACTCCAGACATGACCAATGGAACAAAGGATTACCAATGGTACGTGTGAATATGGAGGCCCACGTATCATACCGTTCTTTACCGGATATGCCAACCCCTGTAATCATCTCTTCGTCAATACCGGCTATACGCATCACACGATGTTTGTAAGGATCAGCATGAATCCACAATTCTGCCAAATCAACGAATTTATGATTTTCTGCCAGTTTTCGCGGGTCCAGATGGTTATGAAAGTCTATAACCGGAAGACTCTCAGCAATCTCATGATAGAGTTGCCTGGAAATATGGGTCGTCAGCAAAAAATCCTCATTAATAAAACTATCCATACTCAAGCTGCTTTAAAAATAGCCACCATTCTTTACCATCTCCTGAGCAGAAAAGCCTTCATGTACCCAAGTACGCATCTCCCTCTCCTGCTGCTTGATAGCTTCAGCTCTCAACAATACGTCATAGGCGATGCTACGCGGAATGGCTACCACACCATCCACATCACCAAAAATGACATCTCCCGGCTTTATATAAACTTTTCCAATCCTAACCGGTATATTATATCCTGTTATTTTGGTTCTCCCTAAAGAACCGTTCGAACTGCGGTAGCGGTAGAATATAGGAAAGTCTTGCCTCAATACCTGAATCGTATCACGCAGCCCACCGTTGACCACAGCACATCTTGCTCCGCGGGCTATAGCGGAAGCTGTCATTACCTCTCCCCAATGAGCCGCTTCATCTTCATTACCTGCGTCCCATACCACACAACAATTTTTCGGCATATCATCCAGCATCTGTGCCCTGATATCCATTTCCCCCTTGACAGTGGGATCCGGATTACTGCGAATAGTGAATGCGATGCCTGCCGCACGCATTTCAAACTGCAATGGCAAGATAGTAATCGGCAAAGCTTGATCCATCAATGTGGCTTCACGCAAAACATCGTTTACAGCTCCTGTATAAAGATTTTCGTAACGTTCACACAATTCTTGATCTGAAATCGGAAACTCTATACCATCTATCCTATCCAATTTCTCAATCAATTTCTCTAACTTCATTAAATTATTGTCCATAATCATTTTTATTCTTCTAATAAACCTTTTAAATATCCTGTCGCAAATATATGTCCCAGCATCTCATACGCCGGATTTTCTCCTGACTCACCAGCCATAACAGGAGCATGGTCTGTACGGATCACTCCATCAAACCCAATTTCCTTATATGCACGCATGCAGGCTTTCATGTCAGTCTGCCCTTCATCATGGAATGTCTCTTCAAAAGCATCTGCATCTCCACGTATATCACGAAAATGAACAAAGAAAATCTTCCGACCGAAATGTCTTATCAAAGAAGGTATGTCCTCATTCATGGCTGCAAAAGAACCTTGGCAAAATGTTATCCCGTTGTAATCGCTGGGATAAAGTTCTAAGGCTTTGTCGAAATTCTCTACATTTCTAAAGATACGCGACACTCCCTGCAAGGAAGGTACCGGAGGATCATCCGGATGAAGAGCCAGTTTCACTTTACACGCTTCTGCTACGGGCAATACCTTATCCATAAAGTATTTATAATTATCCCATATCTGTATGTCAGTCTGTGTCCCGGCTTCAGTCAACTGAGGAGCTGCCTGCATCAATTTTGAATCAAATGCCGTTACCAGTGCCCCACCTCTCCCCTTTTTAGCAAAAGAGGTGCGATACCAGCCGGATTGAGGCATGAAATTGTAACATAAAACAGGAATATCCAAAGCCCCCATATTTCTCAGTACTTGCTTGAATATCTCTATTTCTTCATCCCTGCCTGGCAATCCCAGCTTAATCTTATAATGGGGAGGAGCCGGTTCAATCACTTCAAGCTTTAGACCTGCATCATTCAAACTCTCTTTAGCATAAAGCAGAGCCTTGAAATCCCACGGTTTCATATAATACCGTTCGGCAGGCAATGCCGCTACCGCATATTCTACACCCAATTGGGTTGCAATCTTCCACTTTACCGATGGCAAAGTAGGTAAATACCATGCTAGTTTCATTATTTACTTTTTTATTTTCAATTTATAAACAACACATAGAGTCACTGCCAGTAAAAGACTCAAAATGCCGGCGCATAAACTCAAATCTCCACCCATAGAATGCAGATTTGGAATGCTCATTCCTATAAAAAGCCCACCGGATACAACAAGAGATACCAACAGTAATATCATCAGTGCTTTAACATATTGCGATGAAATGGAAGGAACCTTTTTAGAGTCTATATTCACACTCAAGGCATCAAACAGTTCATCCACTTTCACTTTGTCTTTCATATCCATCTGCCCATAAACCGGCAGATAATAAAGAACCAAACAAACTATTAACTCGATAAGTGTTGCCATCTCCCAATCCACTTCGGGAAGTGCATTCAAGACAATCCCTACTACAATTCCAGCACTGATCGTAATTATAGCCGCCTTGGCATTCGGCTTGCGGCTTACAATGCCCAATACCAAAGGAATACCTATAGGAATGCAGAATATTCCCGTAAACAGTTTATTGGCTTCAAAAGCTCCTCCAAACCCTTCGATATAGATAGCACCTACTGTAATCAGTGCTCCGATAACCAATGTAGACCAGCGAGCCACAACCAGAAGGCGTTTTTCAGCAGCTTCCGTATTAAACAACCGCTGATATACATCCTTTGTAAAAACACTCGACATAACATTGTACTCGGCATTCAGTGAAGACATAGTTGCCGCAAACATCGAAGAAAACATGATACCCATAATACCGGCAGGAAGCAAACGAATGGCAACCGATATATAGGACATCTCCGGATTCTCCAGTTCCGGAACTATTAAAGAAGAAGCAACAGCCGGAATGAGGAATATCGGGGTAAACACTAAAAAGAGGATACCCGTCAGAACTCCCATTTTCTTAGCTGCTTTTTCGTCTTTCACACAAAAGAATTTCTGAATAAATGTCCAGTTCTCATTGTATTTTATCATCGTCATTACATAATAGATTGCCAACCAGAAAAATGCTCCTTTGGGACCATTAAACCACGTCATCTTCTCAGGAATCTGTTGATAAAGTCCACCGATACCTCCCACTTCACGTAAGGACACGGGCAACAGTACACAGGTAATAAGTATTAAGATCACAAACTGTACCGTACTCATAATCGTTACAGTCCAGATACCGCCAATAATATTGAACAGCGTAACAATTACACCCGAAATGATGATGGCCCATTCCAATGACAGAGGAGTGACTACAGTAATGAACACACCAATAGCATACAACCGCACCATATTGTCTAACAGCCTCACCAGTAATCCTACCCACGTCATTATTTCACGAACAGAGAAACTATAACGCTGTTCCAAATATTCGATGGGAGTGACGCAACCAGTCCGCCGCCAACGTCCGCCAAGCCACAGGCTGCCAATGATACATGCCGGTACAGTGGACCAAAATACCGTAACAGAGACCAACCCGTACTCGTAAGCAATCCCGGCATAAGCCACGAAGACAAACGTACTGAACAATCCCATAAAATTGGTAACGGTAGCCATCACCCAGGGGATAGTGCCATTTCCCTTGAAATAAGCACCGACATCTTTGATAAACCAACCGAAAGATAACCCTATCCCTGCCATCAATAATATATAAACACCAATGGCCCAGTAATCCAGTTCCTGTAATTGTAACTCCATAGCCATTATTCATATTTGATTAAGCTCTGGTCAACGACCATAATCGGAGAATCATATACCGGAAGATTGCTAAAACAATACTTGTCTCCGTGCTTACTTATATCACCGTTAGGAATCTTATAAACTTTACCAGTCAACAAATCTACCCATACAGGATTCTTAAATTTTCCCCCGGCCACTTCCACATCCACCGGGGTAGGCTGATTGAAGTTTGTAGGAGTAGCTTCATCGTACCATATCAGGAATGACTGTAATTCACTCTTTTCATCTTGATAGGCAAAAAGACTATAAGGATAATCCGTCTTTACCTCAAACCTATGTACATCTACCGAATGCTGTAACAAATCGAACACCGAAGCCAGATGTTGTACGGCATAATAAACCACCTTTGCCCGAACAACCTGGTTTTGTTCATTAGTTTCCAACAGGCCTTTTACATTTTTCTTCTTGATGGCATCATTACCGCCATAGTTCATATCTGCAATACTGAATATCCCGGTAGCAATATCCCGCCCGTGATCACCGAGCATTCTTCTCAAAGCCCATTTGGCCTGCGAGACTTCCGACCATTGATAAGCTCCTAAAGCTCCACCCATATATCCTTTGGATGGTGCACCGTTCTCACCTTGCCACAATTTGATATGATCTGAATATTTTTGTATAACTTGCCGCATCTTCTCAACCTTCGGATACACATCTTCCGGCCGGAACACATACTGGTGATACGAAATCCAATCAAAAAGTTCCAATTTCCCGCGTTCCTTAAAATCCTGCATACATTTCTCCAGAAATTCTGCATCGGCAAAGGCCAATGCCAAAGCAGCGATCTTAGCATCCGGCTCTATTCGCTTTATAATTTCTGCCGTACGAATATTCAGGTCCGTCAGACTCTTATAATCCTTGATCTGTTCTTTATTGATATCCGGCTCATTCCAGATTTCCCATTCATAAACCTTACCTTTATAATGAAGAGCCATAGCCTCCACCCATCTGTTCCAAGCAGTTTTTCCCTCTTCGGAAGTAGGCCAACCTCCTTTCAGATAGGGGGTTCCCCCACCTTCATAGATGGGGTTCCCATAAGATGCCTGTAACCAGATTTTTATTCCACGTCCAACTGCATCATTTATGATGGAATCCAACCAGGCAAAATCATAAACTCCCTTTATCTTTTCTGTTTTGGCCCATCCGGCTTGCAACCGTATCTTTTTAAGCCCCAAAGGAACGATATATTCTTTATACTGATGGTAGTCGGCATAATCCCTATCCAGCACCTCGCATCCTAAAGTCAGATCGTTTTTTACCTCATGAATACTTTTAGGAGATAGTACACCGATCGCTTCATACGGTACGGCAAGATTCGTTTTCACCCGTCCTTCACTAACCGGTGTATGGGTACATGAGCTTACAACCCAAAGCAGCAAGAAATGACATAAAACATTTATTTGATTCCTCATTTTCAATTCCTTTTAAAAAATTATAGTTAGAAACTGTATTATTCTTGTTTATTATATCAGTAGTTCCTTAGTTCTTATAACCTGGATTCTGTTCCAATACAGCATCTTTATTGGCTTCTATTGCACTGTAAGGTATCGGAAACAGTTCATGATAATCTTCCACACGAGGTCCGTTGAGCGTATTGTATTTACGAACACGTTCTACATACTTGCCCAATCGTCCTAACGTAATTCTGCGGAATTCCTCATATACCAATTCGCGTGCACGCTCATCCAGAATATAATCTATGGTGACCTCCGATGCAACTACTTCAGATGTATGAGCACGGTTCCTTACTTCATTGATATCGTTTGCTGCCTTTTCTTTGTCTCCTTTCATTAAAAAAGCCTCTGCCCGTAGCAGATAGGTTTCAGCCAAACGTAGCATATATTGGTCCAGATAAGTAGCACCGGCAGTCGATTTCAGTGTTTTCAGTGCCGGATCGGCATACAGGGCTTCAGGATGTTCACCCGGAGTTGTAATCTTAGTTGGCCACGGATACCAACGCCAAGACTGTTCTTCCAAAAGTTTACTCTTCGTTTCAGGAGCAATAATACTTTTACCATAATACTTGGAAGTAGGCAAATCATAATAAGCATCACGTACCACATTGTATTTGGAATTACGCATATCATTGCTAAAATCGTCGCCCCATACCTCATACAACCACCAATGGGTATTTGACATATTGGAAACTCCACGCCCCCCCACATTGGCATCCGAACGACCATTCGAAGAAAGGAAAGCTTTCTTTCCTTCCGGATCAGTACATGAATATGTCACTGGTGCGGCAAACCGTTCCAGATAATAGGGACGATAAGAAGTTGAAGTCAGATAACCACCTTCTACATCCGGCTCCATCTGAATTACCCATAATGCTTCCGTATTACCCGAAGTTTTTCGGTTCTGATTTTTCCTTCTGAATAGATCCCAATAGACATCTCCTTCTTCCGATTTGTGAGACCCGAACCTGACTTTCATCAAACCTGTATTGGGATTATCAATCACTTCAGAAGCTAAACGAATAGCATCATCGTAGAGTCCCAACGATATACAGGTCTCAGCAAGGTAATGTTTTGCCACTAGATTGGAAATCTTTCCATCAACTACAGTATGAATGTCAGGAAGTACAGTTGTTGCTTCCAGGAAGTCATCATACATAGCTTTCAATACTTCCTCTTTCGAGTTCCGGGTGAAGTCCGTCTTTGGAGAGACATTTTCCTCAAGCACTAACGGAACACCACCGAAAATATAAACCAACGTACGATAACCGAATGCACGGAAAAATTTGGCCTCGGCAGCCACTTGGGATTTTTGTTCCGCGTTCAGTGAACTACCTTCTATACGACTGATGATGGTATTGGCATTATTAATCAGTTTATACTCACGATCCCATACGTCTGCCACACCAGCTTGCTGAGGAGTGAGCCAGTCTTTAAGATTGCCCATGAAATTATTATTGTCACGCGCATTCTTGGCTACATCTGTTTCCTGAAAGAAGACGAAATCACTATTATAGAAATTCGCACGTACTTTCGCATACAAACCTGTTAAGGCTGTTTCATAATCGGCATATGTATTATAGGCATTCTCCGGACTCAGGAAGTCCAGCGGCTTCTCTTCCAGAAAGCTGCTTTCGTTACAAGAGAAAACAAAACATGAGAATAAAAAGGCAATTCCTGCATTAAAAATATTCTGTCTCATAATTCAATCTGTTAAAAAGTTAAATCTATACCAAAAGCATAAGTACGCATTACGGGATAAGAGTCTGTGGTGAAACCAATACCGGCTTCAGGATCCCAACCATCCCAACCTGTAAAAGTCAAAAGGTTCTGTCCGCTAATAAAAAGCCTCAGATTACTCACACCTAACTTTTTAGTCCATCGCTGATCAAAGTTATAGGATAACGATACATCTTGCAAACGGACAAAGCTGCGATTTTGCATCCGATTCGTATCTACGGTAGGAGATAGCCAAGCTGTTGCAAACTTAGCATTCGGATTTCTTGGTGACCAATAATCATAGGCAGTCAGCCAACTCAGGTTCTCGGCATTACCTATCGACTTTCCAATATAATCAGGTTTGGCAATCTTCGACCGATATCCGTTCTTACCTCCCTGAATGGTATTGATGAAAAAACGTAATTCAAACCCTTTATAGCTAAAATCATTGGAAATACCCATCATGTAAGCCGGTTCTTTATGCCCTAGAATCACCCTGTCTTCACCAGCCGTAATCTCTCCATCGCCATTCTGATCCTTAATTTTATAGGTTCCGGGATAAAAACCCTTCATAATAGTACCACTCTCTTTATCTGCCAACTGCCAGATACCTTCCACTTCATAGTCATAAATGGTTCCCAACGATTCTCCGATAAACAGTCCGCTGGCTACCAAGTCATCTTCTTTACCGTCTCCATCAGTATCCTGTCCCAGTAAAGAAACCACCTTGTTCTTATTCGTTGAAAAATTCAGCCGGACATTCCATTGAAAATCTTTTGTTTTCACAGGAGTACCACCGAGTACTATTTCCAAACCTGTATTCTGTAACTTGCCCACATTGCTGCGTACACTGGAAAATCCGGTCATCGTCGGAATAATAACATCCCATAACAGATTCTTTGTGGTAGCTCGGTAAAAGTCTATACTTCCAGTCAGCCTCTCCTTGAAAAAGGAAAAGTCAATACCAACATTATACTCAGCTGTCGTCTCCCACTTTAAATCTTTATTGGACATGCGCATAACAGTAGAACCGATGGACGTACTTGCACCATCGCCAAAAACATATTTCGAGCCTGCATTCAGTTCAACCTTTGCTAAGGAACTGTAACGTGAAGTTTGGTTACCCGTCACACCAAAACTAGCTCTGAGCTTGAGATTATCCATAAATTCCGCTTCGGACAAGAACGCTTCACGAGACAATACCCAACCCAAACCAACAGAAGGAAACAGACCGAACTTGTGATTCTCGGCAAAGCCACTAAAACCATCACGACGTAATGTAGCTGTTAACAAATATTTGCTATCATAATTATAAGATGTACGAAGCATTTGATAAAGGTTGCTCTCCTTATAAGCTGACGAACGTATGGTTTGTATGATAGCCTGTCCCAAATCATTATAACCAGTTACCGTACTAGTATATTGTTGTCCTTTTGCCAGGGTATTGTCATAGGCCTGCCTGCTAGCACCATACACAAACGTTGCATTAATAGCATGCTTACCAAAAGAATTGGTATAATTTACAATATTATCCAGCAACCATACAGATGAATTATCGTGCTGCTTTGATGCTTCTCCTTGTTGACTGGCCTCATACCGACTATAATTATATAAATTCTTGGCATCAAGCGTATAATTATAATTCAAGCGATAGGTCAATCCTTTGATCCAAGGTATACTAACCAGTCCATAAACGGTTGTATTTATCTGATGACGCTTGTCTGAATTTTCGACCATATATTCCAAGAAAGGATTCATAGTTAAAGTTCCATTCGGATTGGTAATCCACTCACCATCCGCATCCTTGGGAGTCACTACGGCCGGCATACGAATAAGAGCATTCATATTGGGGGACTCTCCGGAATAGTCCAAAACGGAGAAAAAAGTATTAGTACCCACCTTCAGCCAAGATGTAGCTTGCACATCAATATTAGCTCTGAATGTAGTACGCTTATATTTGTCATTCTTTACAACTCCTCTTTGATTGGTCCAACTACCGGAAAGGAAATAAGAAACATGTTCGCTACCACCATTGATATTCACCATATCAGTAAATAAATGCCCAGTCTGCATAGCTTCATCCCACCAGTTAAAATCTGTACCATTCTCTATTCCATCCAACTGTTGCACATTCAGTTGTGACTTGGAAAAATCCCAGTCCGGATTTGGAACTAAATAACCGGATTCCTTGGTATAGGCTGACTCATATTCGATATCACGTACTTTCTGCATCCATTCTTCCCGGTTCAATGGCCGGTAATCGACTGTCGGATTACTGAACGCCCAACTACCTGAATATGATATCTTCGGTTTTTGAGCTCTTTTACCTTTTTTAGATGTAATCATCAATACACCATTAGCTGCTTTCGCACCATAAACAGCCTTACTGCTCGCATCTTTCAATATATCAATGGATTCAATATCACTCGGATTAATATCAGAAATGCGCCCACCATATATAATTCCATCCAATATAATTAAAGGAGAAGTACTACCATTAATAGTGGTTTGTCCACGCACTCCGATTGAAGGATCTTCACCAGCTGAATTGGTCTGCCCTATTTGCAATCCAGCCACCGTCCCATGCAAAGATTGCATAATGCTTGTATTCGGCGAATCTTTCATTACATTCAAATCCGCTTTAACCACAGAACCAGTCAAATCTGATTTTTTCATGGTTCCATAACCAATCACAACAACTTCACTTAAGGTTTTTGAATCCTCAACCAATGAAACATTAATCATGTTTTTCTCTCCTACCGGTACCTCCTGGCTTATGTAACCTATATACGAAAATACCAAAGTAGCAGTTTTAGAAACAACCAAAGAATAATTTCCGTCCAAATCGGAAATCGTACCTACGGAACTCTCATTTTTTACCGTAACATTCACGCCTACCAAAGACTCTCCGGTACTGGCATCCACAATTTTGCCTTTTACACCATGCTGAGCAAAAGCCGTGGTGCAAACAAACATACACAGTAACAAATAACACCTTGTTTTCATAATATAAAATTTAATTTTTCAATGCAAAATTACTATTAGTCTTTTAGGATCAAAATAATCAGCAGAAAAAAAATGCGATTTCTGCTGTAGAACATAAGAATAAGCCATCAAAAGGGCTCTACACGAGGCCATACACACAATAGTAG
>OJRV01004002.1_pt1 | contig 11445 bp, 7 predicted proteins | sample 1599241 | NCBI WGS metagenome assembly OJRV01 (sample SAMN04168656, study PRJEB22393) | human gut metagenome | biome: human gut microbiome; feature: stool | host: Homo sapiens | collected 2014-03-17 | reverse complement strand
GCCGCATCATCAAGCAGCTGGCCGACGAAGGCCCCTGCGTCATCGTGGGCCGCTGCGGCGACTATGTCCTGCGCGACCGCAAAGACGTGCTGCGCGTCTTCGTCTACGCCCCCAAGGAGTGGCGTCTGGCTTACGGCAAGGAGAACAATATGCTGCAGGCCAAGGACGAAAAGGGCATCAAGGACGAGATCGACAAGACCGACCGCAACCGTGCCGCCTACTACAACTACTACACCCAGAACCGCTGGGGCGACGCCCACAACTATGACCTCGCCATCAACGCCGCACTGGGCCATGACGCCTGCGTGCAGATGATCCTTGCCGCCGCAGAGGCCAAGGAGATGGCCATGGAGGGCTGATGCCCGCCGCCCCGGAGGGGGAAAAAATAAATAATGATGCTGCGTGGGTGGGGTGCTTTTGCGCTCTGCCCACGTTTGCGGCATAGAAGAACTCTGCATCCTCAAGTTATCAACATCAAAAGGAGAAATCGTGGAAAACAAGCATCCCTCATCCTCTCCCGCCGGTGAGCGGGAAAACATCATGGGTACCATGGACATCAACCCTCTGCTCATCAAGCTCAGCGTGCCGATGATGGTATCCATGCTGGTGCAGGCCCTCTACAACGTGGTGGACTCGATCTTCGTGTCCCACGTCAGCGAGAGCGCCCTGACCGCCGTTTCGCTGGCGTTCTCTTTGCAGAACGTCATGATCGCCGTGGGCGTCGGCACCGGTGTGGGCGTCAATGCCCTGCTGTCCAAGAGCCTCGGCGAAAAGAACCAGGAACGGGCCAATCAGACCGCCGAGAACGGCATCTTCCTGTCCCTGTGCAGCTACGCCGTCTTCCTCGTCATCGGCCTCACCTGCATGAAACCCTACTTCTACGCACAGACTTCGGACATGGACATCGCCCGGCAGGGCATCCAGTATCTGCAGCTCTGCTGCGTACTCAGCCTCGGCCTCTTTACCCAGACCATGGGCGAGAAGCTGCTGGCCGCCACCGGCCGCACCCATCTGAGCATGATAAGCCAGCTGGTGGGCGCTGTCGTGAACATCGTTCTCGACCCCATCTTCATCTTCGGCTACTGCGGCGAAGCCCTGTCCGGCACCACCGGCGCTGCCGCGGCCACCGTCATCGGCCAGTTCTGCGGCGCGGGCATGACGCTGTACTTCAACCTCAATAAGAACCCCGACATCCAGATCAGCTTCCGGGGCTTCCGCCCCAGCGCCAAGGCCATCGGCCGCATCTACACCGTCGGCCTGCCCAGCATCGCCATGCAGTGCGTGGGCAGCGTGATGACCTTCTTCATGAACCAGATCCTGATGGCCTTCTCGGCCACGGCTGTCGCCGTCTTCGGCGTCTACTTCAAGCTGCAGAGCTTCGTGTTCATGCCCATCTTCGGCATGAACAACGGCATGGTCCCCATCATCAGCTACAACTACGGCGCACGGAAGCCGGAGCGGGTCAAAAAGACCATCCGCCTCGCAGTCTTCTACGCCGAGTGCATCATGCTGGTGGGCTTCTGCATCTTCCAGTTCCTGCCGGATAAGCTGCTGGGCCTCTTTGCCGCCAGCGACGCCATGCTGGCCATCGGCGTCCCGGCGCTGCGCATCATCTGCCCCCACTTCCTGCTGGCGGGTGCCGGCATCGTGCTGAGCTCGGTGTTCCAGGCGCTGGGCAACGGCGTGTTCAGCCTGACCGTCTCCATCTGCCGTCAACTGGTGGTGCTCATCCCCGCTGCATGGCTGCTGAGCCGCACCGGCGAGGTGAACATGGTCTGGTGGGCCTTCATCATCGCGGAGGTGGTCAGCCTTGCGCTGAGCCTCGTTTTCATGGCCCGCATCAACCGTACCGTCATCGTCCCGCTCTCCGAAAAGCAGGACGCGGCCGTATAACCTGAAAGGAACGTGAACTCTATGGCAAAAAAGCTGAAGTGGAACCTTATCCTCATGAGCCTGCTCTATTTGGCACTGGGCATCTTCCTGCTGATGGTGCCCGGCACGGCCCTCAACGTGGTCTGCTACGCGCTGGGCGGCGTGGTGCTGGCCTGCGCGGCAGTGCAGCTGGTGCGGTATTTTGTCGTAGAGCGCGGCGTGTTCCAGAGCCAGCTCACCCTCATCTCGGGGCTTGTCTGTCTGGCGCTGGGCGCATTCCTCATCATCCGCAGCGATGTGGTGGTGCGGGTGCTGCCCATCGTGTTCGGCCTGTTCGTCATCTTTGACAGTCTGGGCCGCATCCAGAACGCCCTCGAGCTGCGCCGGTGCGGGTATCCGAGCTGGAAGATCTTTCTGCTGCTGGCCGTGCTCAGCGTCGTGCTGGGCATCGTGATGGTGGTGGACCCCTTCGGCACCATGGAGACGCTGGTGATGGCCATCGGCCTCATCCTCATCCTGGAAGGCGCACTGAACCTGCTGAGCGCCCTGTACACCATGCTGGCCGTCCGGCGCTTTATAAAGCTGCATCCGGAGACCCAGTCCATGCTGGAAGCCATTACCGGCCAGGATCTGAACGGCGACGGCGTCATCGCCCCGGATGTCTCCCACGCAGATGTGGAGTCCACCGCTGTGGAGCTCGACTATGTGGATGAGAGCGCCGAGGTGGAGCAGGAGAACAAATAACGTTAGCGGGCTTGCCCTCTCAGTCACCTTCGGTGACAGCTCTCCCAAAGGGAGAGCCTCTGGCCTACCGGAAGATTTTTGCCTCTCCCTTTGGGAGAGGTGGATGCGACCAGCGGGAGCAGACGGAGAGGGCAAGGACGCTGACCGCAGACTAACCCTCTGCTGAAAAACGAAACCCAAAATCAATTCAACACAAAGGATAAAAAGAGTTATGGAAAAGTACGATCTCATCATCGTTGGTGCCGGCCCTGCCGGCATCTTCACCGCTGTGGAGCTGCTGCGCCGCGGCAGCAAGAAGCACATCCTGCTGGTGGAAAAAGGCAAGCCGGTGGAAAAGCGCCACTGCCCAAAGGCCGAGATCGGCCACTGCGTCAACTGCCGTCCCACCTGCGCCATCACCACCGGCTTCTCCGGTGCAGGCGCCTTCTCCGACGGCAAGCTGAGCCTCTCCTATGAGGTCGGCGGCGACCTGCCCAGCCTCATCGGCGAAGAGTTTGCACAGGAGCTCATCGACTACACCGACAAGATCTACCTCGAGTTCGGCGCTGACCCCCATGTGGAGGGCATCTACACCGGCGAGGACATCAAGGAGATCCGCAAGAACGCCATCCACGCCGGTCTGAAGCTGGTGGACTGCCCCATCCGCCACCTCGGCACCGAGAAGGCACAGCAGCTCTATCTCGCCATCCAGAACTATCTGGCTGACAACGGCGTGGAGATGCTCTTCTCCACCGAGTGCGAGAACATCATCCTCGAAGACGAGGAGTGCAAGGGCGTGCTGCTGCGTCAGGGCAACGGGGAGCCCCGCGCCGTCTATGGCGACACCGTGGTCATCGGCACCGGCCGCCGCGGCGCAGACTGGCTTGAGAAAATTTGTGCAGAGCACCATATCGCCCACAAGCCCGGCACCGTGGACATCGGTGTCCGCGTCGAGTGCCGCAACGAGGTCATGGAAAAGGTGAACAAGGTGCTGTATGAGTCCAAGCTCATCGGCTACCCGAAGCCCTGGAAGAACAAGGTCCGCACCTTCTGCCAGAACCCCGGCGGCTTCGTGGCACAGGAGAACTATGACAACGACCTGGCCGTGGTCAATGGCCACAGCTTCAAGGAGAAGAAGAGCGAGAACACCAACCTCGCCATCCTCGTCTCCCACAACTTCACCGAGCCCTTCAACCAGCCCATCGCCTACGCCCAGAAGGTGGGCGAGCTGACCAATATGCTGGGCGCAGGCCACATCATGGTGCAGCGCTACGGCGACATCCTCGACGGCAAGCGCACCTGGGCGAAGGAGCTGGCCCAGTCCAACGTCAAGCCCACCCTGAAGGACGCCGTGGCCGGCGACATCACCGCCGCCATGCCCTACCGCGCCATGACCAACATCATCGAGTTCATCAAGATGCTGGACATGGTCGTCCCCGGCTTTGCCGCCAACGAGACCCTGCTGTACAGCCCTGAGCTGAAGTTCTACTCCAACAAGGTCAAGATGGACTCGAACCTCGACACCAACATCAAGGGCCTGCACTGCCTCGGCGACTCTTCCGGCTGGACCCGCGGCCTGATGATGGCCTCCGTCATGGGCGTGTTGATGGGCCGCAAGCTGGCTGAGAAGGAAGGCTGCTGAAACGCCTTTCTGCACTAAGCTGCGCTGAATATTTGGTTCCCGATGCCTCTCCGCACTCCGCGGAGGGGCATTTTTTGCGCTTTCTGCCGCAAAACCGTGCAGGATACAAAAATCGGCAGAAAAAGTCAATTTCCGTCAACCCTGAAAATTTATGGGAATTTGAATTGATTTTCTTCGTTCAAACTGCTACAATCTCAAGTAGAACTCAAGAAGAAATTGCGTCTTGCGCATAATGCGAGGAGGGATCACTTATGTGCGAAGCCCCCGGAAGCGTAGTAACGCTGCTATGTTCCGGCATCCAGCTTTACAGCGCCGAGAGGCGTATTGCGGACTGCATCCTTGCAGATGTAAAGCGGGCGTCGATGTGTACGTCAGCAGAACTGGCCCGGCTGAGCTGTTCGTCCGAGGCCACCATCACCCGGCTGTGCCACAAACTGGGGTTCGAGAACTACCGCAAATTCCAGCTGGCGCTGGCACGGGACGCCATGGAGCAGCAGGAAGCCCAGCGTATGCGGGACGAAGGGCAGGACGAGCTGCATCAGGCACTTCTGAACATTCTGGCAAACCGCGAAGAGGAGCTGCGGGCCACCATTCAGGCCATTGATACCCGCCAGCTGCGGCAGATCCTCTCTCTGCTGCGCAGCTGCGAGGTCATGGAGGTGGTCTCTGAGGGCGGCGGCCTGCCGGTGGCCTTCGATGCCTCCATCCGGTTCAGCCACCTGGGCAAGCGGTGCGTTTCCAGCGCAGTCCACGAGAAGAACCTTGCCTTTGCCCAGACGCTGACCCCCAAAGACATCCTCATCGTGCTCTCGGCCTCCGGGCAGAGCGCCAGGCTGGAAGAGGTGTCCGCTGCCGCCAAAGGGCGGAATGTACCGGTGCTGGTCATCACCTGTGACAGCCACGGCCCGCTGGCCCAGCTGGCCGACTATGTGATGACGGCTTCCAACCGCGAACAGCGGCTCATCGAGGGCAGCCATGCGGCATCGCTGCTCTCGCCGAACGTCCTTATCGAGGTGCTCTACTACCTGCTGCGGATGGAAAATCTGTAAAAAACAAACGCTGGCACCTTCGTGCCAGCGTTTGTTTTTATCATTGGAGCTCCAGATCACTGGGCAGGATGACATCCAGCTCCGCCGCAGGCTCTGCCACGAGGCGGCGGCTCTGGTTGAAGATGGCTTTTTCCAGCGTATTGCGGGCGAGACGTCCGTTGCCCGCCGTGCGGGCATCCTCTGCCTGGCGGCGCTCATAGTAGCCCCGCAGCGGTTCCGTGCAGCTCTCGGCCAGCCTGTAGCCCTTGCCCCTCGCCAGCACATTCGTGATGTCCAGCAGCTCATCGGCGGTGTAGTCCGGGAACTCTATCTTGTTCGGGAAGCGGCTGGCAAGGCCGCTGTTGGCGGTCAGGAACGTCTCCATCTCCCTGGTGTAGCCCGCAAGGATGACCACCAGCTCGTCGCGGTGGTCTTCCATCCCCTTCACCAGCGTGTCGATGGCCTCGAGGCCGAAGCTGTCCTGCTCGCCCCGGTAGAGGCTGTAGGCCTCGTCGATGAAGAGGACGCCGCCCAGCGCGCTCTGGATGACGCTGTTGGTCAGGGGGGCGGTGTGGCCGGTGTAGCGGCCCACGAGGTCTCCCCGGCTCACCTCCACCAGCTGCCCGCCCTTGAGGGCGCCGATGGCCTTGAGGTACTTTGCCACGAGCCGGGCGATGGTGGTCTTGCCGGTGCCGGGGTTGCCGGTGAAGATCATGTGCATCGAGAGGCTGGCGGTCTTGAGGCCCGCCGCCGCACGGCGCTGCTGCACCTGAATGTTATCGGCGAGGCCGAAGACGTATTCCTTCACCGGTGCAAGACCCACGAGGTCGTTCAGCTCTTTCCTGATTTCTTCCACTGCGCCGGTATAGGCGGCGGGCAGCAGGTCGAAGAGCTTCTGGGGTCCGGCGTCGTTGAGGGCAAAGTCCAGGCCGTCCTCCCGGGCAGTCAGTGTAATCATTCCGGTAAGCGTGGCATCTGTTTGCAGACAGTATTCGCTCAGAGCGCGGAATATCTTATCGCAGCAGGCGGTCAGCCCCTCCGCACCCTGCTTCGGGCTGCACTGGGCCGCCACATAGTCCCGCACATCCGCGCCCGCCGACAGGGTCAGGCCGAGGCGGGTCTTCACTTTTGCGGCCAGCGCGTTGAGCTGTTGGGCCGCCAGCGCGGCGAGGGCTTCCCGCGCAAAGGCGCTGGTCTCACAGACATCGCCCAGCGCCGAGACGAAGGCCGCACCGAACTTGTCAGCCAGCGCCTCCCGGCCCTTCTGGGAGAAGAAGACGAGGTACTTGCCGCAGGGGGTGATGCGGCTCACAGCCCCGGGGGCCAGCGCCGTCCCGGCGTCCACGAGGATGCTCTCCTTGTTGACAAGATACCGGCTGGACAGGGGCGCACTGCCCTTGACGGCGAGGTCTGCCAGCGTCTTCAAAAATCCCGGGTAGCAGCTCTCGTAGTGCTCAAAGACCAGGATCTCGCCCGGCGCATGGAGGGCGGCGTACAGATCCTGCAAAAAGAGCTTTTCAGCCCCCGGGTTGGGGTAAAGCGCCAGATCCATAACGGCCAGCTTATCGCTCTGCAAAAGGCCCCGGGCGGCCATGCAGCGGGCCGTCTCCGTCAGAGCGAAATGCCGCCCCGTGCCGGGCGCACCCCAGAGCAGGATGACGTTCCGGGCCGTGGGGGCCTCCGTCCCCAGCACGAAGGGCCGGCGCATGGCCCGCACGACGCCGTCCACAAAGGCGTCCTGCCCCAGCACCGTCTTTTTCACCTCAGCGGCCAGCCCTTCGAAGCTGCCCAGATGCTCCTGTCTGACTTCGGTGGTGCCTTTGGCCAGCAGGCCGTCGGCCTCCATATCCTCGAGCATCTTCCGGCTCTGGGCCAGCGCCTCCTGTGTGGTGTTTCTGCGCAGTTCGGCGTTCTGTTTTTTCAGCATTTCGTCCAGCTTTTTCTGCTGCTCGAGCAGGGCTGCGTTCATATCGGGCAGACCGGGCTTTTCCGGCGGCGTTTTCTGCGGATCAAAGCGCAGTTTTCCTCCCGGGCCGAACACTCCGTTCATCAAGTTCTCCCAATCGTCGGTGTATGCCATCTGCCTGCCTCCGTCCTGCGTTTTTTCCCAGTATAGTGTACTTTGCCCCCTTTTGCAAGAAAAGTCTTGAAAATCCACGGGCAGGCGGGTACACTAATTTTATATTGATTTGATATGCGAAGGGAATGGAACGAAATGAAAACGCCCGCAGAGTGGAAAACGCTGTTCGAGAGCAGCGCCTTTGCACGGCAGACAAACTACAGCGGCCCTCTGGGGCCGGAATATAACCCCTCCGGCACCCGGCTCCGGCTCTGGGCGCCCACGGCGCAGAAGGTATCAGTCAACCTCTACCGCCGGGGCGACGGCGGGGCCTGCATGGGGACCCTGCCGCTGGAACAGCACGGGCAGGGCGTCTGGTCGGTCTATCTGCCCGGCGACCAGCACGGACATTACTATACCTTTACCGTCGAGGTGGACGGCACAGCATACGAGACGGGCGATCCCTACGCCCGGACTGCAGGCGTCAACGGCCTGCGGAGCATGATTTTAGACGCGCCCCGCATCGACCCGCCCGACTGGAACCACGACCACCGGGTCATCGTCCCGGCCTCCCGCCGGACGGTGTGGGAGGTCAGCGTCCGTGACTTCTCGCAAGACCCGGCCTGCGGCGTTCGGAATGCATGGCGGGGCAAATTCATGGCCTTTACCCAGAAGGGAACCACCCTTTCTTCCGCCGGCACCTTCCCCACCTGCCTCGACTATCTCAAGCGGCTGGGAGTGGGCTATGTGCAGCTGATGCCCATCTTCGACTTCGGCAGTGTGGACGAGAGCCGCCCCCTCACCCGGCAGTACAACTGGGGCTACGACCCCACCAACTACAACGTCCCCGAGGGCAGCTACTCCACCGACCCCGCGAAAGGCGAAGTCCGGGTGCGGGAGTGCAAGGAGATGATAGCTTCTCTCCACGCGGCGGGCATCGGCGTCATCATGGATGTGGTGTACAATCATATGTACCGCAATGAGAACCCGCTGAACAGCACGGTGCCTTATTATTTCTTCCGGCAGAACCCGGACGGCAGCTTCTCCAACGGCAGCGGCTGCGGCAACGAGTTTGCCAGTGAGCGGCCCATGGCCCGGAAATACCTCATCGACTCGGTGCTCTACTGGGCGCAGGAATATCACATCGACGGCTTCCGCTTCGACCTCATGGGCCTCTATGACGTGGACACCATGAACGAACTGCGGGCCGCGCTGGACGCTCTGCCGGGCGGCAGAAGCATCCTGATGTACGGTGAGCCGTGGCAGGGCGGCGGGAGCCAGCTCCACCGGTACGAGGCCAACAAGGCGAACCTCGCCATGCTGTCCGAGCGCATCGGCATCTTCTGCGACAACACCCGCGACGTCATCAAGGGCGGCTGTTTTGACGCCCGGGAGCCGGGTTACGTCGAGGGCAGACCGGGCAGCTTCTGGGACATCGGCGGGGCCGTGGCCGCGTGGTGCCGCAGCGACAAGCTGCCCGCCCATTCGCCCTCCCAAATCGTCAGCTATGTCTCTGCCCACGACAATTTCACTCTCTGGGATAAACTCATGCTCGTCCGGTACGCCCGTCCCGAGTACACTGCCGCCGACTCGGCGGCGCTGGCCCAGAACCGGCTGGCGGCGGGCATCTATCTCACCTGCATGGGGATGCCCTTCCTGCAGGCCGGCGAGGAGTTCGCCCGCACCAAAAAAGGTCAGGGCAACACCTACCGCTCTTCTCCCTCCCTCAACCGTCTGGACTGGAAGCGGGCCGCGCAGTTCCACGGTCTTGTGGACTATTACCGGGGCCTGCTGGGCCTGCGGGCGCAGTTCCCCCGCCTGAGCGCCTCGGACGCGGCCAGCCCGGCGGCCATCCGATTTTTCTCGCTGGAACAGCCCCTCGTGGGCTGGACCTTGCCCGCCGCACCCGGCGACGGCGCGGCATGGCGGGCGCTCTGCGTCTTTTACAATCCCACGGAAGAAGAAAAGCGGGTCCGCCTGCCCGACGGCCAGTGGAAATTGCTGAGCGACGGCGTATCGTCTGCGCTCTGGAAAGGCCCCAGCCGGGTCCGCGGCGGCGAAGTGACACTGCTGCCATACAGTGCAACGATTTTCGGCCAGGTATAATAAAAAAAGCGGCCCGCCGCTTTGCGCGGCGAGCCACCCAATCATGTCCTGATTTAGCCCTGCGGGTTCTGCTGAGGTGCAGACTCGGCAGACTTCTCCTGACGAGATGCGCCGTTGGTGCCATTGCCGCTGTTGGAGGCGTTCTTTTCGCCCAGCGTCAGGCTGACAGTCTGCATCTGACCGTCGCGGGCGACGGTGATGGACAGGGTGTCACCGGCAGAGTGCTCCTGCATCAGGGTGCCAAGGTCGGTCTTCTGGGCTACCTCGGTGTTGTCGATGCTGATGATGCGGTCGCCGGCCTTGAGGCCCGCCTTATCGGCAGGGCCGCCGGACACGACGTCCATGACGTAGATGCCGTAGGCGTTGACGCCCAGCTGTGCCGCCGTCTGTGCGTCGGTGACAGCCAGATAGGTGATGCCCATGTAGGGACGGCCCGTGACGTAGCCGTTCTCCAGCAGGTCCTGCGCCACCTTGATGGCGTCGTTGATGGGGATGGCGAAGCCCAGACCCTCAGCGTCAGAGCTGGAAGACTTTGCGTTGACGATGCCGATCAGCTCGCCGTTCATGTTGAACAGGCCGCCGCCGGAGTTGCCGGGGCTGACAGAAGCGTCCATCTGGACCAGGGACATGGTGTTCACAGAACCGGAGCTCTGGATGCTGACACTGCGGTTCAGCGCACTGACGATGCCGCTGGTAACGGTGCCGCCCAGCTCCCCCAGGGGGTTGCCCACAGCCAGCACATTGTCGCCCACGGTCAGGGTATCGCTGTCCCCCACGACAGCCGGGGTCAGGCCGTTGGCGTCGATCTTCAGCACAGCCACATCGCTGGTGGAATCCTCGCCCACCACGGTGGCGGTATAGTCAACATCGCCGATGGTCACGGTGATGTTGGACGCGCCCGCGACCACATGGTCACAGGTGAGGATGTAGCCGTCCGAGCTGATGATCACGCCGCTGCCGGCACCGCTCTCCACCTGATTCTGGCCGTACCACGACCACTGAGAGTAGACCACCTGCTCCGTAGTGATGACCACCACGCTGGGGCTGACCAGATCAGCCACCTGTTCAGTGGTCAGGCTGCTGCCGCTGCTGGATGCTGCGGTGATGGAACTATCCGAACCGGATGCACTGTCGGCCGTAGAGGAAGGTGCCACCTGCTGAATGACCACCTTGCCGCTGCCGCCAAACTTTGCCCCCACAAAGCCGCCCGCAAAGCCCATGGCTGCGGCCAGCACCAGCGCCACGGCGCTGCGTGCAACGCGCTTGCCGTTGAACTTTTTCTTCTTTTTAGGGGGCTGCGCGTCCTGCGGCTGTACCGGATGTACCGGCGGCGTTGCACCGCCTGCGCCGTTGTCTGTCTGCGGGGCGGTGTAAGCGGTCTCCGGTTCCGGCTGCGGGTCGTTGTACTGGTTGGCGGTGTTCATGCCGCTGCTGCCCACATTGGGATAACCGGTATCTCCGCTTTCGTTTTTATCCTGAGAGGAATAATCATATTCCCATTTGTTCTCATTGTCCATGCTGATACTTCCTTTCCGTAAGGGATACGTCCACAGGAGCCCTGTTCCTTTGAACTGCTCCTATTGTAACCGTCAATTGTGAAAATCAATCGCGCGCGCCGTGAAGAAACTGTGAAATAAAGACGCACTTTCCGCCCTTGACAGCGGCCTTTGCGCTTGCTATTGTAAAAGCGTAAATTCAGGAGGAACACACCATGGAACTGCACCGCACAGACGAGGGCTTTGCCCTCTATAAGGAAAAAACACAGATCGGCTTCTGCGCGCTCACGCCCGCCGCAAAGGGGGCTGCCATCACCGCGTTTGGCATCGAACCGCAGTGGCGGCGCAAAGGCTACGGCTCCTATCTATTAAAAGAAGCCTTGCGCGCCTACGCCGGATACGACCGCGAAAAGGCTACCGTATTTACCGCCCCGCTGCCCGCCGATGCCGCAGAGCTTGCGTTCTGGGCAAAGTTCGGCTTTGCGGCAGAAGGCAGGCAGCTGGTGCGCCGCCGCACGC
>OJRV01003963.1_pt1 | contig 11546 bp, 9 predicted proteins | sample 1599241 | NCBI WGS metagenome assembly OJRV01 (sample SAMN04168656, study PRJEB22393) | human gut metagenome | biome: human gut microbiome; feature: stool | host: Homo sapiens | collected 2014-03-17 | reverse complement strand
TCCGTTCAGCATCATTTAATTCTTTAGCCTTAGTGGGAGTTTCTTTCCGGGTCTCTTCTGCATGCAGCGAATTGATCCCGGTAAGCAGGAAGAGTGAAAAGAGTATCCCGTATATTACTTGTTTCAGCATATATTCGTTTTCTATATTTTATCACGTATCTAATTTTATACGATAATCATATACGGTCATCGTATAAAGGAGTATACGGCGGTCGTATAGTATCACATACGATGTCCGTTTATTCTTTCCCGGTATGTCCGAAGCCTCCGGCGCCGCGTTCGGTATCGTCGAGCACTTCCACCGGTTTCCAGCTTACCTGGTTGAAAGTAGCGATCACCATCTGGCAGATACGCTCCCCGTCATTGACGGTAAACGGTTCGGAAGAGAGGTTTATCAAGATTATGCCGATCTCGCCGCGATAGTCCGCATCGATAGTACCCGGCGTGTTCAGCAATGTGATGCCATGCTTCAATGCCAGACCGCTACGGGGGCGCATCTGTGCCTCATAGCCTTCCGGCAACGCGATATATAATCCGGTCGGTATCAGTTTCCGTTCAAGGGGTTTCAACACTATCGGTTCCGTCAGATTTGCACGAATGTCCATTCCTGCCGACAGCGGAGTCGCGTATCCCGGCAGCGGATGGTGTGACTTATTTATGATCTTTACTTCCATAAACTCTTTTATTTCCGGGCAAATTTACACAAATATCCCTGATTACCATCTCCCGGAAGTTCCATTATTCTTTAAATTATACTAAGTACACCTATATGCATCTACACCGGAGTGTTTTGATTCCCTTATGATGCTTTTTCTTCAAAACAAGCAAGAAAAGTACCGAAAACAAGCAGAAATGATCACAGACACCCCCATCTTGCACCTTTCAACATCCGGTTGTATGGGGCGGTTACACCCGGATGTTTCTGCTCCAGACACCCGGATGTATGGAAACAAAACATACCAACTAATTGATTAATCTATGCTTATATTGCAAAACAAAGACTATGACTTTCAGAAAACCGGTGATACATAAGTGATAGACAAATATGGCATCTATCACTCCTACGCACTATAATTATCAAAGCTCACATGGTAAAGTGCGATAGAGTGACAGAGGATTCCGCAAAAACAAGTTCTGCAACCAAGCCCTGTCCCTCTTATTCTCCTACCTTTATTTCCACGATTGCATCCGGCAGGCCTTCCGCCATAGCTTTCAACCGGATGGTTCCTGCCTTGCCCGTGTTTTGTACGACCGCCATTGCTTTTCCGTAGAAAGCGTGGCGTTCCGGTTTCTTAAGGCTGACGGGATCATTCTGATCTCCGTTATCTGTCCCGGCGATAAAGCCGTCCCCCTCAACCGTAAAGCGAAGCAGGTTGTCGGCATCCGGCACCAGGTTTCCGTCTTTGTCCTGTATTTCCACGGTCACGAATGAAAGATCCGTGCCATCGGCGTGCAAGGCGGAACGATCGGGGATCAGCATGATCCGGGCAGGTTCGCCGGCCGTACGGATCTCACGTGTAAGCACTTCCTTGCCGTCCCTACGGGAAACGGCTTTCAACGTACCCGGCGTAAAAGGAACCCGCCAGCAGACATGGAAAGCATCGTCCGGCTTGCTCTTGACACCCAGGCTCTCGCCGTTCAGGAAAAGCTCCACTTCATCCGCCCGGTTATAGTAGGCCCAGACATCGACAGTCTCTCCCTTTTTCCAGTTCCAGTGCGGGAAAAGGTGAAGAACCGGTGTGTCGGTCCATTCGCTCTGATACATATAATAGACATCTTTCGGAATACCTGCCAAGTCGACAATACCGAAGAAACTGCTACGGCTCGGCCACCAGTAAGGTGTCGGTTCACCCAGATAGTCGAAGCCCGTCCAGATAAACATACCTGAAACATAAGGCAACCGTTTGACTTCCCGCCAAGTCACCTCGTGGGTCGAGCCCCAAGGCACATGGCAGTTGTCATAAGCCGAGCAAAGGTGTTCGGGACGATCGAACCGTTCCCGCCAGGTGTTCGGCCAGACATACATCGAATCGGACGGCATCTGGTAGTAGCCGCGTGTCATCAGGGCGGAAGTAGACTCGCTTACAATTAACGTCTTGCCCGGAAAATTCTGCGGAAACGGCTCGTAATTCTTTTCGTGATAGTTGAATCCCAATACATCCAATGCATTCGAACGGAAGATCAGGTTACCCGGTGTCGCCTCGTTGTTGGCTGCAGTGACAGGGCGCGTCTTATCCAGGCGCTTGACGATCGCTGCCAACGAATGGGCGATCAATCCCTGTACGCTCATGGCGGTATCGGACAAGATCTCGTCATCCACCGGATGGCCTGCATTGAGGATCAGGTTGGCGGCTTCGAGACTGAGCGTGTCGGCATCGGCATGTTGCCATTGCTCCAGTACTTCGTTTCCAATGCTCCACATAAAGACGGACGGATGGTTACGGTCGCGCAGGATCTGGTCTGTCAAGTCTTTTTCATGCCATTCGTCAAAATATCGGGCATAGTCGTACGGTGATTTCCGTTTCCGCCACATGTCGAAAGCCTCGTCCTGTACCAGCAATCCAATCCGGTCACAGATGTCGAGCAGTTCGGGTGCCAGCGGGTTATGGCTGGTGCGGACGGCATTGGCCCCCATGTCTTTCATCATTTGCAGTTGACGTTCGAGCGCCCTCGGATTGACCGCGCTTCCGAGGCATCCCAAGTCATGATGCAGGCAGACGCCCAATATTTTGGTCGGTTCTCCGTTCAAGGAGAATCCCGTATGCTCGTCCCAATCGAATTTGCGTATGCCGAATGTGGTTCGATAGCGGTCCGTCAGTTTATTGCCGACTCTCACCTCGGTTATGGCGGTGTACAGATAAGGATTCCGGACGCTCCATAGTTCAGGATAGAACATTTCTATCGTGTGTGTAACGGTTTTCTTCCCTCCTGCGGCTATCTCGGCCGGGGAGGATATCCGGTAGAGGGTCTTTCCTTCCTTGTCTTGTATCAGGGTAGAAACTTCCACGGTCACATCGGATGCCTCGTTTTTCAAAGTCGTTTCAATCTCGACCGTACTCTTGTCCGCATTCATGACCGGAGTAGTGATGTTTGTCCCCCAATTGTCCACATGGACTTGTCCGGTTTTCACCAACCATACATTCCGGTAAATGCCGGACCCTGAATACCAACGGGAATTAGGCTGGTCGCTGTTATCGGCCTGGACAACCAAAACATTCTCCTCCTTTCCATAATTCAGATACGGTGTCAGATCATAACGGAACGAAACATATCCGTTGGGACGAAAACCTAGCAAATGTCCGTTCAGCCAAACTCTACTGTTCCGATAAACGCCGTCGAAATCAATATAGATCACTTTTCCCTTGTCGCTTTCAGGCAGTTTGAAGTGTTTCCGGTACCACCCCATTCCACCGGGCAGCGCACCGCCTCCGGGAGTTGCCGGGTTATCGAGAGAAAAATCCGCCTCGATGCTCCAGTCGTGAGGCAAGTTCAGGACTCGCCAATTGCTGTCATCCGTATCGGGAGCGGACGCATTGGCTTGTTTTTCAGTCAGGGCAAAGCGCCATTCTTTGTTGAAGGATATTCTTTCACGCCCTTTTTCCCGTGTGGCACATGCAGTAAGGAACAGACAGACCAAGGCAAATACGGATAGTCTCATACGTGTACAGTTAACTCGTTTATATTATACAAAGGTAATACAAAAGAGACTAAAAAATGAGGGAAGAACATACAAAATAAAGGGGTATATCGTTATAATATCATACATTTGTAGGGATGAACCCGGTTTGTTCATCTTCAAAAAAGAAAGATAAAACTATGGCAGCAAAGAAAGACAGAGTGCTTTGGGCAGACGATGAGATAGATTTGTTAAAGCCCCACATCCTTTTCCTGCAGGACAAGGGATATGAAGTGATTCCGGTAATCAGCGGGCAGGACGCCATCGAATGCTGTAAGGAAGAATCGTTCGACATTATTTTTCTGGACGAGAATATGCCGGGGCTTACCGGATTGGAAACATTGGCGCAGATCAAGGCGATCAATCCCGATGTCCCTGTCGTCATGGTGACCAAGAGCGAGGAAGAGAGCATCATGAACCAGGCTATCGGTAACAAGATCGCCGATTACCTGATCAAACCGGTCAATCCGAACCAGCTGCTCTTGTCTATCAAGAAGAATGTCCACAAGAACGTAATCATATCCGAAACAACGACTGTCGGCTATCAGCAGGAGTTCGGGCGTATCGGCATGCAGATCAACGACTCACTGACAACCGATGACTGGATGGAGGTATACAAGAAGCTCGTCTATTGGGAAATCGAATTGGAAAACAGCCAAGTTCCGATGACCGACATGCTGCGCATGCAGAAACAGGAAGCAAACAACGCATTCGGTAAATTTGTCAAAAAGAATTACGTGGACTGGATTCAGCATCCTGAAATCCGTCCGCTGATGAGCCCGGATTTGTTTAAAAAGAAAGTATTCCCGATGCTCGACAACGGGGATAAGGTATTCTTCATCCTGATCGATAATTTCCGTCTCGACCAGTGGCGCGAAGTAAAAGATCTGCTTGCCGAATACTATACGTTCGACGAAAGCCTGTACTACAGCATCCTTCCGACCGCCACACAGTATGCCCGCAACTCGATCTTCTCCGGGCTGATGCCCTTGCAGATCGAAAAGATGTTTCCGGAACTTTGGGTGGACGAGGACAGCGAGGAAGGGAAAAACCTGAATGAAGCACCGCTTATCCAAACGCAGATCGAGCGGTTCCGTAAGAAATATACGTTCTCCTACCATAAGGTACATGATTCGCAGTATAACGACAAATTGCTGAATATCGTCCCTTCCCTCCTTCATAACCAGCTGAATGTGGTGGTACTGAACTTTGTCGATATGCTGTCCCACGCCCGTACCGAAAACAAGATGATCCGCGAACTGGCCCAGAGCGAAGCGGCCTATCGCAGCCTGACACGCTCCTGGTTCCAGCATTCGGGCACGCTGGAACTTTTCAAGCGTATCGCCGGAAAAGGGTATAAAGTGATCGTTACGACCGACCACGGTACTATCCGCGTCGATAATCCGGAGAAAGTGATAGGTGATAAGAATACAAATACCAACCTGCGCTATAAGGTGGGCAAGAACTTGAATTATAATCCGAAGGACGTGTTTGACATCCGCTTTCCCGACAAAGCGGGGTTACCTTCCCCAAACCTGAGCAGCAAATACATCTTTGCGATGAACAACGATTTTTTCGCTTATCCGAACAACTATAACTATTACGTTTCTTATTATAAGAATACATTCCAGCACGGTGGTATTTCGATGGAGGAAATGCTGATTCCTTTCATCACGATGACGGTAAAATGATTGACAACTGCAAAATAATTGGCAATTGGCAATTGTTAATTGCCAATTGTTTTAACTTTGCAACCATAAACACCAATTGCCGATTGCCAATTCTCTTTCTCTCTGAATTGGCAATTGTCAATTGCCAATTATCAAAGCTATGCGTACAATTAAAATCGAAAGTTTAGATACGATCCGCCAAGCAGCCAAAGAGTTTATTGCCGGGATGGACGACCGTACCGTATTCGCATTCCGAGGGAATATGGGAGCAGGGAAAACGACTTTCATCAAGGCTATCTGTGAAGAGTTAGGCGTGGAGGATGTCATCAACAGCCCGACGTTCGCCATTATCAACGAATATCGCAGTAGCGAAACCGGTGAGCTGATCTATCATTTTGACTTCTACCGCATCAACAAACCTAGCGAAGCGGAAGATATAGGCACGGAAGATTATTTCTATAGCGGTGCCCTCTGCTTTATCGAATGGCCGGAAAAGATCGAAGATTTATTGCCGGGTGACGTCGTGGAAGTTGCCATCACAGAGAACCCTGACGGTTCCCGCACCGTAGAAGTGAAATAAGATGGAACCTACCGAATATTTTATCCTGATACTCTTTATCGCATTAGGGATATTCTCGGTTATCGCTGCGATCCTGAATCTCGACTGGTATTTCCAGACCAGCGGAGCTATGACATTCGTCAGGTGGCTAGGACGCAAAGGCGCCCGTATTTTCTATGCTCTTTTGGGATTAGGATTGATTGCTTGTGGAGTGGCAGGACTTATCTTCTGGAATTGATAACGGGCAATTGACCAGTGACAATTCGAAATGTAACGAACCGGCCAAAGGTCGAACAAAATTGTCAATGGTCAATTGTTCAGACCAGTGCAAAGTCCAGCTGTTTCCTTTCCAGGTTAGCTTGTGCTACTTTTACAGTGATGGCATCTCCTAACCGGTAAATGCGCTTTGTTCTACGACCGAGCAGGCAATAGTTCTTGTCGTCAAACTCGTAATAGTCGTCATCGAGGTCACGGATCGGGACAAGCCCTTCACATTTGTTATCATTCAGCTCCACGTACAATCCCCATTCGGTGACACCGGATACGACACCATCGAACACCTGTCCCAATTTATCTTTCATAAACTCGACCTGCTTGTACTTGATGGACGAACGTTCGGCATTTGAAGCCACCATTTCCATCTCGGAGCAATGTTTACAATACTCTTCATATTTGTTCTTTATCACACTACGGCCACCTGCCAGATAGCGTTCCAGCAAACGGTGCACCATCATATCCGGATAACGGCGGATAGGAGAAGTGAAGTGTGTATAATAGTCCATTGCCAACCCGTAGTGACCGATATTATCTGTCGTATAGTGGGCTTTCTGCATGGAACGGATAGCCAAAGTCTCCACCAGATTTTCTTCCGGTTTACCCTGTACACTATCCAACAATTTATTGATCCCTTTGGATATATCCGTTTTCGTCCCTTCCGTACGCATTTTGTAACCGAAACGGCTAATGAATGCGGAAAAATCTCTTAGTTTCTCAGGATCCGGCTGTTCATGGATACGATAGACAAACGTTTTCTTTGTCTTATTCTTACTCTTTCCAATAAACTCGGCTACCGTACGGTTTGCCAATAACATGAATTCTTCGATCAGTTTATTGGCTTCCTTCGATTCTTTAATGTAAGTTCCCAACGGCCTACCGTTCTCATCTATATCGAATTTGACTTCGTAACGGTCGAAAGCAATTGCTCCGTCCTTGAAGCGGCGGTCGCGCAATTTTTGTGCCAGGCCGTTAAGTGCCAGGATTTCTTCTTTATATTCACCCTCCCCGGTTTCGATGACAGCCTGAGCCTCTTCATAAGTGAAGCGGCGGTCGCTCTTGATAATGGTACGGGTGATATGAGACTGTTGGATTTCGGCATTCTTATTCAGCTCGAAAATCACGGAAAAACAAAGTTTCTCTTCATTCGGGCGGAGCGAACAGATCTGGTTGCACAAGCGTTCCGGCAACATCGGAATGGTACGGTCCACAAGATAAACAGATGTCGCACGGCTGAAAGCTTCCCGGTCTATCAGGCTTTCCGGTTTAACGTAGTAGGTCACGTCGGCGATATGAACGCCAACTTCCCAATTGCCATTATCCAGCTTACGGGCGGAAAGGGCGTCATCGAAATCCTTAGCGTCTTTCGGGTCGATCGTGAAAGTCGTGACGCCACGGAAATCCTCACGCTTGGCAATTTCCTCTTCCGGGATTGCATCCGATATCTTTTCTGCGGCCTTCTCAACGTTAGCCGGATATTTATATGGCAGATCGAACTCAGCCAAGATAGCATTCATCTCCGCATTGTTGTCACCGGCAGTCCCCAGGATATCGACCACCTCACCCAACGGGTTCTTAGCCTCTTCCGGCCATTCGGTGATACGGACGATCGCTTTGTCGCCGGTCTTGCCGCCTTTCAGTTTGTCTTTCGGAATAAAGATGTCGTTTGCAAGCGTCTTGTCTTCCGTAATAAGGAAAGCAAAACCTTTGGTCACCTGTAGTTTACCAGTGATCGAGCGTCGCTGGCTTTCCAGTATCTCGATAACCTCGCCTTCCGGGTCAGCCCCTTTTCTCTTGGCATGAAGTTGTATTTTCACCTTATCACCGTTAAGCGCATGTGCGGAATTCCGCTCTGCCACAAAAATCGGTGTCCCGCCATCTTCGGGGATAAAAGAGTTCTTACCATTCTGACGACGCATAAAGGTTCCAACAGCAGTCGTTCCCCAATCATTGTAACGGTAGCGTCCCCTGTCTATTTCAGAAATGAAGTTGTCGGAAGAAAGATCATACAGGATATCCACTACCTGCAACTTCTGCACTTGATTGGTAACTCCTATCATACTGCTGATTTGCCGATAGTTAAAAGGTTCTTTGGGAGAAGACTTGAAAACGTTGATGATAGCATTGATCATAGCCTCTTTCTTCATCCGTTTGTTTTCGCCTTTGGAGCTGCTTTTCTTCTTCCCCAATTTATTACTTTTCTTTTCAGATTTATTCTTAGTCATATTTTCTTTTCCTATGTTTTACAAAGTAAACAATAAATTTTAAGAAGCTGTTTACATTTGTGATAAATAATATTCGGGAGATTTTATTCTCCGAAACAGTTGGCCCTTACTCCTTTAACCCCCGGTTTACAGCAAAACACACTGCCGCTTAAGGGGTATTCCCGGAGCTGCTCTTCGGACAAGCCAGCACGGGCTGTCGTGATGTAAAGCGTATCCATTTTCTTACCACCGAAAGCGCAGGAAGCGACATTCGGCGCCGGGACCTCTACTTTTGCCAGCAATTCTCCCGTGTAGGGATTGTAGCAATAAACGCCATAACCACCCCATTGGGCTACCCAAAGATGGTCGTCGCTATCGATCGCCATACCATCGGGCACTCCCGTTCCACCAGGCAAGGTAACGGCTATACCGTCGAACAGGATATCCCCGTTGTCGGCATCGTAGCGATAACGGGCTATTTTGCCGGTAGGTGTATCGTTGTAATACATGAATTTCTTGTTGGACGACCAGACGATCCCGTTTGAGATCGTGACCTTTTTCAATTTCGTAGTGACGGTTCCGGCAGGCGAAACAGTGTACAAAGTTCCGGCACCTTTAGGCGCACCGAACCCCATCGTTCCGACCCATAAATGTCCGGCCGGATCGCATTTACCGTCATTGCAGCGCACTTTACCGTTTTCGTCAGGTATCGGAGCAACGGAAGTGGTATGTCCGTCATGCAGGTTTACCCGTACAATTTCGTTTTGCAAGGCAATGATGACCGTGCTGTCTGTTTCGGGAACCACCGTCGATACCATACGGTCGAATTTCCAGGAACTGCATTCTTTTGTATCGGGATGATATTCGTATAATGTTTGCCCTTCAATATCCACCCAGAATAAGGTGTGACGTTCGGGGTGCCAGATAGAACCTTCTCCGGTAGTCGCTTCAGCCTGATAAGCTAACTCTGCTGGAATCATTTCGACCTTTGGTGAACAGGATGTCGTCATAATTAAAATTGATAATAAAATAAATGCATTAATAAGAAAATGTTTCATGGTATAAAAAGACTGTTCTTGCCAGTTATGGATAAGTTTTATGCAAACATACTAAATAAATCCGATATTTCTTTTAAATTAGGCCCCGAATTTATATAATCGGCTCTGATTGCCATTAATGAACAGATTTTAAATAAATAGTAAAATGAAAGAGTTGAATGAAAAAACTGCCGGTAAAATGCTGCATCCGGAACGGGTCATCCAGTTCGGAGAAGGCAATTTCCTCCGGGCATTCGTGGATTGGATTATCCAGAAAATGAACGAGAATGTAAATTTTAACAGCAGTGTCGTGGTGGTCCAGCCCATCGACCGGGGAATGGTCGACATGTTGAACGCACAGGATTGCTTGTATCATGTCAATCTTCAAGGGCTGGACAAAGGTGAAAAAGTCAACAGCCTTACCCGGATCGATGTGATAAGCCGCGCATTGAATCCTTATGCGGACTTTTCCGCTTTTATGAAACTGGCAGAACAGCCGGAGATACGTTTCGTCATTTCAAATACGACGGAAGCAGGAATAACATTCGATCCGGCTTGCAAGTTGGAGGACGCGCCTGCCTCTTCCTATCCAGGCAAGCTGACGCAATTGCTTTATCACCGCTACAAGACATTTAACGGAGAAAAAGACAAAGGTTTGATTATCTTTCCGTGCGAGTTGATCTTCCTGAACGGGCATAAACTGAAAGAAACCATATACCAGTACATCGATTTATGGCAATTAGGAGAAGATTTCAAAACCTGGTTTACGGAATGCTGCAGTGTATATGCAACACTGGTCGACCGTATTGTCCCAGGATTTCCACGTAAAGAGATCGATTCAATTAAAGAGGAACTGCAATATAACGACAATCTAGTCGTACAGGCGGAAATATTCCATTTATGGGTAATCGAAGCGCCCGAATCGGTCGCCAAAGAGTTCCCGGCAGACAAAGCAGGCTTGAATGTGCTGTTTGTTCCGAGCGAGGAACCTTACCACCAGCGGAAGGTAACCCTTTTGAACGGCCCTCATACAGTTTTAGCACCTGTCTCTTGGCTTTCCGGAGTGAATATCGTGCGGGATGCCTGCCAGCACGAGGTGCTGGAGAAATATATCCACAAGGTAATGTTCGAGGAATTGTTGGAAACGCTGAATCTGCCGAAAGAAGAACTGGTGAAGTTCGGCAATGACGTCATGGAACGTTTTAACAACCCGTTCGTCGACCATTCGGTCGTCTCCATCATGTTGAACTCATTTCCTAAATATGAAACACGCGACCTGCCAGGCTTGAAAGTCTATCTGGAACGGAAAGGCGAGTTACCCAAAGGACTGGTGTTAGGTCTGGCTGCCATTATTACCTATTATAAGGGATACGTCCGTGCCGATGGAACAAAATCCGAACCGAATGATTCCGCCGAAATTCTTCAACTGTTGCAGAATCTTTGGGCTACCGGCTCGACCAGGCAGGTCGCCGAAGGCGTATTAGCGGCAACTTCCATTTGGGGAGAAGACCTGAACCGCATTCCGGGATTGACCAATATGGTAAAAGGTTTCCTGGATGCCATTGAAGAAAAAGGAATGCTTAATGTCGTTAAAGAAATTTGCTGATGCGGACTTATATACAAATAAATCCGGCAGACAACGTCGTGGTCGCCGTAAAGAATTTACAGACCGGCGCATCTTTGGATATCAACGGCAGAACAATCGTTGTCCTGCAGGATATCCCTGCAGGGCACAAAGTAGCCTTACAGGATTTTAAAGAAGGAGACCATATCATCAAATATGGTGCTCCCATCGGACATGCACGTGAAGTGATAACTACCGGAAGCTGGGTGAATGAAAAAAATATCAAGACCAACCTGGAAGGGTTACGGGAATATGAATTCAATCCGCAACCTATTCCGGAACAGCCATCCGGAAAGTCACTTTCTTTTAAAGGATATCGCCGCAAAAATGGAGAAGTGGGAATCCGGAACGAGATATGGGTGATTCCGACTGTCGGTTGCGTCAACGGCATCACGCATCGGTTGGCAGATCGGTTACGACAGGAGACACAAGGCACCGGAGTCGATGCGATCGTCGCATTCCCTCATAATTACGGCTGTTCCCAACTGGGAGACGATCATGAG
>OJRV01003931.1_pt1 | contig 11640 bp, 9 predicted proteins | sample 1599241 | NCBI WGS metagenome assembly OJRV01 (sample SAMN04168656, study PRJEB22393) | human gut metagenome | biome: human gut microbiome; feature: stool | host: Homo sapiens | collected 2014-03-17 | reverse complement strand
GACCATGCGGTTCACGGCGTTGCCGCCGCCGCCGCCAACACCGATCACCTTGATCGTCGTAACGTTTTCGTCCATTTCTTCATCGAGCATGAGTGCCATAACTTTGTCCTCCATCGGATTTTATCGTAAAACTGCGCATAGCGCACAGAAATTATCTGCTTACACTTATATAACTGTATCGTATCATCTTTTTGCCCTGAATGCAAGTCAATTTTGCTTTTTTGAAGGTGTTTTTTTCTCGCTGGCGCTTTCCCGCGGCATTTCCCGCTCAATTTGGGCACCAAGTTCCGCCAGCATCTGTGCAAAACCGGCATATCCGCGGTCGATGTAACCGGTGTCGGTAATGCGGCTCCGTCCCCTTGCCGCCAGCGCGGCCACCACCAGTGCCGCGCCTCCGCGCAGGTCCGCAGCCCGTGCACACGCGCCCTGCAGCTGCCGCACCGGCCGGATGTCCAGTGTGCGTCCCTGCACCTGCACAGCGGCTCCAAAAGCCGCAAAACCCTCTGCACAGCCGAATCTCCGCTCAAACACCACATCCTCGATGCTGCTGGCGCTGTCGGCGGCAAGCATGGCAGCAGCAAGCAGCGGCGCTGCGTCTGTTGCCAGTGCCGGGTATACCCCGGTAAACACTCTGCCCGCGCCGTGCAGCGCGCCCAGCCGGGTAATGACCGCACTTTCCGGCCCTGTTTCTACCCTGCAGCCCATTTGTGCCAGAATTTCCAACAGCGGTGCATAGGTCTCCGGCCTGCAGCCGGTCAGTTCCACCCGGCCTCCTGCCGCCGCGCAGGCACAGGCAAGGGTGGATGCCACGATGCGGTCGGCCATGGGCGCAAAGCTGCAGCTATACAGCATTCGTCTGCCCTGCACCCGGATGGTGCTGGTGCCCGCGCCCTGTACACAGCCGCCGCAGCGGTTCAGGAATGCTGCCAGATCGCTGATCTCCGGTTCTCGTGCGGCCCCGCGCAGGACCGTCTCGCCCTGCGCCGCAGCTGCTGCCAGAAGCAGGGTCTCGGTAGCACCCACGCTGGGGAACCCAAGTGTAATGTCCGCACCGTGCAGCCCGGCAGGCGCTGTCAGGATCAGCCTTTCCCCCTCCTCCCGGCAGTGCACGCCCATCTGCGCAAGGCCGGAAAGGTGCAGGTCCACCGGCCTTGCACCAATGCGGCACCCGCCGGGCAGCACCGTTTCCACCCGGCCAAGCCGTGCCAGCAGCGGTGCGCAGAACAGGATGGATGCCCGCATCTGTGCTGCGGCCTCTGGCTCCAGACGGCAGACCGACGGCATGCTTTGCACCGTGATGTCACTGCCCTGCCAGCGGGCCGTGCAGCCCGCACCCTGCAAAAGCTCCACGCTGGTGTCCACATCCGCAAGATGCGGCACCTGCAGAAAACGCACCGTGCCATTGCACAAAAGGGCCGCTGCCAGCAGCGGCAGCACGCTGTTTTTGGCTGCCGGGATGTGTACTGTGCCGTTCAGCGGCATGCCGCCTGTGATGATAAGATCTCCGCCCATGCAAAAAGCCCCCGTTCCGCAAAAGATACCTCATGCTATGCGGCGCGAAGGCTTTTTGTTTATTTTGTCTGCAGTTGTGTCATTTGTTTGTCCGGTTATTTGTAGCTGAATCGGCAGCGGATGCTGTCATTTTATGGCAGGGAACGCCCGGTTTTATGTCTCCCCGCGGGACACCGACAGCACGATGCCCATTTCGCCCAGCAGCATCATCAGACTGGTGCCGCCGGAGGAAAAAAACGGCAGGCTGATGCCGGTATTTGGGGCCACATTGGTGACCACCGCAATGTGGATCATGGCCTGCCAGGCAATTTGCGACATAATGCCAATACCCAGCATCGTACCAAAATAATCCGGCGAGTTCAGGGCGATGATAACGCCCTGAATGATCAGTGCGGCAAAAAGGCCCATACAGATCACCGCGCCGATAAAGCCCAGCTCTTCGCACAGAACGGAAAAGATAAAGTCGTTGCTGGCTTCCGGCAGCCAGAGGTGCTTTTGGCGGCTGTTGCCAATGCCCAGGCCGGTCAGCCCGCCGGACGCAATGGAATACAGGCTCTGTTGGGTCTGGTACAAAATATCGCCCTCGTCACCGTTCCATGCGCCGAGGCGCTGCTGAACATAGTTATTCTGTCCGGTCAGCATTTTGTAAATCACAAACACAGCCGCGCCTGCCGCCGGGATGCACCAGAACCGGCCCACACCGCCACACAAAATCATACTGCCCGCAATCAGCAGGATCAGCATGATAGCAGAGTTATGGGGTTCTTTGTACAGCAGAACCACCACCGGCAGCAGCGGCAGCACGGGCAGCACAATGCCGTAAAGCAGTGTTCCCCGTTTTTCATAATACCGGTCCGCAAAGCAGGCAAGACCCAAAATAGCCGAAAACTTTGCCAGCTCCGAAGGCTGCAGGGTTGTACCAAACATATACACCCAGCGGTAACAGCCGTTGTACGGCTCACTGAACAGGGCCCACACCAAAAGCAGCAGCGTTAAAATGTATAAGTACCAGTTCATGTGGCGCAGGCTGCGGTAGTTGATGTTGGAAATCAGATACATCAGCACCAGCCCCACCACCGCCAGAATTGCCTGCGGGCGGATAAAGTGGTAAATATCCCCCTTGAAGCGGTAATACCCGGTGGAATAACTGGCGGAGAACAGCATGATCAGCCCGTAAGTCAACACAAGGATCAGCGTGCCGACAAAGCCATAGGAAAGTTTGCCGCGTTCCTCTTTTTTGAACGCGATTTCCTTAAAAAACCTGCCAATGTTGCCAAAGGCCAAATCGAAAAGCTGGGCAAGCGTCATTTGCGGCACAGCCCCCTTTCTGAACGCTAAGAATATTTTATGCCATGTAAACGTACATCAGGCCCAGCACCACGCCGATAATGGCGATCAGGCTGAAGAAAAAGTCGATCTTGACTTCTTTCCAGCCGCGCATCTCGAATGCGTGGTGGATCGGTGTCATGCGGAAAATGCGCTTGCCGTGGGTCAGCTTGAAGTAAACGCGCTGGATCACAACGGTCATGGCGTCCCAGATATACACAATGCCAAAGAAGAACACCAGCTCCGGCCGGCCCATGATAAAGGCAAGGGCCGTTACCATACCGCCCAGGAACATGCTGCCGGTATCGCCCATGAACACTTTGGCCGGGTAGAAGTTCCACACCAGGAAGCCCGCTGCCGCAGCAGCCGTTGCCGCCGCCAGAACGGCCACATGATAAAAGCTGAGCATGCTGGCAGCCAGCAGGTAGCCCAGCATGGAAACAAAGGTCACACAGGAGCACAGGCCGTCCAGACCATCCGTCAGGTTGACGGCATTGACCAAAAAGATGATGCCGAAGAACGCAATGGGGTAATACACCCAGCCCAGATCTACCGCACCGATAAAGGGCAGCATAATGATGGTGGTCAGCAGGCCCTGCATGTGCAGCCCCACCAGGAAGCCGCCGGTAACAATGAACTGCATGATAAGCTTTTGCCAGGCAAGCAGGCCCAGGTTGCGGTGCTTGACGACCTTGATATAGTCATCCAGAAAACCGATAAAGCCGGAACCAAACGCCAGGAACAGCGCCAGCAAGGCGGCGCGCACCTGCACAATGCCCAAAAGGTCCTGTGCATAGCGGTAGAACCCGGCATACACCAGGCCGCAGGCCACCAGAATGCCAAAGATGAAGCACAGGCCGCCCATGGTGGGTGTGCCCTGTTTTTTGTTATGCCAGGTCGGGCCGGATTCCCGGATGGTCTGGCCGAAGTGCAGCTTGTGCAGTGCCGGAATTACAAAACAGCCTGAAAGTGCCGTAACGGCAAACGCACCGATTGCCGCGGCAACCAGCATCCAAGAAACGATCATTCCCATGTGATATTCCCCCAAAATATGCAATTATGCGTTTGGCAGCGCCGCGTAAAGCTGCTTTAATACATCATCCAGCTTCATGGCGTGGCTGGCTTTTGCCAGCACAACATCGCCGGGGCGGACGTTCTGCCGTAGATATTCTACTACTTCCTCCGCCGCTTGGCAATGGATGGTTTGCAGCCCTTTCTGCCGGGCTGCTTCGGCCATGGCTGCGCTCAACGGGCCGTAAGCCACCAGCAGGTCGGCGGCATCGGCAGCCCATTTGCCGGTCTGGCGGTGGCCGGGTTCACTGGCAGCGCCAAGTTCCAGCATATCGCCCAGCACGGCAATGCGGCGGCCGCCGGGGCCGGGCTGGCGGTCATGCAGAATCTGCAAGGCTGCTTTCATGCTGTCCGGGCTGGCGTTATAGCAATCCTCAATAAAGGTCACACCGCCGTGCTGCACAATGTTCTGGCGCATACCGGTGGTCTGATAGCTGGCCAGCGCACGGGCGGCGCGGGCACGCTCCAGCCCCAAGCGGGTGGCTGCAGTGTAAGCAGCAAGGGCATCATACACGGTATGAACGCCTGCCGTGGGGATGGTTACACTGAACTCATAGGTTTCACCGTCCACGTTATCCACCAGGGTAAAGCCGGTACCCTCCCCTACGGTATGAATATTGATGGCGCGCACATCGGCGGAGCTGGAGCGGATGCCGAACCACACCGGGCGCAGGCGGCCGGGGATCTGCGCGGTGGGCAGCAGGTCATCGTCCGCGTTCAGCACCAGCGGGGCGCCGTCCGGCAGGCCCTGGCAGATTTCCATCTTTGCCTTCAATATATTCTCCCGTGTGCCCAGATTTTCCAGGTGGGAAACGCCGATCATCGTAATGATACCGGCAGACGGCCGCGCTGCGCGCACCAGGCGGGCAATCTCGCCCAGGTGGCTCATGCCCATTTCCACCACAGCATACTGGGTGGTATCCTCCAGGCGGAACAGCGTGTTGGGCAGGCCGATCTCATTGTTCTGGTTGCCCTCTGTTTTTAAGGTATTGCCAAAAGCCGAAAGAACCGCATAGCAGAACTCTTTGGTGGTGGTTTTGCCCACGCTGCCGGTTACACCGATCATCAGCGGGCTGAACAGCGTGCGGTAGTTGGATGCCATACGGATCATGGCAAGGTAGCTGGATTCGCAGATGACAAGGTGATCCTCCGGCACGCCCTCCACGGGATGGTTGGCGATCACATACTCGGCCCCGGCCTGGTACGCCTTGGCGGCATAGTCATGGCCGTCCACACGCTCGCCGGAGAAGCAGACAAAAATGCAGCCCGGCTGCACCTTGCGGGAGTCCGTTACAACGGCGATGATGGGCACCGGGCGGGCCAGTGCCAGCCCGGCCAGAAGTTCGTTCGCGTTCATGGGTTTCATGGGAACACGCTCCTTTTGGTTGGTTTAGTTGCGGCATGTTTCAGTTTGCTGTGGGGTCCCCCTGCCGTGGCCGGGGTTATTGCTGCTCGGCATCGCTGCCGGTATCATCCTGGGTCGTGCTATCCTGATCGTTTTCACCGGCGGCGTCCTGGGGCGTATCGTCCTGGGCGGCATCGTCCTGCGGGGTATCTGCATCCTGCTGGGCATCGCTGCTGCCGTCGGGTTCCGTGGTCAGGGTAACGACTGTGCCGTAGGGCACCACACTCCCAACCTCAATATCCTGGCTGACAACACGGTCCGATGCACTGCCCGAAATTGCCACATTGACGCCGGAAGCCTTGAGCATCTGTGCGGCAAAGGTTCCGGTTTTGCCGGTGGCATCCGGCACGGTGGTGGTGGCGTCGGTGGTGGACTGGGTATACAGGTAAACCGTGGAGCCTGCGGGCACCACGGTGCCGCCTGCGGGGTACTGATACACAACATCGCCGTCGCTGGTATCCACAAACCGGTGGGAAAGCCCGGCGGCGTTCATCTTGACCTGGGCGGAAGTCCAGCGGGTGCCAATGGCATTTGGCACTTCCACACTGCCGTTGCTATCATAAGAAGCATCCCGTTCAATGCCAAGATACGGCGCGATCTGGCTGATGATGTTGCCGGTAACGGGGGCCACAATCTGGGAAGCGTAGTCAAAGATCCAGCGCGGGTCATCCATCATGACCAGCACCAGAATTTCCGGGTCGTCCGCCGGAAGGATGGCGGCAAAGCTGATGGCCTTGCGGTAGTCGCCGTCCGGGCGGTACTTGTAAGCGCCTTTCCAGTCCAGCTGTTCTCCCGTACCGGATTTGCCGCCGATGCGGTAGCCCGCCACATAAGCGCTGGCACAACCGTGATAGTCCAGGTCATTGCTGGTACCGGTGTGACCCACGTTGTTTTCCATCATGGCGCGGATCTGCTCACTGACTTCCTCGCTGACGACCTGGCGCTTAATGTCGGTTTCAGCCTGCCATACCACGTTGCCGGTGTCGTCCGTCATATTATCCACCACATAGGGGGTCATCAGGTAGCCGCCGTTCACGGTGGAAGCCACGGCGGCTGCCATCTGGATCAGGGTCAGCTTTTGGGACTGGCCGAACGCGGTGGAGTACAGGTCCGTTTCCACCTGCTCCATCTCCTGCTGGGTTTTGGAGATGCCCTTTGCCTCATACGGCAGGTCAATGCCGGTGGTCTGGGTCAGGCCAAAGGCCTGGAAGTAGTTATAAAAGAACTCGGCGCTCATTTTTTCTGCTACCTGGATAAAGTACAGGTTGCAGCTGTGGTTCAGCGCCCCGGCCATATCCAGCCAGCCGTGGGTGTTGCCCTCGGCGCAGCGGTAGCTGTGTTCCCACTCGGTATTAGGGAACACCGTCAGGTTGCCGCCGCAGTAAAACTGCTGGTCCGCCCCCATCAGGCCGGAATCCAGCGCCGCAGCGGCCGTCATGAGCTTAAAGACTGAGCCGGGGTAATACAGTTCGGTCACGGCCTTGTTTTTCCACTCGGCTTCACGGATCATGCCCTGCAGCTGGCTCTTTTCGCTGGGAACGTCGATTGCGTTGCCTTCTTCGTCGGTGGTTTTTGTTCCTTCCGGGCTTACCACGCCGTCCGCGATGATATCGGCAACGGCGTCCTGCCCCAAACGACTTTGCAGGACGGAAATATCGTCCGCCGTCAGCGCCGTTCCGGCATTATCCAGGATAGCCTGCAATTTGGGTTCGGTGATATTATACGGATCGTTGGGGTCAAACTGCGGCACCGTTGCCATGCCCAGCACCGCGCCGGTGTTCACATTCATCACAATGGCGCTGGCACGGTTCTGCACATCATAGTCATCAATCGCGTTGGAAAGCTCGGTTTCCAGCACGGTTTGGATGGTATCGTCAATGGTCAGGTTCAGGTTATAGCCGTTGATAGCCGCATGGGTATCGCTTTCCTCGTTAGCCAGTTCATAGCCCCATGCGTTCTCGCTGCTGATGCTGCGCCCCGGTGTACCGACCAGTTTCTCATCATACGATTTTTCCAGGCCGTACATGCCGTTGCCGCTGTCATCACAAAAGCCCAAGACCGAGGAAAGGTACATTCCGTTAGGGTATTCCCGCGTGGAGGAGGATTCCTTGTACATGGAAAGCACCGTTTCGTACTTGGCATCCGGATCCCCCTCCGCCTTGCCGTTGGTAATGCGTTTGGTGTTGGCATAGTCAATAATGGATTGCGCCGTTACCATATCAATGCCCTTGGCAATCACGCGGTACTGGCTGTTCGTTTTGCTCAGCTGCTCCTGAATTTTTTCCGCGCTGACGCTCCCGTTCAGCAATTCGCTGATTTTCTGGCTGGCTTCCGCCACATAATCCTGGTTGCACTTGGACGGGTTGGCAATAATGTTCCACACCACACTGCTTTTGGCCAGCAGTTTGCCGTTAGCGGAATAAATAGAGCCGCGCGTGGCGGGGATCTGGGTATCGGAAAGCTGCTGTTCCGCCGCCTGAACACGGTACTGCTCAGCATCCCGGATCTGCAGGGTATACAGCTTATAAATCAGAACGCCGCACCCCGCAGCGATAAAGCCGATCACCAGCAGCAAAACCATGATGCGTCCGTTCAGCGTAAGCGCATGATTCTGCCCCGGCTCCGGGCTGCGGCGGTTGTGATGACGCGTGGCCTGATTCTTGTTGTCGGGTTGCTTTGGCATAGGTTCATTCCTTTACAGAAAAGACTGTTTGCATGAATACGCGCCCGCCCATGATGGCAAAAAAAGCGTGCTCCTGTTGGGATGCACGCTTTGGCGCAATGTAAGGGCAGCACCGCATGATTCCCACCTGACGGCTTGGGCACCCAAAGTTATGCGGTATTGCCTTGACCGGATCGGTTACGGGTCAAAACTGCCAAGCAGACTGAGCGCTGCGGTTTTGATACCGGCAAAAAACTTGTCTGCTGTGCCGGCTGCGCGTTCGATCACGCTTTCATCCTCCAGCCGGACATACGTCACCTGGCTGGGGTCCATTTTAACCAGCCCCAGCCGATCCTCCGCTTCCTGCTGGACGCTGGTGCTGTTGGTGATCTGATCCATGGTGGCGGACAGATAGTCGTTATAGCTCTGGGCATTGGTCAGTTCCGACTTGGCGTCATCAATTTCGCCGGAAAGCTGTGTGATGCGTGCCTGGCTGGCGACAATGCTGGCAAACAAACCAAAAAAGATGGCAATGACCAGCACCGTGCCCGCCGTGCGGGCAAACTGGCGTGCCTTGCTCAGGCCGTAGCGTCCGCCCTTGACAACGCGCACCCGCGGTGTGCGGGAGGAACCGGAATGATTGTTGGTTGAAATTTCTGCTGCTGTGGAAGCCATGGGCGCCGCCCCCTTTCTCGTATCGTAAAATTTCGGCTTTCCTTAAGCTGTGCGGCATGGTCACAAGCGCCATACCGCGCTGCCAATGTTCCCTCCTGGCACGCTTATAATTTTTCCAGTACGCGCAGCTTGGCGGAACGGCTGCGGCGGTTTTCTTCCAACTCACCAGCGTCCGCTTCAATCGGCTTGCGGGTAATCAGTTTAGCTTTGGGCATCCCGCCGCAGGTGCAAATAGGCTGCTCCGGCGGGCAGGTGCAGCGCTGGGCCCAGCGGCGGAACTTCTGTTTTACCAGCCGGTCCTCCAGGCTGTGGAACGTGATGATGCAGAACCGCCCGCCGGGGGCCAAGCGGCTGAAAATCGCCTCCATCCCCTCGTTCAGGGCATCCAGTTCCCCATTGACGGCAATCCGCACTGCCTGGAAGCTGCGGCGGGCGGGGTTCTTGTTCTTGCGGCGCTCGGCAGGCGGCATAGCGGATGCAATCAGGTCCGCAAACTGCAGGGTCGTCAAAATCGGGGCTTCCTCCCGTGCTTTCACGATTTTACCCGCAATCTGCCAGGCATACGGTTCCTCACCATAATCGCGCAGGATGCGGGTCAGTTCCTCACGGTCCAGGGTGTTCACCAAGTCTGCCGCGGTGGGCCCCTGCTGGCTCATGCGCATATCCAGCGGGGCATCCGCGTGATAGGAGAAGCCACGCTCGGCATCGTCCAGCTGGTGGCTGGAAACGCCAAGGTCCAGCAGCGCGCCGTTGATGAAGGGGATCTCCAGTTCATCCAGCACGCGGGCGGTTTCGCGGAAGTTGGCCTGAACCACCTGGGCGGGTAAGCCCTTTAGCCTTGCGGTAGCGGTTGCCACCGCATCCGGGTCCTGATCCAGCGAGATCAGCCGCCCGGTGGTCAGGCGTTTTGCTATTTCCTTTGAGTGGCCTGCCCCGCCGGCCGTTCCGTCCAGATAAATCCCGGCAGGGTCAATGGCCAGCCCATCAAGGCATTGGCTGAGCAAAACGGGGATATGACTAAATTCCACGGTGTTCTCCTCTTTCCCCGTTTCACACGGTTTAACATGCAGGGGTACACCCCTGCTCAAAGTGCATCTTAAAAATCAAGGTCTTCCATTGCGGCGGTAAAATCTTCATCGCTTTCCGCCTGGCGGGCTTCCCAATCCTGGGTGTTCCAGATCTCCGCAAAGTTGCGGTTGCCGATCACGCTCACATCGTGGTCCAGGTTGGCGTATTCCCGCAGTTTTGCGGGCAGCTGAATGCGGCCCTGCTTATCCGGTGTTACTTCCACCGCAGAGGAATACAGCATACGGCTGACATTGCGGCCCTTTACCATACCTTTTTCGGCAATGCGCTGGGCCACTTTTTCAAACTCCTCCGGCGGGAACGCGGCAAGGCAATGGTCCAGCCAGCGGGTCACGATAAAGGTTTCGCCCATTCCATCCCGGAACTTTGCGGGGAAATTCAGACGGCCCTTTGCGTCCACTGCGTAGTCATACTGACCCATGAACATTGTCGAACCCGCCCCCTTCCCGGTTGGAACTGTCGCCTTTTTAGCGTTTCAGCGGAATTTCGCGGTTAACAACCCTGTGGAATGTGTGGATAACTCACCACTTTAACCCCAAACTGCCCACTTTTACCCACTGGAACACTTATATAGTACCAAATCGCGGGGCAAAAAGCAAGCCCACAGCGCCAAAAAGCGCTGCGGGCCATAAAGTTTTCACAAATGCTGTCTTATTTGTTGTTTGCGGGGCAGGAACCGTGCAGATCTCTTTCACAAAGCCCGCACAGGGGGCCGATTTTACAGATTCGGTTTCTGTGGGCCATGGGGGCCGCGGCTGGCCAGGTTGCGCAGGTTCATGCGGGTATTTTTGATATCCGCCACACTGCGGGCCAGAACTTCCTCCGAGTTTTTGAGGATATTCTCACAATAAGCCGCGGAGGCATTGTTGATCTTTTTCGCCTGTGCCTGTGCGGCGTTCACCAGCTCCACGGCCATCTTCTGTGCGCGCTTGGTGATTTCTTTGTCCGATACCAGTACCCGTGCGCGTTCCTCTGCCTGCTTGATGATGTTATCCGCATCGGTCTGGGCGTTCTTTAAAATCTGCTCGCGGTCTGCCACAATCTTTTTGCTGTCGCGCAGTTCATCGGGCAGGTTATTGCGCACCTCATCCACAATATCGCGGCAGCGGTCCACATCTACCACACGCTTGGCGGCGGCAAACGGCACAGCGGTACCCTCCTCCAGCGTTTCCTCCAGCATATCCAGCAGTTCCTCAACATTCATAGCTGTTCCTCTTTCTCATAGCGGCTTACCAAAATCTTGCCGTACTTATATTGTTTTGCCAAAACAAGCCCCTCAACCTGTTCCGGCAGCTCGGCGTCCAGTTCTGTTTCACACAGCACCACACCGCCAGGGGCCATGTGCGCTGCCAGCTGCGGCAGTGCTTTGGCTACCGTGCCGTGGTGGTACGGCGGGTCCAGCAGGGCAAGATCAAACTCTTCCTGCGTGGTGGCCAAAAAGTGGAATGCATCATCCGGGATGACCCGGCTCTGCGCAAACACGCCCGCCGTTTTGCAGTTGGCCAGCACGATCTGGATCGCCTCGCGGGAAGCATCCAAGAAAACACAGCGCTTGGCCCCGCGGGATAATGCCTCAATGCCAAGCTGGCCGCTGCCTGCAAACAAGTCCAGCACGCGCGCGCCGGGCACAGAGAACTGTACGCTGGAGAACATTGCCTCCTTTACGCGGTTAATGGTGGGGCGGGTAACATCCTCCCCCGGTAGCGCAGCAAGGTTTTTGCCGCGGGCTGTACCTGCAATCACACGCATCATGTTAGGCCGCCTGCCTTTCATTTGTTATATGGCAGCCACCCATCCCGCCGGGAAGCTCAAGCCAGAGCACTCCTATTCGGGATAAACAGTTGCACTTGTGGCAATACCGCATAATTCTAAGTGCCGATACGGCGAGCGAGGTGCGGCAGAT
>OJRV01003922.1_pt1 | contig 11671 bp, 9 predicted proteins | sample 1599241 | NCBI WGS metagenome assembly OJRV01 (sample SAMN04168656, study PRJEB22393) | human gut metagenome | biome: human gut microbiome; feature: stool | host: Homo sapiens | collected 2014-03-17 | reverse complement strand
AAGACCTCCTCCATGGAGGAAGGCTTCGAAACCCAGCGCGCCGAATACGTGTACAACACCGACTCGGTCAACTTCGAGGGCTCCGACGAGGACAAGGCCAAGGTGAAGGTGGAGAACTCCACCGCCACCGAAGGCTTCGTCGCCGACGAGAACGGACATGTCACCGGTCTGAAGGTCGTCAACGTCGCTCCAGGAGAGAACGGGCCGTTCACCCGCCAGCCAGACACCGAACGAGTGATTCCCGCCGATCTGGTGCTCATCTCCGTGGGCTTCCTGCACCCTGACACCACCACGCTGGTGGATCAGCTGCCGGTCGACCTTGACGGTCGAGGCAATGTGGCGCGTAACGACAAGTTCGCCACCTCCCAGGACGGCGTCTTCGCCTGCGGTGACGCCGGACGTGGCCAGAGCCTCGTCGTGTGGGCCATCTCCGAAGGTCGCTCCTGCGCTGCCGCGGTCGACGAGTACCTTACCGGCTCCACCGAACTGCCGGCACCGATCGTCGCTTCCAAGCGTCCGATGATGCTGCCGCGATAGACAACACTGTTGTAAGGGTATGAACGAGGTGGCCCGGCTCGCGAATAGTGAGCCGGGCTACCTGTTTTTCACCCAAAATGCGGTAAAGTAATCCCAGCACCATGCAACAAAGGAGTGACTAATGCCAAATCGCGCAGAACGACGTGCCCAAGCCAAGCGCAATCGCAGGGGAGTGCCACAGCAATACGACCAAACCCAAGGCCGCGCACGTTCCGGCATGTTGGACGAGTATCAGCTGCAGGAAAAGTCACGTCGTCTGCAGGACGGCACTGATGGGCCATGGAAGCCGAGTGCCAGTACGATCACGGAAACGGAAAACGTGCTGAACACCAATCCTGATTACAAGAATCCGAAGATGTTCAAGGCACCCCATTCCGTCCGCCAATGGTTCCGTGTGGCCAGCTGGGTGCTGATTGCGCTGTCGGCCATCGCCTTCCTCGTGGTCATGTGGCTGCCGTCGCATCCGATGTGGCTCATCTCCACAGTCGCCATCGTCTTCGCAGTCGGTGTGCTGAGCCTGTTCTTCACGGCCGGCAACCCGAAGCACAATCCGAATCTCGACCAAAACGGAACAGCCGTCTGATCACAAAAACGATGGAAAGCGGTGAGACAACCAGAAGCATTTGTCTCACCGCTTTTTCTATCGGATTTTAGGTATGCGCTACTTGACTTCGACTAACCGTAAAGGGTATGCGAGAATGCTGTTTCATCGTTTTTCAGAAAAAGAATGGAACTTTCTGAAAAACGATGAAAACAATAAGTGTTTTTCGTGTCTGATGTTTTACAGTAGAACAGGAAACGCTGGAAGACTCGAGGAGGAGATTACAGACATGAAGGTTGACATTCTATCGCGTGAATACCCGCCCAAGGTGTATGGCGGCGCGGGGGTGCATGCCGAAGAGCTTTCCAAGGTGCTGGCGGAACGTGTCGATGTGACGGTCCGCGCATTCGACGGGCCGCGCGCGGCCGCCGACATTCCCGCGATTCCCGGAACCGACCCGAAAGGGTCGCTCACGGTCGTCGGCTACGACGTGCCGAAAGAGCTTGAGGATGCGAACGGTGCGCTGAAGACGTTTGGCGTCGATTTGCAAATCGCCAACGACGTTGATGCCGACATCATCCATGCGCATACATGGTACGCATGCCTTGCCGGCTATCTCGCCAAAATGCTGCATGACACCCCATTGGTCATCACCGCGCACTCGCTTGAACCGTTCCGTCCATGGAAACGTGAGCAGTTGGGCGGCGGCTACAATCTGAGCTCCTGGGCTGAGAAAGACGCCTACGAGCATGCCGACCGCGTGATCGCCGTATCCGCGGGCATGCGTGAGGATATCCTCACCGCCTATCCGAACCTTGACCCGGACAAGGTGGTCGTAGTGCATAACGGCATCACCATGAGCCAGTTTGAAACCCCGGCGGATGACGATCCGGGCTGGAAGGTGTTCGAACGTTACAACATCGACCGCAGCAAACCGACCTTGCTGTTCGTCGGACGCATCACCCGTCAAAAGGGTCTGCCGTACCTGCTTCAGGCACTGCACTTCGTGGACCCGAACATCCAGGTCGTTCTGTGCGCCGGCGCTCCCGACACGCCGGAAATCATGGAAGAGGTCAAGACCGCCTTCGCCAAGCTCGACGAGGAACGCGGCAACATCATCTGGATTGAGGAGATGCTGCCGAAGCCGGAACTCAACGCACTCGAACATGGCTGTGACGCATTCATCTGCCCATCCATCTACGAGCCGCTCGGCATCGTGAATCTGGAAGCCATGGCATGCGGTCTGCCGGTGGTCGCCTCTGCGACCGGTGGCATTCCGGAAGTCGTCGTCGACGGCGAGACCGGATATCTGGTGCCGGTCGACCAACTGCATGACGGCACTGGCACCCCCACCAACCCTGACAAATTCGTGCACGATATGGCCGACGCCATCAACCGCATCATGGCTGACCCTGAAAAGGCGAAGCGGATGGGACAGGCCGGTTACGAGCGTGCCCGCGACCACTTCAGCTGGGAGTCCATCGCAGACAAGACCGTCAAAGTCTACGAGGACGTGCTTGCCGAACGGAAGTAGAACCGAACCTGTCTGATCGCGGATAACCGATCCGGCTGATCGATAGCCAGAATATTCCTGAAATGCCTCCTGCCGACGCACTATGCTGGCAGGAGGCATCATCGCATCCAAGTGGTTTGTGAAAATGGAGGGGACCATGAACGAACAGAGCATCGCGTTGAAACTGGACGATGTGGAATTCCGTCGCCGCAGGCGCGTAATTCTCACCAAAGTCAATCTGGAAGTCAAAAAAGGCGAGAAATGGGTGCTGTTCGGTCCCAACGGCATCGGCAAATCCACGTTGGTGCAGATGATGAGCACCCGTGGATTCCCATCCGAAGGCACAGTCGACATTCTTGGAAACCGTCTGGGCAAAGTGAACGTGTTCTCCTACCGCAACCGCATCGGTTTGAGCTCGGCCGAACTCGGACGTGCGTTCCCACCGCAGGAAGATCCTCTTGACGCCATCGTGACGGCGCTGACCGCAACCACCGGCCGTTGGCGCGACACCTATACTGACGAGGATTACGCCAAAGCCCGCTCATTGATGCGTGAATTCGGCATCGAATACCTGGAAGGCAAGATGATGTTCAAGCTTTCCGAAGGCGAACGCACTCGCGTGCTTATCTGCCGTGCGTTGATGGCGGATCCCGATTTGCTGATTCTTGACGAGCCGACCACGGGTCTTGATTTGGGTGGGCGTGAGATTGCTTTGCGTGCGTTGAGTCGTGTTGGTGCGGAGCAGTCTGACCGCGCCGTGATTCTGGTGACGCACCGTCTTGAGGAGATTCCGCAAGGCTTCGACCATGTGGCGATCATGGGACGTATCACCGGCAACGAGGCGGACGCGTATGCGGATAATGTGGCCGGCAACGATCCGGCGCCGGGCACTATCGTGTATACGGGTGATTTGGAGCATGGTTTTACTTCTGAACGGTTGAGCCAGGTGTTTGGTTTGGATTTGAAGGTCACGCATGCGAATGGTCGTTGGAACGCGTACGCGGTGTGATGTTGACGTCGCCGTCACATTGCCGTCGCTTCGTGCCGTCTGCCGGTATGACGGCGGATACGGTAGCATAGGTTCGTTGCTGTCCGTGGAATAATGCGGTCTGCAATCGTAAGCCATAGTCGTGAAATCGTATACTGAACGAACGTACGAAGGAGCGTGAACCATGCGTCGAGGGCCGCTTGCCGCCGGTGAAAAAGTGCAGTTTACGGACCGCAGGTCGAATAAAATCACCGATCAGCTGGTGCCGGGTGGTGTGACGCAGACTTCGCATGGCATCATCCTGCATGATGATGTGATTGGCCAGACGGAAGGATCCGTTGTCGTGACGGTGAGTGCGAAACGTGAGGCTCAGGTCAACCAGACGCATCCGGAACGCGACGCGAACAAGCCGTGGAAGGGGACGCGTGCCATCGGTGGTTGGGAGTTCGTCGTCATGCGTCCGCGCTTGGCTGACTATGTGCTGTCCATGCCGCGTGGCGCGCAGATCATGTATCCGAAGGACATCGCGCAGGTCATTCAGCTCGGTGATATTCGTTCCGGTATGAACGTGCTGGAATCCGGAGCCGGTTCGGGCGCGATGAGCATCAATCTGCTGGATGCCGTGGGGGAGGGCGGAAGCCTCACCACCATCGAGATGCGTTCGGAATTCGCGCGCGTCGCCGAAGCCAACGCGACGGTTTACTTTGGCGAACGTCCCGCATGGTGGGATTTGAGGACCGGCGATTTCGATTCGGTCGCGGCTGGTTTGCCGGAACACTCCTTCGACCGCATCATGCTTGACATGCTTGACCCGTGGAACCGTCTTGAACAGGCGTATCGCGTGATCGCGCCTGGCGGCGTGCTCGTCGCGTACGTCACCACCACCACGCAGTTGAGCCGTCTTGCCGAAGCGTTGCGCGAGGCCGGTTGCTGGACCGAGCCGGACATTCAGGAGACTTTGGAACGTAATTGGAAGGCGCAAGGACTGGCCATCCGTCCCGATCACCAGATGATTGGACACACCGGTTTCCTCATGGTTTCTCGCGCGATGGCTCCGGGCTTTCAGGCGTTGCGTAAACGCGACCGTGCCACGAAGGACACGACGACCGACATCGATTCGTTGACGCTCGAGGAGCGTGCCGAACAGCTTGAGGATCTGGAATTGCGTGACATTTCCGATCGCAAGCTGCGCAAGGTGCTGCGTGACCTCGACGCGCAGGTCGAAGCCATAAAGGAGTAGATTTAGAGCGTTTCATGCCATGTCCCAGCGGAAAATCTGAGACAATGGATATTAGATATTTGAAATGCGGCGCTGGAACCGGATCGGAGCGTGCGATTATGGGAACGAGCCTGAAGAAGGTCGCCAAAAAGACCAAGGAATACAAGTATGTGCTGCTGGCGATGCGCCACGCCAAAACCGAGCCGTTCGGCGGCAACGGCAGCGACGTGGGACGTGAGCTCACCGACAAAGGACGTAAGCAGGCCAAAACCGTGGCCAAAGGATTGGCGGCGTTCAAAATGGTGCCCACTCGCATCGCATGCTCCAGCGCCACCCGCGCCCGTCAGACCTGCGATCGCATGCTCAAGGTGTTCGGCGACGATCCGAAAGTCGACTACCGGCAAAGCCTGTACGAAGGCGGCGTGCAATCCGTGTTCGACGAGCTCGCGCAAACCAAGGAAAAGCATCGCACGCTGCTCGTGCTTGGCCACGAACCGACCATTTCGATCGCCTGCCAATGGCTGGCCAGCACCGAATCCGATCCGACGTTGCTTGACCTGCTGAATCTCGGCATGTCCCCGGCCTCGATCGCCGTATTCGGCTCGAACGAGCCATTCAACCAGTGGCAGCTGCACAGCGGCGAACTCATCGCGCTGCTTACCGCCAAAGACTTCGAGTAGGGCTTGCGTGTTCCGGGCTGATTCGGAACGATGAGCATTCCGCAGAGTGCTGTGATTTGACTTCAAGCGGCTTCAAGGTTGTATGGTGCTTTCTGAACCGATGTTCAGAATGATGGATAGGAAAGCCCATATGAACAATCCCAGTGCGTTCCCTCTTGGGGAACCAAATGACGGTTTCGCCCAGTATTTCGACGGACAGAGCTGGCTTGCGCCGGTACTTGACGCGCCTGAAGTGTCAATCCACAATGTGACGTTCGAACCTGGATGCCGGAACCACTGGCATATCCACCATCACGCGGCCCAGATTCTCATTGCGGTCGGAGGGCGTGGCTACTACCAGCTTGAGGGCGAAGAGCCGAAGGAGCTTGAACCGGGACAGGCCGTCCGTATTCCGCCGGACGTTAAGCATTGGCACGGCGCCGCCCCTCACGAAGCTTTCAGCCATTTGGCGTTCATGATTGCGGATGGCACGGGCGACGCGACGAATGAATGGCTGGAACCCGTGGACCCCGACGCATACGGGACATTGCGTTAAATCCGCTTGCCGGGCTGTTCTGCATTATTGATCCATAAACATAAATGTGTGAATATAGACGGCATACGGACTGCGTTATAAGGACAGTTTATAACGACACTCAAATTTTCTTGATGTCTTATAGCTGGCGGTTTTGTGATAGCTTGAGCGGGTTGCATTGTTCATATCAGATGGAGGATTCATGTCCGCTCTTACTTCCGTCTCCGGTTTCCCGCGCATCGGCCAGAACCGTGAGCTGAAGAAAATCATCGAAGCGTATTGGAAGGGCAACACCACCCTCGACGAGATGCGTTCCACCGCCAAGGAACTGCGCGCCAAGCATTGGAAGCTGCAGCAGGCCGCCGCCATCGACCTGATTCCGAGCAACGACTTCAGCTATTACGACCAGATGCTCGACACTGCCATCCTGCTCAACGTCATTCCGCAGCGCTACCAGCGTCTCGCCTTCGAGAACCCGGAAGAGACCCTCTTCGCAATGGGCCGCGGCTATCAGGGCGAGAAGGGCGACGTGACCGCCCTGCCGATGAAGAAGTGGTTCACCACCAACTACCACTACCTCGTGCCGGAAATCGACTCCGCCACCGACATCAAGCTCAACAGCACCAAGCCGTTCGACGAATTCAACGAGGCGAAGGCGCTCGGCATCGCCACCAAGCCGGTGCTCATCGGCCCGTACACCTTCCTCAAGCTCGCCCGCAATCCGCAGGCCGAGGAGCTCGACTACGACAAGGGCCTCGTCAACGCGGTCGCCGCGGTGTACGCCGAAGTCGTCGCCAAGTTCGCCGAACTGGGCGCGCAGTGGATCCAGATCGACGAACCGTACCTCGTGCTCGACAAGGAGCCGGGCGATGTCGAACTGTTCAAGAGCCTGTACGCCAAGATCCTGCCCGCCCGCGAAGGCAAGGTCAAGGTGCTGCTCAACACCTACTTCGGACATATCGCCGACGTGTACGAAACCGTCAACCTGCTCGGCTTCGACGGTATCGGCCTGGACCTGAACGAAGGCAAGGACGAAAACCTCGCCGCCGTCGAAAAGTACGGCGTGGCAGAAAACACCACCATCTTCGCCGGCGTGATCAACGGCCGCAACATCTGGCGCAACAACTACGCCGTCAGCCTCGGCCTGATCGACGCGCTTCGCCAGAAGACTGACAACGTGGCGGTGTCCACCGCCAGCTCCCTGCTGCACGTGCCGTTCAGCACCGAAGGCGAGACCGGCATCCCGGCCGAAGACCTCAAGCACTTCGCGTTCGCCGTCCAGAAGCTTGACGAGCTCAAGGAAGTCGCCGCTCTGGCCGATGCCACCGAGGACGTGAAGAAGGCATCCGCCGCCCTCGCCGCCAACCAGGCCCTGTTCGACGGCACCCGCGTGGCCGCCGACCCGGCCGTCGCCGAGCGCATCGGCAAGCTGTCCGACGCCGACTACGTGCGTCAGCCTGCCCGCGAGGAGCGTCAGGCCCTGCAGCGCGAGGCCCTCGGCCTGCCGCTGCTGCCGACCACCACCATCGGCTCCTTCCCCCAGACCAAGGAGATTCGCGCCGAGCGTGCCAAGCTGCGCAAGGGCGAGGTCACCAAGGAAGCCTACGACGAGTTCATCAAGGCCCAGATCGACGCCGTCATCAAGAAGCAGGAGGAGATCGGCCTCGACGTGCTGGTCCACGGCGAGTTCGAGCGTAACGACATGGTCGAATACTTCGGCCAGAACCTCAACGGCTTCCTGTTCACCAAGAACGCGTGGGTGCAGTCCTACGGCACACGTTGCGTCAAGCCTCCGATCGTGTGGGGCGACGTATCCCGCGCCAACCCGATCACCGTGGAATGGAGCGCCTACGCGCAGTCCCGCACCGACCATGTGATGAAGGGCATGCTCACCGGTCCGGTCACCATCCTCAACTGGTCCTGGCCGCGCGAGGACATCACCCACGAGCAGCAGACCCAGCAGCTCGCGCTCGCCATCCGCGACGAAGTGCTCGATTTGGAGAAGGCCGGCATCAAGGTCATCCAGATCGACGAGGCCGCACTGCGCGAGAAGCTGCCGCTGAGGAAGACCGACTGGCACAAGAAGTACCTCGACTGGGCCATTCCGGCGTTCCGTCTGGTGCATTCCGCCGTCAAGCCGACCACGCAGATCCACACGCACATGTGCTATTCGGAGTTCAACGACATCATCAAGGACATCGACGCGATGGACGCCGACGTGATCTCCTTCGAAGCCTCCCGCGGCGACCTTGTGGTGCTCGACGCCATCCACGACGCCAACTTCGAAACCGAAGCCGGCCCGGGCGTGTACGACATCCACTCTCCGCGCATTCCGTCCGAACAGGAGATCAAGGACCGCATCTACGAGATCCTGAAGAAGATGGACGTCGAAAAGGTGTGGATCAACCCGGACTGCGGCCTGAAGACCCGTGGCAACGCCGAAACCTGGCCGAGCCTGGAGAACCTCGTCACAGCGGCCAAGGCCGTGCGCGCCAAACTCGCCAAGTAACCGGCATCGGCAATAACAGGCAAGATTTCCAAGGAATCACATGCATTCGCCAATCTTCTCGCTGGAGGTGTTCCCTCCCAAGCGCACCAGCCCTGTAGGTACCATCTACGATACGTTGGATGGCCTGCAGGGGCTGGACCCCGACTTCATCTCCGTCACCTACGGCACCGGCAAATCGTCCGACCGCACGTTGACCGCACGCATCGCGCATACGGTGAACGAATACGGCATTCCGGCCGTGGCGCACCTGACCGCGCAATACCTTGACAAAGACGACGTGGACGAGGCGCTCGACCTGTTCGACCAAGCCAAAGTCTCCGGCGTGCTCGCTTTGCGAGGCGACCGTGTGGAAGGAGCCGAACCGGCGGGAGTGTTCGACCATGCGAGCGATCTGGCGGCCTACATCCGCGAGAAGCGTCCTAATCTCAAGATCTACGGCGCCTGCTATCCGGAAAAGCACCCGCAGGCGGCCACGCTTGAGGAGGATATCGACAATCTCAAGAAGAAGGTCGACGCGGGCGTAAGCCACCTCATCTCCCAGCTGTTCTACGACAACGAGGATTTCCTTCGATTCGTGGACAAGGCTCGTGCCGCCGGCATCGACGTTCCGATCGAAGCCGGCATCATGCCGGTGATGAACGCGAAGTCGGTGCTGCGCATGTCGAAGATGTGCGAATCGCGTGTTCCTGAAAAACTTGCCGTCCTGCTTGACAAGTGGGGGAGCGACACCGCGCTGCTTAAAGAGGCGGGTATCGCCTACGCGTCCGAACAGATCTGCGACTTGGCGGCACGCGGCGTCGACGGCGTGCACCTGTACACGATGAACCATCCATGCGTCAGCCGGCGCATCTGGTCCAACGTCAAACCATTCTTCGTCTGATTCCGGACGATGCAACAAACACGAAAGGGATGGTTTCCGGCAGCTGTCGGAAACCATCCCTTTCGCCATACTTACGGATATAAACGATTACTATGGGAACCATGGCTTCTTCTACGCATCAGTTTGGGGTGCTCGATCTGATTCGGGCAGGATTGCAGGATCTGGACACGGCACGCACGCTGCTTGACGAGTTGCGCGCCGACGGCATCGACGACGACCGGCTATGCCTGCTGATGAAAACATTGGAACAGACCTGCGAGCCCGACATCGCGCTACGCAACCTCGTCGACATCATCAAAGCGTTGCAAAGCCAAGGCCGCGACTTCCACCAGGTCATCACCGACGACGCCGGACTCGTACGACTCGTCACCGTGCTCGGCGTGTCCGACGAAATGGGCAAGCTCATGCGCTTCCGCCCCGAACTCGTCATGGCCGCAGCCAGCGACTCATGCGAAAGCCACCTGTACAACCACGCCCAGCGGCGCGCACATGTGCTCGAAGCGGTCGGTGCCGACCCTGTCGACAGCCGCACGCCGAAAGCCTCGAAACCCCTTGCGGAGGCGGCGACTGCCTTGCGACAGACCTACAGAAAACAGCTCGCCGCCATCATGGCGCAGGACACCACCGCGGAAGATCCCATCGAAATCCAGCCGAGAATCAGCCAGGAACTGTCCGATCTTGCCGACGCGGCCCTGGAAGGCGCGCTCGCCATCGCCCGCAACGAAGTGGACGGCAGCGAACACGTGCGCTTCGCCATCATCGGCATGGGCAAGCTCGGCGCACGCGAACTCAACTACGTATCCGACGTGGACCTCATCTACGTGGTGGAACCGGCGGACGCGGACACCAACGGCATGACCCTCAACCGTGTCGGCACCAAAATGGCCACCACCCTGCAGCGCGTATGCCAATCCGTCATCATGGGCGTCGCCGAACCTACATTGTGGCAGATCGATGGCGGACTGCGCCCCGAAGGCAAGGACGGCCCGCTCGTACGCAAACTCGAATCGCACGAAGCCTACTACGAACAGTGGGCGGAAAACTGGGAATTCCAAGCCCTGCTCAAGGCCCGCCCCGTGGCCGGTGACCCCGACCTCGGCCAAGCGTACATGGACATGACCCGACCGTTCGTATGGGCCGCATCCAAACGCGACAACTTCGTCTACGACTGCCAGCAGATGCGCAAACGAGTCGAAGACCTCATCCCCGCGCCCCTGAAGGACCGTGAAATCAAACTCGGCCGCGGAGGCCTACGAGACGTGGAATTCACCGTGCAGATGCTCCAACTCGTCCACGGCCGCGCCGACGAGACCCTGCGCACCAGCTCCACCCTCGAATCGCTGCAACGCCTCGCCGAAGGCGGATACGTCTCACGCAGACAAGCCAAGAAGCTCTCCTGGGACTACCGCTTCGAACGCGTCATGGAACACCGCCAGCAAATGTGGGCGCTCAAACGCACCCACCTGTTCCCGGACCTCGGCAAAGCCAGTCTCGGCGGCATCGAACGCAAACGCGACACCAACGACGACGAACTCAACCACAACCTCGAACTGCGCAGACTCGCCCGGGCCTTCCACATGCACCCCGAGGAACTCGTCGACAAATACGACGAAACCCGACGTGAAGTGCGCCACCTGCACATGGACATCTACTACCGGCCCATGCTGCCCATCAACGCCGGCCTCGACGACGAACAAGTGGAACTGTCCGCCAACGCCATGCAGGAACGCTTCGCCTCCATCGGATTCGCCGACCCCGACGCCGCCATGCGCCACGTCACCGCACTGACCGCCGGCATCTCCCGTGCCGCGAAAATCAACCGCATCCTCCTGCCCGCCGCCCTCCAATGGCTCGGCGAAGGGCAGAACCCCGACATGGGACTGCTCAACTGGCGCAAACTCGAAGAACACTTTGGCACGGACAGCGAATACCTCGGCTTCCTGCGCGACTCGCCGTCCGCCGCGCAACGCCTGTGCCACATCCTGTCCAATTCGCGGTTCCTGGGCGACGCGCTCAACAAATCCGTCGAATCCGTCACCTGGCTCGGCAGCGACGGCACGGAAAAGAGCATGAAGGCCGCTCGCACGATGAGCTATTTCCCGACCTGCGTGGACTCGAGCGTGTTCACGGACGCTCTCGGGCTGGAAGTCGCCGTCTCCGAGGACGGGCAGCGGATAACAATAGAGCCCTGAACGCAATTGGCCCGCCGGCTTTCGCCGGACGGGCCTTTTCCTTTTATCGCATGAGCTTCTTTATCATGCCGAGCTTCTTTTCACTGTAGGGCCGGTAG
>OJRV01003914.1_pt1 | contig 11679 bp, 9 predicted proteins | sample 1599241 | NCBI WGS metagenome assembly OJRV01 (sample SAMN04168656, study PRJEB22393) | human gut metagenome | biome: human gut microbiome; feature: stool | host: Homo sapiens | collected 2014-03-17 | reverse complement strand
GGCGATATCCGCGTTGATGTTGTAGGTTTCCCCGTCCGACTCCCCGGCGGCGATGGTGGCCACCACCGGGATGGTGCCGTTTTCCAGGCTGTTGCGGATCAGGGTGACGTTGACGTGGGTGATATCCCCCACATAGCCCAGGTCGGTTTCCCGATGCTTGACCGCCTTGATCATCCCGCCGTCCAGGCCGCACAGGCCGATGGCCCGGCCGCCGTGCTGCTCCAGTTGCTGCACCAGACTCTTGTTGACCTTGCCGGCCAGCACCATCTCCGCCACGTCCGTGGTTTCCCGGTCGGTGTACCGCAGCCCGCCCACAAAGCGGGATTCCTTGCCGATTTTCTTCAGCATGGCGTTGATTTCCGGGCCGCCGCCGTGGACCAGCACCACATGGATGCCCACCGTGGACAGCAGCACGATATCCTCCATCACCGCGCTTTTGAGCTCCTCGCTGATCATGGCGTTGCCGCCGTACTTGATCACCACCGTTTTGCCCGCGTACTGTTTGATATAGGGCAGCGCCTGGGTCAGCACCCGAGCCCGCTCCGCCGTGGATATCTGCATACCGATTTCCCCTTGTATCCTCTCAAATAATCTCGCCGTATTCTCTCTCCTGCGCTTTGAAACAGCCTCCAGGCCCCGGCCCTGCGGCTCAGGTCCTGTAATCGCCGTTGATCTTCACATAATCATAGGTCAGATCGCAGCCCCAGGCCACCGCCCCTGCCGCGCCGTCCCGCAGCAGGATATCGATGACGATTTCATCCGCTCCCAGCACCTTCTTGGCCTCTTCCTCGCTGAAGGGGATGCCCGCGCCGTCCCGGCAGACCTCCACCCGGCCGGCCGCCGAGGCAAAGGCCACGTCCACCCGGCGCACATCCACCTGCGCCCCGGAATAGCCGATGGCGCACAGCACCCGGCCCCAGTTGGCGTCCGCACCGAAGATGGCCGCCTTGGTGAGGGCGGAGCCGATCACGGATTTGGCGACGGTCTCAGCACTCTGCTCGCTCCCGGCTCCGGTGACGGTGCAGGTGATGAGGTGGGTAGCGCCCTCCCCGTCGGAGGCCATCTTTTTCGCCAGCTCCACACACAGGGCGCGCAGGGCCTCCACAAAGGCGTCGTAGTCCGGCCCCTTCTCCGTGATGACAGGGTTCCCCGCCAAGCCGTTGGCCAGGACGCAGCACGTGTCGTTGGTGGAGGTGTCTCCGTCCACGCTGATGCGGTTGAAGCTGACCTGAACGGTCTCCAGCAGGGCGGACTTGATCATCTCCGAGGAGATGGCGCAGTCGGTGGTCAGGAAGCACAGCATGGTGCCCATGTTGGGGTGGATCATGCCGGAACCCTTGGCGATGCCGCCCATCCGGACGGTCTTGCCGCCGATAACGGTCTCCACTGCCAGCTCCTTCTTGACGGTGTCCGTGGTCATGATGGCGTGGGCGGCCGCGTCGCTGCCCGCCGCCGTGTGGGCCGCCGCCGCGCACAGCTCCGGCATCCCCTGCTCGATGACCGCCACGTTCAGCGTCTGACCGATGACGCCGGTGGCGGCTACCACCACATCCTCCGGCCGGCAGCCCAGGGCCTTGCCTGCCGCCGCGCAGACCCGCTCCGCGTTTTCCTCTCCCATGGGGGCGCAGGCGTTGGCGTTGCCGCTGTTGATAACGGCAGCCCGGGCCTTTCCGTCCGCCAGATGGCGCTTGTCCACATGGATGTGGGCGGCCTTCACGGCGTTTTTGGTATACACAGCAGCGCAAGCGCAGTCCTCGTCGGACACGATCAGCGCCACGTCCTTTTTCCAGGCCGCGTGGGTCTTGACCCCCACGTGGATGCCCCCGGCCCGGAAGCCCTGGGCGGCGCACACGCCGCCGGTGATGAAGTTCAGCATCGTATCATCCTCTCTTCAACAGATAAGGGACATCTCTCCCCCGCCAAAATCAGGGCGCGCCTATCCCTTATCTCTTTTCTTCACTTTTGCCTCACAGCAGTCCAGCGGTCTCCTCAAATCCCAGCATAATGTTCATGTTCTGCACCGCCGCGCCGGAGGCCCCTTTCCCCAGGTTATCGAACAGGGCGGTGATGGTGAATCGCTCGTCATTTCCCGCCGCCACCAGGGTCAGGCCGTTGTCCCCGGCTCTGGCGTTGCCGTACAGCTTGGATCCTGCGTCCGCGCTCCCCTCCGGGGCCACATGGACCAGCTTTTCCCCGGCGTAGTGGTCCGCCAGCGCCTGCCACACCTGATGGAGGGTGGCCTCCCCCGTCAGCTGACTCCTGTGCAGGGGCACTGTGGCAGCCATGCCCTTGTAGTAGTCATCCACGATGGGCGTGAACACCGGGGGCTTTTTCAGGCCGCAGAGCTTCTGCATCTCCGGCAGGTGCTTGTGGGCCTGGGTCAGGCCGTAGAGGCCGGGGCTGTAAAGGCTCTCTGCCCTCTCCGCCGCCTCGTACTGGGCGATCATTTTCTTCCCGCCGCCGGAGTAGCCGGTGAGGGAGAAGCAGCACAGGTCCGCGTCCGCGGACAGCAGCCCCGCCTGAACCAGCGGCGCGACAATGGAGATGAACCCCGTGGCGTGGCAGCCGGGGTTGGCCACATATCGGGCCCCCGCGATGGCCTCCCGCTGGCCGGGCCGCAGCTCCGGGAAGCCGTAGACCCAGCCCGGCGCCGTCCGGTGGGCGGTGGATGCGTCGATCATCCGGGCGCCGGAGCCCTCCGCCAGGGCCACGGCCTCCACAGCCGCCGCGTCCGGCAGGCACAAAAACACGATGTCCGCTTCCGCCATCAGCCGTTTCCGTTCGTCCGGGTCCTTCCGCTTCGCCTCGTCGATCAGCAGCAGGCCGATGTCGTCCCGCGCCGCCAGCCGGTCATAGATTTGCAGGCCGGTGGTGCCGTCCTTTCCGTCGATGTAGACCTTTGGTTTCATATCATCACCCCAGTGAAGATAAGGGATAAGAGATATTACCGGATCTGCCTATCTTTTATCCTTTTATCTGTTCTCTTTGATCTTCTGAATGAACTGTTCGATCTCCCCGATCTGCCTTGCGGTCTCCGCCACCGCCGGGCCGCCGTAGCTGCTCCGCAGGGCCATACAGTTCTCCAGGTTCAGCGCGTCATACACGTCCGCCTCGAAGAGCTCGGAGACAGCCTTCAGCTCCTCCAGCGTCAGCTCCTCCAATGTCTTGCCCCGGGCCGTGCACTGGGCCACCAGATGGCCGGTGACGGTGTAGGCGTCCCGGAAGGGCATCCCCTTTTTCGTCAGGTAGTCGGCGCAGTCGGTGGCGTTGATGAAGCCGTGGCCGGCGGCCTTCCGCATATTGTCCGTCCGGACGGTCATGGTGTCCAGCATGGCGGCGAACACCGGCAGGCACATCTCCACCGTGTCCACGGCGTCGAACACCGGCTCCTTGTCCTCCTGCATGTCCTTGTTGTATGCCAGAGGCAGGCCCTTCATGACGGTCAGCAGGCTCATCAGGTCGCCGTAGACCCGGCCCGTCTTGCCCCGGACCAGCTCCGCCACGTCCGGGTTCTTCTTCTGGGGCATGATGGAGGAGCCAGTGGCATAGGCGTCGTCCAGCTCGATGAACTTGAACTCCCAGCTGCACCAGAGGATGACCTCCTCGGCGAAGCGGCTCAGGTGCATCATCAAAATGGACAGGCCGCTCAAAAGCTCCAGCGCGTAGTCCCGGTCGCTGACGCCGTCCAGGGAGTTGCCCATGGGTGCGGCGAAGCCCAGGGCCTTTGCCGTCTCCCACCGGTCGATGGGATAGGTTGTGCCCGCCAGGGCGCCGGATCCCAGGGGACACTCGTCCAGCCGGGCCCCGCAGTCCTCCAGCCGGGTCACGTCCCGGCGGAACATGGCGGCATAGGCCATCAGATGCTGGGCAAAGGAGATGGGCTGCGCCCGCTGGAGATGGGTGTAGCCGGGCATCACGGCGGTCTGGTGCTTCTTCGCCTGACGGCAGAGGACCGTCTCCAGCTCCAGCAGCTGCCCCACGATGACGGGGATCTGCTCCCGGACATACATCCGGAAGTCCAGGGCCACCTGGTCATTGCGGCTGCGGGCAGTGTGGAGCCGCTTCCCCGCGTCGCCGATCCGGGCGGTGAGCAGGGCCTCCACGTTCATGTGGATGTCCTCGTTGTCGGCGGTGAATGCCGCCTTCCCCGCCTCGATGTCTGCCAGAATGTCCTCCAGACCGCTGGTGATGGCGGCGGCGTCCTCTTTGGAGATGATGCCGCAGTCCGCCAGCATGGCGGCGTGGGCCATGGAGCCGGTAATGTCCTCCCTGTACAGCCGCTGGTCAAAGCTGATGGAGGCGTTGAGTTCATTCACCAGCAGGTCGGTGTCTTTTTGAAAGCGTCCGCCCCAGAGTTTCATAAGCTGTTGTTCCTTTCATGGCAGACGCAGGGCGAAGAAGCCTCTCCGCCCCGCCCCTGTGGTCTTGTAATGGTCTTGCCTCTCCCCGCCGGGCATATTGAAAACATTTTCGGCAGGGCGTGTACCTGCCGAAAATACTTTGCCCCAGCCGCCCTGGGCAGCGTTCACCAGTCTGAGGACTGGTGGTGGGGCGGCTCGGAGGGGAGCCCGCTCCCCTCCGAAATCTCTCAGAGCTTCCCCTGCTCCCGCAGTGCCAGCACTGTGTCGGGCAGGCCCCACAGGTTGATGAAGCCGGTGGCGTTGGTCTGGTCATAGCTGCTCTCGTTGAAGGTCACCAGTTCCTCGGAGTACAGAGACTCGGGCGAGGTGATAGAGGCCGTTATCATGTTGCCCTTATACAGCTTCAGCTTCACGCTGCCAGTGACGTGCTCCTGGGTCTTGTCAGCGAAGGCGCTGAGGGCCTCCCGCAGGGGGGTGAACCACTTGCCGTTGTACACCAGGTCCGCGAAGTCCACCGCCAGCTTGCTCTTCATGTGGGCGGTATCCTTGTCGATGGTAATCATCTCCAGGCACTGGTGGGCCTTGTAGAGGATGGTGCCGCCGGGGGTCTCGTACACGCCCCGGTCCTTCATGCCCACCAGCCGGTTCTCCACGATGTCCAGCAGGCCGATGCCGTTCTCGCCGCCCAACTTGTTCAGCTTGCGGATCACGTCGCTGGCCTTCATCTTCTCCCCGTCCACCGCCACGGGCACGCCCTTTTCAAAGTCGATGGTCACGTAGGTGGGCTTGTCGGGGGCAGCGATGGGGCTGACGCTCATCTCCAGGAAGCCGGGCTTCTCATACTGGGGCTCGTTGGCCGGGTCCTCCAGGTCCAGGCCCTCGTGGCTCAGGTGCCACAGGTTCTTGTCCTTGGAGTAGTTGGTCTCCCGGCTGATCTTCAGGGGTACGTTGTGGGCCTCGGCGTAGTCGATCTCCTCGTCACGGCCCTTGATGTCCCACTCCCGCCAGGGGGCGATGATGGGCATATCCGGGGCGAACCGCTTGATGGCCAGCTCAAACCGCACCTGGTCGTTGCCCTTGCCGGTGCAGCCGTGGGCGATGGCGTCGGCGCCCTCCGCCTTGGCGATCTCCACCAGCTTCTTGGCAATGATGGGTCTTGCAAAGGCCGTGCCCAGCAGATACTGCTCATAGCTGGCGCCCATCTTCAGGGAGGGGATGATGACCTCGTCCACCATCTCGTCGGTGAGGTCTGCGATGTACAGCTTGCTGGCGCCGGTCTTGATGGCCTTCTCCTCCAGCCCCTCCAGCTCGTCGTTCTGGCCTACGTCACCGGATACGGCGATGATCTCGGGGTTGTTGTAGTGTTCCTTCAGCCAGGGGATGATGATGGATGTATCCAGTCCGCCGGAATAGGCCAGCACGATCTTCTTGATGTTTTTCTGATCCATAATAAATTCCCTCCGTGGAGTTTTGATTGATGATGTTTGGATTATACATCTTTCACGCATATTTATTCAAGCATCATTTTGCACAACATTTCCAGCTTCTTCCGTGCATTTTTGCATAAAATTTCGATAGACATCTTAGAAAACCGTATATTTATTTCAATATTCAGAAAAATATGAATATATACACTCGCTCACACAATCTCCGCACCCAGCGCATAGGCTGGACTGCGGGGCGGTCGCCCCGCCGGGCGGACCTGCGCGTTTTGATAGAAAGGCTGGTCCTATGAAACGCTGCTTCTGTTATCTTCTGACCCTGGTGCTGGGGTCCCTGGCTGTGGGCGGCCTGGTGTTCGCCCTGCTGCGCACGGACGTGCTGACCCTGACGGCCGCCACGCCCACGGCTCTGTTCTTTTTCGCGGCCACCGCTGCCGCCGGTCTTGGCGGCCTGCTGGCCTATCTGCTGGGCGGCCTGCTGGCAGACCGCACGCCGGCCCTGGCGGACGCCTGGCTCTGCTGCGGGGAGGCCTCCGCTGTGGGCGCCCTGGGGGCGCTGCTGACGGCGCTGATTACCGCCCTCTCCACCGCCTCCGGCGTGGGGCTCCACATCGGCGCGGCGCTTTGCTGCGCCTTCCTGGCCCTGATGGCAGGCGGCATCCTCTGCTTTTTGCGGCGGTATGTCACCACCCGCTTCACCTGTAGCTGCGGCCAGAGCTGCTGACAGAAAAGCCCCGGCGTGCTTTGCACGCCGGGGCTGCTTTTATGAGTGCCGTCCGATCTTCACTTGATCCGCAGGCTCTCCGCCACATGGAGCAGATTCTCCTGATCCACAGTGCCGTGGAGGCGGAAGTTCAGGCCGCCGTCCGTCCAGGCCAGGGTGGCCACATCCGCTGCCTGGGGGCCGGAGATGGTGCCAGACGAGATAATCACGCCGCCCACCGTCTCAGGCTCCCACGCATCCGTCTCCGCCTCGTGAGGCTTCTCCGCCTCCCAGAACCTGGCGGTCACACCGCCGAAGCGCACGGTCTCTCCATCTCCCTCCGGCATCAGCAAGGGGGTGGCAGAGCAGGTCAGGGTGATATTGCCGCCCTGGCCGACCCAGGTAGTCTCCGCCGCGCCGCCGGAGGCGTTGGTTTCAAACCAGCTGTAGCCGCCGGGCAGCCAGTCAGCCTCACAAGCGGGCGCAGTCTTTGATGTGGGCTCCACGGAGGATGCGGCCTCCACCAGCGTATCCGGGTCCACGTCCGACCCGGTGAACCAGAACAGCACCCCCGCTTCGTCCTCCCACACCAGCAGGCAGCTGTCGCCGTATTCGCTGCTGTAGGTGTAGAGCGCCGCGTCATGGCCGTTCACGGTGACGGTGCGGCAGGGGATCTCCCCGCTGCCGGGGCTCCAGCCATAGCTCCCGCCGTCGGGATAGGCACAGGAGAAGGAGATGCGCCCGCCGCCATTCCAGTAGCTCAGATTCCCTCTGCCGCCCATTCCGGCCCGCACGGACTCCAGCTCCCAGCCCTCCGGCAGCTTTGTCAGCGCGTAGCCAGGGGCTTCGGTGTAGTCGATCCCAGGGTCCTCGCTGGCGTATGTGACGCCGTTCTCATCGTCCTCCCTGTGCCAGTAGGGTCCCGAAGCGGCGGCCGGGGCGGCCGGCACAGTCTGCTCCCCCAGCAGCACTGTGCGTGTGGCGGAGTCGTAGCCCACCTTCACCCCCAGCAGCTCGCTGATGGTCCGGATGGGCAGGTAGTTGGTCTTGCCGCCAGCCTCATCCACATAGAGGATGGAGCCGGGGACCCGCTGGCCGTTGGGGGCGGTGATGTCGCTGCCGGCGGCGATCTTTGTCTCGCCGTTCAGAGCCACCCCAGCGAAGTTGAACTGCACCTGCCCGGAGGCCGCCAGAGCGGTGGCGGTCAGGGCCGTCAGCGCCAACGCCGCGGCCGCGCCGGCCAGGAATGATAGGACTCGTCTTTTCATGGAACTCCTTCCTTTCTGTCTCCGTGTGTTTCCGGGGGACAGGCCCCCGGCCGTTCTATTAGTTGAACGTGCCGTGGGCAGGACGTATCCCCGGGCTTTTCTATCTTTGTCAAAAATCACAAAGATCTCGTCTCTTTCTGTGGAGTCTGACTGTTTCACTTCCCACCGCCGGCAGTGCCGGTGATCGACTGCGCTCTCTTCGTGGGAGGTGAGAGCTGCGGCTCCGTCTCCTCCGTACGGACAGCCATGTCCCGCAGGTCAAAGCGGTCCAGGGCCCCCTCCAGGAAGAAGGTCGTGTTGGTGTCCGGGTCCGTCCAGATCAGAGTGCCGGTCTCCTCCATGTCCGGGGAGCCGCCGGTGATGATGGTGACGCCGCCTACGGTGACGGAGGAGCCCTCCGCCTGAATCTCCTCCCCATTCACAGTAATGGTGGGGCCATCGCTCTCCTCCGGCTCCTCCTCCGCCGTCCAGTACCAGCCGGTGACGCCCCGCAGGTCGATCTCCTCCGGCTCCCCCTCCGGGGTCTCGAAGGGGCAGATGGGGTCAGTGACATACTGCCAGGTCAGTGTTGTCCCGTCCCTGACCCACACCTGCTGGACGGCTCCAGCGCCTTCATCCCGGTACATGGGTTCATAGCCCTCCGGCACCCAGCCCATCTCCCAGGCCACACCGGGCCCCTCGTAAGGCACCACGCCTTCCGCCATGGACAGCAGGGTCTCGGTGTCGCCAAAATCCGTGGCCCGCAGCATAAAGAGGTATCCCGCCTCGTTCTGCCAGGTCAGCAGGATTGTCCCCTCCGACTGGAAGAGGTCTGCCTGGTACCCCTGCACAGTGACGGTGGTGTGGTTTTCCCCCGCGTCCGAGGCTCCGTCCACATTGGTAGCTACCTCTCCCGCCTCCGGCGTGTAGACGGCAAACCACAGCCATGCGCCGGTCCCCGGCTCATAGTACCTCCAATAGCCCGAGCTCTCCTTGGGACTCACGTCCGTCAGCACAAAGCCCTCCGGGATCTCCGACAGCCGCCAGCCGCCGGGCGGATCCTCTGCCACGGTCCGCTTCGGGTTGATAAAGGTCACCAGATCCTCCTGCACCTGATGGAACCACCCCAACACCGCCGCCCGGACGGCGGGGCTCACCGCCATCAGGCCCCCCAGGGTCACCAGGCATGCCAATAGCACGCAGGCCGCTGTCCGGGCCGCCCGCTTCCACACCGGCCGGGCCATCCGCTTCGCCCAGCCGAAGGGGTCCGCCAGCAGCCGCGTCCGGTTTCTCAAATACCGGTGGGACCAGTCCGGTTCCTCCGCCGCGTCCAGCACGTCCTGGAACCGCTCCAGGTTGGCCTCCATCAGGGCATGGCGCAGCATCCGCTCATCCATGGACGTACCCCTCCTTCTCCAGCGCCGCCGCCAGCATGGTCCGCCCCCGCAGGACGCGGGTGGCCACGGTGGACTCCTTCAGCCCCAGCCGCCGGGCGATCTCCCGGTTGCTCTCCTCCTCCACGCACTTCAGCTCCAGCACCCGCCGGTAGCTCTCCGGCAACGCCCGGATCAGGCTCACCAGATAGCGGTAGTCCGTCTCCCCCGTCTCCGGAGCGGGCGGATCCCAGTCCTCCGGCAGAGCTTCCTCCCGCCGCTCCTTCCGCAGCATGTCCACCGCCACGTTCTTCACAGCGGTCACTAGATATCCCTCCGTCTCGCTCCAGGCCAGGCCGCTCACCCGGTCCCACCGCCGGATGAGCTGCAGCCAAGTCTGCTGCACCGCGTCCTCCGCCGCGGTCCGGTCCCCCAGAACACGGACCGCCACGGCGTATAGCTTCTTCTCATAGGTCCCATGGAGCTTCAAAAACCTTTCCCGGTCCTCCTCCGTCTCCAGCATAGCCAGCAGCATGGAAAGCAACGCGCTCGCCTCCTCTTCTCTCTTGGGGGCGCATCCCCCCCCCGTCCGGTAAACGTCCCGGAAACGCAGAGTATCCCACCGGGAGCGAATCTTTTCGTCCCCGGCGGGATACTCTTCTCTTATACCATTTTCTCCGGCCGTACCGTCTCGTCGAATTCCGGCCCCGTCAGATACCCCAGCGCCAGCACCGCCTCTTTCAGGGTAGTGCCGTCGTGAAGGGCCTTCTTGGCGCACGCCGCCGCTGCCTCGTAGCCGATCCTCGGCGTCAGGCAGGTCACCAGCATCAGGGAGTTGTGCAGGTTGGCCGTCATCCGCTCCACATTAGGGGTGATGCCCTCCACGCAGTGGACCCGGAAGGAATCGCACACATCCCCCAGCAGCCGGGCAGAGAGCAGAAAGTTATAGGCGCTCACCGGCAGAAACACATTCAGCTGGAAGTTTCCCTGGCTGGCGGCAAAGCCGATGGCCGCGTCGTTCCCCATCACCTGCACGGCCGCCATAGTGACGGCCTCGCACTGGGTTGGGTTCACCTTGCCGGGCATGATGGAGCTGCCGGGCTCATTCTCCGGGATGTTTAGCTCTCCCATGCCGCACCGGGGACCGCTGGCCTCGAACCGGATGTCGTTGGCGATCTTCATGAGGTTGGCGGCCAGGGCCTTCAGCGCCCCGTGGGCGAACACCAGGGCATCCTTGCTGGTCAGCGCGTGGAATTTGTTGGCATCCGGGGTGAAGTCCACCCCGGTCATGGCCCGGAGCCGCCCGCACACCATCTCGTCGTACCCCTTGGGGGCGTTGAGGCCGGTGCCCACGGCGGTGCCGCCGATGGCCAGTTTGGTCAGCTCCGGCAGGGCGGTGCGCAGCATCCGGCAGGGGGCCTCCACCAGCTCCCGCCAGCCGGAGACCTCCTGGGCGAATTTCAGGGGCGTGGCGTCCTGCAGGTGGGTCCGGCCAATGCGGATCAGGTCCGGATAGGCCTCCTCCAGCCTCCGAAAGGCCCCTGCCAGCCGCTCCGCCGCTGGCAGCACCTGCTCCGTGACGCTCAGGGCCGCCGCGATGTGGAGAGCGGAGGGGAACGTGTCGTTGCTGGACTGGGAGGCATTCACGTGGTCATTGGGGTGAAGCCGCATCCCCCGGTCCGCAGCCAGGTGGGCAATGACCTCGTTGACGTTCATGTTGGTCTGGGTGCCGCTGCCGGTCTGCCACACCACCAGGGGGAACTCGTCATTCCACCTCCCCGCCCGGATCTCGGCGCACACGGCGGCGATGGCCCCGGCCTGCTCCGCCGTCAGCTTGCCGCAGTCCGCGTTGGCCAGGGCACAGGCCTCCTTCAAATAGGCAAAGGCGGTGATGATCTCCTGCGGCTGGCGCTGGCCGCCGATCTTGAAGTTTTCCAGGCTCCGCTGGGTCTGGGCGCCCCAGTGATGCTCCGCCGGGACAGCAATCTCGCCCATGGTGTCGTGTTCCATACGGGTATTCATGGTCCAATTCCCCCTGATCGAAAAATCGTTGCCTCCATTATAACGGGAAACAGCGGCGTGGACAAGCCCCGCCGCCATTCTGCTCCCGCAAGTTTTTCTCACCCCGCCGGGTCCAGTAGTCCCATCTCCCGGACGGAGTAAGTGACTTCTCCATCCCGGTAGCGGACAATAAAGACGATATCAAAGTCCTCTGGGATCGGCCCCGCCTCATTGGGATAGCCATAGCCGGCGGTGATCGAGCCCGAGCCACTGGGAGCCCGGTCCGGCACCTCCCACATGTCTATGACATAGCCCGCCCGAACGATGACTCCATTTTCGTCTGTCTCTGAAAAAGGCTCTATTCTGGACCGCAGGTTCTTCTCATGCGATGAGCAGACATGTATCACGCCGCTCCAGTTCCCCTGTTCCAGCTCTCCCCGGCTCCCGTCTCCTCCGGAATCCTCCCCGGAAGTGAGGCCTGACCATTGCAGTTCCAGAGAGACCTCCACATCCCCCGCCGCCACGCGGCGGCCCCAGAAGCAGGTCAGGAAG
>OJRV01003886.1_pt1 | contig 11732 bp, 7 predicted proteins | sample 1599241 | NCBI WGS metagenome assembly OJRV01 (sample SAMN04168656, study PRJEB22393) | human gut metagenome | biome: human gut microbiome; feature: stool | host: Homo sapiens | collected 2014-03-17 | reverse complement strand
ACGTTTCAGGTGCGTGTGCCGCAAGGCGTGCAGGTTCGATTCCTGTCCTGGGCACCAGATATCCTGCTGATTCGTCAGCAGGATATTTTTTTCGATCCCCGTGAAAATCCCGTATCCGTTCCGAACGCCCTTTCCCGACAATCCGCAACTGCACTCCTTCGAGTCCGAATCCCGATTCCACCATCGGCAGGTATACTGTTTCGGCGGCCCCTTTGGCCGAAACCGCCGCCCCGATCAAAACAACGGTGCTCCCGCCGTCCCGCGAAGAGTCCCTCCCCTCTTGCAGTATGGCGGAATAGTATTATATTTGTAAGGATTTTAGACCAATGAAGGCAGAGGAATCGATACTGATCGAACGATTGAAGAAGGGCGAACGCACGGCTTTCAACGAACTCTACGGCATATTCTGGGCACCATTAGTCAATTATGCGGAGCTCATCGTCGGCGACGAAAACGCGGATGACGTCGTACAGGAGGTTTTCGTCCGCATCTGGATCGGCCGCGACAAACTGCGCAACGACGGTTCGCTGCGCGGCTATCTATTGCGTGCGGTCTACCGCACCGCGCTCAACGTACTACGGTCGAAAAACTATGCCTCGTCCTACCGGTCGCAGACAAAACTGCAAATCGAACAGCAGCTCTGCACCTATTACGACCCCGACGAAAACGAAATTATCAGGAATCTTTACGCACGGCAGATCGCCGACGAACTCGACGCAGTCGTCGAAACGCTCTCGCCGAAATGCCGCGAAGTATTCCGTATGAGCCATTTCGAGGGGCTGTCGAACAGAGAGATCTCGGAGCGGCTGAATATCAGCGTTTCGACCGTCGAGAATCATATCAACAATGCGTTGCGGCAATTACGCGGCAAACTGGGCCATCTGAAAATGTTTTTGCTGTTGACGATTTACATCTTGGGACAATAAAAGCGGTCGACGAATAGGTGCTTTCCCCGACTCGTGTGTATTATAATCGGAAAGTCAATACGCACGACCGTGAAAAACGAAGACTCGCAACATCCGTTCGACGAACGGATCATTTGGAAATATTTCGACGGGACAGCTACTTCCGAAGAGGAACAGGAACTGTCGCAGTGGTTAGCAACCAGTGAAAAACACCGGCGCGAAGTTGCCGAACTACGCGCCGTCCGACAACGATTCGCAAAGTGGCGTTCGACCCTCTACGGTCCGGCGCGTTTCATCCGTTCGCTCAACCGACTCAACAGTCGGATCGATGCGCTCGAAAACGCTCCCTGCACGGCGCAGCGGCCCCATCGTCTCTCGAACCTTTTCGGACACATTCGTATACACTCCCTGCTCCGAACGGCTGCGGTCGTCGCAGTCGTGGCCCTGACCGGTATGTTCGCATGGCGTACCGCCCTGATGCCCGCGCCGATCACTTACTTCAATGCCGACACGACGATCATGCACGTAGCGATGCCCGATGGCTCCGACATCTGGCTTACACCCGGATCGACGCTCTGTTACGACGAGACATTTCACACCGACGAACGCCGCGTACATCTCGACGGCGAAGCCTATTTCGACGTCGAGCACGACGCCAAGCATCCTTTCGACGTCGTTACTCCCAATCTGCGCGTGCGCGTGCTCGGTACGGTTTTCAGCGTCCGATCGTTGCGCGGCGACCACATGGCCGAGACGACGCTGGCCGAAGGCGCCGTATCATTGCAGCGCGCCGACGGCAGCAATCTGATCCGGTTGCACCCCGGCCAGCGCGCCATCTACGATACGCAGGACGAACAACTCGAAATCAAGGAGGTCCCCGTCGGAGATCATCTGGCCCTGAGCTACGGTATCATCACACTCGACGGCGTTCCGCTCCGGCAAATCGCCGACCGCATCGAGGAGCTCTACGGCGTAAAACTGCGTCTGATCGACGACGATGCACCCGATGCCAACTACAATTTCAGTTTTCAGAAAGACACCCCGATCGAAGACGTGATCGAATTGTTACAATTCATCTCAGGCACACGTTTCGAAATCCTGCGGTATCCCGATTCCGACTGAATCCGCGCGCCGGAATCGGTTGCGATCCCTGTCGGCTACCGCTCCCGCAAGGGAACAGGAACAGACGATTGCCCAAACTCATACAAACTTTCATACTAACAACCTAATCACTACTCATCCATGAAAAAAATCGGTTTATTCCTGACGGGATGGTGTCGGATGCTTCTGTGCGTCGGGTTGGCTGCATTGCCGTCGGCGTCGCTCGGTGCAAGGGGCGAGTTACTCGCCGACCAGCGTCTCAACCTGAACTTGTCGTTCAGCAGCGCATCGCTGCGCGAAGTGGTCTCGGCATTCACCGAGCAGACAGGAGTGGTCTTCTCCTACGAAACCTCGCTCGGCAAACGGACGCTCTCCGACGTGCATGTCGTCATCCAAGACGCTCCACTCGAAGAGATGCTCAATACGCTGTTCTACGACACGGGCATCTCTTGGAAGATCAAGGATCACGTGGTGGCTCTCACCGCCATACCCTCGTCGAAAAAAAACGCGTCGACAGGCTCCGCCCCCTCTCCCTCCGCCAACCGTAAGCCGGTCGTGACAGGGCGCGTGATCAATGAAGAAGGCGAACCCCTCGTCGGCGTGAACGTATTGGTGAAAGGCACTACGCAAGGGACGTCGACCGATATCGACGGAAGCTATTCGATCGACGTTGCGGACGACGACGTGCTCCAATTCACCTATTTGGGTTACGGTTCAGCCGAATGGCGCGTAGGCACGCAGACCCGCATCGACGTCGTTCTGAAAGAGGACAAACAGATGCTCGACGAAGTAGTAGTAGTCGGCTACGGTACAGTGAAGCGTCGCGATCTGGTCGGCGCCGTCGATCAAGTCGACAGCAAGGTTTTCTCCGAACGTTCGAATCCGAGCATCTCGCGGTCGCTGCAAGGCGCCATTCCCAACCTCAACATCTCGATGCGCGACGGCAAACCCTCGCGTGCAGCGACGATCAACATCCGCGGTACCGGTTCGATCGGTTCGGGTGGCGGGGCATTGGTGCTCATCGACGGCGTGGAAGGCGACCTGGAAACGGTCAACCCTCAGGACATCGCCAGCGTCTCGGTGCTCAAAGATGCCTCGTCGGCTGCGATCTACGGAGCACGCGGCGCATTCGGAGTGATTCTGGTAACGACCAAATCGGCCGAAGAGGGCGAAACGAAAGTCACTTACAACGGCAGTTTTTCGCTTCACGCGCGCACGGTCAAGCCACAGCTGGTAACCGACGGCTACGAATGGACGACCGGCTATATAAACGCGTGGAACGGCTATTACAACGGACAGAATCCGCTGCCATCCTACATCAACAACATCGCCCCCTATTCCGATAGCTGGTACAAGGAACTGGCACGCCGCAGCACCGATCCGTCGCTCGAACGCGTGCGCATCAACGACAAGAATCAGTACGAATACTTCGCCAACACCGACTGGATGGACGCTTTCTACAAGGATTTCAACTACTCGCACGAGCACAATATCAGCGTATCGGGCGGCAATCAGAATGCGGACTATTATGTATCGGGCCGTTTCTACGATCAGGACGGCATTTACCGCGTGGGCGACGAACGTTACAAACAGTACAACGTCCGCGCCAAAGGCAACATCCGCATCCGTCCCTGGCTGCGGTTGAATAACAACATGGATTTCACGGTGGTGGACTACCACCAACCGATGCTCTATTACAGTCTCCAACTTCCGCAGCGCATGATCGAACACGGAGGACAGCCGATCAACCCCATCACCAACCCCGACGGGAGGTGGACTTATGCCGCCGTACTGAACGGTTACGCAGGCTTCGCCGAAGGATCGAGCTACCAGCAGGACGACAAATTCACCATGAAAGACAAACTGGGCATCGAGATCGACGTGGTGAAGGACGTACTGAAAATATCGGGCGATCTCTCCTACCTTTTCGCCCGCAACAAACGCGAGCGTGTGACCAACATGTATACCGGTTACCGAGGCCCCGACACTCCGATCACGGTTAACGAAAGTCAAGGCAGTACGCTGGAAAATCTGCGTCAGGACACGAACTACCTGTCGAGCAACATTTACGGAGAATACACGCCGAAACTCGGCGACGACCATACGCTCAAGCTGCTCGCCGGCTGGAACCTCGAAACGAAGAAATACCGCGGAACGACCATCAAGCGCGAAGGGCTGACCGTACCCTCGAAACCGAGTTTCGGTCTGATGGACGGTCTTACCAGCGATCCCGTCGTTTCGGGATACGACTGGAGTTACGTGGGCGCCTTCTTCCGTGCCAACTACGGCTATCAAGGCAAATATCTGGCTGAATTCAGTTGCCGCTACGACGGCTCTTCGAAATTCCCCGAAAACTCGAAATGGGGCTTCTTCCCCTCGGCTTCGATCGGCTGGCGCCTGTCGGAAGAGAAATTCATGGAGTGGTCGCGCAACTGGCTCGACAATCTCAAGATACGTCTCTCGGCCGGTTCGATGGGCAATGGCAACATCGACCCCTACAAATACATCGACTACATGACCATCAAAACCTCGACGGTCGTCATCGGCGACGCACTGGGCTCCTATACGACGGCTCCCGGAGCCATTCCGCTCTCGCTGACGTGGGAGACGGCGACCACCTACGACGTAGGCTTCGACATGGATCTGTTCCGCAACCGGTTGTCGATCGGATTCGACTGGTACCGTCGCTATACCACCGACATGTACACCGTCGGCGTGAGCCTGCCCGCCGTGTACGGCACGGCGGCCCCCAAGGGCAACAACGCCTCGCTGAAGACCAATGGCTGGGAGCTCTCCGTAGGCTGGCGCGACAGCTTCAGACTGGCCGGCAAGGAGTTCCGCTACGGCGTCAAGGCGATGGTCTGGGATTCGCGTACGTGGGTGACCAAATACATCAACCCCACGGGCAACCTCGACGACTATTACGAAGGCATGGAGCTGGGCGAAATCTGGGGTTACCGCGTCGAGGGCCTTTTCCGCGATCAGGACGACATCGACTCCCACGCCACGCAGTCCTTCCTGCAATCCTCCGACAAGGTGACGCGCCCCGGTCAGGTCAAGTTCGCCGACCTGAACGAGGACGGCAAGATCGATCAGGGCGCCAAGACGCTCTCCGACCACGGCGACCTGACCGTCATCGGCAACACCTCGGCCCGCTACCATTACGGCATCAACGTCAATCTGAACTGGAACGGCATCGGCATTTCGACCTTCTGGCAGGGCGTCGCCAAGAAGAACTGGTATCCACGCTACGATTCGGGTTACTTCTGGGGGCAGTACAACCGTCCGTTCGGCTACATGCTCAAGGCCCATACGGGCAGCAACGTCTACAGTGAGGAGCTGGACAACTGGGACACGGCCTACTGGCCCCGCTATTCGGCTTACCAGACCAACGAAAGCTCGGTGAACCGCGTGCTGACCACGCCCAACGACCGCTACATGCAGGACGTGTCGTACATCCGCCTGAAAAACCTGACCGTCGATTACACCTTCCCGGCCCATATCTGCCGCAAGATGCGGATCAAGGGGCTGAAGGTCTATGTTTCGGGCGAGAACCTCTGGACCTCCTCGCCGATGTTCAAATACTGCGACAACTACGACCCCGAAGTCATCAACGCGGGCGACTCCGACTTCCGTACGACCGAGGGCGACGGTTACAGCTATCCGATGCTGCGCACCGTGACGCTGGGTCTCAACCTCACGTTCTAATTCTCAAACCATGCAAACGATGAAAAAGCTGTTTCTGATTCTGTCGGTCGCCGCGGGGCTTGTCTCCTGCGAGGATTTCCTGACCGCCGGAGACCCCAATAAGATCGACGCTCCCTCCTATTTCCGCAACGAGAGCGATCTGGAGGCCTATGCCAACGGATTTCTGCAAACCATGATCCCGACCGCCATTTCCGTGGCCACGGGCGACGCCCGCGCCGACTACATGGCTTGGCGCGGCGAGTGGCAGTACCTCACCGACAACTTCGGCGCCGACGACCAGTCGGGCTGGTCCACGGGCAGCTGGGAGGACCTGCGCAACATCAACTACTTCCTCGGCAACTTCCGCCGGGCTGCGGCCGGCGAGGCGATTCTCGACCATTACGAAGGCGTCGCACGCTTTTGGCGCGCCTATTTCTACATGAACAAGGTCAAGACCTTCGGGGCCGTGCCGTGGTATGACAGGGAGATCGACGCCAACGACCGCGAGGCGCTCTACAAGCCGCGCGATTCGCGGGAATACGTCATGCGCAAGGTGCTCGAAGACCTCGATTTCGCCTCGACGCACTGCATCACCAACGCCAAGCTCGAAGTCAATTCGGTGCGCATCACCCGCAACGTGGCGCTGGCCTTCAAGGCCCGCTGCTGTCTCTACGAAGGCACTTTCCGCAAATACCACGCGAACGATCCCTCGACCGGCAAGCCGTGGACGGCCGACGAGTCGGAGATGTACCTCCGGGCCTGCGCCGACGCCTGCGAAACGCTGATGGGCGAGGGCAAATATGCGCTGGTTTCCGATCCGGCCAAGGTCGCCACGCAATACCGGAGTCTGTTCACCAGCGAGAGCGTCGCCTCCGGCGAGGTCATCTGGGCGCGCGCCTACGACGCTTCGCTCAACGCCACGCATATCCTCAATACCTATTTCGTGAATATGCAGTACGGCAGTTACTCGCTCACGCGCCAGTTCGTCAATACCTACCTCAACCGGGACGGCAGCCGTTTCACCGACAAGGCGGGGTATGAGAAAACCCTCTTTGCCGACGAGTTCGAAAACCGCGACTACCGCCTGATGCAGAGCATCCGCTATCCGGGCTATACGCGCAGGAACAACAACGTCAATACGCCCTACGCCCCCGATTTCGGCTACTGCGTGACGGGCTACCAGCCCATCAAGTGGGTCATCGACGACACCTCGATGGACAGCAATACGGCTCCCTGCGCCACCAGCATCCCGATCCTGCGCTATGCCGAGGTGCTGCTCAACTACGCCGAGGCCAAGGCCGAACTGGGCGAATTCAGCGAGACGGTCTGGAACGCCACGATCAAACTCCTGCGCGAACGCGCCGGGGTGGACGGCGCGATGCCTTCGGCCTACGATCCCTACATGGCCGAATACTTTCTCAACACCACGACCGACATGGCCATCTTGGAGATCCGCCGCGAACGCGGCATCGAGCTGCTGCTCGAAAACTGCCGTTGGGACGACGACATGCGCTGGGGTATGGGGCGGCTGCTGGAACGCCCGTGGTATGGCGTCTATGTGGGCGAGCTGGGCAAGGTCTACGACATGGACGGCGACGGTTCGGGCGACGTCTGCTTCGTGCGCGAAAATCCCCCGGTGACGGAGCCGGGCGTGACCTACCGGGTGCTGGGCGGCGACTATGCGCTTACCGACGGCGACAGCGGCTATATCGAGTGCTACATCCGCATGAACCGCAAGTGGGACGATAAGAAGTACGTGCGGCCGATCCCGACCACGGCCCTCAACGACAATCCCGCGCTGGGCCAGAATCCGGGCTGGAAGAAATAAACGATTGCGAACCTGAAAAATGAAAATCATGAAACGAATATATCAGTTTTTGCTGCTGGCCGCCGGGTGCGCGGCGCTGACGACGGCGTGCAGCGACGACGATGACAGCTATCTGGTCCGCGAGACGGATTCGATCCGCTTCGCCAGCTGTCTGGCCTCGTCCAAGCAGATCACGCTCCGCTGCAACGGCAGCTGGCGAACCGTGATTCCCGAAGACGCCGGATGGCTTTCGACCTCTCCCTCCGAAGGCGTCGGCAGCGGCGCGTTCGAGTGGATCGCCGTTTCGGCCACGCACAACCGTTCTGCCGAGCGCACCGCGACCATCTACCTCGAAAGCGGAGGCAGGCAATATCCGATCACGGTCACGCAGGCCGACGGCGCCGTCGTTTACGGCGCGCCCTATGTCGAAGGCAACCTCATCGAGCAGGAGCCGTCCAAAGCGCGCCTCTGCTTCACCTACGCCAATGCCTATGGCGACGAAACGATCGACGTGAGCTGCGCCCTGGGCGGCGATTCGCAGGGCCTTTCGGTGGCCGGCGCTTCGGTGTCGCTCGTCAACGGCGGCGATACGGTGGCGCTCGACATTGCGGGAACGCCGACCGTGCCGGGCTATGCGGCCTTCGCCGTGTCGGTGGACGGCGTGCAGATCGGTACGGCCCGCGCCAAGGTGTACGCCATGAGCGAAATGCCGATCGAGGGGCTTCCCGTGACGTGGGAGTTCTGTCCCGTCAAGGGCAGTACCGAGGACGTCAATGCCCTGAAAGCCCGGCAGCCCGACTGGGTAACCGCGTCGCACAGTCTGGTTTCGGAGGACGGCCGCGCCTACATCACGGTCGTCGAAGCCGATGCCAAGACGGCTTCGGCGGTCAACAGCTGGGGCTACAACGACGGGCACGCCTATCTCAAGGGGCTCTATACCGGCGATTACTGGCTGCAGAAGATTCCGGTGAAATACCTCGTCTCCGGCACGAAGATCAACTGTACGGGCAGCATCGGCGGTTCGGGTTCTTCGGCGGGGTTCTTCCTGATCGAGTACTCGGCCGACGGGCAGACTTGGCGGCAGGCCGGCGGCGCGAAGAGCGGAACCTTCAACAATACCGAGGTGACCTACCATGTCCGCGCCTACGACAGTCCGCTTTTCGAAGGCGAGAATACGGGCTATTTCTCGTACGACTTCCCCGTCGATCTTACGATCAATTCGGGTACGCTCTGGATACGCTACCGGGTTTCGGCCAACGTGCGCATCACGGCGAACAATACGATCACTACGGGCGGAGGCGGTTCGACGCGCCTGAAGGGCACCTTCTCGGTGTCGGTCGTCGATGAGAACATGAACTGATGAAAACAACGAACAGTATGAAAAAATACCTCACTCTGCTGTTGCTGGCCGTCGTTTCGGCCGCAGCGGGCGCCGGATGCTCTTCGGATGACAGGACGGTGCAGATCACGTCGCTCAAACTCAACGAGAAGGATCTGGAACTTACCGTCGGGCAGTCGTTCCAACTGGTCGCCGCGACCCGTCCCGCCGACGCCGGAGTCACGCTCAAGTGGAGCTCTTCCGACCAGACGGTCGCCACGGTCGATCAAACCGGACTGGTGACGCTCCGCGCCTTCGGCACGGCCGTCATTACGGCCCGCTACCGCAGCTACTCGGCCCGCTGTACGGTCGCCACGTTGCAGGAGCCGCCGCTCGACCCTTCGGCTGCGCTCGCGGCCCCGCTCTCCGATGAGCTTATCTACAGCAAGAACGTACTGCTGTACGCTCCTCGGCGCATCATGCAGGGCTTCGACCTGACCGAAAGCGGCAGCATCTATTATTCGCAGGTCGGCTCCGACGGCGCGACGCTCAACATCTGCCGCGCCGCGGGTCCGGGGCTGAACGCGCAGACCGACTACATGATCCTCAAATACTTCGGCCACGGCACGCAGATCGTCGCCGAGGAGGCTTCCGACGGCAAGACCTACATCTGGCTCAACAGCAACGCCTCGGTGGACAAAAGCGGCGAATACGGCGACAACTGGTCCGTGTCGCGGGTCGAATTCGTTCCGGGCGCGACCTCCGACGCCGGCTATGCGGGAGAGACCTTTTTCCTCAACAAGGACGGACAGTACGACCAGCAGGTCTCGATCGACTTCGGGGCGCGCCGCCTGCTCATCGGTTCGCGCAGGTCGGGCGTGCGCTACTTCTGGATTTTCGACCTCGATGAAGCATTGGCCCTGCCGCTCAAGAAGATGACGGCGACGGTGACGGTCGGTTCGGCGGGCAGCGAACCCGTGACCCGCGAGATCGAGGCCCGCGACCTGAACGACTGCCGCGTGCTGGGCGGTTTCTCGGTGCCTGCCGGTTCGGACAAGGAGAACGACGTCTACTCCTATTCGCATAAGGGACACGAAGTGGCGGGAAACTACGTCTACTTCTACGAAGGCAACGCCGTCGAGACGGGCGCCGATTCGTTCGAATCGAAAGCCTATGTCACGGTCTTCAACTACAGCGGCAAGATCGTCGTGCCGCGTACCGAAGTGGCGGCCGTCGCCGACAAGGCGGGACTTGCCGCCGCGGGACTTACGACCACGGGCTATGCCGAGGGCGAGAGTCTGAAGGTGCGTGACGGCAAACTCTATCTGGGCGTGGCGTGCCGCGACGGATCGTCGGGCAACCGCCGGGCCAATATTCTTGTTTATGACTGCGTGCAGGGCGAATGACGCTCTGCGCCGTAAAACGACGAAGCCGGGGTTCGATCCCCGGCTTCGCTGTTTTCTATGGGCGAGTGTGGTTTTTTCCGTGCGAACGGCGGTTCAGTTTGCGCCTGCGTATGCGGTTTATCCTGTCCGGGAGGGCTGCACCCGCCTTTTCCTCCTGACTCCCGACGGCTTATATCGGCAGGTGCTCTTCGAGCGTGCGGCGCAGGTGGTCGCTGTCGAGGTGGGTGTAGATTTCGGTGGTGAGGATGCTCTCGTGTCCCAGCATCTCCTGCACCTGACGTATGCTTGCGCCCCCTTCGAGCAGGTGCGTGGCGAACGAGTGGCGGAAAGTATGGGGGCTGATGTGCTTGTCGATGCCCGCGCGCTCGACGGCCCGCTTGAGGATCGTGAAGACCATCACGCGCGTGAGCTGTCCGCCGCGGTTGTTGAGGAACACCGTCTCCTCGCCCGAACGTGCGCTGCGCCGCTCTTCGAGATACCGCTGTATCTTGTCCCGCGCCGTGTTGCTGATCGGCACCAGCCGCTGTTTGTTGCCTTTGCCGATGACGCGGATGTATCCTTCGCCGAAAAAGAGGTCCGAAAGCCGCAGCGAGGTCAGCTCGGAGACGCGCAGGCCGCACGAGTAGAGCACTTCGAGCATGGCGCTGTCGCGCAGCCCTTTGGTCGAGCGCATGTCGACCGTGGCGATGATGCTGTCGATCTCGTCGGTGGTGAGGATGTCGGGCAGCGGGCGTCCGAATTTGGGCGTATCGACGAACTCGGCGGGCGAAGTCTCGATCTGATCGTTTACCAGCAGGAAGTTGAAGAAACTGCGGATGCCGCACAGGCAGCGGGCCTGCGAGGTCTTTTCGCGTCCGCGGTCGTAGAGCCATGCCATGTAGCGCTCGATCATCGTTCCCTCGACCTTGCGGGGAGCGACGTCGTACTGGCGGAGGATGAAGTGCGCGAACTGGCGCAGGTCGCGCATGTACGATTCCACGGTGTTTTGCGAGAGACGTTTTTCGAGTTTGATATAGGTCCGGTAACGACGTCCCGTCTCTTCCCACTTTTTCGTATTTTCTGCCATCCTTTGCCTGCTATATTCCGAGATTATCGCTAACTTTGTCCGGGCTAAGATATATAAATTTTACATAATATGAACTATATAGCGTTGAATATTGCCTTTTCGGAGGATGAGCAGGCCGAAATACTCACCGCCGAGCTGGCCGACTATCCCTTCGAGAGCTTCGAAACCGAAGACGGGACGCTCAAAGCCTACATTCCGCAGGAGCGGCTGGCCGACTGCAAAGCCGGGGTCGATGCCCTGCTCGCCCGCTACGGCGTGCAGGGACGCTATATCGCCATCGAGACCCAGAACTGGAACGCCGTATGGGAGAGCAATTTCCCGGCCGTCGATGTCGAAGGCCGCCTGCTGATCCGTGCGCCGTTCCACGATCCCGCCCCCGAAGGGGTCATGGAGGTGGTCGTCATGCCCAAGATGTCGTTCGGCACGGGGCACCACGCGACCA
>OJRV01003838.1_pt1 | contig 11911 bp, 10 predicted proteins | sample 1599241 | NCBI WGS metagenome assembly OJRV01 (sample SAMN04168656, study PRJEB22393) | human gut metagenome | biome: human gut microbiome; feature: stool | host: Homo sapiens | collected 2014-03-17 | reverse complement strand
ACCCCGAGCACTACCTGTTTTACAAAGGCAGCGGCCGCACGCTCGACGAATACCAGCTGGTCTACATCACCGCCGGACGGGGACGTTTCGAGTCGGCATCCTGCCCGTCGCAGACGGTCGAGGCGGGCACCATGCTCCTGCTCTTCCCCAACGAATGGCACTCCTATTCACCCGACCCCGGCACCGGATGGACGGAGTGGTGGGTCGGCTTCCGCGGCGCCAATATCGACCGGCTGGAACAGCAGGGGTTCCTCTGCCGCCGGCGCCCCCTGCTGCGGATCGGGTGCAGCGGCGGCATCGAGCGGTGCTACCGCGAGATCATCGGCACGGTCGAGGAGGAGCGCGTGGGATTCCAGCCGCTTATTTCGAGCATCGTGCTCCACATCCTGGGGTCGGTGCTCTTCAAGCACAGCAACCTGCTCTACTCCGACAACCCCGTCGTCGAGAAGATCAACCGCGCGAAAGCCATCATGCGCACAGACTTCGGCCGCAACCGCTCGCCCGAACAGATCGCCCGCGAAGTGGGCATGGGCTACACGTGGTTCCGCCGCGTCTTCCGCGAATACGTGGGGATGGCGCCGGCGCAATACCAGCACACGATGCGGCTCAACAAGGCCCGGGAACTGCTCGCGACGACAGCCCACAGCATCTCGGAAATAGCCTATGCGCTCGGCTTCGAAAGCGTGAGCGCCTTCTCGCTCTTTTTCCGCCTCCGCGAACGGCTCAGCCCCAGTCAGTACCGCGCCCGCTTCCGGGGCGGGAAGGGGCAGTGACCCGCCGGAACAGACCACGGCCGTGACGCACCGCGGGTTGCCCACGGCAGCGATGCACGGGGGCTACAACCCGCCGCCGACCAAAGCATTGACCCGCGGGCGCAAATAGGAGTTGATGTTATGTATTAAAATGAAATCACGGCATATCACTTACAATCTGTAAGCATAATACACCAAAAAACTGCGCATCCTTTACTTTACTTCCCGTTTCAGCCTAATCGCCCTCGATAAAATCCCCTTTGAGAACTCTTTACGGGGTTTCGCGTATTTCCTCCGTACACCACCGATTGCCGGAAAATTGTTATCTCCTCAGGTTTTCGGGGAAGTTCGTCCCCTCCGGCGAAAAATATTTTTATATTTTTTATATTTTTTCAAAAACTTTTTCAACTTGCTGTTCCTGCCGCACAGCCAGCGTCCACATCTTCATCTCCAAATTTTCCGTAAACAATAAAAAAACCGACCTTTTTTTCATTTTCCTGCATCTTTTTGATTTTGATGGTTGACAAATCCTTTTGGGTGTGTTTATAATGCATGTAACGAAGAACACAGATAAACCGATGAGGAAGAGGAGTATCTGACCTATGTATCGCCACAGAGAGTTCCGGATGGTGGAAACGGAACGCCTTACCGTCAGTGAATGGACTTCCGAGGGCAGCCTTGAACGATTGTTTCAGTAGGGGCTGACGGGACCCCACCCGTTATCCATCGGGGCACGTATGATGGTACGTGTAAGCGAGTGGACATTTTCACAAATGTCAATTTGGGTGGTATCGCAGAAGTTTACGCTTTTGTCCCATGTATGGGGACAGAGGCGTTTTTTAGTTTCTGGAAACATTCTCAGTAAAATCTTTCATCACGGCGCGCGGCGCCAAACCAAAGAGAATCTTCTTTCCAGACACATTCTTTACTCTGCTCCGGCAAGGCAGACTGATACATCTGCCATCCAAAACAAATATCAAAATAAGAATAAAGAATGGAGAAAATGACTATGAAAAAGAATCTGAAAAAATTATTTGCACTTGGATGCACCGCAGCCCTGACACTGACAACCGCAGGATGCTCTTCCAGCACATCCAGCAACGCTTCCGAAGCAGACACCACCGCCGAAACCTCTCAGGAAGCTTCCACGGACAAAGAAATTTATAATGTAGCGATTGTCAAACAGCTCGACCACGCTTCCCTCGATGAGATTGCAAATGCAGTCGAGGCAGAGTTAGATAAAATCGCCGAGGATAACAATGTAGCCATTTACTACGAACTGTACTCCGGCCAGAATGACCAGACAACCTTAAAGCAGATTGGTGATCAGGCAGTTGCTGACGGTGTTGACGCCATCATCCCGATTGCAACCCTGGCTGCACAGGTAGCGACCGTATCCGCACAGCAGACCCAGACACCGGTTGTCTACGCCGCTGTTTCCGATCCGGAAGCCGCTGAGCTGACCGGCATCGACTATGTAACCGGTACCAGCGATGCGCTGAACACCGAGAAAATCATGGATATGATTTTTGCCGCAAACCCAGATGTTAAAAATGTGGGGCTTTTATATTCCTTATCTGAGGCAAACTCAACCAAACCGATCGCGGATGCAAAGGCATACTTAGATGAAAAAGGCATCTCCTACACCGAGCAGACTGCAAATACCAACGACGAAGTAATTACCGCTGCCTCCTCCCTGGTTGCTGACAAAGTAGACGCTGTCTTCACTCCTACCGACAATGTCATCATGGCAGCTGAGCTGGCTATCTTCAAGGATCTGGCCGATGCAGGCATCCCGCACTATGCCGGCGCTGATTCCTTCGTCCGCAATGGCGCATTTGCCACCTGCGGCGTCAACTACACGGCTCTTGGTACACAGACCGCTGACCTTGCTTATCAGGCAATCACCGAAGGCATGGACGGCATGGAAGACTACTACACCGCAGAAGGCGGCATCGTAACCGTAAATACCGAGACTGCCAAAGCCCTGAATATCGACACAGCTGTATTCAAAGATTTTGGCGATGTTGTAGAGATTAGGACCACCGAGGACTAATACACCCTCATCCGGCAGCACTTTGATTTTCATTTGACTGACTTTCATGTACTCTCAGAGCCGTAAGACAGACCAGACGCCAGCCGCATCCCCCGCTTACCACGCGGCTGGCGCATCTGCCTTATGAACGCCCTGGGAGTACCGATCATTCTACGGAGGTAATTTCCCATGCTTCATATTTTACAAACCGCTCTGGAACTGGGATTTCTGTATGCGCTGGTGCCGATGGCGCTGTTCTTGAGTTTCCGCATACTGGACATCGCGGATATGACGACGGACGGCTGTTTCGTCCTCGGCACAGCGGTATCCGTCACAATGGCTGCGGCAGGGCATCCATTTCTCGCGGTTCCGGCTGCCATGCTTGCAGGCATCTGCGCCGGATTTGTCACCGCATTTCAGCAGACCCGTCTCGGCGTGCCGTCCATTCTCGCCGGTATCATCACCAATATGGGACTCTACACCATCAATCTAATGGTAATGGGCTGGAGTGCCAACGTGAGTCTTTTAAAGACAGAGACCATCTTTTCCCTGCTTCAGAAAACCGGTATCGGGGGTGACTGGTATGAAGCACTTCTGGCAATCTGCGTAACTGTGCTTGCGGGCGCACTGCTCGTCTATTTTCTCGGTACCCGTCTGGGACTCTCCATCCGGGCAACCGGCAACAACATTGACATGGTGCGCGCCTCCTCGATCAACCCGACATTTACCATTACGGTCGGCTTATGCATCGCCAATGCGCTGACCGCACTCTCCGGCGCAATGGTCGGTCAGTACCAGAATACCGCCGACATCAACGGCGGCACGGGTATCGTCGTGATCGGTCTTGCCTGCCTGATCATCGGTGAAACCGTCCTCGGACGCCGCGGTGTGGCAAGAGGTGTCATCGCCACCGTCATCGGTTCGATTATTTACCGTTTTATCTACGCTATCGTCCTGTATACAAAAATCATGCCTGTACAGGGGCTGAAACTGGTCACCGCTGTGATCGTAGCGCTGGCAATCGCATTTCCGACGATCCGGAAATGGGCAGCATTCCAGACACGTAAAAATGCAGCGGCACGCCGGAAGGGAGGACACGGAGCATGTTAAATATTCAGTCGATATCAAAAACCTTTAATCCGGGAACTGTCAACGCCAAACAGGCGCTCTCCGGGCTGTCCCTGCATCTGGATCACGGCGATTTCGTGACAATCATCGGTTCCAACGGCGCCGGAAAATCGACCCTGTTCAATGCGATTGCCGGCAGCTTCTACGTCGATGACGGCTTTATCGAGCTGGACGGCGAGGACATCACCTATATGCCGGAGCACAAGCGCAGCCTGATGGTCGGACGCCTCTTCCAGGACCCGTTAAAGGGAACGGCGCCGGGCATGACGATCGAAGAAAATCTTGCCCTCGCCTATCTGCGGACCGCAAAGGGGAAATCGCCATTTTCCCGCATTTCCAAGAAAGATAAGGATGCGTTCCGCGAACGCCTCTCCCTCTTAAATATGGGGCTTGAAGACCGGATGACCCAGCCGGTCGGACTTCTCTCCGGCGGTCAGCGCCAGGCGCTCACCCTGCTCATGGCAACCCTCATCACGCCGAAGCTTCTGCTGCTCGATGAGCACACTGCCGCCCTCGATCCGGGAACAGCTGAAAAAGTACTGGAGCTGACGAAAAATATCGTTGCTGAGGAGAAAATCACCTGCCTGATGATCACCCACAATATGAACCAGGCTCTGGAGCTCGGAAACCGCACGCTCATGATGGCAAACGGAAATATCGTGCTCGACGTCGGCGGCGCAGAGCGCGCTTCCATGACTGTCGAGGATCTGATCGCCCGCTTCAAGACCGGCGCAGGCCACGCGCTGGATAATGACCGGATTTTATTGTCAGAATAATTTTAAAAAAGCAAAAAATTCAAAAAGTCCCATCCTTTCAGATTTGAATCTGCATAAGGATGGGACTTTTTTATATTTCTCTTATCCAATTTCTATTTCCCAAGCACATCCGAAAGCGCTGCAAACTGCGCCAGCGTCAGCGTCTCGCCGCGCACGGACGGGGAAAGTCCCAGCGACTCGATTGCAGCTGCGATCTCTTCCTTGCTAAAGGAGAGATCCTGCGCGTTGGAAATCCCGTTTTGCAGGGTTTTCCGGCGCTGGTTGAAGGACGCGCGGATGAGGCGGAACATTAGATCTTTATCCTTTACCTCCACCGGCGGCTTCGCATGGCGGGTCAGGCGGATGACCGCTGAGCCGACATTCGGACGCGGAATGAAGCAGTTCGGCGGCACATTTGCCACGATGTACGGCTCGGCATAATACTGAACCGCCAGCGACAGGGCGCCGTAATCCTTCGAGCCCGGACCAACCTGCATCCGGTCTGCGACCTCTTTCTGCACCATAACCGTAATGTTGTCGATCGGCGCGCCGCTCTCAAACAGCCCCATGATGATCGGGGTCGTGATGTAGTACGGCAAGTTCGCCACGACCTTAACCGGACGTCCGCCGCCTTTCTCTTCCGCCAGTTTTTTTATGTCAATCTTTAAAATATCTTCGTTGATAACGGTTACATTTTCGCAGTCCTGAAGCGTATCTTTTAAGATCGGAATCAGGTTTGTATCGATCTCCACGGCGATGACCTGTCCTGCCGCCTGTGAAAGGCGCTGTGTCATCGTACCGATGCCAGGACCGACTTCCAGGACGGTGTCCTCCTTGGTCATGCCCGCCGCTGAGATAATCTTGTCCAGCACGTGCGTATCAATCAGAAAGTTCTGACCGAATTTTTTCTGGAAGGCGAAATTGTATTTCTGTATTACTTCGATTGTGTTCTTCGGGTTTCCAAGATCCATTCCGAAAATCCTTTCCCAGAGTCCGGAACCTGACCGAGACACCACCCAGCCAGGTTCCTCCTCTCTTCTTTACATTAACCGGTACAGCTTCCGCGCATTCTCTTCAGTCGCACGGACAATCTCCTCCGGTGTACATTTCTCGATTTCTGCCAGCTTTTCTGCCACATATGGCAGGTTCAGCGAAGAGTTGCGTTTGCCGCGGTTTGGAACCGGAGCCAGATACGGGCAATCTGTCTCCAGTACCAGGCGATTCAAAGGTGCCATTTCCGCCACCTCCAGAAGCTTTTTCGCGTTCTTGAAGGTCAGTACACCACCGACGCCTAAGTAAAAGCCCATCTTTAAATACTCTGCCGCCATCTCTTTTCCATAGGAGAAGCAATGAATCACGCCGCCTATCTCCTCGGAGTGCTCTTCCTTCATGATATCGAGCGTATCCTTCGCCGCGTCGCGGCTGTGGATGATGACTGGAAGTTTTAATTCCCGCGCCAGATTTAATTGGCGGTGGAACCATTTTTTCTGTGTCTCATGATCCGGCTCTTCCCAGTAATAATCCAGACCAATCTCTCCGATTGCAACAATCTTATCCGACTGTGCCAATACACGGAGTTCGGCAAATTTTTCCTCGTCAAGCTCTGCCGTGCTGCTCGGATGAACACCGGCCGCGCCGTAGATAAAGGGATATCTCTTCGTCAGTTCAATGGTGGTCTTTGTGCTTTCCATATCCGCGCCGACATTGACGACCGTGCCGATCCCGCCTGCTGCCAGACCGGAAAGCAGTTCTTCCCGGTCCCCGTCAAACGCCTCATCATCGTAATGAGCGTGTGTATCAAATATCATATAAGTTATATCCTTTTTTTCTTAGCAGATCTCCGCACCCGCCGGCATCTCTTTCTCCGTTGTCATCAGGGACAGCTTTCCGTCTGCATCCTCGGCACACAAAATCATGCCCTCGGAGAGCAGACCTGCCAATTTCGCCGGTTTTAAGTTGGTCACAACCATGACTCTCTTGCCGACCATCTCCTCCGGGGAGTAGGAATGCTTGATGCCGCTGATGATCTGGCGCACTTTGCTTCCGACCTGAACCTGGGAGCAGAGAAGCTTCTTGGACTTCGGAACAGCCTCGCAGGAGAGGATCACGCCAACCTGGAACTGCAGTTTTGCAAAATCATCGTAGGTAATCTCTGCTTTCGGCTCGATATCGATGCCCTCGGCTTTCTCGTCCTCTTCCTTCTCCGGCTCTGCCTTTGCAGCAACTGCCTTCTTCTGCTCTTCCTGGATAACTTTGACTTTCTTCATCACATCGTCGAGTTTCAGGCGGGCAAAGAGAACCTCCGGCTCCTCAGTCACCTTATTTCCGGACGGATAACGGCCAAATGCATCCATCTGTGGCAGTTCACGTTTTACGGTATTTAATTCTTTTAAGATCTTCTCCGAGGTCTCCGGCATGAAGGATTCAAGCAGGGACGCACCGATCGTGATAGACTCAACCAGGTTGTAAAGAACAGTCGCAAGACGATCCTGCTTGTCCTCTTCCTTTGCCAGAATCCACGGGGTTGTCTCGTCAATGTATTTGTTGCTGCGGCGGAAAATATTGAAGATCTCGGTGATCGCATCGGCAACGCGCAGCTTATCCATCTTCTCATCGACCTTGCGGACTGCTTCCAGCACTACCTTCTTCAGATCCTCGTCCACCGGCTCCGTCACGCCCTTGTCGTCTACCACGCCGCCAAAGTACTGGTTCGTCATCGATACCGTTCTCTTTACGAGGTTGCCGAGGATATTTGCCAGATCCGAGTTCAGTCTCTCTACCATCAGATCCCAGGTAATAACGCCGTCGTTCTCAAACGGCATCTCATGCAGAACGAAGTAGCGGACTGCATCCACGCCAAAGAAATCAACCAGTGTATCGGCGTAAATCACATTTCCCTTGGATTTACTCATCTTGCCGTCGCCCTGTAACAGCCACGGATGACCAAATACCTGCTTTGGAAGCGGCAGGTCGAGTGCCATCAAAAAGATCGGCCAGTAAATGGTATGGAAACGGATAATATCCTTACCAATCAAATGCAGGTCTGCCGGCCAGTATTTCTTGAACAGCTCGCCGCTCTCACCGTCGCAGTCATATCCAAGACCGGTGATATAATTGGTCAGTGCATCCAGCCATACATATACAACGTGCTTCGGGTCGAAATCAACCGGAATCCCCCATTTAAAGGAAGTACGGGAAACACACAGATCCTGCAGGCCCGGAAGCAGGAAGTTGTTCATCATCTCATTTTTACGGGAAACCGGCTGGATGAACTCCGGGTGCTCATTGATATAATCGATGAGTCTCTGCGCATATTTGCTCATACGGAAGAAATACGCCTCTTCCTTCGCCGGCTGCACCGGGCGTCCGCAGTCCGGGCATTTGCCATCTACGACCTGGGACTGGGTCCAGAAGGACTCGCACGGGGTACAGTAAAGTCCCTCGTAGCAGCTCTTGTAAATATCGCCCTGATCATAGAGCTTCTTGAAAATCTTCTTTACCTGCGCCTCATGATCCTCGTCAGTGGTGCGGATAAATTTGTCGTAGGATGTATTCATCAGATCCCAGATCGTCTTGATCTCACCCGCCACGTTATCGACAAACTGCTTCGGCGTGATGCCAGCCTCATCTGCCTTTAACTCGATCTTCTGACCATGCTCATCGGTGCCCGTCTGGAAACGCACATCGTAGCCCTGCGCCCTCTTGTAGCGCGCAATGCTGTCCGCCAGCACGATCTCATAGGTATTTCCGATATGCGGTTTGCCCGATGTATAGGCAATCGCAGTTGTTATATAGTAAGGTTTCTTACAGTTCTGACACATTTATCATGCCCTCCTTATTAAAATTGCGCTTTAAATTGTGTTCTTCACAAAAAAAGCCTCTAACCGCCCATGGTTTTCCATCTGCGATTAAAGGCAAGCCACCTTCTTTTCTCTGCCTTTTCTTCATATATAAATATATAGATTAAGTCTATCTGTTTTGCATCCCTTTGTCAAGTATGGTATACTTGCAGACATATATATTTGTTTTGGAGGTATTATATTATGCAGAAACGCTTTTCCTTCCCGCCCCTGCCGCGCACAGCGCTCGCGATCGCTGCAGCTGCTGCCCTGGCGCTCTCCGGATGCGCTGGTTCTTCCGGCTCAGGAACCCCCGCCGAATCCTACGCCGCTTCCGGGCAGACTGGTTCTCCTTCCAATGCATCGTCCGATGCTGCCAGCGAACAGGCGCGTTTTGATGCGTTTCTCGCACACCAGTTTCAAGAAAGCGTGCAGGATGATCCGCTCTCCCTTCATTTTCTTGTCCGGAATCCGGAAAATTACGGTATCACCGAACCGGAGATGAAATTTCCAGAATATTCCCTGGAACAGCTTCAAAAAGATTCCGAGGAAAACGCGGCCATTCTTGAGGAACTTTCTTCCTTCGATACCTCTCTCTTGACCTCCGACCAGCTCTTCACCTACCGGATGATGAAGGACACACTGGAGACGGAAGCCGGCTCGAAGGGACTGGAACTCTACAATCAGCCGTTAAGCGCCCTGATCGGCACGCAGGCGGAACTTCCGACCTTATTAGCCGAATATACATTTTACAACCGTGCCGACATCGACCATTACCTGGCACTGCTTTCGCAGATCGACACATATTACAAGCAGCTCGCAGCGTATGAACAGGCGCAGGCAGACGCCGGTCTCGCACCGTCCGACGACACCATCGACCGGATTTTAAAATCCTGTAAAAGCTACCTCATCCGCCCGGAAAACAGCCTGCTGACGGAAACATTTGCCTCCCGCTTAAATGCGGTTGAGGGCTTAAGCAATGCAGAAAAGGCGTCCTACAAAGCAAAACATCTGACCATTTTAAAGGAACACTTTATCCCGGCATATACAAACCTCTCTAAAGCACTGGAATCGCTCAAGGGCTCCCATCCGGAGGCAGGAGGACTTAGCACCTACGAACACGGCAGGGAGTATTATGCCTATCTTGCGGCGGCGCTGACCGGCACAGATTCTTCGGTCGATGCGCTCAAAACGCGGATTGAGAAGCAGATGCAGGCAGATTTATCCGAAATCCGCGTCCGCTTAAAGGAACATCCGGAACTCGTCCGGCAGATGACCGACTCTGCCATCACACTCTCCGATCCGGATGAGATCCTTCAGAATTTACAGACGCAGATTCAGGATGATTTCCCGGCGCTTACAGATACCTCCTACGCGATCAAATACGTCCCGGAAGCGCTGGAATCTTCCCTGTCCCCGGCGTTTTTCCTCGTACCGCCGATCGATTCCGACGGTTCCAACACCATTTACATCAACGAAAAAGCAAGCACTGAGCAGAACCTCTACACCATGCTGGCGCACGAGGGCTATCCGGGGCATCTCTACCAGTCGGCTTATTTCAATGACCGGGAGCCGGTTCCGGTACGGCGGCTTCTTGCCTGCGGCGGCTACAACGAAGGCTGGGGACTCTACAGCGAACTGTACGCCTACTCCTTCGACAACGGACTGCCGGAAGCGGTCAAACCGCTGATGCGCTGCAGCGAAGCCAGCAGCTACGGGCTGTACGCGCTTCTCGACATCTGCATCCACTATGATGGCTGGGATCTCGCCACAACCACCAGTTATCTGGAAAATTCCTACGGATTTACGGATCCGGAATCCGCGCGCGAGATATACCTGGCAATCATTGATAATCCGGGCAATTACCTGAAATACTATACCGGCTATCTGGAAATCCTGACCATGCGCCAGGAAGCCGAGGAGGTACTTGGAAACAAATTCAACGCCAAGAGCTTCCACCAGTTCATCCTGAACATGGACGGCGCTTCCTTCCGGGTCATCAAACCGTATTTTCAAACATGGCTGATGACGGAGAAATTGCACGTATAAGAGAAAAAGAGCGGTATCTCCCTGTATGCATCCGCAGACTTCAGGGATCCCGCTCTTTTCGCATTTTCATGCTTTAGTTTACTTTCTTGTAATTCTTCTCAAAGCTCATCGGACCGTCGCCGATCTTCTCGCCTGCTACGCTCAACTCCAGCGTCTTTGCCTCGTAGTTCTGGATAAATGTATTGGCAATGGCCATGACAACCAGCTTGTCAGAGGACTCCTTTAAGGAGGAGAGATCCAGCGTCAGGGCGCCGTCCTTCTGCTCAAATTTATCCACGGTGATTCCCTCTTCAATGACGCCCACCTCTGCCATCTTATCAAGCAGTTCCTGTGCATCCAGCTCATCGCCGTCAATGCCATCCATATTCTGTTTTAAGCCGCTCTTATCAGATTTTACAGAATATACGCAAACGGTTACCGTCGGATCTGCATCCGTTACCACCATGCTTTCTTTCTCAGCCACGCCGTCTACAGTCTCCTGCTGCGCCGCACCTGCCGGGGCAGTTCCATGTTCGCTGGTTTCTCCTGTATTTCTTGCCGTCGGCGCACATGCGCTCAGAACAGCTGCCATCATAAGACCAGCTGCCATTACCATAAATTTCTTCATAATGTACCTCCTTGTATTCTCCTCGCAGCAGTTGCTTCACGGTTTTCGCAACCGTTTTTGTCTTTCACACCTGTTTCCATCCAGTGCAGACTACATCCATTCTTTTTACCGCTGCCCATCCTTACTCCTAAACCACTGATTCAGCTTCATCAGCGCCTTTACCAACGTCTGCATCTCATCTTCCGACAGATCGCTTGTCAGGCTCTCGATCATCTCCCGGTGGAACCGGGCGTGATGCCCATACGCTTTTCTGCCCCGCTCTGAAAGAGAAATATATACGACCCGCCGATCCTCGAGTCCCCGGCTTCGTTCCACATAGCCTTTTTTGACCAGGCTGTTCATGGCAATCGTGAGCGTTCCCACCGTAACGGACAGTTCTCTGGCAATCGATGACATATTTTTCGGTTCACCAATCCCGATCGCTTCGATCACATGCATATCGTTATTCGTGATGTCTTTAAACTCCGGCGTAATGATTACCTTCTGTTCTATGTCCATCACATCGCGGAACAGCGTCACCAGAAGCTCATTCAGCGTCTCATAATTTCCCACAGTTTTCCCTCTCATCCTTGGTTTCAGCGCGCAAAACGGCAATTTACCCTACCGATTATACAATATTCTGTGCGGCAAGACAACTAGCAAATTTCTTACATCTTCTCTTATACCATAGCACTTGTTACTGTTCACGCACACGTGCCCAGTAACGGAATTTGCCGTGGCTTCGCATTTAAATACGGCAAATTCCT
>OJRV01003834.1_pt1 | contig 11931 bp, 8 predicted proteins | sample 1599241 | NCBI WGS metagenome assembly OJRV01 (sample SAMN04168656, study PRJEB22393) | human gut metagenome | biome: human gut microbiome; feature: stool | host: Homo sapiens | collected 2014-03-17 | reverse complement strand
TGTTACAGCAGCTTCCGGACAGTATGAGACAACACTTCAGTCAGAAATGGCAAAGAGTGATGCACCTACTTTATTCCAGGTAAACGGACCGGTTGGTTTGAAAAACTGGAAAGATTACTGCTATGATCTGAAAGATTCCGATATTTACTCACAGCTGACATCTGATTCCTACAGCTTAAAGGATGGAGATGCAGTGGACGGAATCGCATATGTAATCGAATCCTATGGTCTGATCGTAAATAAGACCTTACTTGAAAAAGCAGGATATACTCTGGACGATATTAAATCCTTTGATGATTTAAAGAAAGTTGCTGATGATATCCAGAGCAAAAAAGATGATCTGGGAATTAAGGGAGCATTTACTTCCGCAGGTATGGACGGATCCTCTGACTGGAGATTTAAAACACATCTTGCAAACCTTCCAATCTACTATGAGTATAAAGAAGACGGAATCGATGATACAGATGCGATTAAAGGTACATACCTTGATAACTACAAGAACGTATTTGATCTTTACATTACAGATTCTACCTGTGACGGTTCTGAGCTTTCTGCAAAAACAGCAGATGACTCCAGAAATGAATTTGTAAATGGTGAAGCAGTATTCTATCAGAATGGTTCCTGGGAATATAGTGAACTTTCCAAAACATTCAAAGATGACGAGCTGGCTATGATCCCAATCTACTTTGGTGTAGATGATGCAAACGAAGGTCTTGCAACCGGTACAGAGAATTACTGGTGTGTAAATAAGAATGCATCTGAAGCTGATGTAAAAGCAACACTTGATTTCATGAACTGGTGTGTAACCTCTGAAGCAGGAACAAAATCCATGGCTGAAGACATGGGATTCACAATTCCTTTCAAAACAGCAGAGGCACCAAGCAATGTATTTGTAAAACAGGATGCAGAATATACAGAAGCTGGTCTGACACCTGTATCATGGAACTTCACAACAATGCCATCTGAAGAGTGGAAGAATGGTCTTGGTACAGCTCTTACAGCATATGCGGCAGGCACAGGCGACTGGGATGCAGTAGTTAGTGCATTCGTTGACGGATGGGCTACTGAGTATGCAGCAGCTGCAAACAAATAAAAAGTAATGATGAAGTAACATGGAAAGGGTGTGTGGCCTGCCACTCACCCTTTCAGATTATTAAGGTTTTATGAGAGGATGGAAATTATGGAGTTCGAAAAATTACAGCAGATCATCGCAGAGGTTCTCAACATTGATCCGGAGGAGATCACAATGAATACAACATTCGTTGACGATCTCGGCGCGGATTCTCTGGATGTATTCCAGATCATCATGGGAATCGAAGAAGAGTTTGACATCGAGATCCCGACTGAGGAAGCTGAGAAGATCGCGAGTGTCGGCGATGCTGTTGAGGCGATCAAAAACGCATTAAATTAGTAGCAGGAAAAGGTGTCTCCGCAAAGGGACACCTTCTTTGCGATACATGGCAGAAGAAAGGCAAATCGAATGAAAGAAAAACTAGAAAAACTTCAGGAAGTGATCGGCTACCGGTTCAAAGATCCGGGACTTCTGACTCACGCCCTGACACACAGTTCCTACGCGAACGAAAAACACTGGGATAAGACGCGCTGCAATGAGCGCCTGGAATTTCTGGGCGATGCCGTGCTCGAGGTGATCTCCAGCGATTTTCTGTTTCACACTTATGAGTCCATGCCGGAGGGCGAGATGACAAAACTCCGTGCCAGTCTTGTCTGTGAGCCGACGCTCGCTTACTGCGCGGATGTGATCCCGTTAGGTGATTATCTGCTGCTCGGAAAGGGCGAGGACCTGACCGGAGGAAGAAAACGTCCGTCTGTTGTCTCCGATGCGATGGAGGCAGTGATCGGTGCGATCTATCTGGATGGTGGTCTTGCTAATGCAAAAGAGTTTATCCATAAATTCATTTTAAATGATATCGAACATAAGCAGCTCTTTTACGATAGCAAAACTATCCTGCAGGAAATGGTTCAGGCAAAGTACAAAGAAACACTTGTCTATGAACTGATAAAGGAAGAGGGACCGGATCACAACAAGTCCTTCGAGGTGTGCGTAAAGATCGGCGATGAGGAGATCGGCAGAGGTCTGGGACGCACGAAAAAAGCGGCCGAGCAGGTTGCCGCTTACCACGGGATCTGCAGGATCAAATAAGATCGGGACCCGTGAGGACCGGAATGGTCACATTATAGAAATAGGAAAATAACGCATGTATTTAAAGAGTATCGAAGTACAGGGATTCAAATCCTTTGCAAATAAGATCGTATTTGAATTCCACAACGGAATCACCGGCATCGTTGGTCCGAACGGAAGTGGAAAGAGCAATGTTGCCGATGCAGTCCGCTGGGTGCTTGGTGAACAGCGTATTAAGCAGCTGCGAGGCGCCAGTATGCAGGACGTTATCTTTTCCGGTACAGAGCTTAGAAAGCCTCAGGGCTTTGCCTATGTTGCCATTACACTGGACAATTCCGATCACCAGCTGGCTATTGATTATGATCAGGTTACAGTTTCCAGACGTCTGTACCGCTCTGGTGAAAGTGAATATATGATCAATGGCAGCACCTGCCGTTTAAAGGATATTAATGAGCTTTTTTATGATACAGGTATCGGTAAGGAAGGTTATTCCATTATCGGACAGGGCCAGATCGACAAGATCTTAAGCGGAAAGCCGGAGGACAGACGAGAGCTGTTTGACGAAGCGGCTGGTATTGTTAAATACAAACGGCGTAAATCCATTGCCCAGAAGAAATTAGAGGATGAACAGGCAAATCTGGTCCGTGTCAGCGATATTTTATCAGAACTGGAAAAACAGGTAGGACCTTTGGAACGTCAGTCAAAAACTGCCAGGGAATATCTTCAGTTAAAAGAAGAATTAAAGGTATGTGACGCCAATCAGTTTCTTCTGGATACAGAAAATACCCATTCCCAGTTAAAAGAGGTAGAAAACCGCAGACGCCTTCTTGCCGGGGATGTGGAAGAGACCCAGAAAAAGGCAGATGATCTGAGAAAAGAATATGATACCCTGGAAGAAAAACTGACAGCTTTAGATGAAGTCCTTATAAAGAACCGGGCGGCTTTAAGCGAAGCAGCTATGGAAAAAAGTTCCAGAGAAGGCCAGATCAATGTCTTAAGGGAACAGATCCATACAGAAGAAGCCAATGAAGAACATTATAAAAGCCGTAAAAATGTGATCTCCCAGGATCTGGAAAATTATGGAAAACAGCTGGCTTCCTATGTAAAAGAACGTGAAGATGCCCAGATACAGGTAAAAGACGCAGGAGAACGGTTGGAAGCTGCCAAAACACAGCTTCAGGAAAAAGATGACCGGATCTATCAGTTGGAAAATGAGATCGAACAGGCGAAAAGTGAGATCATCCAGGCGTTAAATGACAAGGCGGATCTGACTGCAAGACAGCAGCATTATGAGACTATGTTAGAGCAGGTAAATCTGCGCCGCAGCGAAGTCTCCCAGAAACTTCTCCGCTTTAAAAGTGATGAATCTGTACAAGATGAAAAGATCCTTCAGGAAAAGGCTGCTTTAGATCAGGTACAGGAACAGTTAGAAAAGGCCCAGTTTTCAGCAGAAGAAGCAGAAGAGGGAATGAACGCCGCCTTAAAAGAAGTTCAGCGTTTAAATAAAAACTTAAATAACACCCAGCAGGAATACCACATGGCCCATACAAAATTAGAGTCTTTGCGAAACCTGGCAGAGCGCTATGATGGCTATGGAAACAGTATCCGGCGGGTAATGGAAGTAAGAGACCGGATCCATGGGATCCGCGGTGTTGTGGCTGATATTATCAGCACAGATAAAAAGTACGAAACAGCTATTGAAACAGCCTTAGGCGGCAGTATCCAGAATATTGTTACTGACTCTGAAGAAACTGCCAAACGGCTGATTGAACATTTAAAAAAGAATAAATACGGCCGTGCTACTTTTCTGCCTCTTACCAGTGTGGGAAAGAATCAGTCTCCGTTCCCAAAGCCGGAGGCTTTAAAGGAACCGGGGGTACTGGGGCTTGCAAGCAGTTTAGTCCAGGCAGACAAAGAGTATGAGGGGCTGATCCGGTATCTTTTAGGCCGGGTGGTAGTGGCGGATACCATTGATCATGCCATTGCCATTGCAAGAAAGTATCACTACAGCCTGCGTATCGTTACCTTAGAGGGAGAACTTTTAAATGCCGGCGGTTCCATGACAGGTGGTGCTTTTAAAAATACCAGTAATCTTTTAGGCAGACGCCGTGAGATCGAAGAACTGGAAACTGCCTGCAACGGCTATTTAAAACAGACAGACTCCATTCAGCAGGAATTAAGCCTTCAGGAAGCAACGGCTGCTGAAAAGAAGGAAATTTCTGAACAGTTAAGAAATGAGATCCAGAAACTGGCTTTAAGTGAAAATACCATCCGTATCAATATCTCTACTTTAGAGGACAAGAAAAACGAGATTGCAGACTCCTCTGCAGATCTGGTCCGTGAACATGCGCTTCTGGAAGAGCAGGTCCGTGAGATTACAGAAGGCCGTGCTTCTTTAAAGGCAGAAGAAGGCAGACTGGAAGAGAGAAATACAAATTCCCAGAAGCAGATCGACGAAAAATCATTGTTGTTGAACCAGGAAAAGTTACTGCGGGAAAACTGTTCTCTGGAACTTTCAAAAATACAATTAGAGTCTTCAGCTTTGGAACAGCAGCTTTCATTTATCAGTGAAAATGAAAACCGTGTGATCGGTGAGATCAGGAAATTAAAAGACGAAGATGCTTCTCTGGAAGCAGGTAAAAATGACTCCAGAAAGGCCATTGAAGAAAAAGAAGCTGCTATTATAGCGATCCAGAAGGAAATTGAAAGCAGCAAAGAAGATGACCATCAGCTAGAGGAAGAGATCCAGAAAACTGCCCTGGAAAAAGAAGAAGTCTCTAAACAGCAGAAAAATCTGTTCCAGACAAGGGAAGATATTTCAAAGCGTCTTTCTGACCTGGATAAGGACCTGTTCCGTGTACAGAGCCAGGCGGAAAAGCTGGAAGAACATTTGGAAAGTCTGGCTGCCTATATGTGGTCTGAGTATGAAATGACTTTAAATCAGGCAAAAGAACTGAAAAAAGAGGAATTATCCTCCCTTCCGGAGATCCGCAGACAGATCGATGCTTTAAAAGAGCAGATCAAATCTCTTGGAAATATCAATGTAAATGCTATTGAAGATTACAGGGAAGTGTCAGAACGCTATGAGTTTATGAGGGCCCAGCATGAGGATCTGGTAAACGCACAGGCAGAACTGGTAAAGATCATTGCAGAGCTGGATATTGGCATGCGCCGTCAGTTTGAAGAAAAATTCCGGGAGATACGTGCAGAATTTGACAAAGTATTTAAAGAACTTTTCGGTGGCGGCCGGGGTACCCTGGAATTAATGGAAGGGGAAGATCTCCTGGAAGCAGGAATTCAGATCATCGCCCAGCCTCCGGGCAAGAAGCTTCAGAACATGATGCAGCTTTCCGGTGGTGAAAAAGCGCTGACTGCTATTTCCCTGTTGTTTGCCATCCAGAATTTAAAACCGTCCCCGTTCTGTCTTTTAGATGAGATCGAGGCGGCATTAGATGACTCCAACGTAGACCGCTTTGCAAATTATCTTCACAAACTGACGAAAAATACCCAGTTTATTGTGATCACCCACCGCCGCGGCACCATGATGGCTGCTGACCGGCTTTACGGAATTACCATGCAGGAGAAGGGCGTATCCACCCTTGTTTCTGTTAATCTTATAGAAGACAGCCTGACAAAATAGGCAAATATAAAGGAGGGGCCTTATGGCAGAAGGAAAGAAAGGCTTTTTTGGCCGACTGGTAGAAGGGCTTACAAAGACCCGAAACAATATTGTATCTGGAATTGACTCTATTTTCAGCGGTTTTTCCGCTATTGATGACGATTTCTATGAAGAGATCGAAGAAACCCTGATCATGGGCGATCTGGGTATCCAGACGACCATGGCGATTGTAGAAGATCTGCGAAATAAAGTAAAAGAGCAGCATATCAAGGATCCGGAGCAGTGCAAGGAGATCCTGATAGGCAGCATCAAAGAACAGATGGATCTGGGTGAAAATGCTTACGAATTTGAAAACAGAAAGTCCGTTGTCCTGGTGATCGGTGTCAATGGCGTTGGAAAGACTACTTCTGTAGGAAAACTGGCAGGCCAGTTAAAGGACCAGGGCAAGAAAGTGATTTTAGCAGCAGCAGATACCTTCCGTGCAGCAGCAATTGAGCAGCTGACAGAATGGTCTGCCAGAGCAGGAGTTGATATTATCGCGCAGCAGGAAGGTTCTGACCCGGCAGCTGTGATCTATGATGCTGTAGCAGCAGCCAAATCCAGAAAGGCGGATGTACTGATCTGTGATACAGCAGGCCGTCTTCACAACAAGAAGAACCTGATGGAGGAGTTAAAGAAGATCAACCGCATCATTGATAAGGAATATCCGGATGCATACCGGGAGACTTTAGTTGTTTTAGACGGAACAACAGGACAGAATGCGCTGGCACAGGCAAAACAGTTTATGGAAGTAGCTGATATTACAGGTATCATCCTTACCAAGCTTGACGGTACTGCAAAGGGCGGTATTGCAGTTGCCATCCAGTCTGAACTGGGAATTCCTGTAAAATATATCGGTATCGGTGAAAAGATCGATGACCTGCAGAAATTTGACGCAAATGATTTCGTCAACGCCCTGTTTCATGTACAATCTTAAATATCATGGCTGAACTGTAACTTGAATTTAATGAGATAAAGTGTTATAGTTATACATGATAATCAATTTTAGGAGAAAGACTACCATGGAAGAACTCACATTAGAGAAATTTGAAGAGGCCTCTGAGATCGTAAAAGAGGTCACTCTGGAGACAAAGCTGATCTACAGCGAATATTTTTCCGCACAGACCGGAAATAAGGTATATTTCAAGCCGGAGAACATGCAGTATACCGGCGCTTACAAGGTAAGAGGTGCTTATTACAAGATCAGCACTCTGACTGAAGAAGAAAAAGCAAAGGGCCTGATCACTGCTTCTGCAGGAAACCATGCACAGGGCGTTGCCTATGCAGCAAAGCTGTCTGGTGTTAAGGCAACCGTTGTTATGCCTACTACAACTCCTCTGATCAAGGTAAACCGCACCAAGGGATACGGAGCAGAAGTTGTTCTGGCTGGTGATGTATTTGATGAAGCCTGTGCATATGCATACAAGCTGGCAGATGAACATGGCTATACTTTCGTACATCCATTTGATGACCTGGCAGTAGCTACCGGACAGGGCTCTATTGCTATGGAGATCATCAAGGAACTTCCTACGGTAGATTATATTTTAGTTCCAATCGGCGGCGGCGGTCTTTGTACCGGTGTTTCCACTCTGGCAAAACTGTTAAATCCAAAGATCAAAGTCATCGGTGTAGAGCCTGCTGGCGCTAACTGCATGCAGGAGTCTTTAAAAGAGGGACATGTATTAACTCTTCCTCAGGTAAATACCATTGCAGACGGTACTGCTGTAAAGCGTCCTGGCGAAAAGCTGTTCCCATACATCCAGCAGAATGTAGATGACATCATCACTATTGAAGACAGCGAACTGATCGTTGCTTTCCTGGATATGGTAGAGAACCACAAGATGATCGTTGAAAACTCAGGCCTTCTTACAGTAGCTGCCTTAAAGCACTTAAATGTTGAAAAGAAGAAGATCGTTTCTATCTTAAGCGGCGGAAATATGGATGTGATCACCATGTCCTCTATCGTTCAGCACGGTCTGATCCAGAGAGACAGAGTCTTCACTGTATCTGTTCTCCTTCCTGACAAACCAGGTGAACTTGCAAAGGTAGCAGAGCTTCTTGCAAAAGAACACGGCAATATCATCAAGCTGGAACACAACCAGTTTATCAGCATCAACCGTAATGCTGCTGTTGAGCTGCGTATCACTATGGAGGCATTTGGTACCGACCACAAGAACCAGATCGTTTCTGCTCTTACAGACGCAGGCTATCGTCCAAAACTTGTAAAATTTAAAGGTACTTACAGCGAAATGTAAGCCTTCGTGTGCATAAAAAGCGTGTCTGATGGACGAAAAAGAAGTCAGGCACGCTTATGTCATTTATAGTGATGCCATGATCAGATGGCATGTAAGAATAATTAGGGGGATACATACAAATGAATCATTCAGCTGATGAAACAAGGGCTTCCCTTGCCAATAATCTGCGTTATTTTATAAAATGGAGCCTGATCGCACTGCTGATCGGCGGTACAGGCGGACTGATCGGCAGCCTCTTTTCTATGGGTGTCAGTTTTGCCACTTCTTTTCGCATGAACCACCCAAATATGTTATTTTTCCTTCCTGTTTCCGGTATTCTCATTGTATGGCTTTACCATACCTTTCATGAAGAGGGCAACAGAGGCACCAACATGGTCATTGATGCCATTTCTTCCACGGAAAAAGTAACACTGGCTACAGGACCGCTGATCTTTGTCTCTACGGTGCTGACCCACATTGCAGGCGGTTCTTCCGGCCGCGAGGGAGCTGCCCTCCAGTTAGGCGGAAGCCTTGGAAACCTGTTTGGAAATGCCATCCATTTAGACGAAAAAGATAAAAAGATCGCCATTATGTGCGGTATGAGCGCTGTGTTCTCTGCACTTTTTGGAACACCGGTAGCAGCAGCTATCTTCCCGCTGGAAGTAATCAGTATCGGTGTACTGTATTATGCAGCCCTGGTTCCCTGTATTTTTTCTTCTTTTATCGGAGTGGGGATCGCCAGATATTTAGGCATTGCAGGAGAGCATTTTACCGTGCTTTCTATTCCGGCTATCAGCGTTTCCAGTGTTGGTTGGATCATTTTTTTAAGTGCCCTCTGCGCAGGTGTCAGCATTGTATTCTGCCTGATGCTCCATGGTGCAGAGCACACTTACAGGAAAATATTTCCAAATCCCTATGTGCGTATCCTGGCAGCCAGTGCTATTTTTATCCTTCTTACCCTGCTGATCGGTACTAGGGACTACTGCGGAAGCAGTATGCCTCTTATTGAGCGCAGTATGGAAGGGGAGATCGGTTATGAGGCTTTCTTCTTAAAAATGCTGTTTACAGCGATTGCCCTTGGTGCAGGCTTTAAGGGCGGTGAGATCGTTCCTACTTTATGTGTAGGTGCAGCTTTTGGCTGTGCTTTTGGACAGATCACCGGTTTTGCCCCTTCTTTATGTGCTGCCTGCTCTATGGCTGCCTTATTTGCGGGAGTGACCAACTGCCCGATTTCTTCTCTGGTGATCGCTTTGGAGCTGTTTGGTTATGAGGGAATGGAATATTTCTCCATTGCCATTGCAGTAGCTTTTGCTTTATCCGGCTATTATGGCCTGTATGCCAGCCAGAAATTTGTTTATTCTAAGACAAAAACAGAGTTTATCAACCGTAAATCTAATAAATAACAAGTTACAGTTCAGAAATGAACGACAATAATAACAGGAGATGATCCAGGTGAAAAAAAGAACGTATCTGATTTCCTTAAGTCTTGCAGCAGGTCTGGCTCTTAGCCAGCTTACTGGCTGTGCTTCTTCAGGACCGGAAGAAACCACAGCAGCAGAAAGTACGCAGGCTCCTTCTGAGGCAGAGACTGCATCTATTCCCAATCCAATGGAAGAAGTGGAAAATGAGCAGTCCTTTGAGTCCATGGGGATCCATATGGTAGCACCTGCAGATGGGGAAAATACTAAGTTTTATACCATAAGCGGGGAAGTGGCGGAGATCACATTTGATGAAAACGGCGTTTCCTACTGTTACCGCGCTTCCAATACAGCGGAAGATTTTGCAGGTATTTTTGAGCGGTTTACAGACCAGGAACTGGCTGTAAACTGGGAGTCTGGCAAAATAGCAGGACAGGCCCAGGTAAAGACCACAGAAAGCGGCGGAAGACTGGCTTCATGGTCCTGGGGCAGCACACGTTATACCGTATACACTGCCTCTGCCATTTCCGACGAAGAGTGTACCCAGGTGGTTACCAATTTAATGGAATTAAGTTATCACGAATAATGGATCTGGGATAAAAACAGATCTGCAGGAGAGTGTTTTATGCTTCAGCTTAAAGATTTTATGCCGGTAAATTTTTTGAAAAAAGAAAAATATACCGGCAGCTGCAAAGGCATGCGTTTTCGCATGGAAAAGTTTGAAAAAGAAGGAGAGGAAACTCCTGTCCTCAGAGTCAGCGTCTGGCCGGAACCGTACAGCTTTGACTGCACGCCAGAGGAAGAAAAGCAATTTTTAGAGTGTACCTTTGATGCAGATGGAATTGCAAAAGGGGCAGACTGGATCAATGAACGGTATGAGGCGGAACTTCCCAGATGGAAGAAAGTCAGCCGTTTGTAAAAACAACAAAGGCAAGGGAAAGTTTTTGAAAAATTTCTGCCTTATTAACAAAAATTTAATTTTCTGTTGACATTCTCTTTTTAGGCCACTATAATGAGCCACATAGAAAGCGCCGGTGCTTAATACCCGGTGCTTTTTCTGTTTTTACGTAAGAACAGTCAGCACAAAGAGGTGCATTGCCAACGTCAGGTACCGGCGGGCAATGCGCCTTTTTGCATTCTATGTAAAAGTATGAGGAGGAAACTATTATGGAATTTTCAGCAGTGAACACAATATGGGTCCTTGTAGGCGCGGCACTGGTATTTTTCATGCAGGCAGGTTTTGCCATGGTTGAAACCGGTTTTACAAGGGCGAAAAACGCAGGCAACATCATTATGAAGAACCTTATGGACTTTGCCATTGGAACTCCCCTTTACTGGCTGACTGGTTTTGGTATTATGTTTGCCGGCAGCGGTGCTTTCATCGGCGGCTTTGATCCTTTTGTAAGAGGCGACTACAGTGCCATCCTTCCGGCAGGTGTTCCTCTTCCTGCCTATCTGATCTTCCAGACTGTATTCTGTGCCACAGCAGCCACCATTGTTTCCGGTGCCATGGCAGAGCGTACCAAATTTATTTCTTACTGTATCTACAGTGCAGTGATCAGCGCAATCGTATATCCTATTTCCGGTCACTGGATCTGGGGCGGCGGCTGGCTGGCTCAGTTAGGTTTCCATGATTTTGCAGGTTCCACAGCGGTTCATATGTGCGGCGGTGTAGCAGCCCTCATTGGAGCAAAGATCTTAGGACCGAGAATTGGAAAGTATGACAAAGACGGAAAGCCGAAAGCAATCCTTGGTCACAGCTTAACACTTGGCGCTTTAGGTGTATTTATCCTCTGGTTCTGCTGGTTTGGTTTTAACGGCTGTTCTACGGTAGCTATGGACAGTGATGAAGCCATCTATTCCGCAGGAAACATTTTCGTAACAACCAACCTGGCAGCAGCAGTAGCAACTGTAGCAGTGATGATCATTACCTGGATCCGCTATAAAAAGCCGGATATCTCCATGACATTAAACGGTTCCTTAGCCGGTCTGGTAGCAGTTACAGCTGGCTGTGACGTAGTAACTCCAACAGGTGCTTTCTTTATCGGCCTGATCGCAGCTTTTGTAGTAGTTTTTGGTATTGAATTTGTAGATCAGGTATTAAAGATCGATGATCCTGTCGGTGCTGTTGGTGTTCATTGCTTCTGCGGTGCTGTAGGAACCCTTTTAACCGGTCTTTTCGACAAAGAAAACGGTGTATTTTACGGCGGCGGCTTCCATATGCTTGGTATCCAGCTTTTAGGTGTTGTATCTGTGATCCTCTGGGTAACCATCACCATGGTGATCGTATTTAATCTGTTAAAGCATACCATTGGACTTCGCGCAAGTGTAGAAGAGGAAACAAAGGGTCTTGACGTAACAGAACATAACCTGGCAAGTTCTTATGCAGACTTTATGCCGGTTGTATTTACAGGAAGAGAAGATGCGCCAGCTGTTTCGGCTGCACCTGTATCTGTAGAAAAATCTGTTCCTGTAGAACAT
>OJRV01003830.1_pt1 | contig 11941 bp, 9 predicted proteins | sample 1599241 | NCBI WGS metagenome assembly OJRV01 (sample SAMN04168656, study PRJEB22393) | human gut metagenome | biome: human gut microbiome; feature: stool | host: Homo sapiens | collected 2014-03-17 | reverse complement strand
ATTTTCAATTTTCTTACGTTTTCCCAAGCTCCGGAGTTTCATCGTGATGACACCCCAAAAGGCCTCGTTGAAGATGCCACCGCTCATTTTGGACGTGCCGAGGGTACGGTCTGTGAAAATGATGGGGACTTCTTTCAGCTTGAATCCCAAGGTCCACGCCGTGAATTTCATTTCGATCTGGAAGGCGTAGCCTTTGAAACGGATGTTGTCAAGGTCAATGGATTCCAAGACTTTCCGGGTGTAACAAACGAATCCGGCTGTGGCATCGTGTATTTTCATTCCCGTGATGAATCTTACGTATTTGGAGGCAAAATAGGACATGAGAACCCGTCCCATGGGCCAGTTCACGACGTTAACACCTGTGACGTAGCGGGAACCGATCGCCATATCGCCTTCCCCGCTTTCGCAGGCGTGATACAATTTGACCAGATCATCGGGGTTATGGGAGAAATCCGCGTCCATCTCGAAGATGTAGTTATACCCGTGTTCCAGAGACCATTTGAATCCGGTGATATAGGCCGTGCCGAGTCCTAGCTTTCCTTTACGTTCGATCATGTGAAGTTGTGGAAACTCGGATTGCAGACGTTTTACGATCTGGGCCGTGCCGTCGGGAGAGTTGTCCTCTATCACGAGCACATCAAACTTTGGTTCCAGTTTAAAAACATAACGGAGAATGTTTTCGATATTCTCTTTTTCGTTATAGGTCGGTATGATGACAACTCTGTCGTTCATGGTCTGTTGTTTTATAAGTATTCTGTAATCCTTTCCAGTTTATTTCCCCTCGAACCTTTTATTAGGATAAAAGCGTGGCGGATCTCGTTCGCTTTGAGATACTCGATCAGCGTGTCCGTGTCGGGGAAGTAATGCGTAAAGGTATTGTTATTTGCGATGGATTCAAAACTCGGTCCCACGAGGAATACCCGGGGAAAGTTGTTTTTCTTCATGAGTTCCACGATGTTTTTGTGGGACTCTTCGGAAATGGCTCCCAGTTCACGCATTTCCCCGATAATCAGTAATTTGTTGTCTGCTTTCATTTCCCCGAAATTGGAAATGGCGACTTGCATACTGCTCGGGTTAGCGTTGTAGGCATCCAGAATGATCGTGTTGCGTTCCGTTTTCAGTAGTTGCGAGCGAAGGTTAGAGGGGGTGTAAGCCTCGATGGCGGCCTGTATTTGTAAAGGATCGATATTGAAATATGTTCCAACCGTGGTGGCTGCCATGGCGTTGTCGAAGTTATATCCCCCGATGAGTTTCGTCCGGATGTATAGTTGTCCGTGATGGGTTTTCAAGGCATACACGAGGTAAGGAGTGGTCTGAACGATTTCCCCGTTCGTGAAATGTCCGTCGATGCCGTAGGTGTATCTTTTTTGGCCTTCAGATAGTTGGCACAATAATTTATCCTCCCCGTTCACGAATAAAATTCCCGATTTCTCCTTCACGGATTCGTAAAGGGCTCTTTTGGTTTGGATGATATTTTCGTAGCTCCCGAATCCTTCCAAGTGGGCGTACCCGATGTTCGTAATGATACCGTAGTCCGGTTCAACAATCTTGCATAGTTCTTTTATTTCCCCCGGATGGTTGGCCCCCATTTCCACGATACCGAATTCCGTGGAGGCGTCCATGCTTAACAGGGTGAGGGGTACACCGATATGGTTGTTTAAATTGCCTTTCGTGGCAACGGTATTATATTTTTGGGAAAGAACGGCGTGACATAATTCTTTGGTAGTGGTTTTGCCGTTTGTCCCGGTGATCCCCAAGATGGGAATGTTCAATTTCCGGCGGTGGTGGTTGGCCAGTTGTTGCAGGAATTGCAGGGTGTCGGGAACGAGTAGGCACTGGGGTGCCGTGTTGTAGGCGGCCTCATCAATGACGACGTGTTTCGCTCCTTGGGCCACGGCTTTCTCTGCAAAGGTGTTACCGTTGTGATTTTCACCCTTTAAGGCAATGAATATATCTCCTGTTTTTACCTCTCGGGAGTCTGTTGTAATCCGGCTACCTGCCAGAAAAGAATTATATATTGATTCAAGCTCTTTCATCTTTTCATAATATCCGATCAGAGTGACAAATTTATAAAAATAAATGAACCATGAACGGTTTTTTCATTAATATTGCAGGATAATAATATTATTACAATGAAAATAAAAACAGGTATAGGGATCGATGTCCATCGGCTGGAGCCGGGACTGGACTTTTGGTTAGGAGGGATTAAACTGGAACATGAAAAAGGGTGCGTGGCCCATTCGGATGGGGATGTGTTGATTCACGCGATATGTGATGCACTTTTGGGAGCTGCCGGGCTGGATGATATTGGGGTATATTTCCCGGATACGGACCCCGCTTACAAGGGTATTGATAGTAAAATTCTGTTGAAGAAGGTGATCGATATGATTGAGAACAAGGGATTTGCTATCGGTAATATTGATTGCGTGATATGCCTGCAAAGGCCGAAAATTAAAATGCGGACCTTGGAGATGCGAGAGTGTTTGTCTGAAATTATGGGGATTGATGTAGATGAAATTACCATTAAGGCCACCACTACCGAGAAACTGGGGTTTGAGGGGAGAGAAGAGGGGGTTTCGGCTTACGTGACGGTGCTGATTATTAAGTTATAAAAGGGGAGTCCCGAAAGTCATTTTTCAAACTCCCTCCCGGCTTCGCCGTACTCCCTCTATAAACAGAGGGAGAGCTGAAATACTCCCTTTCTTCGGGAAGAGTCACCAACTCCTCCTCTGTTTATAGAGGAGGTGGCACGAAGTGACGGAGGAGTTTCTTGAGGATAAAATACCTTTTGACACACCCTCTAGTTGAAAAGATAAAAGTAGAAAATCAGAAGGCGTTGGCCTTGTGTGGCTGGAATTTAAAATTTAAAATCTAAAATGGAATGAAGCTTTGGGATAAAGGATATGATATAGATGGTTTTACGGAATCATTTACGATAGGGAAAGACCGGGAGCTGGATGTTATGCTGGCGGGGGCCGATGTCATCGGGAATTTGGCTCACTTGAAAATGTTGCATGCCGTGGGCTTGGTGAACGAGGCGGAATATAAATCTTTGCAGCGGGCATTAGTTGATATTCACGGAATGGTGGAAAGGGGCGAGTTCGTGATAGAAGAGGGAATTGAAGACGTGCATTCTCAGATCGAGTTATTGCTGGTGCGGGAATGTGGGGATGCGGGGAAAAAGATTCACACGGGACGTTCTCGGAATGATCAGGTGTTACTTGATTTGAAGTTATTTACCCGGGAGGCGATATTCGAAACGTTGGAACATATAGAACGTTTGTTTGATTTATTGATACGACGGGCAGGGGAGAATAAAGACGTGTTGATTCCCGGTTACACGCATTTGCAGGTGGCCATGCCTTCTTCTTTCGGCTTGTGGTTTGGTGCTTATGCCGAATCGCTTGCTGTTGTTTTTTTCACGCAGAAGACGGCATACGATATGGTGAACACGAATCCTCTTGGTTCCGGGGCGGGGTATGGCTCGTCGATTGCTTTGAACCGGCAAATGACGACTGATTTGCTCGGATTTTCAAGTTTGGCTTATAACGTGGTTTATGCCCAGATGCAAAGAGGAAAGATGGAAAAGAACGTGTTATTCGGGCTGGCTGCCGTGGCGACGACTCTGGGACGTTTGGCTGCCGATGTTTGTCTTTTCGCTTGTAGTAATTTCGGGTTTGTACGTTTGCCGGATAAGTACACAACGGGGTCCAGTATCATGCCGCACAAGAAGAACCCGGATATATTCGAGTTGATCCGGGCGAAATGTAATCACTTGCAATCGCTCCCCATGCAAATGGCCATGATCTGTACGAACCTGACTTCCGGGTATTTTCGGGATATGCAATTGACCAAGGAGTTATTTTTACCCGCTTTTCAAGAGTTGAACGATTCCCTTTTTATGGCTCATCTCGTGTTGCAGGAGATGGAAGTGAAACGGGATGTTTTACGAGATCCCCGTTATACTTATATTTTTTCAGTGGAGGATGTGAATGAACGGGTAATGGCCGGAATCCCGTTTCGGGAGGCTTACCGGGAAATCGGAATGCAAATTCAAAAGGGGAGTTATCGAGATGGGGTACGGGAGATTCATCATACGCACGAGGGAAGTATGGGTAATCTTTGCCTGACGGAGATTAAAGATAAATTCGAGCAAAGAGTATCTGAGTGGGACATTACGACGGTTCGTGAGGCGATAGAAGGTCTGTTGGGGAACAGATTATAGGGATTTTTTCCACACTTGTTCCACATCTTTCCACATACTTATTTATTAAGATTACTGTATAAGTAGTTGATTATTTTGTAATTGTGTATTCTGTTTTGTAGTGGCATACAATTCTCTATACTATAAGCAAATGGTTGAATGATTAAAATTGATTGGTTATGGGAATTTGTATATTTTTTATCGTAATGGCTATTTCGGGACTTTTGTTACCGCATTTCTTAGCAGAACCTGAAATAAAGTAGAATGAACCTAATCATCTTGATGATAGACAATTATTAATATAAACACGACGGATATACGTCAATATCCGTTAGTAAGAGCGGGAGTTTTATTCGTGTAGTTGGAGGTTTGAGGAGATTTATTACATTTGTTTCAAGCAGGTATCTCTTTTCCAGAGGGTTACCTGCTTTCTTTTCCTAAATTCCGTTAAAAACTTTTTTGTTTAGTCGATTAAGGCTATTTTCGTGTTAGAAATAAATCGACTTATGGCAAAGATTTTAATCGTGGATGACGATACAACATTTTGTATCATGCTGAGAAAATGGTTGGAAAAACGTGGATTTGAGGTAGATACTGCTTTTTCCTACAAGGACGCTGTAAAACAATTGGATAAAGCAGGATTCGATCTCGTGTTGACGGATTTGCGTTTGCCGGATAAGGATGGGATTGATTTGCTGCGGGTGATCAAGGAGAAAACACCGGAAACACAGGTGCTTCTGATGACAGGGTATGCCGATATACAGACCGCGGTCACGGCGATTAAACTGGGGGCTTTTGACTACGTGGCCAAGCCTGTTATCCCGGATGAGATTCTTAAAAAGTTGCAGGAAGCTTTGAAGTTGGAGGCAGAACCCGTTGCCAAGTCTGTTCCTGCAAAAGCGAAAACGACGAGCTTTTCTTATATAAAAGGAGTGAGTGAAGGTGCCGATCGGCAATATGAATATATTCATCTGGTGGGGCCTACCACGATGACGGTTTTGATTAACGGGGAGAGTGGTACGGGTAAAGAGTATATCGCTCGCCTGATTCATTCGATGAGTAACCGGAAGGACGGGCCTTTCGTGGCGGTTGATTGTGGGGCAATACCGAAGGACCTTGCCGCGAGTGAGTTCTTCGGGCATATTAAGGGGTCTTTCACGGGTGCCGTTACCGATAAACAAGGGTATTTCGTGACCGCATCGGGGGGAACTATTTTCTTGGATGAGATTGGTAATTTGCCTTATGACGTGCAAGTTCAGTTGTTGCGCGCACTTGAAGAGCGTAAAGTACATCCCGTGGGCGGGAACGTTGATATTCCTTTTGATGTTCGTATTATTTCAGCCACGAATGAGAATCTCAAAGAGGCTGTTGCGAGTGGTCGTTTCCGGGAGGATTTGTATCATCGTTTGAATGAATTTTCCATCCAGGCATTGCCTCTTCGGGAGAGAAAAGAGGATATTCTGATTTTTGCCAATCATTTCTTGGATAAGGCGAACGAGGAGCTGGGGAAACAAGTGGCCGGGTTTGATGAGGAGGTTATGCGTATTTTTAGAACTTACTCGTGGCCGGGAAATTTGCGGGAAATGCGTAATATCGTGAAACGGGCGACGTTGTTGTGTATGGGAAGTTTGATTTCCAAGACCTGTTTGCCCCCGGAGTTGGAACAAAAGCCCGTGGAGCCTGAAAGGACATCCACAACACGGCGGGAGATGGAAATCGAGCTGATCAAGGATGCCATGCAGAAATGCCGGAACAACAAGAGCGAGGCTGCCCGTATGCTCCAGATAGACAGGAAAACATTGTATAATAAATTGAAAAGTTTCGGTCTGGAGGACTTATGAATTATTTTGAGAGATTATTGACGTGTTTCTTTTTCCAGTAATTGGAGAACATTGTTTCCTTCTTGCAGGATCTTTTCAATACTCTCTCTTATTTTATTTTCCTCTGTATCCAAGGGCATTTTTTCTAGGAAAAGCAACGAGGGAATGACATCGTTAATCGCTAGTTGCTTGAACATGGGTAGCATTTTGTGTGCTAACTTGGCAATCTGTTCCGTTTCGTGTGATTCCAGATGTTGGGCCAATAGTTGGAAATTGGTCTTGCAATCCGATATAAAAGACCCGATAATTTGATTGGCGGCATCTTTGTCATTGTCGGCAAAGACCATGACCATGTCTAAATTATAAGGGGTGTTTTTATCAGAGGTTTGTGTTGTCGACTGTTTGGTTTCTATCGCACATCCTAACAGGTCGTTTACCCTGCTATATAGTTGTTCCGGGGTATACGGTTTATTTAGATAAGCTGAAAAGCCGGCTTCTTGATACTCTTTTTCGTGCATATCGTCACGGGCAGACAAGGCAATTGCTGGAATGTTTTTTATTTGTTGGTTTTGGGATTCACGGATTTGTTGCACGAGTTCGAACCCGTCCATTTCCGGCATCTGGATGTCGGATAAAACAATGTTATAATTCCCTTTTTCCAAACGGGATAGCGCCTCTTGGGGGTGCGTACACGTGTCACACTGGATGCCTGCTTTTCGGAGTAATTCTGTCGTGACGGTCAATTGAAGAATGTCATCATCGACGATAAAGGCTTTCATCCCTTCATGCCTAACTGGGGGTGAAGAGGGTGTTTCTGTCGGTTGGGATTCTTGTGCTGTGGCCTTTATCAACGGGAATTTAACCGTGAAGGTACTTCCCTCGCCTTTTTTACTTTCGAGGGTTAATTCACCATCAAGTAAATGAACGAGTTGTAATGTGATTGTTAAGCCAAGACCTGTGCCTTCCGCCCCGTTGTTATGCTGCGGGGTTAGGCGGGTGAATTCTTTAAAGATCAGTTCTTGTTCCTCTTCCGTCATTCCCGGCCCGGAGTCTTTGATTACAATGATAAACTGGTCGTCTTTTGTAGGGGAAATAAAGGCGGATAAAGAAACCTTTCCTTCCCGTGTGTATTTTATGGCGTTCGATAGGATATTCACCACGATTTGGCGAACTTTCATGGAATCCCCGAGGTAAAGTCCGTTCAGGGCGTTGCTAATATCGCTTTTCAATTCCAGACTCTTTTGTGCCGCTAAAGGAAGGAAACTATCCGCCGTCTCCTGTAACAGGCGTCCCGGGTTATATGGGACCGTGTTGATCTCCATTTTATTGGATTCCAATTTGGAGAAATCAAGCATGTTATTGGCAAGATGCAGGATATGTTCGGCTGTCCCCTTCATGTTTTTGAGAAAATAGTGCTGTCGCTCCTCCAGTTGGGTGTTATTTAGTAGTTCAATGTACCCGATGATGGAGCTTAGAGGGGATTTTATGTCGTGAGTGACGGTCAGCATGAGTTTTTCCCGGTTATGTAGTAACCGTTCCGTGTATGTTTTTGCTGCTTCCAGTTCCCGCCTGTATCGTTGACTTTGCGTGATGTCATTGATAATAAGAACGACGAAGAAGACTACCAGCACACAAGCGATGATCGCAATCCAAGATATGGTTCTGGTGAGGTGATGTGTCGTGATTTGCTGTTGTTCCAAGCGAATCATCGTGTTTTCGAGTTCTTCTTTTTCAAGGTCTTTCAGTACTCGCTTGAGGCGTTCCGTGATGTGTTGACCACTTTGGATAACGATTCCCTCTCGCCGGGAGACTTCCGCGTCGATCTCTTCCTTTTGCTGCTGGTATTGGCTCCATGAATCTCGAATCACGTTCATTAATGTGTCTGTGTTGTTGTTTGTCGTGACCATACTGAGCGTGTCAACGATGCGATGGAGGGTCGTGTCGACTTTTAGGATGGAATCTCTTTTCGTCCGGAATAATCCTTTTCTTTCCCGGATGATGTAGTTACTGTCAATGACGGTAATGATTTTTTCCCGGAGATCGGGGATGATATCTGCCGAATCTTTGAGCGTACCTATTTTTTCGATTGTTTTGTTGTAGAAATCCTCTGGGATGTAATATTTTTTGACGTAATACAAGTCTTTCAGATTCTTGATCCGTTTGCCTAGAAGTGTATTTATCGTGTCTATTCGTAGGTTCTGTTCCGAGCTGATGGATAGATTTTTCAAGGTATCCATGTTGTCCTTGATGTCCTCTATCAATTTCATATAGGTGTCAAAATTCTTTTGTGTTCCCGTTTGGGAAAAGGCGATTCCGGTATTTTCTGCCTCGTATAGTTTGGTGAGCGTGTTACTTATGATGAATAGTTTTTGTTGCATGACGATTTCATCATTCCCTTTTTGGGTTAAGGCAATGGTTTGTTTGTAGATAAAGACAATTGCAATTGCTCCTAACAAGAGAATTAGGATATATCCCGTGATGAGTTTGAGTTTGGTAAATTTGAAAGGTCTTTGCATAGCGAACAGATTTATAGCAAATGTATAAAAAAATAGTCAACCAATTAGTAAGGTTGACTATTTTAGAAGTACTGATGTGCTACTCCTTAAAGTTCGTTTTTATAGAATGAATAAGTCTCTTCTATAATTTCCGGTGTTGCGGCATCCAATTGATATAAAATCTCCCGGCAAAATTCCAAAGGGGCATTACCGTTAGCCGTTACTATGTTATTGTCTCTTACGGCTTGATCGTTTATGTAATTAGTTTCACCCGTGTACTGGGTACCTGCATATTGTTTGAGGTAATCCAGCGTGTTACTTGTATGTTTTACGTGGTTGAGGAAACCATACATTCCGAGATACACGGAGGCATTACAGATTCCGGCAACCAGTTTGCTTTCCGCAATTGCTTTTTCCACTAATGATGCGATGGGTTTCGCCTCGGGCAAAAACCAGTTCATGCCGCCGATGAGTATAAGTCCTGCGTGGTCATCCGGCAGGTCGTTAATATCGTAATCCGGCAAAACCCTGAATCCACCTATCGAGGTGATGGGTTCTTTGGATAGGGACAACGTTTTCACCTTGTATTTAATCGGACATCCCGGTTTGACACCCATATTTAGGCAGGTGGAGATATAAGCACCTTCCCAGTCTGCAAAATTGTTTAGTAGTACAAAAATCACTTCTTTTTTATCCATTCTTTTAATATTTAGTTTTATCATCTTCTTCGCATCCCGGTAACTTGTTACCCGATCCGTTTTCTTTCCTTAAATCCCCGGTCTTTTGTCTGCAGTTCCGCTAAGGTTTGATTTATTAATTCGAGTTGAATCATGGTATCATCATTGATGTCATTTTGATCTACTAGAACCTCTTCCATGTATTGTTTGAGTTCCTTTACTTGTGTTTCGATCCTTTCAACACGGCTTTCTATGGGGTTGGACAGCATTTGCCGGACTGCCACGAAAGCCCGCATTATTCCCCTATTTATTTCTATCGCAGGCTTGGAGTTCAAAACGCTACTAAGCATCGCTACTCCGAGTTCAGTAAAAGCGAAAGGAAGATATTTTATATTGCTTCCACGTCCCTTGTTCAAGGTCGCAAATTGCGTCCTTGAAAGTTCGGTTATTTCTTTTTTTGTAAGCTCAAACATAAAATCATCACCTTCAAACCTGTCTATATTACGCCTCACGGCTTCTTTGAGGCGTTTTGTTTCGACGCCGTACATTTCTGCTAGGTCGAAGTCTAACATCACCTTCTGTCCCCTGATCTCGTATATTTTGCTTTGTATTAATTGCAGATTGTCCATAATCACGTTCGTGTTGTTTATTTCTTTTCCTCTTCGCATCCCGGTAACTTATACCCAATTCGTTTTCTTTCCTTAAATCCCCGGTCTTTTGTCTGTAGTTCCGCTAAAGTTTGATTTATTAGTTCGAGTTGCATTCGGGTATCGTCGTTAATGTCGTTGTAGTCGGAAAACACTTCTTCGATATAGTTTTCTATCGCATCCATTCGTTTTTCGAGTTCATTGATCTTATTTGTTTTGGGGCTGGCGATCATTTGACGAATAGCCACAAAAGCCCGCATTATTGAGATATTTACATTAATGGCTATATCACTATTGAGGATTCCGGATAACATCGCTAACCCTTGTTCCGTGAATGCATAAGGAAATTTGCGAGTTCCTCCCCAATTTGATATTCCATTTTGGAAGATCAAGTTGGCTTTTAATTCATCAAATTCTTCCTTTGTGAGCTGAAACATAAAGTCTGGAGGGAATCTTTTAATGTTTCTTTGAACAGCTTTGTTTAAGTTACCTGTTGTGACTTGGTATAACTCTGCCAAATCTCGATCTAACATCACTTTCTGTCCCCTGATCTCGTATATTTTGCTTTGTATTAATTGTAGATTGTCCATAATTGCACTCGTGTTGTTTATTTCTTTTCCTCCTCTTCACATCCCGGTAGTTTGTACCCGATTCTTTTTCTTTCCTTAAATCCTCGGTCTTTTGTCTGCAGTTCCGCTAAGGTTTGATTTATTAATTCGAGTTGCATCCGAGTGTCTTCGTTTATGTCGTTTTGGTCGGTAAAAACATCTTCGATGTATTCTTTCAGTTCCTTTAATTCGTTTTTTAGTTCACCGATATTATCAACAGGAGAGGTATGTATTAATTGACGCATTGCGACAAAGACTCGCATGATACCCCTATTTATCTCAATAGCAGTTGGTGAATTAAGAACACTGCTAAGCATTGCAACTCCTAATTCTGTGAAAGCAAAAGGGGCATATTTTATGTTGGATCCTCTTCCTTTGTTCAAGATCACAAATTGTGATCTTGAAATTTCTTCTTTGGTAAGTTCAAACATGAAATCTTCTCCTTCAAAACGTGCTGAATTACGTCTGACTGCTTGTTTAAGTACCCTAGTTTCAATGCCATATAGCTCTGCCAGATCGAAATCTAACATCACCTTCTGTCCTCTGATCTCGTATATTTTACTTTGTATGATTTGCAAGTTAGCCATGATTACGCTTGTGTTGTTCTATACAAATGTAGGGAAAAACGAGATTAGTTTGTTGTTTTGGCTTATATATTGGCTATATAAAAAACAACCCGCTATAACATTTTGTGTCTTAGCGGGTTGTGTGATAAGGTGGTGATCCCCACGGGACTATATTGACTGATATTCATGTAGTTACGTGTATATCTAATTACATTGTTTTTAATAAATTGGTTGAAAATTCGAAAGAAGACAGATAGCAAAAAATGTAATGAAATACACCTATTTTTGGCCACAGGCTTGGCCACAGGTTTTGTTCCGTTTTTTTTTATCGCAATGATTCTATTATTTTTGTTATGGAACATAGAGTAACGAGTGTATGAAAATGGGAATATTCGATTTGCATAGGCCTAAAGGGGAATATAGTCTAATTCGTTTTCGTTTCCCCGTGGGAAGAAAGTGGATTCCTTATTATTTGCCAAGCGAATACAAGGTGAGGCCTGCACATTGGGACAATGAGGCTAAATGTGCGATTATTGACGCTAGGAGAAACGGGGATATAAAGGGTAATCCCCGGTTAAAAACGCATTTAAATAACGTGAACACGGAGATAGTTAACACGAGGAACACGCTAATAGACATTTTACAAGAGTACCAGCGAAAGAAAATAAACCCTACCCCAGTAGAAGTTCGTGTGCAGTTAAGCGAGCGCATGGGGAAACGTGTTGTGATAGCACAAAACCCGTTCTTTTTAGATTTCGTGGAGGATTACATAAATAATAATATTGACCGGATGGTTTACAGAGAGGAAAAAGCAGCCCGGGCCATGGAAGAAATACGGAGTATTTGTATGGAATATTTGCAGGCTGGATGTAAAACAAAGAATTGTCAATAAATTTGCCTATATTGCCGAAAATAGAATAGAGT
>OJRV01003816.1_pt1 | contig 12004 bp, 7 predicted proteins | sample 1599241 | NCBI WGS metagenome assembly OJRV01 (sample SAMN04168656, study PRJEB22393) | human gut metagenome | biome: human gut microbiome; feature: stool | host: Homo sapiens | collected 2014-03-17 | reverse complement strand
TGACTAGAAAAAACGATCGTTTTTTCTAGTCATTTTTATTTGGCAAATGGTATTGAGGCTTAATTAACAAACTGAAATACATATATATATGCATTAATAAGGGAATGCATTTAATCAGGGAGAATGGCTGTCGTTGGTGAGATTTTAGACTTGAAGAAGGGAAATCATAAAACTTTTGAGCTTTTATTCAAAAAGTACTATGTTTTTCTTTGTTATGAGGCACGTTCTTACATCACGGAAAAATATATAATAGAGGAGGTTGTCGGTGATGTATTTCGCTGGTTATGGGAAAACAGAGAGACATTGGTTATTACTTCCGTCAGGGCTTATTTAGTCAGGGCTGTTCATAATGCGTGCTTGTCATACCTTAGGCAAAATCAACCTGAATATGTGGAGTTGGATGATACTGTTGTAGAAAGGAGTACTTTGTTTTCTCTGGATGAATCTCCCCTCGATTACGTTCTTTCTAGGGAGTTGATAGAGCGGGTTGATAAAGCAGTGAAAGAACTACCTTCCCAGTATAAAAGGGTTTTTGAACTGAGCCGATATAAAAATTTGACCTATGCCGAGATTTCGGAAGAAATGGGTATTTCTATTAATACTGTAAAACTGTATCAGAAGAAGGCGTTAGCGCAACTTCGTTTGGTTCTAAAAGAATACTTATCGACTTCTTTGGATTAATCTGATTTGAACAGTTTTATAGATCTATATTTGAAAATATATATATTTATTTCGTTTATAAACTTTTTTATGGACGAAAAGATGCTGATTTGCAAAAAGTAAACAAAACTTTGTTGTGATAAAAGATAATCGGTTTATCAGTTGTCTTTATGTTAATGTAACAACAATAATAAATATTTATGAAAAAGATTTTTATACTTATTGTTTCGTTGGGATTGTTGTATCCTGACCGACCGTTTGCACAGAACAGTATTAAGCTGTATCCCTATCAAATGCCCCCGTCCCATCATCCCGATTATCAACGTCATCATGTGAAATCGCCGGATGCCTCTTTCTTTAATAACAAAATTCAGTTTATAGCCCTTCGTGATCTCTCCGGAGATTACAAGCAAAAGCTCGATCAATGGGTGGTGAAAGATAAACTAGGGGATATCCTGTGGGTTTCCTATCCGCTGGTTTTTCAGGATAATCTGAAAGAGGTCGTTGCCGAGATAAAGAGAAGAAACCTGTATCTGTTCGACCTTTGGGGATATATTCCCGGTTCTGGTCCTGGTGGGTACTGGACCCAGTTCGTTATCCCGGACGGCGTACTCGATCTTTTCGAGAAAGAACTGGGCGACCATTGGCTGGGCATGGATAACGGTGAACAGGATGGGCGTTATGTCGGTAGTTTTGCTCCCCGTATGTATCCTTTAGGGGCAGATCGCAAACAACAATATTTTAATTTCCAGCGTCATTTTCAGGAAATGGGCGATCAGTTGGGAAACAAAATGGCGACGCTTGTTTCTCTGAACTTCGGACATTATTTTCTGAAAGAAGGCGTTTATACCCTGATCGGAGCTGAAACGGCGCAGGGTTTGCCTAACTCACAGATCTATTATTCATTTATCCGTGGAGCCGGGAAACAGTATGGTGTAAACTGGTTCGGAAATGCTTCCGTATGGAATCGTTGGGGATGGAAATCGTACGATTCGAATGCGGAAGGTATCGATAATGATTACAATAGCGGAGGTCCGCTGAAGGGAACCTCTCTCGGATTGCTGAAACGGTTGATCTATACTCATTTGATGTACGATTGTGTGGCTGTCGGTTTTGAAGGGTCCATGCGGATAGATGATAAGAAGCTGAGTCCCATCGGAAAGATACAGCAGAGTGCGGTTAAATGGGTAGATAAATACGGTGATCCGGGTGTGATGTACACACCGGTAGCATTGATGACCGATTTCTTTTCCGGCTGGTCTTTCCCGCGTCATCTATATTCCAGACAGGCTTATAAAGTATGGGGGAATCTGCCGTATGAGTTGCCGGATTATCTGACGGACGGAATGCTTGATGTTTTGTATCCGGGTTATCAGGATGCTTCCTATTATAAAGATGAAAGAGGGTTTATCACTCCGAACCCTTACGGAGATATTGCTGACTGTCTGATGAGTGATGCCCCGCTGTGGGTATTGAAACAATATCCGGTATTGGTCATTGCCGATGAACTGCATCCGGGGCAGGAGATTAATGATAAACTGAATGCCTATATACACGCTGGTGGTCATCTGGTCATTACGGCTGGTTCATTGAAGAACATGCCGGATGGAATAGCCGGTATCCGTACCGGAGAAAAGACAAAGGTATGTACTGCACCGATTACATATAAAGGTGAGTCATTCAAGGAGCGTGCTCCTTACACATTAGCCGAATTAATCTATCCGGCTTCCGCTACTGTATTGCAAAAAAGTAATGAATTTCCGGCTGCCATCGAATTGAATGCAGGCAAAGGGAAAGTGACAGTTCTCGCTTCTCCGTATGGCGTTACAGAGCAACCGCAATGTGAATTGCCTGTAAAGGTGATGGAAGAAAAGCCGTTGGATAAACCTTATCCAATACTGAACCATACGAAAGCACTGATGGAAGATATTTTTACTTCTGTGCAACTGTTTGAAACCAATCCGGAGTTAAGTCTTGTGACCTGTACGAGAGGAAACGGCGAATATACGGTTCTGATCTCCAATGAGTCTTGGGAACCGAAAGAGTTTTCGATCGGAACAAAGGCGGGAAAAATAGTTTATATCAAAGAATTACCGACCGATTGCTCGGAGATGCAGGCAGTAGGCTATGCACCTAAGGTGATGCTGAACACATCGTTTGGTAAAAACACAGCCCATACGATAGCTGGTGGAAATGTCCGTATTTTCCGCGTCTGCCTGGATAATAAGGCAGACGTGACAGTTATGCCGGAAAGTACTCCAGTAGCGAATACGATCGGACGGGCGCTTGTACTGCGTAATATCCAGGATGTAAAGGAAGAAATCCTTTCACGCCCGACATTCTTCGAACATTATGACCGTGTCGTGATCGACTGGCGTTATCTGCATAACCGGGAAAAAGAGACTTTGAAACAGGAGGCCGGCTGGCTGGGACGGCAGAAACTGAAAATGACGGTCGACCTGACTTCGGGGCTGAACCTGTATCCGGATTTGAGAATTGTAAATAATGATCCTCCTTTCTATCAGAAGAGTATGGAGGCGATGAAAGGAGTTATCGATAAGATGGAAATACTAGGTGCTGACGAATTGTTGATTTCTACCCAGCGGACCATCGAAAATAATTATACGATGGAACAGTTTTATGCTTCGCTGAAAGAATCCTTCCAGGTATTATCTGATTATGCGGCAAAGAAAAATATCCGTTTGTTGCTGAGACAGTCTGTCGGCCGTACGCCTGATACGATAGAGGGGCTTCAGAAACTGGTCGGGGAGGTGAACCGCCCGAACTTTACATTAGCTCCGGCCCTGTCGTTGCTGTTGAATAACGAGGTCAGTCTGGATGCCGATTTGAATCGTCTGAAGCAGATGGAGATCAAAGAAATCCTCATTTCTGCACCTGAAAAGGATATTCATGATCAATTGTGGAATACCAATGCTCCGATATATAAATCCGATAAAGCAACACTTATCCGTAAAATACTGGCTGCATTCCCGCAGGTGGATTATATCATGGATGGTCTGTATGCTTCGCAGGATGAAGAGTATCTGGATGGGAAAGCGATGGACGAATTTGTTATTAAATAAACATCTATGTGGAAGAAGTTATTGATTACAGGATGTGTGACCTTCAGTTTGTTGAGTGGAGGTACATTATCCGCACAACCCAGTTGTGAGATAAAGGAGGAAGTTACCTCTGAACAGCTTGACAGGACCCAAAAGGAACTGGTTGCTATGATGAAGGAGTTAAAGAACGACTCTTATTTTCAGACCGAACTGGACAAGGCTGCTGTTCAGTCGAGTCTATCCAAACGGATGGCAGCATATAAAGATCTGACAGTCCGCTTACTGTCTGTTTTGGAGATACAGGCTGAACTGGAATGGATGAAGCCGGAAGCTATTCAGGAGGCTTTAGGTATCATGAAAAAAAGTTCTGGATTTGATGCAGTATTGGCGGATAAACGTTTCGGTGAATTGAAGTCGTTGCTGGCTGGTGGTTTTGATGGTATTTATACCGGAGATGCTCAGGCTATCGACAAGGCAAATGAAACATTGACTTTAAAACGAAAGTTGATGCTGATGAGTCCGGATGTGAATGTCGACAAAATGTTGACGGTTAAGTTCGATCTGGGCGAAAGAGCTAATTTCGTTGGAGCGGGCAGTCTGGGGATTCAGCCGAACAACTGGTCGAACCTAAGTTCTGCCAGCCGTAAGAACTTTAAGGCTCAACTGGTTGAATTGTCGGGCTTGCAAAGTGGCGAATTGAGCGAGAAAGTACTTTATAAACCGGCTGTGGACGGTTCTTCCGTTACCGACTTGGTATTGAACTGGGACGGAAAACGTTTGATGTTTACCGCTTTGGATACGACAAGGAGATGGCAGGTACATGAATTGGATATCAACAACGGAGAGGCTAAGCAGGTTACCAATATCCCGGAACCGGATCTGGAGTTCTTCGATGGAACCTATCTGCCTGACGGACGTATGCTGGCGATCTCCAATATCGGTTATCAAGGCGTACCTTGTGTAAACGGTAGTGATGCGGTTGGTAATATGGTTCTGTATGACCCCAGTAACGGTTACCTGCGCCGTCTGACTTTCGATCAGGATGCGAATTGGCATCCGGTAGTGATGGCAAACGGAAAAGTAATGTATGTCCGTTGGGAGTATACCGACCTGACACATTATTTCTCTCGTATCGTGATGCACATGAATCCGGACGGAACCGAACAGAAGTCGCTGTATGGTAGCGGTTCCATGTTTCCGAACAGTATTTTCGATGTGCAGCCGTTACCGAAGCATACCAACCGTTTCGTCGGAGTTATCTCCGGTCATCATGGAGTGGCCCGTTCCGGTCGTCTGATGATTTTTGATCCGGCAAAGAGCCGTAAGGAAGAAAAAGGAATGATTCAGGAATTGCCTTTCCGTGGTCGTCCGATCATTCCGGAAGTAAAAGATGAACTGGTGAACGGCGTATGGCCGCAGTTTATTAAACCGTATCCGCTGACGGACGAAACTTTCTTGGTAACAGCCAAACTGTCTCCGTACAGTCGTTGGGGAATTTACCTGGTGGATATTTATGATAACCTAACATTGGTTGCTAATGCCGACGATGCCGGTATGATCTATTCTGTTCCGGTGAAAAGTACTCCTATACCTCCGGCAATCCCAGATCGTATCAAACCGAATGAAAAGGAAGCGACTGTCTTTATCCAGGATGTCTATGAAGGCGAAGGCTTAAGAGGCGTTCCGCGTGGAGAGATCAAGTCGTTCCGTGTGTATGCATACGAGTATGCGTATCGCCGGACATTATCCGATCATTATAACCACGGTATCCAGGCAGGATGGGATATCAAGCGTTTGCTGGGTACAGTTCCTGTGGAGAAAGACGGCTCTGCTATCTTTAAGATTCCAGCCAATACACCTGTTTCTTTGCAACCGTTGGATAAAAACGGACGTGCCGTACAATGGATGCGTAGCTGGCTGACCGGTATGCCGGGCGAAGTCGTTTCGTGTGTCGGTTGCCATGAAGACCAGAATACCATTCCTGTTCCGAAACGCGTGCAGGCTTCTACCCGTCAACCTCATGAATTGAAAATAGCGGAAGGCGGCGTTCGCCCTTATACTTTCGCTTATGAGATTCAACCCATTCTTGATCGTGCTTGTGTGGCTTGCCACGATGGAAGCAAACCGGAACGTCCGAACTTCAAGGATACGACATCCATAGGTATTACCGACTGGAGCGGTACACGTTATTTCCAGAAGAGTTATCTGGCTTTCCATCCGTATGTGAACCGCCAAGGGCCGGAAGCGGATATGTATGTCATGAGCCCGTATGAGTACCATGCTTCTACCAGTGAGATTGTTCGTATGTTGGAACGTGGACATCATAATGTGAAGCTGACCGACAACGAATGGGAGCATCTGGTTATGTGGATTGATATGAATGCACCGGGCCGTGGTACATTCGATGCAGATCTGTTGAATGGTTACGACCAATATACACGTCGTAAGGAGCTGGCTGATAAATATGGCAATGCCGGTGTGGATTGGCGTAAAGAGTTGGCCGATTATGCTTCTTATCTGAAAGGTAAAGGAGAAATCTGTCCGGCAATGCCGGAAAAGGTGACTTCGGCAAAACATAAAGCGGTAAAGATGAAAAGATGGCCGTTGACGGCTGAAGATATTCAGAATCTGTTATCAAAGGAAACAGGACTTCGGAAAGATGTGGAAGTGGCTGATGGTGTAAAGATCACTTTCGTACGTGTACCGGCAGGCAAGTTTGTAATGGGAACGAATGATGCTTATCCGGATCAAGCCCCTGCATTCAAGGCCGAAGTAAAAAAGGGTTTCTGGATGTCGGAAAAAGAGTTGACCAACGAACAGTATAATGCGTTGGTTCCGGAGCATGACAGTCGTATCTATGCACAGTTCTGGAAGGATCATACAACTCCCGGTTATCCGGCCAATAAACCGAACCAGCCGGTTATCCGTGTCAGCTATGAAGAAGCTATGAAGTATTGCGATATACTTTCGGAAAAGACCGGATTGAAGGTGACGCTTCCGACAGAAGTGCAGTGGGAGTGGGCCTGTCGTGGTGGTAGCGACCAGCCGTTTTGGTATGGTGCGATGGATGCCAACTTTGGCTCGTATGAAAACCTAGCGGATGTCCAGTTGGAAAAAATGGCGGTAACAGGTATCGATCCGCAGCCGATGGCAAAGGATAATCCCTGGTTCCCGTATTACAATTATCTGCCGAAAGTTGAGACGGTCAATGACGGTATGATGATACCGTCCGATGGATATAACTACAGGCCGAACCCGTTCGGGCTGATCAACATGCATGGTAACCTGCAGGAATGGACTCGTTCACTGTATGCTCCTTATCCTTACAGTGAAAAAGCCCAGGCGACAGCTGATACCCGTCAGGTCGTGGCCCGTGGCGGTTCATGGATAGACCGTCCGAAAGATGCTACAGCAACTGCCCGCCGTGTTTATCTGCCCTGGCAGCGTGTCAATAATGTGGGGCTTCGCCTGATCATTGAGGATTGACTTGGGTGAAATATGTATCATAAAATATGTAATTGGAAACTCTAAAAGAATGAAGTGTTTGATTAAACATATTGTCTTATTGTCAATTATTGGATTTCTATTAGCTTGTACTCAACAATTTCGCTCTGATTCTTGAAATCGGATACTTTTAAGCGGGAATTGTGGGGTACAGTTGGATACAGCAGCAACAGGGATTATTTCTGGTTGGTTGTCCCGATTCTTTATTCCTGCCATGTACTACCGGTTATGAAAGAAAGGGTATTTATAATACAGATACGGTCAGACTACAGCTCTTTCTAAAGAGTATGTGTTTGAAGAAATAGCACTGTACACAAGACTGTATGTATACCGGAGGAGTGGAGAGGTACATGTATCCGTTTGATAATGGAACGGACTAAGCCAACGACCGTTTGGATTGATGGGAAAGAGGTTGGAACTAATAGTAATATTTCTACAGCCCAACAATATGAGTTGTCTTCTTATTTATCTCCCGGATCTCATGATATTGCTATTATAGTGGATAATGGGAAACAGGCTGTTCCGGAAAAAGTGTATGGATCTTCTCATGCCTATTCCAGTTCCACACAGACAAACTGGAATGGGATTATTGGTGACTTTTTTCATAAAATACATTCTTTTTCAAGCCGATATCTCATAACAAGTCAATCTTGCAGGATATCGGCTTTTTATATTCGGTCACGGAACAAATCTACGATCAAACGGATTTCCTATGTTCTTTTCGGCATTCAGTCGGAAACTGTACTTTTGTCTACCGGATCTTTTTGGGGCTTTCTACCCGTCCTTATCCCTGTTGTTTTCTCCATACACATGAGATTTTTGGTTTGTACTTTTTTCTCTTCCAGAATCCGCGACTTTGGAGCGGATTCCCCCGCCCCTCTGGGCGGGCAAGTTGGTTCTTGTCGGACAAAAGACTTTTTGTCGGACAAGGACACAACTTGCTCTGTTCGCTTGAACAGAGAATCCTCCTATGGTCGGATTGCTGCGCGACGCTTGCGGCATACCGTGGTCCGTGAAGTCCTTCTTCCTCCATTGCGTGATTCTGACTTTGCAAAAATAGAAGAACGCAACAAGCTGTAAAACAGGGATAAGTATGACATTTGATGACATCTGACGACATCTGATGTCAGAGCGAGGCAATATTGGCGGAAGTCTTGGAAATAGCCGTTACTTTTGGACTGTGACAGGGAAACAATCTTCCGATGTGCTGATAAAATATACCCGTGTTACCGGCAGGTCATCCTCTGTCCACGGCATGTTTTTAAAATATTATGTTATTGTGTCAAGAGAAAAAAACGGAATGATAACCATGAAAAGAGAAAATACAATGATACGGCCATTTGGCGACAAGATGCCGGGAGGGTACAGGCATGACAGCCTGTACCTATATGACAATCTTCCATTTTTCAGGCATGACGGTAATATTGTGCCATGATCCGGTAGGGAGACAAGCCCCTCATATCTTATGAGGATGTTATTCTGTAGTGATAACAAGGCCTGAATATGCCATCCGTACCGTGTCATGTCCCATGAACCCGACAAGCCGTTGAAAAGAAGAAACAGCGAGAACATTAAAACGATTATTAACCCACAATTCGAAAGCTTATGAGCAAACGATGCACATTCATCGCCTTGAGCAACCAGAAGGGCGGTGTGGGCAAGTCCACCATGACGGTGCTACTTGCCAGTTATTTCCACTATGTGAAGGGAAAGAATGTCGCGGTTATAGATTGCGACTATCCCCAGTTCAGCATCCAGGCGCTACGTTCCCGTGACATGAAAAACGTCGAGAGAAGCGAGTCCCTCCAACAGTTGTTGTGCAGGCAGTATGAACGAACGGGGAAGAAAGCCTATCCGGTCCTTACCTCCGGGCCCGGCAAGGTACTGGAAACAGCAGACCGGTTGTCGGGGAACAGTGATATCCTTTTCTTTGATTTGCCCGGAACGGTGAATACTCCGGGAATCCTTGAGGCCATCATCAACATGGACTATGTGTTTACGCCGGTCGTGCAGGACCGGATGGTCATGCAGAGCAGTCTGTCTTTCGTGGCGACGCTCCGGGATTTCATCCGGCAATATCCTGAAGCACCGTTAAAAGAGATCCTACTGTTCTGGAACAAGATTGACGGACGTGTCTCCAGAGAGGTTTACCGTCACTATAACGAGATTTTTGAGAAGATCGGTCTGAAGACGCTCTCGACGGTCATGCCGGACATGGAACGTTATAACAAAGAGACCTCTTCTGGCGGGCAGACATTTTTCAGAAGCACCTACTTTCCACCTTCGGAAAAGTTGTTGAAAGGGAGCAATATGGATGTGCTGGCCGAGGAGATCGAACGGATTATCCATCTTAAATCCGACAAGACATGAAAAAAAGGGGCGTATTCAATGTCAATGAGGAACGGTTGAAAGAGTTCATGGCCAACGGTACGGATGCCGAGGGCACTCCTAAGACTCCTTTTGCGGAAGAAAAGACCACAAGGGAAACCGATATTTTCCCGTCCGTACGGGAAGATGCGGACAAACCGCTTCCTGTTTCCCGCGAGCCGGCCGGAAGCGGAACCTCACTTCCGGAGAAGATACAAGAGTACCGAAAAAATTTTCTCAACCGTAAGATTGCCGTCCATCGAAAGCAGACTTATATCTGTTATGACACCTACCGTAGGCTTGCACGGATTCTGCCGTTGCTCAGTGACGGCATGACTGTTCCCGCTTTTCTGGACAACGTGCTTGACCATCATTTGGAAGTGTATGAAAAAGAACTGGATGAAATGGTTCGCTTGAGTACCCAAAATTCACATTAGATTATGGAACATCTGTTTATTTATCCAGTCCTGCTGTTTGTAACATATTTGCTGTACAAGGTACTTAAAATGAAAGCAGGCAGGAACCGGTTGAGGAAAGGCGGGGCTCTCCCCCCGATGCAAACGGATATGAGGAAGTCAGTCCGTGATACGACTTATATGGAAACCGTATTTCCGGCAGAATTCAAAGAACACCCTGACGATGCGGATTTCTTTCCTGATTTCGCAAAGATGGATATTCCGGAAAATTTAGGGGAAACCCTGATTGAAGCCTTGTCCAATAGCGGGATTCCGGAAACGGACGCTATCGGGACTTCGGTAGAGGGAACGACCGGTCTGCAAACCGGTCTGGTTTTGAAACAATTCAAGCAAGAAGAAGATATGGAAAACAAAGATTTATTGAAAGGCATGGAAAATGCGAGTGCTTACAGAGAAATGTTCCTGACCCGGAAAATGACCGGAGCCAGGAGACAAACCTATATTGATGAATCCTTGTATGAGACATTGACCGGGATCCTTCCTGTCATTGCGCCGGGAATATCTGTACCCACGTTCGTGAACAATGTGTTGGCGGAGCATATGGAGAAATACCGGGATATCATTGATGAGACGTGTCATCGAAAATTTAAAGAAATGATGGTATGGAAAGACTCGTCTATCTGTCGGTGAGGGTCGGCTGTGCCGCTTACCTGTTATATAAGGTATGGGAACAAAAGAAAAAAGTACGTGAGCTGTGTGACCTGCTGTACACGCCGGCGAAAAGAGAACAAATGATATCGATGTCACCGGAGCCGGCGGATGAGAAAGAAGTGATGGGAAAGACACGCTTTGTCTATCTTGACGAGAACGCCGGGAAGACGGCGGCCCCCTATATGAGTCAGCCGTTGGAACAGGGGACGGACTATATCGGTGAGGATGAGGAAATCCGGGAAGAGGATGTGGAATGTCTGCTTCCGCTGGAGGAGATGGAACTCCTTCGGAAGGAGCAGGAAGAACTGGACAGCGCATTACCGGAAACAGAAGTGATTACGCAGGCGGTTACGCTGGAGGAGTTCAGCCTTGTCGGGGATGTGCTGATGAGGGTGAACGGGGCGGATCAGGATGCGGACAAAAGAAGCAGTGCCGCACGGACGCTGTTCGCTATCCGCAATACCAGTCTGTTCGATCTTTTCATTTCCCAGGTAGGGAATGAGGAAGCCGTGAATAAACTGCTGGAAGAGAACCTGGATGAAGATGGGAACCCGCGACCTTTGAAAAAAGGGGGGAAAAGGAACAATGGCGGGGTTGACTGGCGGGAGTTGGTGTAAGAGGGAATACTTCCGGGAAATAGGATTCCGCCTGCGGACATAGGCGGAATTCTGTATTTTACAGAAAGGCGGCTTTCATTTATATGCCGTTCGGCATGTGGCTTCATTTCGGAAGTAATTTTGGTTTAAAAAAGAGGAGCTATTGTTTTATTTTGAGCATTTGTTCATTATATTTGCAAGCAGAAACAATATATATAATGTCACCACGTCCTAAAAATATCCGTAAAGTTAATGACATGCCCGTTGCCGCAGGATTCAAGCCCATAGGGCTGAACGGTTGTTGTAAGAATACCATATTCTTGCATTTTGAAGAGTATGAGGCGATACGGTTATGCGATTATGAAATGAAAACCCAACAGGAAGCGTCTGTTTCAATGGGAGTATCACGTCCGACACTAAGTCGGATATATGTCAGCGCAAGGCAAAAGATTGCCAAGGCATTGGTTCGTGGTGTTACCATTATGATAGAAGGCGGAGCAGCGTACACAGACAGTGAATGGTTCCGTTGCGGAGCATGCGGTTTCTTATTCAACAATATCAATCCCACGCTTAAAATCCGCAAGATGGAATGTCCGGTATGCCACTCCGATGACTTAAGCGCAAGTAATATTAACATTAATAAGAATGAGATTATGATGAAAATTGCTATTCCGACCAGAGACAATGT
>OJRV01003793.1_pt1 | contig 12071 bp, 12 predicted proteins | sample 1599241 | NCBI WGS metagenome assembly OJRV01 (sample SAMN04168656, study PRJEB22393) | human gut metagenome | biome: human gut microbiome; feature: stool | host: Homo sapiens | collected 2014-03-17 | reverse complement strand
GTTCAAGCAGCGGCACGCTCAGATCGCAGGCTTCTTCGAGCACCTTGCGGTCGAATTCAATCCAATTGAGCTCACGGTTAATGTAGAGCAGCGGATCGGAGAGGTCTGGCACGCCTTCTACGGGCGGCAGCGGGGGCGGCGCAGATTCGAGCGAAGCCGTACTGGAAGCGGAAACTTTGACCGCTTTGACTGTTTTTACGCTTTTCGCGCTTTTGACCGTCTTCGTGATTGTCTTTTTAGACGCCGTGCTGCGGCGGACTGCGGTCTTTTTGACTGCAGTGTGTTCGCTTTTCACTTCAGCTTCGGCAGGTTTGGCGTCTATTCCTGCGGGCTGGACAGCTGCAGGCTTGTCGGTCCTTGCTGTCGACTCTTTGGCTGCGGTTTCTGCACCCTCGGTCTGGAGTGCGGAAGCAGCTTTGCGGCTAAGGGTTGGTTTGTCTGACATCGAATGTTTTCACCGGGAATGAAAGCAGGTCTCATCTATTCTAAGCGCGCACCATTTCAAAACGATGAACCTGCAGTCTCTGACATATCTTGAGAAGACCGGCAGTGCGTCCGAGAGAGAGGGAAAGACCTCATTAAACGCTTTGGCCAATAAGCACATGGGAGCGCTGGCAGCGCTCCCATGACGGCTTTTGAAGATCGGTGAGGTCAGTGTCTCAGAATTTGTGTTCGCGCTTTTCGTGCATCTTCTGATACGTCTTCCAGACGTAGCCCACAAGAATGGGGCCCATAGCGGCAGCAACGACTCCGAGAATGAGGATTTTTGAAAGATTCTGCTGAATGAAAGGGATGTTGCCGAAAAGGTAGCCTGCACCAACGATCGATACCGCCCAGAGAATGGCGCCGAAGCCGCTGAAGAGTTCAAAGCGCAGACCATCCATGCGGGCTGCGCCATCTTTTTCTGGCCGCTGTCCTTCGTGCTGCCCAACGCCCTGCGCGCCGCCAACGACGTCAAGTTCACGATGATCGTCTCCATCGCCAGCATGGCCTGCTGGCGTGTGGGCTTCAGCTATATCATCGGTGTGCGGATGGGCATGGGTGCCATCGGCGTCTGGATCGCCATGGTGGTGGACTGGGTCTGCCGCGTGACCTGCTTCGTGACCCGCTTCCGCAGCGGTGTCTGGAAAGAAAAATATAAGGCCTGAAAACAGAAAGGGACGTTACATGAAACTCATCAGCTGGAACGTGAACGGGCTGCGCGCCTGTCTGACCCACGATTTTGCCGCAAGCTTCGCCGCGCTGGACGCGGACGTGTTCTCGGTGCAGGAGACCAAGATGCAGCCCGGGCAGGCCGACTTCGCCCCCGAGGGCTACACGGAATATACATACTCGGCGGAGAAGAAGGGCTACTCCGGCACAGCCTGCTGGTGCAAGACCGCGCCGCTGAGCGTGGCCACCGGCATCGGCATTGAAGAGCACGACCACGAGGGCCGTGTGCTGACGCTGGAATACCCGGAGTTTTACCTCGTCAACTGCTACACCCCCAACAGTCAGGACGGCCTCAAGCGGCTGGACTACCGGATGACATGGGAGGACGCTTTCCGCGCCTACCTGCTGGAGCTGGATGCCAAAAAGCCGGTCATCCTCTGCGGCGATCTGAACGTGGCCCATCAGGAAATTGATATTAAAAACGCCAGGACCAACCGGATGAGCGCCGGTTTTACCGACCAGGAGCGGGCCAAGATGACCGAGCTGCTGGCGGCGGGCTTCACCGACAGCTTCCGCGCTATCCATCCGGACGAGGTGAAATACAGCTGGTGGAGCTACCGTTTTCACGCCCGGGAGAAGAACGCGGGCTGGCGCATCGACTATTTCATCGTCTCGAACCGCATTGCGGACAAGATAAAAGCCGCCGAGATACACAACGAGGTGTTTGGCTCCGACCACTGCCCGGTGGAGCTGGACATCGACTTATAAGGAGGGCTCTATGCTCAAAAGCTATCTCATCGTATTCTTTATCTCGATGCTGCCCCTCATCGAGCTGCGCGGTGCCATCCCGGTGGGCATCGGGATGGGCCTGCCCATCCTGCCGACCTATCTGGTCTGTGTGGTGGGCAATATGCTGCCGGTGCCGTTCATCTATCTGTTCGCCCGTAAAGTTCTCATCTGGGGCTACCACAAGCCCATCATCGGCCCCTTCTGCCGTTTCTGCATCGTCAAGGGCGAAAAAGGAGGTCGTGCGCTGGAAGCCAAGGCCGGGCGCGGCCTCGTGGCGGCGCTGCTGCTCTTTGTAGGCATCCCGCTGCCGGGTACCGGCGCATGGACCGGCACGCTGGCCGCGTCCATCCTCGACATGAAGTTCAAAGATGTTCTCATCGCCTGCATGGGCGGCGTGCTGCTGGCCGGGATCATCATGGGTCTGGCAAGCGCAGGTCTTTTGGGAGCGCTGAGCGGTCTGTTTGCGGTGTAAGGCTGGTTTTCCATCGCAAAGTGTGCTAAAATAACAACAGCGTGTCTTGAGTAAAGACGAAGAAAGGACGAATCAAAGATGCAAGAGGCTTTGAACCAGAAGATCGACGCATTTGTTGCGGCGAACAAAGAGCAGATCCTGAAAGACATTGCCACGCTGGTGTCCATCAACAGCGTGGAGGGTGCCCCGGAAGAGGGCGCACCCTACGGCGCAGGCCCCCGTGCCGCGCTGGACAAGACGCTGGAGCTGGCCGCAGGCATGGGCCTTGCGACCCGCAACTGCGAGAACCATATCGGCTACGCCGAGCTAGCCGGTGCCGATGCCGAGAAGTATCTGGCTACCATCTGCCATGTGGACGTGGTGCCGGAGGGCAACGGCTGGACGGAAGACCCCTTCAAGATGGAGATCCGCGACGGGTGGATGATCGGCCGCGGCGTCGCTGACGACAAAGGCCCCATGGTCGCCACCCTGTACGCCCTGAAGTTCCTCAAAGAGGAGGGCGTCTCCCTGCGCTATCCCATCCGCGCCCTCGTCGGCGACAACGAGGAGACTCACATGCACGATGTGGACTACTACCTCGCCAACTACCCGGCCCCTGTGTTCTGTTTCACCCCGGACGCAGAGTTCCCGGTCTGCAATGGCGAGAAGGGCCACTTCGACGGCAAGCTGGTCAGCCCCGTCTGCAACGGCATCATCAAGGACTTCGTGGGCGGCGTCGCCACCAACGCTGTGCCTGACCGCGCCAGCGCTCTCGTGGCCACCGACATCACCAAGCTGCGCAACGCCCCCAACATCACCCTCGAGCCGGAAGGCGACGGTGTCCGCATCCGCGGCTGGGGCAAGTCCGGCCACGCTGCCATGCCGGAAGGCACGGTCAACGCCATCGGTCTGGTGGTGAACTATCTGCTGGACAATGGCCTCTGCAACGACGCCGAGCGCGCCTATCTGGAAGCCGTCAAGAAGCTGCACGACTCCACCGCAGGCGTGGGCCTCGGCATCGACTGCGCCGACGGCCCCTTCGGCCCGCTGACCATCATCGGCGGCAAGATGTCCATGGTGGATGGCCGGATGGTCCAGACCATGGACAGCCGTTACCCCACCTGCACCGACGGCGACACCATTGCAAAGCAGATCCGTGCCGCCATCGGCACCGGCGCAGAGCTGACGGATGTGGGCAGTGCAAAGCCTTTCTACATCGAGGCTGACACCCCCGCCATCAAAGCCTGCATCGACACCTACAACGAAGTCACCGGCGAGAACGCAACGCCCTTCACCATGGGCGGCGGCACTTACGCCCGCCACTTCCCCTATGCTGTCAGCTTCGGCCCGGAGCACAGTGATATGGTGCTGCCCGAGTTCGGCGGCCCGATGCACGGCGCGAACGAGGCCGCTCCCATCGACAAGCTGCTGGAAGCCCTGAAAATTTATATCATTGCTCTGCTGCGGCTGGAGGAGATCGACTTTTGAGCCGGGTGCGCGTCTTAGTCATTGACGGGCAGGGCGGCGGTCTTGGCCGTCAGCTGACGGCGGCACTTGCCGCCGGATGCCCGGACATCGAGCTGACCGCCGTGGGAACCAACAGCATCGCGGCTTCGGCTATGCTCAAGGCGGGCGCACACCGCGCCGCCACCGGCGAGAATGCCGTGGTGGTCAACTGCCGCCGGGCGGACATCATCGTCGGCCCCATCGGCATCGTCATCGCCGATTCGCTGCTGGGCGAGATCACCCCGGCCATGGCGGCGGCGGTCTGCCAGAGCAGTGCAGCGCGGGTGCTCATCCCCATCAACCACTGCGATAACATCGTGGTGGGTGTGCCGGACCAGCCCATCGGCCAGCTGGTAGCAGCAGCGGTGGAAAAGGTGAGCCAGCTCTGCAGCAGCGGCTGCCGGTGACCGCTGCCCGGGGGCAGTGCCTCTCATCCGGCGCTGTGCGCCAAACGGGGGGCTTTTGCCCGCCGCAAACCCTATCGTAAAAAATAAATGCACCTGCAGCCAAAACTCGCTGTTTCCGGGGACCGGAAGCGAGGGCTGCAGGTGCATTTTTGCGTTGGGCGGCAAAGAAACGGCAAAAAAAGTGGGTGCGCAATTTTTTATATTGACAGAACGACAGGGGGGGGGGGTATAATGAATGGGAAGAGAGGGCGCTGTGCTCTCTGCAGCATCAATAAGAAGGAGATCAAAATCATGAAACAGTTCAAAAAGCTGGCGTCTCTGCTGCTGGCAGCAGTGCTGGCCATGACCCTGCTGGCGGGCTGCGGCGGCCGGGGCGGCAATGTGGGCACTGCGGTCACCGAGCAGAGCATCCTGAAGTACATCAACGAGATCAGGGCAAATGCGGACAAGGGCCTGAGCCCGGTGAAAAACGACCCCACCCTGGCCAATGCAGCAGCCAAGCTGCTGAATGCGTTTGCCGAAACGGAGATGATAGATACCAACTACGGCACCGGCTATAAGCTGTCCAAGGACCGGGTCGAGAGCACCCTGCACGCTCTTCTCGGAAAGAATAACCAGGAAATCCGAATAGGCAGCAGCGGCGGCATGATTACCGGAAGCTTTTTCTATGTGGCCCCCACCAACGAAACCTCCTACGGCATAGCCGGTGGAAACCAAGATAATAATTGCTATCTGCTCCGCCGTGCCAACAAATTCATCAATTCTGATGACTACTACGGGTACGGCAATACGCTCTATAATTTTCTTGGCACTTCCGATGTCGTTTTGGCAAGTAACATGAAGGTGGGCATCGCCTTCCGGGAGATCAATGGTGAGCGGTTTGCTCTGCTGGTCTACGATGTGACCATCACCCCGACGACCCCGGCTCCCTGACCTGTGCTCCTGCAGGGGGAGGGCAGGCAGCGGCCTGAACCATAACAAAAAACAGGACCCCGGCACCTTCTGGGCATCAGGCTCAGAAAAGGTGCCGGGGTTTTTGCGATGGGGCTGTGGGCAGGGGGCAGCTTACCGCCGGCGCTGCCGTGCGGCCACCTGCTGGGCCGTGGGGGGAATATCGCCCTGCGCGGCCTTTTCCAGCTGGCCGATGCGGCGGTCGAGGTCGATGAGACGCTGGGCCATGATGTCCGGCAGGTCCTGCTGGTCGAGGTCGTCGGCGGGGTTGATGGCCTTGTTGTTGATGCGCACCACTTCGGCAGGGACGCCGACGGCGGTGCAGTTGGCGGGCAGGTTCTTGAGCACCACGCTGCCCGCGCCGATACGGGCGTTGTCGCCGATATACACTGGACCCAGCACCTTGGTGCCTGCGCCGATCAGGACATTGTCGCCCAGGGTGGGGTGGCGCTTGCCGGTGTCCTTGCCGGTGCCGCCGAGGGTCACGCCGTGGTAGATGGTGCAGTTGTCGCCGATCTCCGCCGTCTCGCCGAAGACGATGCCCATGCCGTGGTCGATGAACAGGCACTTGCCGATCTTCGCGCCGGGGTGGATCTCGATGCCGGTCTTGTGCCGGCCCCGCTGGCTGACCCAGCGGGCGAGGAAAAAGTGCTTGTGCTCGAACAGCCAGTGGGCAATGCGGTGATAGACCAGAATGTGAAAGCCCGGGTAAAGCAGGATGACCTCCAGCACTGTGCGTGCCGCAGGGTCCTTGCGCTGGATGTTCCGCGCGTCCTCTAAAAGACCCATCATAGAAAACCTCCATTTTGCCGCCCGCAATGGCGGCCCCCTCTCTGATAGACATTATAATAGCACATCTGAACTTTAATGTACAGTGAAATGGTAGGATATAAGAACAAAAATGAGGATTTTTTTGCACGAGGGCGCTGGCGGCGGGGGGAGAAGAGGGACTTTTCGGTAGAGTAGCTAAAATTCGAGGCTTACGGATGCAAACCTTTTCACATGGAAATGAGACCGAAAGCATTGACACATTTTGCGCTTCTATGATAAAATATATCGAAAAAGAACGGATAGAAAAGGAGACGGGAGCATGAAGGCCAAGATGATGCGCGCAAAACTGAAAAATCAGTTTGCAGCCGTTTTTGCTGTGGCTCCAGTGTTTCCTTTTTTGATGTGCTGACTTTTCCCTTTGCTGGGAAAAGTTTTTTTTTTGCCCTTCTGAGGGCAGACACACCCGGACGATGAAACCAGACGAACACAGACAGGGAGGTAATCTTATGCTGCTCATCAACGCTGTCAACGCCGAGGGCCGGCCTGTGGAGCTGTATGTAAAGGACGGAAAGATCGCCGCCGTCGGTCAGGACCTGGCCGCACTGGCCGGAGAAAACGAAACGGTGCTGGACGCCGGAGGACTGACCGTGCTGCCCGCTTTCGTGGACCTGCACTGCCACTGGCGCACGCCGGGCTTCGAGTACAAAGAGGACATTGAAACGGGAAGCCGCGCCGCAGCTGCAGGCGGCTACACCTTCGTGAACCTGATGCCCAACACAAAGCCTGTCTGCTCTTCGGCAGCACAGGCCGCGATGGTGGAACAGAAGGCCGCTGAGGTGGGCCTGTGCGACGTAAACCAGACCGTCTCCATCACCGAGGATTTCGACGGCAAGACCATCGACCACCTCAAGACCCTGCCCGCTTCGGTCAAATTCATCACCGAGGACGGCCACGGTGTGCAGGATAACGCCACCATGGCCCGGGCGTTCGCCATCTGCACCCAGCGGGACATCACCGTGATGAGCCACGCCGAGGATATGGAGATCAGCCCCTGGGACTATCGGCTGGCCGAGGACATCGAGACGGTGCGCAACTGCTGGCTGAGCGAGTACTATCAGACCCGCCTGCACATGTGCCACGTCTCCACCCGGGGCGCCATCGAGGCCATCCAGATGGCAAAGCTGCGGGGCGCACCCGTCACCTGCGAGGTGACGCCCCACCATCTCTGGTTCACCAATGACACCTGCGACTACCGCGTCAACCCGCCCATCCGCACCGCCGACGATGTGCAGGCCCTCATCGACGCCATCCGCAGCGGTGTGGTGGACGCCATCGCCACCGACCACGCCCCCCACTCCGAGGAAGACAAGCTCAAGGGCATGGCCGGTATGGTGGGCAGTGAGACGGCTTTCGGCGTCTGCTACACCAAGCTCTGCAAGGAAGAGGGACTTCCCCTCGAGCTGCTGAGCCACCTGATGAGCACCCGCCCGGCGGAAATTCTGGGCCTTGCCAAGGGTCAGCTGGAGCCGGGCTATGACGCCGACTTTGTGCTGGTAGACCTCGACACCCCCTATACCGTGGACAAGAACAAGCTCCACTCCAAGTCCCACAACTGCCCCTTCGACGGTGCGCAGCTCTACGGCAGGGTCTGCGCCACGGTCAAGGGCGGCGAGCTGACCTATCAGGCAGAAGAATAAGCTGCAAATACATTTATATAAAAGAGAGACAAACAGGAGGAACCCCAAATGACGAACATGGATAAGCTTTACGAAGCAGTCGAAGCACGCGGCCCGGTCTGCGTGGGTCTGGACACCGATTTCAGCTACCTGCCCGCAGATTTCGTGGACAGCACCCTCTCCAAGGGCGAGAACATCGTCCGCTTCAACAAGAAGCTCATCGACGCCACCAAGGCTGTCGCGGGCTGCTACAAGGTGCAGATCGCTTACTACGAGTCTCTGGGCCTCGAGGGTCTGAAGGCCTATGCCGACACCCTGAAGGCTGTCCGCGAGGCCGGCGTGCCGGTCATCGCCGACATCAAGCGCGGCGACATCGCCAAGACCGCTGAGATGTACGCCATGGGCCACTTCACCGGCGACTTTGAGGCCGACTTTGTCACGCTGGCTCCCTACATGGGTCTGGACTCCATCAGCCCCTATCTGCCCTACGCGGAGAAGCAGGGCAAGGGTATGTTCGTCCTCTGCCGCACCTCCAACGGCGGCGCAAAGGATTTCGAGTATGAGAAGCTGGCCGATGGCCGCCACGTCTACGACCTCGTGGGCGATAAGCTGAACGCCCTCGGCAAGGACTACATGGGTGAGCACGGTTACTCTTCCATCGGTCTGGTCATCGGCGGCACCCACATCGAAGAGGCTACCGAGATCCGTGCAAAGTATCAGGACAGCTTCTTCCTCATCCCCGGCTACGGCGCACAGGGCGGCAAGGCCGAGGACATCGCCCAGTATCTGTCGAAGGGCAACGGCGGCGTGGTCAACTCCAGCCGCGGCATCCTGCTGGCCTACAAGAAGCAGCCCGGCGTGGCCTTTGATGAGGCCGCTTACAACGAGTGTGTGAACATGAAGGAGGCCATTGCTCATGCGTGCAGCCTGCTGTGAAGCCACCGTTCTGAGCCATGAGAGCATCCTGCCGGACATCCGGCTCCTGCGTGCCCTCTGGCCTGACCGGGAGCATGCCCCCCACGCCGGGCAGTTCTTTACCCTGCGTGCCTGGGGTGCTGATGAGGCCCCCTTCCTGTCCCGCCCCATCAGCGTGCACAAGTGGGAGCCGGAGATCCAGACCATTGAGTTCCTGTATCAGGTCATCGGCGAGGGCACTCACAAAATTGCCCAGCTGAAGACCGGCGATACCTTCCAGCTGACCGGCCCCATGGGCAACGGCTTTGATATCCCGGCCCTGGCCGGACAATACCATAAGATCGCTGTGGTGGGCGGCGGCATTGGCACCGCCCCCATGTATCAGGTCACCCGGGAACTGGCAGCTGCCGGTGTGAAGCCGGACGTGTTCTTCGGCTTCCGGGATACCCCCTACTGCATGGAGGAGTACCGCACCATCGCAAATGTGGTAAAGGTCTCCACCGATACCGGTGCGGTGGGTTTCCACGGCTTTGTGACCCAGCTGTATGACCCGGCAGATTACGATGCCGTGCTGATCTGCGGCCCCACCGTGATGATGAAAAACGCTGCCCGGATCTGTGCCGAAAAGGGCACCCCCTGCTTCGTGAGCCTGGAAAAGAAGATGGCCTGCGGCATTGGTGCCTGCCTTGGCTGCACCTGCGAGACCAAGGGCGGCGAGGGCAAGAGCGTGTGCAAGAATGGCCCGGTCTTTGATGCAACGGAGGTGTTCTTCTGATGGCTGACCTGAAAACAAACCTGCTGGGCTTTGTGATGAACAGCCCGGTCATCGGCGCTTCCGGCACGGTGGGCTACGGTGTGGAGTATGAAGAACTGGCCGATTTTTCCAAGATCGGCGGCATCTCCGGCAAGGGCCTGACCCTGCACGGCCAGTACGGCAACAAGGGTGAGCGCCTGTGGGAGACCCCCTCCGGTCTCATCAACAGCATCGGCCTGCAGAACCCCGGCGTTCAGCACTTCATTGATGTGGAGCTGAATGAGATGCTGGAGCTCAAGCAGAAATACGGCACAGTGGCCATTGCCAATCTGGGTGGACACAGTGAGGAAGAGTATGTTGAGGGTGCGGCTCTGCTGAGCGAGAGCGCAGTGGACATCGTGGAGCTGAACATCTCCTGCCCCAACGTCAAGGTGGGCGGCATGGCCTACGGTGTGAAGGCCGAGGCTGCCGGTGAGGTGGTGCGGATGGTCCGCGCGGCCTGCAAAAAGCCCCTGATGGTCAAGCTGAGCCCCCAGGCAGAGAACATCCCCGAGATGTGCAAGGCTGTGGAGGCCGCCGGTGCGGATGCCATCAGCCTGACCAACACCTTCCAGGCCTGCGCCATCGATCTGGAAAAGCGCAAGCCGGTGTTCAACAACATCTTTGCCGGTCTGTCCGGCCCGGCGGTGCGGCCCATTGCCCTGCGCATGGTCTGGCAGGCAGTGGGTGCCGTGAACATCCCGGTGGTGGGTCTGGGCGGCATTGCCACCGGCCGTGACGCACTGGAATTCATCATGGCAGGTGTCACGGCGGTACAGGTGGGCGCGGCAAACTTTGCCAACCCCCGCGCCATGGAGACCATTGCCGACGAGATGGCACAGTGGATGGATGCCCACGGCGTGAAAACGCTGGAGGAGATCCGCGGCTGCGCCCGAAATGCTGAATAATTGAGCTGATATACCAGAATAACCACGGATTATGCGTATAAAGTGAAAACTTGTGCATAAATTTGCAATTGCTGCAAAAGCGTGGTACAATACCGTTCAAAAGATGTTTTTTCATAAAAAAGAGAGGGAGAACTACAATGAGTGAAGCACTTGAAATTCTGAAGAGCTGTGACGCATTCCTGGAGGGCCATTTCCTGCTCTCCTCCGGCCGCCATTCCAGCGCATACTGCCAGATGGCCTACCTGCAGCAGTACCCCGACCGCTGCGCCGAGGTGATGAAGGTCGTGGCAGATAAGGTCAAGGAAATGGACGTGGATGTGATCGTCGGCCCGGCCATGGGCGGCATCGTGTACGCCTACGAGCTGGCCCGCCAGACCGGCAAGCGCGCCATCTTTACCGAGCGCGTGGACAATGTGATGACCCTGAAGCGCTTCGCCATCCACCCGGGTGAGAAGTGCCTCATCGCTGAGGACGTGGTCACCACCGGTATCTCCTCTCTGGAGACCAAGCGCGTGATCGAAGAGAACGGCGGCATCTGCGTGGGCATCACCTGCGTGGTGGACCGCACCAAGCCCGAGGCTCCGTCTCCCATTCCCATCGTGGCAAGCGCCCTCAAGCTGGACCTGCCCAACTACGCACCGGAAGAGTGCCCCATCTGCAAGGAAGGCAAGCTGCCGCTGGTGCATCTGGGCAGCCGCAAGATGAAGCAGGAAGCAAAGCAGACCCTGTAATGTGTTGAAACGAGGAAAACTATGAACGCATATCTTCTTTTGGCAAATGGCATGGTCTTTGCCGGCCAGTCGGTGGGTGCCGAGGGCGTCACCGTGGGCGAGGTGGTCTTTGCCACCGGCATGGTGGGCTTTCAGGAGACCCTGACCGACCCCAGCTACTATGGCCAGATCATCACCCAGACCTACCCCCTTATCGGCAACTACGGCATGAATAAGGACGACATGGAGTCCGACCGCATCTGGGCAAAGGGCTACATCGTGCGCGAGGCCTGCACCACCCCCTCCAACTGGCGCTGCGAGGAAACGCTGGACAGCTTTTTGAAAAAGAACAACACCATCGGCATTGAGGGCATCGACACCCGCCACCTGACCCGCATCATCCGCGAGAGCGGTGTGATGAACGGTGCCATCCTGACCACCTTCGACCCCGCCGACCCGGCCAACAAGGCCGAGACCGAGGCTCTGCTGGCTCAGATCCGCGCCTACGCCGTCACCGATGCGGTGAAGAATGTTACCTGTGAAAAGCCCGAGGTGTTCAACCCGCAGGGCGAGACCCATATCGTGCTGATGCACTACGGCTGCAAGCGCAACATCGTGCGCTGCCTTGTCAAGCGCGGCTGCAAGGTGACGGTCATGCCCGCCTTTGCAACGGCAGAGGAGATCAAGGCCCTTGCTCCGGACGGCATCATGCTGTCCAATGGTCCCGGCGACCCGGCGGAACCCGTGGAGGTTATCGAGAACCTCAAGCACATCTTTGAGCTGAACATCCCCACCTTCGGCATCTGTCTGGGCCACCAGCTGAGTGCTCTGGCAGCCGGTGCCAAGACCATGAAGCTCAAATACGGCCACCGCGGTGCCAACCAGCCCGTGACCGACTTTGAGTCCGGCCGCACCTTCATCACCAGCCAGAACCACGGCTACGCTGTGGTGGGCGACGAGCTGCCCGCCGAGATGGGCGAGGTGGCACAGGTGAACGCCAACGACGGCACCTGCGAGGGCATCAAGTACAAGAAGTGGAACT
>OJRV01003782.1_pt1 | contig 12106 bp, 8 predicted proteins | sample 1599241 | NCBI WGS metagenome assembly OJRV01 (sample SAMN04168656, study PRJEB22393) | human gut metagenome | biome: human gut microbiome; feature: stool | host: Homo sapiens | collected 2014-03-17 | reverse complement strand
TTTGATTGAAAAAAGAAAGAAAAATCAATATATTTTATAAGTTTGCATTTGCATTATTTTTTTTAATGGTATGCATAAATACTAAAGCTGTAAATGTGAGTGCGGCAAGTGCTGAGGTGTCGATAAGGGCATCATCCGGTCAGGTTTCAAAAGGGGATATAGTTTATGTGATAATCACGGTAAATTCATCTGATGCCATGAGTGGCTTTGAGGGCAGTTTTTCTTATGACAGCAGAGTCCTTCAGTATATGACAGGCGGGAGTGTTGCAAGTGGCAATGACAACCGGTTTCAAATAGAAGATACAGGCAGGGAGACCGGGGTGAACAGTCTTAAATATTCCATTAAGTTTGTCGCGAGAAAAGAGGGCAGTACATCAATAGAATTAAAACAGCCATATGCAGTATATAATTCAGAAGATTCTTCAAAGATGTCAGTATCTTCCGACACACTTAATATAATGGTTAAGAGTAAGAGTGCTAAAAAAGCGGATGCACCCCAAAAAAATGACAATAAAGAGCCTGACGGTAAAGAACCGGCAGGGACAGAAAAACCTTACGATGGCAAAAAAAATAATGATGAGTCTGCGAAAGATGATATAAAGCCGAGTGAAAGTCCGAAACCTAAAACGAAAAAGAAAAAAATAAACGCTGATGATAAAAAAAATACTACTAAAGATGCGGTTAAGAGTGTGACCGCAACATATCAGAACAGCGTTATAACCATTCATTATAATGAAGAATATAAGGTTGTTCCGCTAGAGAATGACAAGGATATTCCGACAGGGTTTGGAAAAACAGAGATAGTTCTAAGTGGTCATGTCATAACGGCATATGCCACCGAAGATAATCTTGAGCATAAATTTGTACTTATATATTGTAAATGCGGAAGACAGGAGCCGGAGTTTTATCTGTATGATACGGAAAATGACAGCTTTATGCCCTATGATAAAGTAAAAGCATGGTACAAAGAAAGCATCGGAAATACTGTTGTAGGTTCAGATTCCGTCAGTGAAACAAAATTAAAGACGATGAAATATATTGTGGGAATAATGGTTATCATATGTCTGTTGATGTTTATAGGAATGATAACAATATATTTGCATTATCGGCAGAATAATAATATTATAAGTGCATATGGTGGTATTTCAGACGGCAGTGCCGGTGGCATTGATAATGCCGGAACTGTTGACAGCACAGATACAATAGAATATATGGGAAAGATAAAACACACATATGGTGAAAATATGCCGAAATTTGACAGTCTAAAAGATGGTATGTCAAAAAAAGATGTATCAGGAGCAGATATATCAGAAAACGAGATGTTGGGAGATAATAACGAAAAAACAGATTTGGATTCGTTTGAGGAAAAAAGTAACAACATTACGCATTATTGGCATAGAGAATGAGAGTAAAAATTATGAAATAAGAAAGCCGTATAGCAGCGGTTGACAGCCTGGTTACAGATTTATGGATATAAGAAATTAAAGACTTAGCTGTTGCAGGCAGACTAATAAAATGAAGGAGTTTTGAACGTATGCGAAATAAATTTACCAAAAGTGCACAAAAAGCACTTGATAATTCGTTGAGTGTCGCAAAATCATTTGGACACGGTTATATTGGAACTGAACATCTGCTTATAGCACTTGTGAAAACTAAGGGTGTTGCAGCAGAGGTTATGCGTGAGAACGGAGTGGAGGAAGAAAAACTCAGGGTTCTTATAGAGGAAATGATTGAAACAGGCGAGGGAGTAGCGGTGGCAGAAAGACCGCAATATACACCAAGAGCCAGAAAGATTATTGAAAACAGCATAACCGAGGCGGAGAGATTAGGCTCAGCTCAGGCGGGAACAGAGCATATCCTTATTGCAATGCTTAAAGAGACGGAGTGTCTTGGAGTAAGACTTCTCAATACGAGAGGGATAAATGTTCAGAAACTCTATGTGGATCTTCTTACGGCGACGGGGCAGGATGTAAACAGTGCCAAAAATGAGTATATGATGCAGAAAAGCAGAAGAAATAAATCTGCAACACCGATGCTTGACCAGTACAGCAGAAATCTTACCGAGTATGCAAAAGACGGAAAACTTGATCCGGTCATAGGCAGGGACAGAGAGATTACAAGACTTATAGAGATACTCAGCAGAAGAACAAAGAACAACCCGTGTCTTGTCGGAGAACCGGGTGTCGGAAAGACGGCAGTAGTTGAGGGACTTGCACAAAAGATTGCGGTAGGTGATGTGCCTGATATTATTAAGGACAAAAAGGTGCTCACACTTGATCTTTCAGGAATGGTTGCAGGTTCAAAATACAGAGGAGAGTTTGAGGAGAGGATAAAAAGGGCTGTAAGAGAAGTTACACAGTCGGGAAATATTCTTTTATTTATAGATGAGATACACACTATTATCGGAGCAGGTGGTGCAGAGGGTGCACTTGATGCGGCAAACATATTAAAGCCGTCACTTGCAAGAGGTGAACTTCAGCTTATCGGAGCAACAACGCTAGACGAGTACCGCAAGTATATAGAAAAAGATGCAGCTTTAGAACGCCGTTTTCAGCCGGTAGATGTAAGTGAGCCGGACACGGAGGAGACTATTGCGATACTTGCAGGTCTTAAAGAGAGATATGAGGAACACCACGGAGTAAAGATAAGTGACAGTGCCATAGTATCGGCAGTAAAAATGTCTGAGAGATATGTAAATGACAGATTTCTTCCTGACAAGGCGATAGATGTTATTGACGAGGCGGGGGCTAGAGTTAGTCTTAGCAGATACCTTTCAACACCTGAGCTCCGTGAGCTTGAAGAAGATATATTAAGGTGGGAAAAAGAAAAAGAGGATGCCATTAGAAATGAAGATTATGCCCATGCCGGAGAGCTAAAGAAAATGCAGTCTGATGCAGAAAAAAGACTTGAAAAACTTCGCACTGACATAGAGAAAGAGAAAAACAGAAAAGAAGTATGTGTGGATGAAAATGATGTGGCAGCGGTTATCGCCGACTGGACAAAAATACCAGTTCAAAAGCTTCAGGAGGAAGAGACAGAGCGTTTAAAAAAACTTGAGAGCATACTTCATGAGAGAGTAGTCGGACAGGAAGAAGCTATCGAAGCAGTATCAAAAGCTGTGAGACGAGGAAGGGTAGGGCTTAAAGATCCGAACAGACCGATAGGCTCATTCCTTTTCTTAGGACCTACAGGTGTAGGAAAAACGGAACTTTCAAAGGCACTTGCTGAAGCTGTATTCGGAAAAGAAAATGAGATAATAAGAGTTGATATGTCCGAATATATGGAGAAACACAGTGTTTCAAAAATGATTGGTTCACCTCCGGGATATGTAGGATATGAAGAGGGTGGTCAGTTAAGCGAAAAAGTGAGGAGACATCCTTATTCAGTCGTACTCTTTGACGAAATCGAAAAGGCTCATCCTGATGTATTTAACATTCTTCTTCAGATACTTGAAGATGGTCATGTTACGGATGCACAGGGAAGAAAGGTAAGTTTTAAGAATACTATCATCATTATGACTTCAAATGCAGGTGCACAGCGTATAGTATCGCCTAGCCGCCTTGGTTTTGGTACTGACGACAGTGAGGAAGCCGATTACAAAAAGATGAAAGAGGGCGTTATGGATGAAGTAAAGAAAATCTTCAAGCCTGAGTTTATAAACAGAATTGATGAAGTACTTGTATTCCATATGCTCACCAAAGAAAATCTCAAAGAGATAGTAAGAATACTGCTCAGAAACCTTAGCAGCAGAACCAATGCACAGATGCGTATAAATCTTGCTGTATCAGAGAAAGCAGTAGAACATATTGCAGACAAAGGATTTGACAAAAATTATGGTGCAAGACCTATAAGAAGAGCAATACAGACAGAGATAGAAGATCTTCTTGCAGATAAACTTCTTGCAGGAGAAGTTAAGGCGGGAGAGAAAGTAAATGTTGATTATGATGAAACTGAGAAAAAGATAATCATATCAGTGGGACAGTAGAAAATAGCTGCAGCTTCAAACAAATCGATTTGTTTTAGACAACTTGACAACGGAAATCAAAATTATAAAAAAGTGATAACAGTTCAGCCTTCCATTTATTACATTCATAAATCTGCCGGTAAAATGTCAGTCGCTGCTACGCAGCTTATGTTTACCTCATGTAATAAATGAAAGGCTATTCTACCATAAAAATATAATCAGCAATACAATGAGCAAGCTCAGATATTACCGATTATATTTTTATGGCTGAACTTGTTACAAAAAAGTGACTAAAATCCGATATATTTTTTTGCAAATTGCAACAAAATGTGATATTCTAAGAGTAAATCAGTAACAGTTCAGTCATAAAAGAAATGATGAATTGTTACTTAAAGCAAAATACAATAAGCGGAAAGAAAATATGAGTGAAACGCTTATTCATTCCGTATAATTATTTCGTCAAAATAAAAGGACATAGGAGGAAAGATTATGGCTGTTATAAAGGAATTGATTCGCAAGGAGAACGACGGAACATTAAGCTTTGGAAATTTTGAGTTTGACACAAAACAGAAGAAATCTGATTTTGAGTATGAGGGAGATTTATATAAGGTAAAGACCTTTAAAGAGATAACAAAACTTGAGAAAAACGGATTGTTTGTTTATGAATCAGTACCGGGAACTGTTGTAACTGAGATGAAGAATACTGATAGTGAAATGAGTTTCATGGTAGAGGGCTGGGAGGACAGTTCTATTACGGTTGAACTTGAGCCTGATACAGAATATAAAGTATTTGTAGATGGTACAAATATCGGTAAAATGAAGTCAAATCTTGCTGGAAAGATTAGTATAAGCATAGAGGTAGAGCCTGAAAAGCAGTATAAGATTCAGGTTGTAAAGTTGTAATATTTATAAACTTGCCAAGTAGTGTAATATGACACAATAATCATAGCTGTTCACGCATAAGTGTGGACAGCAACCGATAATGAGGATAAGTATGGCAAAATCTAAAAAAAAGACGGTTTTTTTCTGTAAGCAGTGCGGATATGAATCATCTAAGTGGCTTGGACAGTGTCCCGGATGTCATGAGTGGGATTCATTTGTTGAAGAACCAGTTGCAAAAGCGGTACCGGGAGTTTCGGGTACCGTTTCTGCGACTAAAAAGGATGCAGTTCCGACGCTGCTTTCTAATGTTACCACAGATGATGAAAACAGAATAAGTACAAAAATATCAGAGATGGACAGAGTTCTCGGAGGAGGTATTGTTGTCGGTTCGCTTGTGCTTGTTGGAGGTGATCCCGGCATAGGAAAATCAACACTTTTGCTTCAGATGTGCAGAAATCTTTCGGATGAGGGTAAAAAAGTTCTCTATGTATCAGGTGAGGAATCACTTCGCCAGATAAAAATGAGAGCAGAGAGACTTGGAACATTTTCTAGAGACATTTCCATATTGTGTGAGACGGATCTTGATATAATATCAAACAGCATAACTGACATGATGCCTGATGTTGTCATAATAGACTCGATACAAACTATGTATAGGGAAGATGTAGGCTCTGCACCAGGAAGCGTAAGCCAGGTAAGAGAAGCTACAAGTATTCTTATGAGGATAGCAAAGGGGCTTCATATAACGGTATTTATCGTCGGCCATGTTACAAAAGAAGGTGTGGTGGCAGGACCGAGGGTTCTTGAACATATGGTAGATACGGTGCTTTATTTTGAGGGAGACGGTGGTGCATCGTTCAGATTTTTAAGAGGAGTAAAGAACAGATTTGGTTCGACAAATGAGATCGGTGTATTTGAGATGCGTGCAGATGGGCTTAGGGAAGTTTTAAATCCATCTGAATATATGCTTCAGGGAAAGCCTGAAAATGAAGCCGGGTCGGTCGTTGCGTGTTCTATAGAGGGGACAAGACCGATACTTGTTGAGGTACAGGCACTTGTGTGCCGCACTAATTTTAATATGCCTAGAAGAACATCAGCGGGTACTGATTATAACAGGGTAAATCTTCTATTGGCAGTAATGGAAAAAAGGATAGGGCTGCATCTGGGCGACTGCGACGCATATATAAATGTCGCAGGAGGTATGAGGATAAATGAGCCTGCACTTGACATGGGCATAGTTCTTGCTGTTCTTTCAAGTTATAAAAATATAGCTATTGACAGTAAGACGATATGCTTTGGCGAGGTTGGACTTGTAGGCGAGGTAAGAGCAGTAAACCAGGCAGAGCAGAGAGTTCTCGAAGCTGCAAAACTTGGTTTTGACAGATGTATTATGCCTAAAGTAAATTGTGAAAGTTTAAGTATTGACAGTTCACAGTTAAAAGGGATGAAACTTGTAGGAGTTAAGAGTATATATGAATTGCTGGAGGAAATATAAATGGAGTTGAAGGAAACAGAAAAAACTACGGAAGTTGTATTGGAGAGAATGGAAAATACGATGATGAATCTTGAACAGATGTCATTTGATTCAATAAATATAACTGACCGTATAGTTACATTACTTAGTGATGCCAGAGAACTGTTTGCAGCTTTCAAGACAGGTGATGAAAAAGATAAAGAAGAAGCATTACAGGGAGTTGAAAACATTTTTAATCAGCTTTTGGAGACTTCATTTGAAGTAAACAATGTATCTCATGAATTGGAAAAAGAAACTGTATATCAGAGAGAAACTGTAGATTCTATCAGGCAGATAGTTGATTATCTGTATGCCATATCCGGTGACGGAATGTTTTGATTTTTATATTAAATATATATTTTATTAAAATGTGATACTTGTAAAAGATATTATAGGAATGGAGATAATCGTGGGAAAATATGAATTTATCGCACCATGTCATTTTGGACTGGAAGCGGTTTTAAAGAAAGAGATAATACGACTCGGATACGAGATAGTAAAAGTGGAAGATGGAAAAGTGACATTTACGGGAGATTCAGATGCAATCTGCCGTGCAAATATATTTCTTAGAACAACAGAAAGAATACTGCTTAAGATAGGCAGCTTTAAGGCAACTACATTTGATGAACTCTTTGAGGGGACAAAAGCACTGCCGTGGGAAAATTACATTCCTGAAAACGGAAAGTTCTGGGTTACGAAAGCCACATCCATAAAAAGTAAGTTATTCAGTCCGTCAGACATACAGTCCATTATGAAAAAGGCAATGGTTGACAGACTTAAATCCAAATATAATGTAAGTTGGTTTCAGGAGGATGGAGCAAGTTATCCGGTGAGGGTAACTATAATGAAAGATGAAGTAGTGGTGGGGCTTGACACATCGGGAGAGTCGCTTCACAAGAGAGGTTATCGTCTTGCCACCGTAAAAGCACCGATTACGGAGACGCTTGCAGCGGCGCTTATCATGCTCACACCGTGGAATAAAGAACGCATACTGCTCGACCCGTTCTGCGGAAGCGGTACATTTCCTATTGAAGCGGCAATGATAGGAGCAAATATCGCACCGGGCATGAACCGTTCGTTTATCTCAGAGGAATGGACACATATAATTCCTAAAAAAGAGTGGTATGATGCCATCGATGAAGCCGAGGATATGATAATAAGAGACATAGAGATGGATATACAGGGCTACGATATAAGTGAAAATGCGATAAAAGCAGCAATGGAAAATGCGAGAAATGCGGAGGTGGACCATCTTGTTCATTTCCAGAGACGACCGTTAAACCAGACGAGCCACCGCAAGAAATATGGTTTTATCATAACAAATCCACCATACGGAAGACGACTCGATGAACCTGACGAAATGCCTTTACTTTATAAAGAGATAGGAAATGTCTATAGAAGTCTTGACTCATGGTCAATGTATCTTATAACAGCTTATGAGCAGGCTGAAAAGTACATCGGCAGGAAAGCGGACAAAAACCGCAAGATATATAACGGCATGATGAAAACATATTTTTATCAGTATATGGGACCAAAGCCGCCGAGAAGATAGTGCTGTAAAATTCGCGTGTTAATTATGTTGCAAAAAAAGGTGTATATAGTATAATAATGTTAATATTATTTGGAATATCGGGCAGAACACAGGAGTCTGCTGATTTTTGGGGCGAATAGAAATAATCTGAACAGGGGAACTTTATTTTATAATAGAGTTCCCTAAAATATTGTTTTTAGATGTGGCAGAATTGTTGCTTTTCAGATGCGGCAAGACATACTGCTCTTATCGCTGCACAGCTTGACATTAGCTGTCAGCCTGTGCGACAATAAATAAATTGCGTAATAATACAGCAATCCACAAGACTTTAGAGATGGAGGAAAACATGAAGGAATTATTAAAGTATATAAAGGATTACAAAAAGGAATGTGTCCTCGGTCCTTTATTCAAGCTGTTAGAGGCCTGTTTTGATCTTACAGTGCCTATCGTGATGGCAAAGATAATTGATGAAGGAATCGCAAAAAGTGATTCTCATTTTATACTTGTCTACGGCGGTGTCCTGATACTTTTAGCGGCGGTCGGACTTTTAAGTTCGATAACGGCACAATATTTTGCGGCTAAGGCAGCAGTAGGATTTGCCACAAATTTGAGACATGGACTTTTTAAACATATTGAGTCACTTTCATTTACAGAGATGGATACGGTCGGTATCTCAACTCTTATTACAAGAATGACAAGTGACATAAATCAGATGCAGTCAGGTGTAAATATGGCACTCAGACTGTTCCTGCGCTCGCCGTTTATTGTGTTCGGTGCGGCAGTCATGGCATTTACGGTTGATGTAAAAGCTGCAATAGTGTTTGCTGTTGTTATCCCTATCCTTGCCGTTGTCGTACTTGGAATAATGGCTGTCAGTATGCCGCTTTACAGAAAAGTTCAGGCAGGACTTGATGGTATTCTAGGCAGGACAAGACAAAATCTTACGGGTGTGCGTGTTATCAGGGCATTTGACAAAGAGGAAGCGGAAAAAGAAGATTTCAACAATGAAAATCAGATACTTACAAATTTACAGCTTCTTGTAGGAAAAATATCAGCACTTACAAATCCGGTGACATATATCTTTTTGAATGTAGCACTTGTCGTACTTTTGTATGTCGGTGCGATAAGAGTTGACGGAGGACTTCTCACACAGGGAAAAGTTATTGCACTCGTTAATTATATGTCACAGATTCTTGTTGAACTTATAAAACTTGCAAATACCATTGTGCTTTCTACAAAGGCTGTTGCCTGCGGAAACAGAATACAGTCTGTATTTGAGATGAAACCGTCGATTATGGATGATTTTGTATCAGACGATGAAGAATTCGGTAGTATGAAAAAATCAGATAGTGCCGAAAGCAGCAAGCTGACTGACGAAGAAAATGTTTTAGGTTCTGAAAAAGAGTTAATAAATAAATCAGCAGACAGTATTTCAAAAGGTGCAGAGGTTGTATTTGAAAATGTAGACCTGACATATAAAGGTGCAGGGGATAAGTCACTTGAAAACATATCATTTACGGCTCCTGCCGGCTCGACTATAGGTATCATAGGAGGAACAGGTTCAGGAAAATCTTCACTTGTAAACCTTATACCGAGATTTTATGATGCGACCGCAGGAAAAGTTCTTATTGACGGAAAAAATGTAAAAGATTATAAAGTATCAGAAGTAAGAAGTATTGTCGGTATCGTTATGCAGAAAGCCGTGTTATTTAAAGGCAGCATAAGAGAAAACATGAAGTGGGGAAATGATAAGGCAACCGATGACGAGATAAATTTTGCACTTGAAAATGCACAGGCGGCAGAGATAGTCGCAGGCAAAGAGGGCGGTCTTGATTATATGATAGAGCAGAGCGGACGCAATCTTTCAGGTGGACAAAAACAGAGATTTACGATTGCAAGAGCACTTGTAAGACGACCAAAAGTCCTTATATTAGATGACAGTGCGTCAGCACTTGATTTTGCAACTGATGCGAAACTCAGAAAATCACTTAAACAGCTTGGTTATGAGCCGACAACATTTATCGTATCGCAGAGAACATCGTCAATAAAGCACGCCGATATGATACTTGTACTCGACGACGGAAAAGTCGTTGGAAAAGGAACTCATGACGAACTTCTTGAAAATTGTGAAGTTTACCATGAAATTTATATGTCACAGTTTAAAGATAAAAAAGCAGATGAGGAGGTGTCAGCATAATGGAAAAGAAAAAATCACAGTGGGAAACAATAAAGCGTGTTTTGAAATATACAAAAAAATACAACATTTATATAGCTTTTTCACTGATACTCGCAGCGGTAACGGTAGTGCTTACACTTTATCTTCCTATACTTACGGGTAATGCAGTTGACCTGATGCTCGGAAAAGATGCTGTCAAATTTACCGGACTTATGGCTATTTTAAAGAAGATGGTAGTTATAATAGCGTTTACGGCACTTGCACAGTGGCTTATGAACATTTGCAACAACAAGATAACTTACAATGTTGTAAGGGATATAAGAAAAGATGCGTTTGAAAAAATTCAGATACTTCCATTAAAATATATTGACGGACATCCGTCAGGTGATGTTGTGAGCAGGGTTATCGCAGATGCCGACCAGTTTGCAGACGGACTTCTTATGGGATTTACACAGGCATTTACGGGAGTGCTTACGATACTTGGAACGCTTATCTTTATGTTAGGCCTCAATGTATGGATAACACTTGTCGTTGTAATTGTAACGCCGTTGTCATTTTTTGTTGCAAGTTTTATCGCGAGAAAGACATACACTATGTTTAAATTGCAATCGGCAACAAGAGGAGAGCAGACAGCACTTATAGATGAGATGGTAGGAAACCAGAAAGTTGTGCAGGCATACGGACATGAGAAAGAAGCACTTGATAAGTTTGACGATATAAACAAGAGACTTCAAAAATATTCACTTCAGGCAACATTCTTCTCATCAATAACAAATCCGGCAACAAGATTTGTCAACAATATCGTGTATGCAGGAGTAGGAGTGACTGGAGCATTTTTTGCATTAAACGGGTATCTTTCAGTGGGAATGTTATCATGCTTTTTAGGTTATGCTAACCAGTACACAAAGCCGTTCAATGAGATTTCAGGCGTAGTAACGGAACTTCAGAATGCCATTGCGTGTGCGGCGAGAGTTCTTGAACTTATCGACGAAGAACCTCAGATACCGGAGGACGATGATGCCGTTGAGCTTACCGGAGTAAAAGGAGAGGTGGAACTTTCAGGAGTTTACTTCTCATATGTCGAGGACAAAAAACTTATCACCGACTTTAACCTTGATGTAAAACCGGGACAGAGAGTTGCAATAGTAGGACCTACCGGCTGCGGAAAAACAACGCTTATAAATCTTTTGATGAGATTTTATGATGTAAATGAGGGAAGCATAAAAATAGACGGAACAGACATAAGACATCTCACAAGGGCAAGTCTCAGGAAAAACATAGGAATGGTGCTTCAGGAGACTTGGCTTAAAGACGGTACTATATTTGAAAATATCGTTATGGGAAAACCGGATGCGACAAAAGAAGATGTAATCGCGGCGGCAAAAGCAACCCACGCACACAGCTTTATAAAAAGACTTGCAAACGGTTATGACACGGTGATAAAAGAGGACGGAGACACATTGTCACAGGGGCAGAAGCAGCTTCTCTGTATCACAAGAGTAATGCTCTTAAAACCGCCAATGCTCATACTTGATGAGGCAACATCGTCAATAGATACAAGAACTGAGATAAAGATACAAAACGCATTTGGAAAGCTGATGGAGGGAAGAACAAGTTTTATAGTTGCACACAGGCTTTCGACGATACAGAATGCGGATATTATACTTGTAATGAAAGACGGAAATATAATAGAGCAGGGCAATCATTATGAACTGCTTAAGAAAAAAGGATTTTATTATAATCTTTATAATAGTCAGTTTGCGTAAAAAAGTCACAATTCACACAGAATACAAGATACAGATATAGTTTTGCAAACTTGTTTGCAGAAAACAATATCTGTATCTTGTATCAAGGCGAATAGCCTGACCCAAACGACATGACTAAGCTTTAAGCAGTTTGAAAAACTGCGGTTTTCGCTTTGGCGAAAATGCTTAGGAATGTCGTGATGGGTTCTGTGTGAATTGGTTAAAAATATTAAGATATATTATAGTTTTGCAAACTTGTTTGCAGAAAACAATATCTGTATCTTGTATCAAGGCG
>OJRV01003778.1_pt1 | contig 12123 bp, 13 predicted proteins | sample 1599241 | NCBI WGS metagenome assembly OJRV01 (sample SAMN04168656, study PRJEB22393) | human gut metagenome | biome: human gut microbiome; feature: stool | host: Homo sapiens | collected 2014-03-17 | reverse complement strand
CAGTTACAGGGACGGGGCTATTTCGAATTGTTTTTTCGATATAGCGAACACGGCTGTCAGCTGCTGTAAAACGGTACCCGCCTGTTTCATCACTTGCGCACAGCATAGCGCAAACTTGCCTATCCCGTATTTTTCCTGTATAATAAGATAGTATGACTTACAGGGGTTATTATCGAAAGGAGTAACAAAAACATGATTCAGAATCTGAACGAAGAATTATTTTCTTTTATCAAAAAGAGTCCGACTGGTTTCCATGCTGTTCATGAGCTGGCAAACTACCTGACTGAAGCAGGCTTTGAGTGCCTCGCTGAGGGAAATACCTGGAACCTTGCTGAGGGCGGCAAATATTTTGTAACCCGCAACCAGTCCGCGATCATCGCATTCAAGGTATCCCGCAAAGATTATTCAGGCTTCCATATCGCGGCAAGCCACAGCGACTCCCCGACTTTAAAGATCAAAGAGTCCTCCGAGATGAATGTTGAAAACCAGTATGTAAAATTAAATGTTGAAAAATACGGCGGAATGCTCTGCGCTCCGTGGTTTGACAGACCACTCTCCGTTGCAGGCCGTATCATCGTAAAAGATGGTAATCGTCTCACAACAAAGCTGATCAATGTTGACCGCGATCTTCTCATGATCCCGAACCTCGCGATCCACATGAACAGGGAAGTAAACGACGGTTATAAATACAACATCCAGAAGGACATGCTCCCGTTATACCGTATGAGCAATTCCGGCAAGGCATTTAAAGAAATGATCGCCGAGGAAGCCGGTGTTTCCGTTGATCAGATCAAGGGAATGGATCTTTTCCTCTACAACCGCATGGAAGGTACGATCTGGGGCTGCGACGGCGAGTTCATCTCCGCTCCGCGTCTTGACGACCTTCAGTGTGCATTCACATCCACGATGGCTCTGTTAAACAGTGAGAGCGACCGCTGCATTCCGGTCGTTGCCGTATTTGATAATGAGGAAGTTGGAAGCGGCACAAAACAGGGCGCCGGCTCCACATTCCTTTATGACATCCTTCGCCGCATTAACCGCAGCCTTGGAAGAACAGAAGAAGAGTATCTCACTTCCCTTGCTTCCAGCTTCATGGTATCTGCGGATAACGGACATGCTGTACATCCGAACTACGCGGATAAGACAGACCCGACAAACCGCACATACTTAAACGGCGGTCTTGTGATCAAACACAGTGCAAACCAGAAATACACAACAGACGCTGTTTCCGCTGCAGTTATGCGCTGCCTCTGCGAGCGCGCAGGTGTTCCGTATCAGGAGTTCTTAAATCGTTCCGATATTCTCGGCGGTTCCACTCTCGGAAACATCTCCAATGCACAGGTTTCCTTAAACACAGTGGATATCGGACTTCCGCAGTTAGCGATGCACTCTCCGTATGAGACTGCCGGTTCCAAGGATATGGCTTACATGGAAAAGGCATTTGAAGAGTTCTTCAAATCTGCGATCCGCGCCGAAGGTGACGGTACACTCGTACTCGAATAATTTTTATAAAAATGCTCCGCCGGAAATTCTCGCATTTCCGGCGGTTTTTTATCCTTCCAATGCAGAGGCACGCCGGAAATGTTCCTTTTCATATTTTCGTCCTGATCAGTATTTCACTATTTGTGCAGTTTCCCATGATCATTTTCTGCCATTCAGATACTCCGCCACTCCCATATGGATCGTATATGCCAGCTTATCCTGATATTCCCCGCTGTTCAAAAGTCCTGCTTCCTTTCGGTTGCTCAGAAACCCGCACTCCACGATCACGATCGGACATTTCACATGCAGAAGAAGATAATAATTGCCATTTGCCTTCGGAAGTCTCCGGTTCTGTTCTCCAAGGACATAGCTGAACCTTTTCTGCAGGATTTCCGCCAGCGCTTTGCCTTTTGCTGAATCCCGGTAATAAAATACCTGGCCGCCGGACACGGATTCTTCATGATAACTGTTCTGATGAATGCTGACCACAAGATCCGCGCCGCTCTCTTCAATGATCTCGCACCTTTTTTTCATATCTGCCATTTTTTTCCGGCTATCCGTATCTGAATAAAGTCCTGTATCCGTTTCCCTTGTCATGATAACCCTGATATCATCCTGCTCTAAATATGTTTTTAACCGTTTTGCAACAGCCAGGTTGATGTCTTTCTCCAGGCTTCCGTCAACACCGACTTTCCCCGGATCTGTTCCTCCATGTCCGGCATCAATCACTACCACCGGCATATCTTTTATGTAGGCATCGGTGCTCCCTGTCACATGAATGCTCCCATATTTTACTGCCAGGATCACTATTCCAAGCAGGCAGAAACCAAGAACCGGCTCTATCAGATTCCGCTTCATGCACTGTTCTCCCAAAGTTTTGTTTTTCATAACACTCTATTTTCTCCCTCATCGAATTATGTGTGATCCAGCGGTCCCTGTTTTCAGATTCTTTCCCTTACTTTCCTGCATTGACACATCAATATGTCATCTGTATAATAGAGTCAGACAACGCGAAAGGTCAGGTTTATGACATGGCAAATGAAAAACTAAAATTTACCTGTGACTACATGGAGGGGGCTCATCCTTTGATCATGGATGCACTTCTCTCCACAAATATGATGCAGACCTCCGGATACGGTCTCGATGAGTTTTCCGCCTCCGCGAGAGATAAGATCCGCAAAGCCTGCGATGCGCCGGATGCAGGTGTCTACTTTCTCGTCGGCGGTACCCAGACAAATGCCACGGTAATCGATGCACTTCTACGTTCCTATCAGGGAGTCCTCTGCGCGGAGACCGGACATATTGCGGTCCATGAGGCCGGCGCTATCGAGTTTGGCGGACATAAGGTTCTCCCGCTGCCCCATACATACGGAAAGATCTCAGCCACACAGATCTCCTCTTATATGGATACCTTCTTATCCGATGAAAACCATGAGCACATGGTCATGCCCGGCATGGTCTATATCTCACAGCCGACTGAATACGGGACGCTGTATTCCCTGGAAGAACTGACTGCTCTCAGCGAGGCCTGCCGCAGATACCATCTTCCGCTTTATGTGGACGGTGCAAGACTGGCATATGCACTGGCTGCTCCGGAAAATACCGTTTCATTAAAAGATCTCGCAAGACTCTGCGATGTCTTCTACATCGGTGGGACAAAATGCGGTGTTCTCTTTGGCGAAGCTGTCGTGATCCCCGATCCGGCACTGATCCCGCATTTTTTTACGATCGTTAAACAGCACGGTGCCCTGTTCGCAAAAGGCCGTATCCTGGGGATCCAGTTTGATGTCCTGTTTACCGATGATCTCTATCTTCATATCGGTGAATCTGCTCTCAACTATGCAGACTCGATCAAAAACGTATTAAAAGAAAATGGTTATCAGTTTTTCCTTGAGACTCCGACAAACCAGATCTTTATCATTCTGGAGGACGAAATCCTCCACGACCTTGAAGGATCCGCAGAATTCAGTTTCTGGGAAAAATACGATGATACGCACACAGTGATCCGGATCGCCACAAGCTGGGCAACCACAAAGGAACACACCGATGCACTGATCACACTTTTAAAACAGACACGTGCTTAGCAGGAGGCATCTTCCGGCGTTCCAATACCCGGATATTTCCCACCGCGCACTATGACCGGGTTTTTCCGATATTTTACATTCAGGAACGGTTTCGCATCCCGATCTGTGACCGTTTTCCTTCAATATTACATACTCAGGAGGTATTTCCCATGACAGACAGACAAGAACTGATCGTAAACAACGTAGACACTGTAAGACAGCTCATTCTCGACGCAGAGCGCTGGATCTGGGCACATCCGCAGACCGGTTACACCGAATGGCAGGCCCATGACTATCTTGTAGAAAAATATGAGGCACTTGGATACACACTTGTAAAAGCCGGGAATATTCCGGGATTCTACACCGATGTGGAGACCGGGAAACCTGGTCCGAAGGTTGCGATCTTTGGCGAACTTGATGCACTCGACATCGCCAATCATCCGGAGTCCGTAAACGGCATGACACACTGCTGCGGACACAATGCACAGTCTGCTGCCCTTTTAGGTATCGCTGCCGCATTAAAGCAGCCGCACGCGCTGGACGGTTTATGCGGATCGCTCCGTCTCGTCGCTGTACCGGCCGAGGAAATGATCCAGCTGGCCTTCCGCGAGGAGCTCCGCCAGAAAGGGATCATAAAATACAACGGCGGCAAGACCGAGTTCATGTACCGCGGTCTCCTGGACGGTGTCGATATGGCAATGATGGTCCACGGAATGACAAAGGGAACCGGTGTCAATGAGGACGGAGACACGGATCTCGACTTCCACGCACAGCTCGGAATGAACGGCTGCATGGCGAAAAATATCCGTTACAAGGGAAAATCCGCTCATGCCGGCGGAGCTCCTCATATGGGAGTCAATGCAGAATATGCCGCTATGCTCGGTCTGCAGGCCTGCAATGACCTGCGCGAAACCTTCCAGGAAAAAGATACCATCCGTTTTCATCCGATCTTAATGGGTGCAAACTGTGCTGTAAACATCATCCCGGATGAGATGAAGATCGAAAGCTATGTTCGCGGAAAATCTCTGGAAGCGATCAAACGTGAAAATATCAAGATGAACCGTGCACTGACAGGTGCCGCATTAGCTATGGGCGCAGGCGTCGAGCTGAGTGACCGCCCGGGATATGCACCGGAGTATCATGATCCGGCATTTATGAAACTGGCTGAAGACTGCTGCGTGGCACTCTGCGGAAGAAAGAAGGTTGTCTTCGACTATGACGGCTGGAGCACAGGCTCCTCCGATTTCGGCGATATCACATGTGTAATGCCGGGTGTTCAGATTTCCGCAGGCGGAGGAACCGGGACTCTTCACGGCATCGATTTCCAGATCGCAGATCCGAACCGGATGTGCGTGAATGCCGCAAAAGTTGAACTCTTCCTCGCAGATGCCCTGCTCTCCGATGACGCAAAGGCAGCAAAGGAAATCATCGCAAACTATAAACCGCAGTATCCATCCATCAAGGCATACCTCGATGCGATCGACGCACTGACTCTTGATAAGGACGCAGTCAAATATGATGAAAAAGGGAACGTGACCATAGATTTCCAGAATTAGATCATTCCTGACCTCAGTGCCAGTGCACATTCCTGCACCGTGTACGATCACTTGCGATAATCTTCTTTCCGCAAATGAAACAAGAGAAAACACACTTCGCGGGTTTTCCCTTGTTATCGCGGCAGTCGCCAGGGTCTCGCACAAGCGCAGACTTTGGTTCGTTGTTCGCGTAAATAAAAATCCGTCGGAGGCATTTTTCGATGACTCCGGCGGATTTTTTCATTAACACTTTCCACTCCCTGCTCATTTTCTCTCTTATCCTTTTTTTCTCTGCAATACACAACTTTTCCCGCCAGCACACTATATAACAACTAAATCATTTTTCACAGAAAGGCATGGTAATATTATGAGAACGATCGCACTTCCCGTAAATCTTCTTTCAGAAGGATCCCGTCAGAAAATCTCCGATTTTGAGCCCTGGCTTCTTCGAAGCGGAAAAGCTTATCAGACGATCCGATCCTATCTCTATGCTGCTCGCCAGTTTCTCTCTTTGTATCCTGATGTTACCCACGATAATCTGCTTCTCTATAAGTGTTATCTGATCGAGCGTTACAAACCGCGCACCGTAAATCTGAGGATCCGGGCGATCAACTGTTTTATGGAATTTCTCGGGATCCCCGCTTCAAAACTCCTCATGGTACGGCTCCAACAGCGACCATTTCTCGAGAATGTGATCAGTCAGGCTGATTATGAATATCTGAAAAAATGCCTGATCCGCGACGGAAAGACCAATTATTACCTTGCAGTGCGGATCATGGCTGCCACCGGGGTCCGGATCAGTGAACTTGTTCAGATCCAGATAGAGGATATCCGGCGTGGTCAGCTCGACCTTTATTCAAAAGGCAACAAGATCCGACGTATTTATTTCCCCCACAGTGTACGGGAGACCTGTCTGATGTGGCTGCAAAACGAAAACAGGTCCAAAGGCAGTCTGTTCCTGAACCGCTTTGGCCGTCCTATCAGTACTAACGGGATCCGTGATCAGCTGAAAGTTTTCGCTCTGCGCTATCATCTTGATCCATCCGTTGTTCACCCGCATTCCTTCCGCCATCTGTTCGCAAAAAATTTTGTGGAACGATGCAATGATATTGCACTTCTCTCCGATATTCTGGGTCACGAAAGTATCGAGACCACCCGCATCTATCTTCACAAAAGCAGCATTGAACAGCAAAATCTCTTCAATCAGATCGTAACCTGGTAATCCACCATCAAATTCAAAGGATAAAAGCATGAAAAAACTTTCTAAAGACCAGGAAACCCTGGCAGAATCGTTCAGATCATATTTAAGAAAAAAGAACATGTCGGAAAATACCGAAAATGCGTATGGGCGGGCGATCCGTCAGTTTTTCTCTATCGAATCGTACATATCCGAAGACCAGCTCCGGAAATACCGGAGTTTTTTAATTTCCAATTATAGTCCCGCCACGATCAATCAAAGGATCTTTGCCATCAATCAGTTTCTTCTGTTTCTGGAAAAGGAGTGTCCTGCACTTGATCCGGCACTTGCCGGATTTCGTCTTCATTCAGTGAAAGCCCCCAGAGATACCTTTCAGGACTCTATCATCACAAACGAGGACTGTGAAGCTCTCCAGACGAAGCTGAAGGCAGAGCATCATGACTTCTGGTACTTTGTTGTCCGTTTTCTGGTAACCACCGGCGCCCGAGTCAGTGAACTGGTACAGATCAAAGTGGAGCATCTGGCCTGCGGGTATCTTGATCTTTATTCCAAGGGCGGAAAAATCCGCCGCATCTACATTCCAGATTTGCTCTGCCAGGAAGCAAAAACATGGTGCGAACGCCGCGGCATTGCCTCCGGCTTTCTTTTTGTTGGAAAAAATGGACGCCCCGTGACGACCAGAGGCATCCATTCCCAGTTAAAACATTATGCAATCCGGTACGGGATCGATCCCACTACCATGTACCCACATTCTTTCCGCCATCGCTTCGCGAAAAACTTTTTATCCAGAAGCGGCGATATTTCTCTGTTGGCAGATCTTCTCGGACATGAAAGCATTGAGACCACCCGTATCTACCTCACACGTTCCAGTAAAGAACAAAAACTTCTACTGGATGAGATGGTAACCTGGTAGGATCCGTGTGATCCTCCGAAAGTTTCTCAGTTCCACTGGATTGAATCCCATGCAGCGGAATCTTCAAATCCAAGTTTCCAGCATGCGACTCCTGCCAGATCATTCTGTCGGATCACGTTCATCTTCTCTTTCAGAGACCGCTCCTCTTCCATCCAGAGGAACTGAGCGCCATCACTTGTCTGCACCTCGCCATAATACTGGGCAGTATCTGCCTGCCAGGTGAGCTCCACCTGATTATTATCCACCCATCTTTTTTCCTCTGCGATCCCCATCGCTTTGGACGTGATCGTTCCATCTCCGGCTTCCGTCCAAAGTCTCGTATAAAACGGAACTCCGCCTATCAGTTTTTCTCTCGGAACATTCTCCAGCATTCCGGCAATCCCGTTCTTCACATAATTGATAGAAGATACAGAACCCGCCTCACCTCCTGCAAAGTGCTCATCATATCCCATCATGATCACATAATCTGCCACGATCCCCTGTTCTTTCAGATCATAAAAACTGTTATATCCGGCCGGAACATAGTTATCCACCGACAGGATGATCCCTTTCTGTCTGCACGGGATCGACAATTCACGGATAAATTCAATATAATGGACACCTGCTTCTTTTTTCAGGCTTTCGAAGTCAAGATTCAGACCGTCCAGATCATATTTTTCTACATCCGCGATCAGGCTGTCGATCAGTTTTCGCCGTGTGGAAGTCGACGCCAGCAGCGTCTCTGTCTGAACATCTGCGCTGAAATTATCAATCAGTGCCCACACCTGAAGTCCTTTTGCATGGGCTTTCGCCACATAATCTTTGCTCGCAAGCGACTTGTAATTTCCATTATTATCCGTCAGGGAAAACCATGTCGGGGAGATCACGTTCATTCCTTTTGTCTTTGTCACAACGCTGTCAAAGCTATTATTTCCATCCTGGGTCGTCACCTGATGCCATCCGAGAACGATCTTCCCACTCATACTGGTACTCTTGTATACAGGTGCTTCAAAATTCCCGGAAAATTTCTGACTTTCCACATCAGACAGTCTCTTATTCTCTACATACCCGACATTTCCGTCCGGGGATGCGACCCGCGACCATTTTTCCATCGTATCGATGACCGTCACTGTATCATCCCTGCCAAGATCCGTTACGATCTTGCTCTTGACCCCGCCTTTTATCCTCAGACTGGTATTTTTCTTCACGCGGGCTACGTTTCTCGCCCCCCAGTCATTGATCAGGACTCGTTTTCCATCACCGGAATCAAAGGCCTGGATCTGCACATCCGTGTAGTTCGCGATCAGACCGAGAGTCAGGTAGACTTCTTCATCCTTCACAAGAAGCAGCGGCGCACCATTGGAGCCCTTTGTCTCCGCATCGGCATAGACAATCTGATCCGGCAATGCATATACAAGAAGATCTTCTATACTGTCCCAGTAAAAACGCTCATTGATATGGTCATTTACCCACGAGATAGGCAGGTAAGTCTGACCGTTTTCATAGATTCCTGTCTGCTCCTGCTGTTCATAATTATAAATGATCGCCGTCTCATCCCCGGATACATGATAAACTTCCGCAAGATCTGCCCGCTCTTTCGTCGGCATATACCGCTCCAGTACCCGGAATCCGACAAAGCCGGCTGCGATCAGGATGATCAGACTGACAGCGGTCAATACAGGAACTATTTTTTTCATTTGTCATCACTCTTTCCGCATGCTATTCTTCAAAGATCTGCATCTGTTTCTGCCTCTCTACGTATACATGCTGAATCGTTATTTTATTACGGATGATCCGGCAAAATACACACGGACGTATACTTTGCCGGATCTTAAGGATAGTTTTAGTATACCACAACGCGAAATGTCTGTCTGTTAACTTTTTGTAACGAATTACCGTCAGCAATCTTACGGACCATCCGGCAGAACGATCCCCTGTTTTTTGAATCTGTATTCCATTATTCGCGTCTGTCCAGGATCCTCACCCGGAACCGGCAGTTTTTCCATCTGCGAGCGGCAACACTTTTTCTATCTTCTCGTTCTTCTTCTCCGTCCGGAATTTCTCGTCTCTGAAATATCTGCTTCGCTCAGATATACTTTATCAAACCGGATCTCCTTTAATCCACCTCCTTCTGCCTGCACATAATCCCCCATGTAGAACATTCCGTCCTCACGCACTTCAAACAGCTTTTCCCACTCTCTCTGACCGGAAAGCTTTCCATCCATGTAGATCGGGATCCCTTTTTCCGTGTACCTCTTAAGTCCGTTCAGGTAGCGAGTCATCTCCTCGGTCTTCTGCTCTTCTGATCCATACGTTCCATTTACTGTTTCCATACTCATATATACCTTTCCCTTTTTCATATCGCGCATTGATCCTGCGCATGGTCTTTCCGTCATCCCGCATCGATCTTCCCCCTGTTGTCGCTCTTCGTCTGTTCAATCCACTGTCAGTAAATTTCTGCCATTTTTGCTTTCAAGCCAATGTTTTCTTACGGTCAGCGCAGTAGATGCGCAGACCTACTAAATAATTACGTTAAATGCATCTGAATTCAGGTCAGATCTGCGCCCGGCAGAAGAAGGTATTTTCTGTGACATGTTTCTCCCCAATGCTGCGTCATTGACTGATCAGATCTCATTTATCATGTTGCTTTGTAAGCATTCAGCAAGCCTGTTTATTTCCATCTTCTTATCACAGGATCCGTTTAAAAAATTCTCCGCATTCCTCCGTGACCGAGAAAGCATCCGCTGAAAACGGAATCCGTTCTGCATTGATCCGATATCTTCTTGAGAATTCTCTTCTGGTCTCCTCGCTCCCAAATACCGCGAGACTCTGCCAGCTCTTTTTCTGCTTCGCTCTTTTCTCCATCTCGAATTCCCGGAAACTTTCCTGCTGCCACTCTGTAAGGGAACCCACCAGAAATTTCTTATCACATCTCCAGTATGATTCATGTTCACCGTCTTTGACCGATCCAAAATCGATCAGGATATCGTCATATCCTTCCAACAGCACCTCCTTTATATTCTCCGGCCCTGCATGTTTATAATAATCCGCATCCAGGATCCTGTATGGATTTTTCCGTCCCGTCTGTCCCGTACAGACCTGCTCGAGTCTTTCAAAGTCTCCTGACTCATTAAATTCCAGCAATATTGCTTTTCTCCTGAGATAACCCGTGAGATAGTTTGCCAGCATGATTGAAAAATGTGTGCATCCCACTCCGACATTGCTGCCCGCGATCCCAATCATCCTGCATCGTTTCTCCTGTATCCCGCCAATAATTTTTTTCTTTTCCATCTGGTCCCCCCTGTACCATCATTCCACAATTCCCGGTAACAGGTGTTGGCAGCTTTATCTTCTCTGAATGGATTTGAAAAGAACGGAAGAAAGAAATAATGAATATCAGATAAAACTTTTGGAAGTTTCAGACGTGCTTTTTTCTCCATATGGTTGAAGAGCAGGATCACCTTTCCACGGCTTTTCAGCATTTTTGCCGCATTTACAGCCCTGTCGATCTCCCACCATTTTCCCCCGCATACAAGAACATAAAAATCTGCTCCCGGAAGTTCCCGTCCTGACCGGATCACTCCCGCGTCCTTTATGATTACTGGAAAATAAAGATATGGCAGCTTCACAGCTTCGCCATAATAAGGCCGGATGTTTCCGCATCCGATTTGATATACGCCGTTCCGGTCCGCCTTGAGCCCCATATTTTTCGCAAGGGTGCGGACCGTATCCGTATCGTATTCTTCCTGATATAAAGCCGGACACCCGTTTCGGGTCAGAAAGTAAGACATTCCGAGAGCTGCATGGGTCGTTCCGATCCCCGCCCCAGCTCCGGTAAAAACAACGATTCGAGATTCTATTGCCTGCTCTTTTATCTGGTTTTGCAGTTCCTGCAGCGTCCTCTGCAGTTCTTCCGCGCTCTGGTACCGCTCCTCTTTCTCCGCTTTCATGCACCCGCGGATGATCCGGTCAAGTTTTCTGTATTCCGGTTCGTTTATAACTTCCAAAGTACTCCCGGGAACGTCTCCATGACTCATAAAGTAAAGCAGCGCACCGATCGCGTATACATCCGTTCTGCAGTCTAAAGGTTCTCCTTTATACTGTTCCGGTGCAGCAAAACCAATTGTCCCATACCGTTCTCCAAATGCGGCGGCATCTGACGCGTATTGTGCGTGATCAAAATCCGTTAGCCGAAGGATTCCGTTGCATACCAGCAGATTTTTTGGCTGCAAGTCTAAATATAAAATAGGGTTTTCTGCTGAATTCATGAACTGAATGATACGGCAGATCTGTATTCCAAGATTCACTGCCGTCTTAACCGACAAGCTGCCCAGGCGTTTCACCAGAGCATATAAAGATTCGCCTTCCAGATATTCTTCGATCAGATAACTGTACCCGGTATCTTCTTCCACATCATAGACGATTGGGATTCCCGGATGTCTCAATGTTTTCAGAAAAAGTGCTTCTTTTCTAAAAGTATCATAATCCGCTATGGACTTGGGAACGACTTTTACTGCCCGATACTCTTCCAGCTCTAGGTGATACGCCAGATACACGGTACCGGACCGTCCATTTCCCAATTCTCCGCACAACCGATATTTGCCAAACAGAACGCGTTCGATAAATCTTCACACCTCCTTTCGGCAATACAACCTCTTGTGACTATTCTAATATAGATACTCCCATTTTAAATCATCTTGTAGATGTCAAAGCTGATTAAATTTTAATAAATTCTCCTCATATGATTGCAAAAGCCGAATAGGATATAGTATATTATAGATGTAAAAATGCGGTCTTTTGCCCTTTTACCAGAGACCGATCGACCGCAATGATCTTTGATTAGTAATAAGACAGGAAGTGATCCTATGAAAATAGAACGTATCAATGAAAACCAGATCCGCTGTACTCTGACTAGCTTTGACTTAAGCGTGCGCAACATTAATCTTGTGGAAC
>OJRV01003772.1_pt1 | contig 12140 bp, 10 predicted proteins | sample 1599241 | NCBI WGS metagenome assembly OJRV01 (sample SAMN04168656, study PRJEB22393) | human gut metagenome | biome: human gut microbiome; feature: stool | host: Homo sapiens | collected 2014-03-17 | reverse complement strand
GAATATCTCCACGAAGTGCAAGCATATGATCTACACCTTCTGCAAGGTACTGATCCAGCTGCTCTTTGATACCCTCTTTGGTATTTTTGATAACCGTAAAGTGGGTAACCGGTGTGGTACCTGCTTTTTGATCATCTGGCGAACCATCTCACCACCTACTGAACCTGCCTGGGCAGAAGTTAAGTTACCGTTATAACCATTTTTTAATGGAACACCAAGTTCGCTTGCAACTTCCATTTTGAATTTGTCCATGCTTTCCTTTGCCTGTGGTACTTCCATTCTTGAACTCTGATTACTGTTTGCCATATCTTTTTCCTCCTTTTTTAGGTGATGTACTCTCGAAATTCTCAGTTCAGAAGATTGCGGGAGTACATAGTGTCCGAAAGATTTGATTTTCTATCCTCTATTTCACAAACAGAAATTGATACCTTTCGGGTGTCAGATAAGATTTATTTCTTATCTTGATAGTAGTATGTCCGTAGAAAATAAAAATATGTTGGTAGATTTTGGTCAAAAGGTTGTTTTTTTCTTAAAATGTGTTAATATATAAGTATCTAACTATTTTTTGCAGATTTTAAATGCAAATAAAAAGTTGCCGCCCATACGAAACGGTGACAATAAGAAAATGGAGGAACGATTATAATGAAACATATTCAGACAATCAATAAGGCAAACTTAAGTGCAACAGCAAAAAAAGGCGGATGTGGTAAATGTCAGGCATCTTGTCAGTCAGCTTGCAAGACTTCATGCACAGTAGGAAATCAGAAATGTGCAAATGAGGATAACAGATAATTGACCGAGCTTAAGGCGAGGAAAGTTTCTTGATTTTTTAGTTAAGAAAAGATTTATCTGACTTGGATATTTCCTGACTGAAAGTCGGGAAGATGGATATTTAGAGAGTGATAAAAGATAATGATGGCTGTTACGGGATTTCGTAGCAGCCATTCACTTTGAGAAACGGAGTAAATAATGATTCATAAGTTTAAAGCAAAAGATGTAAATATTTTATTAGATGTAAACAGTGGCGGAGTTCATGTTATAGATGACATAACATATGATATGCTTGATTATGTTGAGCCGCCTTTTGATGCGGAATGTCCAAAAGATGTGAAAGCAAAGCTTTCAGACAGATACTCGGCAGAAGATATAGAAGAAACTTACAAAGAGATAGTAGAGCTTTACAATGAAAAACTTCTCTTTTCGGATGATGTTTATGGTGATTTTGCAGAGACAAAAGTTGAATCACCTATCAAGGCAATGTGTCTGCATATAGCACATGACTGTAATCTCCGCTGCAAATACTGCTTTGCATCGACAGGTGATTTTGGAACGGGAAGAAAACTTATGCCTTTCAGTGTAGGAAAACAGGCGATAGATTTTCTTCTTGAAAAGTCAGTCGGCAGAGAAAATCTTGAACTTGATTTCTTTGGCGGAGAACCTTTGATGAACTGGGATGTTGTAAAGCAGATCGTAGAGTATGCAAGAAGCAAAGAGGAAGAATATGGCAAGAAATTCCGTTTTACGATTACGACAAACGGTATGCTTCTCGATGATGAAAAGATTGATTATATCAATAAAGAAATGTCAAATGTAGTTCTTTCTATCGATGGAAGAAAAGAAGTAAATGACAGAATGAGAGTAAAGGTTGACGGAACAGGCTGTTATGACCGTATTGTAAAGAATTATAAAAAGCTTGTAGAGAAGCGTGGTGATAAGGAATATTATGTCCGTGGAACATATACAAACTACAATCTCGATTTTTCAGAGGATGTAATACATCTTTATAAACAGGGTTTTGACCAGGTTTCGGTTGAGCCTGTTATGGAAGATGAGAGTGTTGAGTATGCGATTACCGAAAAAGACCTTGACAAGATTTATGAAGAATATGACAAGCTTGTTGATAAGATTGCAAATATAAAGAAAAACGGTGGATTTATTAATTTCTTCCACTTTATGATAGACCTTGACCAGGGACCTTGTGTAATAAAAAGACTTCGTGGATGCGGCAGTGGAAATGAGTATGTTGCGATTACACCTGATGGAGATATTTACCCTTGCCATCAGTTCGTTGGACATGAAGAATACAAGATGGGAAATCTTGAAGAGGGTACATTTAATACTGATATTAAGAAAGAGTTTGCAGGATGTCATGTATATTCAAAGCCATCGTGCCGTGACTGCTGGGCAAAATTCTATTGCAGCGGCGGATGTAATGCAAACAATTATATTTATAACGGCGATATTCACAAGGCATATGAGCTTTCATGCAAGATAATGAGAAAGCGACTCGAATGTGCCATACTTACTAAGGTTTGTGAACAGTTAGACAGGTAACAGTTCAGCCCCTCATTTATTACATTCGTAAACCTGCCAGCAAGCTGTCAGTCGCTGCTATGCAGCTTGTGTTTACTTCATTTCATAAATGAAAGGCTATTCCGCCCCAAAAAACAAGTCAATAATACATTGAGCAAGCTCATGTATTATTGACTTATCTTTTTGGGGGATGAACTGTTACTTAGAAAGTGCAAAATAAAATTTTTAGCTTTACAAGAAAAAAAAACTGTGTTATAGTATTAGCTGAAATGCAGTGATGGGGAATAGTAACTGTCAAACGGAATACAGAAAGCTGCTGGTTGATGCGAAGCAGTAGAAGTGACACAGTGAACTCACCTTTGAGCATCCGGTTGAACCGATAGATACGATTGATATATGATTTATCATATATTTGTATTTGTCAAAGTAGATTAGGACGGAAACCCACCGTTATAAGGGCAGGGTATTGATTTTTGATGTACCTGGTGAGAGCATGATTTTTCATGAATAAGAGTGGTACCGCGTGGATAATTTTTGATATATCCTCGTCTCTATGTATAAGATATATAGAGGCGAGTTTTTTTATTGTATAGGAAAATGTTCGTAAAGTAGTGTGATACCATAAGCAAAACGCTGGTTTTGCTCTTTTTAACTACGGTGGAGATTTGTAAATGATATATCCGGCACACAAAAAACAATTAAGATTTCAAATAGAGAAAGTGAGGAAACAAAATGAAAGGTTTTGAAAAGTATCAGAAAAGTTATTTTATGCCACCTGTTGACTGTTATGACTGGGTGAAGAAAGATTCAATCGAGGAGGCACCTATCTGGTGCAGCGTCGATCTCCGTGATGGAAATCAGGCACTTATCGAGCCTATGAGCCTTGAGCAGAAAGTCGAATTTTTTAAGATGCTTGTAAAAATCGGATTTAAGGAGATTGAGGTAGGATTTCCGGCAGCATCGGAGACAGAGTATAAATTCCTTAGAACGCTTATCGAGAGAAAACTCATCCCTGATGATGTTACTGTTCAGGTACTTACACAGGCGAGAGAGCATATCATAAAAAAGACATTTGAAGCTATTGACGGAGCACCAAATGCAATTGTTCATGTATATAATTCTACATCTGTCGCACAGAGAGAGCAGGTATTTAAAAAGTCAAAAGAGCAGATAAAGCAGATAGCTGTTGCTGGTGCAAAACTTCTCAAAGAACTTGCAAAGGATGTAAAAGGAAATATCCGTTTTGAGTACAGTCCTGAGAGTTTCCACGGAACAGAAGTTGAGTATGCGGTTGAGGTTTGCAATGCCGTTCTTGATGTATGGCAGCCAAAGGCAGATGCAAAAGCGATAATAAATATACCTACTACGGTAGAAAATGCAATGCCTCATGTATTTGCAAGTCAGGCAGAGTATGTCAGCAAAAACCTCAAATACAGAGAAAATGTTGTTTTATCACTTCACCCTCACAATGACCGTGGAACAGGTGTTGCTACTGCCGAACTCGGTGTGCTTGCAGGTGCAGACCGTATCGAGGGTACGCTTTTTGGAAACGGTGAGAGAACAGGAAATATGGATATAGTTACAATGGCTATGAACCTTCATTCACATGGTGTTGATTCAAAACTTGATTTCAGCAATATGCAGGAAATAAAAGATACATACGAGAGACTTACACAGATGGAAGTATCAATGCGCCAGCCATATGCAGGAGAACTTGTATTTACTGCATTTTCAGGTTCACATCAGGATGCTATCTCAAAGGGAATGTCATACCGTGAGGAGAGAAATGAGAAGTATTGGACGGTTCCATATCTTCCAATCGACCCTAAAGATGTTGGAAGAACTTACGATTCAGATGTTATCCGTATAAACAGCCAGTCAGGAAAGGGTGGAGTTGCATATGTTCTCAAGCAGAACTTTGGACTTATGATTCCTGATAAGATGCGTGAGGAAGTCGGCTATCTTATGAAAGGTGTGTCAGACCATGCACACGCAGAGCTTAGTCCTGATGATATGCTCGAGATATTCCGCAAGAATTATAAAAATATCGACAAGAAATTTGATATACCGGAGTGTCACTTTACACAGGTTGAGGGTGGAATCAAGGCAGAAGTTACGATAGAAGAAAACGGTCAGAAACAGATTGTCGAGGCACTTGGAAACGGTCGTTTAAATGCCGTAAGTAAAGCAATCCGTAAACATTATGACATAGTTTACCATCTCGCTGAATATGAGGAGCACTCACTTTCAAGAAATTCAAACGCACAGGCAATGTGTTATGTCGGAATAACAGATGAGAACGACAATCTCACATGGGGTGTTGGAACAGATGAAGACATAATCAAGGCATCAATTCATGCACTTGTAAATGCCGTAAACAAGAAATTCTTTCAGTAGAATTTTGCTTTAAAGCTATCAAAGAAAGCCTCCACTTCTATTGCGTAGAGCAATAGAAGTGAGGGGCTTTCTTTTTAAAAGTTATACATTAAGATATTTAAGAATAAATTTAGGGATATTTTTTTCGTCTGTATTAAGTACATAAGAAAACTCCTGATATACTCTTTTTTCAGCCTCTTTTAAGATTTTGGAATCGGTAGCAGAAAATTTCTTTCCGGCGGTCTCGACCTCTTTCTTTCTCATATGAAGCTTTGCTATAAGTGCGACTATATCTTTAGTGTCGCCATTATAAATAATATGCATAAAAGCATCTTTCCTAAGTGTTGAGTTGTCTATCCATTCTATGCTTTCGACTGACACTGATTTTATAAGCTCTATAATCTCATCCTTAGTCGGCATTTTCTGAAGAACTATCTTGTCACTGTCAACTGGGACAAAAAGAGTAGATTTAATCTTTGCATACAGTGGATGCATAACATAGTATGTACGCTTTTTAGAGCCGTCAAACCGTTCGCTGCGAACATCATCAATCTCACATACTCCCTCAGAAGGATGGAGAACAACATTTCCGGTTTCAAACATAATTTACCTCTATTTCTGTACTGTGAGTGTTAAACCCGCGGGTGTGTTCGGATGGAACAAATTTATTTGTCCTATCCTCACTTTACCTTCGTGGGAATAAATAGAATTGAAATCACAGTGCAAATTCCAATCCTAAAACAACGAAAATATTAAGTTGTTTGTTTAAGTGTTTATACATATATTTTAACAGAAAATGAAATTTTTTGTAAGTGTTAAAAAAAATTAATACCCGCTTATGTACCGCTATGCAGTTCTTTGAGTGGGAGTGTACCAAAGAACTGTATAATATCTTCATTTATGGTGTTTGTGCAACACTTGTAAACATCAAAATAGTGTTATAAAATGCAATAATATATGTTGACACCCGTTTGAGGACTAACATATAATAGAAAAGAAATAGTTGCAAGTCGCATTATAGATGTGAAAGGCAATGGAAAAGTGATTATAAAATTGATACGGAAAATTTATGTTTATTTTAAGGAGGAATTATTAAATGAATTTTGGTTACTTCGATGAAGAAAACAGAGAATATGTCATTACAAAGCCAAATACACCGGCTCCGTGGTGTAACTATCTTGGTTCGCCTGAATATGGAGCTATCATTTCAAACAATGCAGGAGGATACAGCTTCGTAAAGAGTGGAGCAAACGGTCGTATTCTTCGTTATCACTTTAACAGTGACGATACACCGGGTCGTTATATCTATCTCAGGGATGATGAAAACGGTGATTACTGGTCAGCTTCATGGCAGCCGGTTGGAAAAGACCTCAATGAGTACAAGAGCGAGGTTCACCACGGAACGGCTTACACAAAGATGTTCGCTGAGTATGCAGGTATCAAGTCAGAAGCTATGTATTATGTACCTCTTAATAAAGTATATGAAGTATGGTGCGTAAAGGTTACAAACAATTCAGACAAGCCTAGAAAGATTTCAGTATTCGGATATGCTGAGCTTTCAAATGATGATAACTACAATCAGGATCAGGTAAATCTCCAGTACACATTATGCACGACAAACACAAGTTTTAGAAAAAATAAGATTTATCAGCAGATAAACCTTAACTGGTATAAGGGTCCTGACGGAAGCAACGGAAAAGAGAGATTTTTCGGTCTTGCAGGACAGCCTGTTACATCTTACAACGGAGATAAAGAAGCGTTTATCGGTCTTTATCATGACTATGGCAATCCAATAGCCGTTGAAAGAGGAAAATGTGACGGAGTATGCAATTACAACGAAAACAGTTGTGGTGCATTACATACTGCACTTGAGATAGCACCGGGCGAGACAAAGACACTTGCATTTATTTTAGGAAGACATAAAGAGTCAGTTGCAGATGAGATAATCGCTTCATATGAAGATGTATCAGTATGCGACAAAGAAATCGAAGAATTAAAGAAATACTGGCATTCAAAACTTGAAAACTTCAAGGTAAACACACCAAGCCAGGCATTCAACAGCATGGTAAATACATGGAATGCATACCAGTGTTTCCTTACATTTACATGGTCGAGAGCAGCATCATTCGTTTACTGTGGAGAGCGTAACGGATATGGTTATCGTGATACTGTTCAGGATATTCAGGGTGTTATCCATACAGACCCTGATGCAGCTCTTGAAAAGATTAGATTTATGCTTTCAGCTCAGGTAAACAATGGTGGCGGACTTCCACTTGTCCGTTTCGATCATTATGAGCGTGCAGGACATGAGGGAACTCCTGATGATCCGGATTATGTAAGAGAGACAGGACATCCCGCTTATCGTGCAGACGATGCACTCTGGCTTTTCCCTACAGTTTACAAATATGTATCAGAGACGGGAAATCTTGCATTTATGGATGAGGAGATAACATGGTCAAATGTTGAGGAGAAAGCAAGTGTTTATGAGCACTTAAAGAGAGCTATAGACTTCTCAATGAATCATCTCGGACCTCACGGACTTCCGGCAGGACTCCATGCAGACTGGAACGACTGCTTAAGACTCGGAAAGAACGGAGAGTCATCATTTGTTGCAATGCAGCTTTACTATGCATTCACCATTATGCGTAAATTTGCTGAGAAAAAGAATGATACTGAGTATATCGCTTATCTTGACAAGACGCAGAAAGACATTGGAGAAAAAATTAACAAACTCTGGTGGGAGGATGACCGTTTTAACCGTGGATTTAAAGAGACAGGAGAGCTTATCGGTTCAAAGAAAGACCCGGAGGCAAGTATGTGGTTAAATCCTCAGACATGGTCAGTAATCTCAGGACTTGCAACAAGAGAGCAGGCTGACAAGGCTATGGCATCAGTTGACAGAGAACTTAACACAGCTTACGGTGCAAAGATAATGGCTCCTTCATATGTAGACCATTACTTTGACGGTGCACTTGCAGGACTTTTCCCACCATCAACAAAAGAAAACGGTGGCATCTTCTCTCAGACACAGGGATGGCTTATACTTGCAGAAGCACTTTTAGGAAATGGTAATGAAGCGTTCAAGTATTTTGAGGAAAGCTCACCGTCATCACAGAATGATAAGGCAGAAGTCCGTAAACTTGAGCCATATGTGCACGGACAGTACACAGAAGGTGACGAAAGCCCATTCCACGGCCGTTCACATGTTCACTGGCTTACAGGAACAGCATCAACCTGTATGGTAGGATGCGTAGAGGGTATCTGCGGAATGCGTCCTGACCTTGACGGACTCCGCGTAGCACCTACAGTACCGTCAGACTGGAAAGAATTCTCATTTGAGAAAAACTTCCGCGGAAAGAAAGTTATCATTAAGGTAGAAAATAAGGACGGAGCACAGAGCGGATTTAAAGAGTTCTACATCAACGGCGAGAAACAGGATGACAACTACATCCCTGCTGATAAGCTCACAGATGTAACAGAAGTTAAGATGGTAATGTAATCAAAATAATTGACTTAATTTTTCAGATGTGATATAGTAAGTTCTCGTATAACAGACAGTTCATTAGTACCATCCTGTCTATAAATAAAACTAGGGCTGTATTTAATTAGATATTATTGGACTATTGCTCGCACAAATTTTATATGAGCGGGTAGCGAAGTGGATTGCGAATATCCTTGACTTAGAGTGCAAGAGACCGATTTGTAAAAGCGGTCAGAAAATATAGTATCATTAAAGACAGACAGTTTTATGTCTGTCTTTTTTCATAATAAAAAATATTATTTTGCGAGAGGAGAAAAAATGTATTATCTTACAGTAGAAAACAGTTTTGACTCAGCACATTTTTTACACGGCTACGAGGGCAAATGTTCAAATCTGCACGGACACCGCTGGAGAGTAGTCGTGGATGTTGCCTGTGAGGAACTTATTGCCGAGGGGCAGCAGAGAGGAATGTGCGTTGATTTTGGTGATTTAAAGAAAGATGTAAAAGAAATTACAGATTTTTATGACCACGCATTTATTGTTGAGGAGGGAACTCTTAAGGAAAAAACAGTTGAAGCACTTAACGAAGAAAATTTCAGGCTGATTTTTGTAAAATTTCGTCCGACAGCCGAAAACTTTTCAAAGTTCTTTTTTGAGGAAGTAAAAAAGAAAGGTTACAATGTAAGTAAAGTGCGCGTGTATGAGACACCAAATAATTGTGCCGCATATTCGGAATAAATTCAAAGGTTTACCGTTCATATCGCATATGTGAACAGTAAAAACAGATAAGTATGGAAACAGGAGGACAAGCGATGAGTTTTAAAGTCGTTGAGATTTTTGAGAGTATAAACGGTGAGGGCATGAGAGCCGGTGAACTCGCAGTATTTGTGCGTATGAAAGGCTGCAATCTCTCATGCAATTATTGTGATACGATGTGGGCAAATAGTCCTGATTGTGAATTTGAGGACATGACAGCAGAGCAGATTGTTGACAGAGTAAAAAAATCAGGCATAAAAAATGTGACATTGACAGGCGGCGAGCCGCTTTTACAGAAAGATGCGGACAAACTGCTTGAAGCATTTTCAAGTGAAAAGGATATAAGAGTTGAGATTGAGACAAATGGAAGTATTGATTTAAAGCCGTTTCTTAAATTTGAAAATGTAAGTTTTACAATGGATTATAAACTTCCTGAGAGTGACATGGAAAAATATATGAATACAGATAATTTCAAAATTCTCAGAAAGAAAGATACTTTAAAATTTGTTGCATCTTCTGTAAATGATTTAAAGAAAGCAAAAGAAATTATTGAGAAATATGAACTGATAGGAAAAGTAAATATAATATTCAGTCCGGTTTTCGGAAAGATAGAATTGACGGACATAGTTGATTTTCTGAAAGACAATAAACTTAATGATGTGCGTATGCAGCTTCAGATGCATAAGTTTATATGGGACCCGGAAGAGAGGGGAGTATGAAAGGAGGAAACATGATAGACACGGATGCGATTAAGGAGCATATCAGGGGGATTCTTGTGGCTCTCGGTGATGACCCTGACAGAGAGGGGTTAAAGGAAACACCTGACAGAGTGGCAAGAATGTATGAGGAAGTCTTTGAGGGCATGAATTATACAAATCATGAGATTGCCAAGATGTTTAATAAAACATTTAATGAAGATGCGGGTACGGCAAAGGGCAGTGATGATATGGTTATAGTGAGAGATATAGATATATTCAGTTATTGCGAACATCATCTTGCACTTATGTATGATATGAAAGTGACGGTTGCATATCTTCCTAAAGGAAAAGTTATCGGTCTTAGCAAGATTGCAAGGATTGCCGATATGGTCGGAAAGAGATTGCAGCTTCAGGAGAGAATAGGTTCAGACATAGCTGAGATTTTAAAAGAAATCTTAGATACTGAGGATGTAGCAGTTATAATAGAGGGAACACATAGCTGTATGACTGCAAGAGGAATAAAGAAAAATCAGGCAACAACAAAGACTTATAATCTTAGCGGCAGATTTAAAGATGATATGTGTCTTAATATGAGATTATAGTCTGAAAAAACCATATGCGCAAGTTTTTTCAAACTTGAAAATTGCAAAGGATATACACGCCAGTTTTTCAATTACTTAGTGTATATATAGTGTTATTTTGTAACAAAATGCTCAGAAAAGAGAATGTCAGAAAAATTATATATGTAAGTTTTAGATGCAAAATATATTACAACAGGAGGATTTCAATGAAAGCATTAGTTTTATTTAGCGGTGGTGTTGATTCAACAACCTGTCTCGGAATGGCAATCGACAAATATGGCAAGGATAATGTTATTGCATTGTCTATATCGTATGGACAGAAACATACAAAGGAGATTGAGGCATCAAACAAGATTGTGGAATATTACGGAGTTGAGCATATATCACTCGACCTTGAAAAGATATTTGAGTATAGTGACTGCTCACTTTTATCACATTCAGATGTGGACATACCAAAAGAGTCGTATGCAAAACAGCTTGAAAAGACGGACGGAAAGCCGGTGTCAACATATGTGCCTTTTAGAAACGGACTATTTTTGTCAACGGCGGCAAGTATCGCATTATCAAAGGATTGCGGAGTTATTTATTATGGTGCTCATGCTGATGATGCAGCAGGCAACGCATATCCTGACTGCTCAGAAAGTTTTAATAATGCAATAAATGATGCTATTTATATAGGAAGCGGAAACCAGCTTAGAGTTGAAGCTCCCTTTGTAAAGCTGACAAAAGCGGAAGTTGTAAAGATAGGACTCGAACTTAAGGTGCCATACAAATATACATGGAGCTGCTATGAGGGCGGAGACAAGCCTTGCGGAGTATGCGGAACCTGTATAGACAGGGCAGAAGCTTTCAGGCTTAACGGAGTGAAAGACCCGGCATTGGAAAATTAAAAAATGGAGGATTGGAAATGAGTACAAGAGAACAGGAAGAAAGTATTACACTTTTGGGAAATCAGGGAACTAAATATCCGGATGATTATGCTCCGGAGGTTCTAGAGTCGTTTGAAAACAAGCATCCGGGAAATGATTATTATGTTAAATTTAACTGCTCGGAGTTTACAAGTCTTTGTCCGATTACGGGACAGCCTGATTTCGCAAAGATTAAGATTGCATATATACCTGACAAGAGAATGGTTGAGAGCAAATCGCTTAAGCTTTATCTTTTCAGTTTTAGAAATCACGGGGATTTCCATGAGGATTGTATGAATATCATTATGAAAGATTTAATAAAACTTATGCAGCCAAAATATATCGAAGTGATGGGTGAATTTACACCGCGTGGAGGAATTGCGATAGACCCATATTGTAACTATGGAATGCCTGGTACAAAATGGGAGAAGCTTGCAGAGGACAGATTGTTTAATCATGATATGAACGCAGGCAGCAGAATATAATAAATAAAAGGCTGAACTGTTACATCAAGGGAATGTCCGCTTGAAAAAAAGTACTTCACAAACAGCAAAAAGAGTGGTATAATATCTATTGTTGTTTGTGAGGTAAGATTGATAAACAGTTATGACGGTGTGTGGCTCAGCTTGGTAGAGCGTTGCGTTCGGGACGCAAAGGTCGCAGGTTCAAATCCTGTCACACCGACTATTGACCGGGTGAAAGTAAGTTAAAAGCCGGGGGGAGAAATATTTTCTAAATAAAAGTTAAAATATACTTGTTTTTGGAAAGAGCAGATAAAAATAGATATAGTTTATATTATAAGAACCGCTTCGCGAACCTTATAATCGAATTGCGGCACAAAAGCAGTGCCTTTTATCAGAATTTGCGTTGCAACTTCTGATAAGTTATATTATGTCCCTGATATTTCAAAGTTGAGATATGAGGGTATTTTTATTATTGTTAATTTACAGACTTGTAAATAAAAAGATTAGATAATTGCGAAACTAACTATATGTTGTGTCAATTGCACAGATATAACAAATAATAT
>OJRV01003770.1_pt1 | contig 12156 bp, 8 predicted proteins | sample 1599241 | NCBI WGS metagenome assembly OJRV01 (sample SAMN04168656, study PRJEB22393) | human gut metagenome | biome: human gut microbiome; feature: stool | host: Homo sapiens | collected 2014-03-17 | reverse complement strand
GCGGTGTGATTACCACGCATGGCGGCCCGGCAGCGTTTGGCTTGGCAGGGTTTACGAGGAAATAAGCCGAAATCGGGAAATAAAAGTAAAAAAAGTATGAGGATGATTTGAAAAAAATCCTCTTTTTTTATGCTTTAATAGGATTTACAGGAAAAAATAAAAAGTCTATAATAAAAAACGGCAAGAAGAATGCCGAAAAACAGAAAAAAGGAAGAACGTAAAGAAACAAAGGAGGTATCTCTATGAAAAAACGAATTGCAAGCATCGCGCTTTCGCTCGCAATGTGCCTGACATTGCTGCCGACTGCGGCGTATGCTGAGGATGTATCCGAGGGGGGGGCATTTGACAGTCAGCCAAGCACAGTTGGAGGTGCGGCTACTGTTGCAGGCTCGAATGAAGCTGTTGATACAACTAAGAATACGGTTGTCCCTACAAATGAGGATGTAGAAGATTTATCGGATGAAGGGGAATCTGGAAATAATACAGTGGATGCTTGGGATGGCACTGCGGATACAAGCTGGTATACAGAGGCTGATGCAAATGCAACTGAATATCATATTACGACTGCGGAACAGCTTGCAGGACTGGCGAAGTTGGTAAATGATAAGACTGCATCTGTGTCATTTGAAAATAAAACAATTTACTTAGATAACGATTTGGACCTTTCTGATGAACAGTGGGTCGCAATTGGCAATGGTGATAACAATAGACAACACTTTGCTGGTACTTTTGATGGTCAGTATCATAAAATCATGAACTTATGCCATCACTATACGGGAGATGACCTTACACAAAATGGGTTATTCGGGGTAATATCTTCTGGCGGAACTGTAAAAAATTTGATGGTTGTAGACGCTGATATTGTTTCGAATGACATTTCTCTGGTTGCAGGTATTTTAGCTGATTGGGTCAATGGTGGCACAGTTGAAAACTGCTATACAAGCGGAAAAATTGAAAACAACAACGGTAGTAAGCTGCTTGGCGGTCTGATTGGTCAATGTACTGCCGGTACGCAGGTAAAGGGCTGTGGCTCTGATGCGAATGTTATTAGCACTAAAACTGACAATCCAAGTTTTTGGGGAAGTGATACGGTAGGTGGCTTGATTGGACAATGGGAAAATTCCGAGGAAAGTTCACTGATTGCAGACTGCTGGTTTGGCGGTTCCGTTTCTTGTGAATATGAAGATGCTGGTGTAGCTGGTATTCTTGGTGCAAACTTTGATTTTCGTAGAGAACCTGGCGTAAAAATTAAAAACTGCATGGTTGCAACGAAAAACATCACTTGTGCTGAACCAGGCAACATCACTTGGATTACAGCTGCTGTAACAGTTGGTGCTGAAAATTGTATCTGGCCGGACAGCGCTCCGGCAGATGTATCTTTGGATGAAGAGTATAATGGAAACTACCTTGCTGCTGTGAAACTTAAAATAGAGGGCAATAATGCATATATGGATCCAGATTTCGACCAGTCTGTTTGCGGAAATGAAGTTTCTGATTTCACTTCCAAAAAAGTACTTGCAGGATTACAGGCAAATCATGGAACAGGTATTGAATGGGTTGCAGGCATCAAGCACCCTACCTTTAAATGGGACAAGAGAAATATTTCTGCGGACTACACAGAAGTAGATAAGGCAATCGCAGAAGCAGAAGCACTCAGAGGTGGTCGTTACACCAACTATGATGCTGTAGAAGCGGCAATCAAAGCAGTTGACAGAAATAAGAGCAAACTGGAACAGGCAGAAGTAGATAAAATGGCGCAGGATATTCGGGATGCGATTGCGGCACTGAAAAAGAAGAAATCTCATTCCAGTTCTGATGCAGACCCGACCTATGCTGTCACAGTGCCAGACAAGACCGAAAACGGTTCTTTGAGCGTAACGCCCAAAAATGCGAAAAAGGGCAGTGACGTAACCATCACTGCTACCCCCGACAAGGGCTACGAGGTAGGCGACATCGTTGCGAAGGATGTAAAGGGCAACAAATTGACCCTTAAGGACAACGGCGACGGCACATATACCTTCACCATGCCTGCCTCCAAGGTTACGATTGAAGCAACTTTCGCGGAGAAGCAGGCGGACGAACCTGTAGCACCCGAAAAGCTTTTTGCGGATGTTTCCGCCGAGGAGTATTATTACGAAGCGGTGAAATGGGCAAGCGAAAACGGCGTGACAGGCGGCATTGGCGAGAACCTTTTCGGCGCAAATCTGCCCTGCACCAGAGCGCAGATTGTCACCTTCCTGTGGCGTGCGGCAGGCTCTCCTGAACCGAAGGGCATGAGCTGCTTTGTTGATGTTTCCGCAGATGCGTATTATGCGAAGGCGGTTGCATGGGCTGTGGAAGAAGGGATTGTCAGCGGCACCTCCGCAACAACCTTTAACCCCGATGCAGTCTGCACCAGAGCGCAGAGCGTTGCCTTCCTCTATCGCGCCTTTGGCGAAAAGGTGAATAAAGCGGCAGGCTTCAGCGATGTTTCCGCGGATGCGTATTATGCGGATGCGGTTGCGTGGGCTGTGGAAAACGGCGTTGCAAGCGGCATCGGCGGCGGTCTCTTTGCCCCCGATCAGGACTGCGCACGCGGTCAGATTGTGGCGTTCCTTTACCGCGCATATCAGAATAAATAAATTTGGCAAAAGGGCAGGGTGAGCAATCACTCTGCCTTATTTACATATTTTTTATGGCAGAGGTTATTTATTTCTTCTCTCTTTTATGGTACAATACCCACGGACCTATCCGTGGGTTAGCCGCTTACAGCGTCTATCTGCTGTTTTCACAGCAAATTCTACGATTCGCAGAGCCTGCTCATATACACGGCTCTGTCCGTGGATTAGCCGCTTACAGTGCTTATCTGCCACGACAATCTATTTTGTTATCATCCATTATCATAACAGGAGGAAGTTTTTTATGAACGAAAACAACGGAATCATCCGCAACGCCTCGGTCTTAGGCGTTCCGAAAATGCTACTTTTAGGCCTACAGCACATGTTTGCCATGTTCGGCGCAACAATTCTCGTGCCCATTCTGGTAAACAGCTACTTTGGCGAGGACGTTCTGCATGTACAGGTTACGCTTATCTGCGCCGGTGTCGGCACACTGCTGTTTCATTTCTGCTCTAAGGGCAAGGTTCCTGCCTTCCTCGGCTCATCCTTTGCATTCCTTGGCGGCTTTGCTACCATCTCTAAGCTGAACACAGGTGCTTTTGCCAATATTTCCAATGCCGAAAAGCTTTCCTATGCCTGCGGCGGAATTCTGGTAGCCGGGCTTCTGTATCTGGTGCTTGCTCTCATCATTCGCCTAATCGGTGTAAAAAAGGTTATGCGTTTTCTTCCCCCTGTTGTAACAGGCCCGATTATCATCTGTATCGGTCTGAGTCTGGCAGGCTCCGCTGTCAGCAATGCCTCCACAAACTGGCTGCTTGCCTTTATCGCGCTTGCAACCATCGTTGTTTTCAATATCTGGGGCAAGGGCATGTTTAAGATTATCCCTATCCTGATGGGCGTTGTCATTTCCTATATTGCGGCTCTGATTTTCAATGCAATGGGTATGACAAATGCAGACGGCTCTGCAATTCTGAATTTTACAAATATCACGGCTGCCCCCATGGTAGGCGTGCCCGAATTTTCTCTGTGCAAATTCAACATCTCCGCCATTCTGGTAATGGCACCCATCGCGCTTGCATCCATGATGGAGCATATCGGTGACATGTCCGCCATTTCCGCAACGGTCGGTGAAAATCTGATTGAAGACCCCGGTCTGCACCGTACCCTGATCGGGGACGGGCTTGCAACCTCCCTGTCCGCACTGGTGGGCGGTCCTGCCAATACCACCTATGGTGAAAACACAGGTGTTCTGGAGCTGAGTAAGGTACATGACCCCAAGGTCATCCGCATTGCTGCGGTTTATGCCATCATCCTGAGCTTTATCCCCAAAATGGCAGAGGTGATTGGTTCTATGCCCTCTGCGATTATCGGCGGTGTCAGCTTCATGCTGTATGGTATGATTTCCGCAATCGGCGTGCGTAACGTAGTAGAAAACCGCGTAGATTTCACAAAATCCCGCAACCTAATTATCGCAGGTGTGATTTTTGTCTGCGGTCTGGGCTTCTCCGATGGGCTGACCTTCAATGTTGCCAACACAGATATCACTCTGACCTCCCTCGCCATTGCGGCAATCGCAGGCATTGTGCTGAATGCTATCCTGCCGGGGAATGATTATCACTTCGGCAAAAACGCAGGCGGCGATGCAAACCGCGGCATTGATATGATTCCTAACTTTAACGAGGATACCCGCTACGGCGATAACGAAGATTAACGAAAGCATGAAAAAAGAGACTCCTTTCAGAGTCTCTTTTTGATTGCTTATTCGCCTTCAAAGAAGTGCTTTTTGTAATATCGCGAGGACATGGCAAGCTGCTCCTCAAAGGCATCATAGCCCATTTCCTCGACCAATGTTTTCTTTCCGGAGAACAGATTCGTGCCTAAGCCTCTCGTTCATTCGGCATTCTCCTCGTTATTTCGGCTCTCTGCCTTCCTCAAACATGCGCATCATTTCTCTTGTAAGGCTGATGCCGTCATCGTGTGCAGGGAGGTTATTTCTCGGAAAAAATTCAGCCATCGCCAGCTCCTCTCGGTCTAGCGTGATATCCTCACCCTCTCCGTCCAGATCGCAGAAATACCCCAAAAGCAAGCCGCCCGTTACACCCCAGGGCTGTGTTTTATAATAACGAATATTTTTTACCTTCAGACCGACTTCCTCCATAACCTCCCTCTGCACGGTTTTTTCCACCGTCTCGCCAATCTCCGTAAAGCCTGCAATCATGCCGTATCGAGTATAGCTGCGGTTGGCATATTTGCTCAGAAGCAATCTATCCCCATGCGTCACGCCGACAATGACAGAGGGCGCAATTTTAGGAAAAATCATGTTATTACATTCCGGACAGCGCATCATGCGTTCCTTCTCGTCATGCTTTGTTTTCGCACCGCAGCGTCCGCAGAAACGATTGCTGCGATACCAGTCAAATAAATGCCACGCCGTCATCATGGCATAGCAGATATTTTTGGATTTTACCTGCCGCAGTGTCATGGCAGGCTCATAGCAGAAGGACGTATCCGCAGGCGCACCTGCTTCGCCCATCCAAATGAAGTAATCCTCCTCCTGCATGCGGAACACATACTGTACCTCGTTTTCATACCAATGCGTCCAGCCTTTTTCCTTCGCCCATGCCATTACCTCCGCATAGGTCGGCAAAACCAATGTATCATCTTCCTTACGTTTCACCAATAGCCGGCTGCCCTGTGCGCAGACCACCTTCGCCGTGGCAACAGGTGCCGTATGGCGAAACTCGTTTTCTAATCTTCCGTATTCTAAATCCTGCAGCATTTCTATTTCCTTCCCTTAAATCCTGTTTGCTTATTTCTTTGTCTTTGTCCGCTGAATGGTGTAATCCTTGAATTTTTCCACCGCCGGCGGCAGATACCGATTCAGCACATACGCCATATAAACCATTCTGCGGGAATATGGCGTATCCAACTCCAGCTTGGTGACGTTATAGTTACGCAGTGCTTGGCTATCCGTTACAATGGCAATCCCCTGATTCTTCTCAACCAGACCTGCCATAGAATTGACATCTTCAAACTGACAAAGAATATTCGGCATAATCTGCGCCTTTGTAAACATATCATCAATGATACGGCGCATGCCGCTTTCCTTCGTATAGCTGATGAGAGGATACGGGCAAATATCCTGAATCGTTACCTTCTTTCTATCCTCCAAGGGATGCCCCTCTGGCAAAATAACCACAAGGCTCTGCTCGAAAACAGGAATAAATTCCACATCGCTCTCCGCCTCCACCATGGAGCAGAAAACCAGATCATATTTTTCTCGTTTCAGATTATACAGCAGCGTTTTCGTGTTGCCCTCATAGCAGGAAAAAGAGATATTCTTATTCTGTGGATCATCCAAAAAGCCCGCAATCAGTCCGGGGACAAAGTTCGTCCCGACCGATGTCATATACGCCAGTCCAACGTGTCCGCCCCCCTCGGAAACCAGACGTTCAATCTGATTTTTCCCCAACTCCAGCTGTGTCAGGGCGTTTTCCACATAGAACATATAAATCCGCCCATATTTTGTCAGAACAACATTTCTGCCCTGCTTTTCAAACAAATTTGCCCCCAGTTCCTTTTCCATGGAAGAAATGGAGTGGCTGAGCGTCGGCTGAGAAATATTCAGCTTTTCCGCCGCCTTAGTGTAATGCTCCAATTCTGCCAGCGTTTTAAAATAATACAACTGGTTTAAATTCATTGCCTTCCCTCCTATTCTCATGCAAAAAAGCGCATAAGAAAGCAGCAAATCAGGAATCCTTATCGCTGCTATTAAAATCCTAATGTATTTTTAATGAGTATAGCAAAATAAATAGAAAAAATCTATAGATTTAATAAACAAAAAAACAGCCGGATTTCGTGACAAATGACGACAAAAAGCGACTTTTTCTCCAGAAGCCGCTTTTTGTCCTATCTCATTATTTTAAAAATTTATCTATAAAATCCTGCTCACTGAGAATGGGAATCCCCAGCTCTGCCGCCTTTTTATTCTTCGAGGATGCAGAATGAATGTCATTATTGATGAGGAAATTCGTCTTTTTGGTGACACTGCCCGTCACCTTGCCGCCACCCTTTTCAATGAGTGCCTGCAATTCCTTTCTGTTGGCGAATTGCTCCAAATCCCCTGTCACAACAAAGGTCAGCCCTGCCAGAGGGCTTTCGCCGGTCTCTGCCTGCTCTGCCGCTTGGAAGGAAAGATACTGCAAAACGTCCGCAAGCAGTGCCAGATGCGCTTCCTGTCTGAAATAATAGGCAATGCTGTGTGCGATGATTTCGCCGAAGCCCTCCACCTGCACAAGCTCCTCCTCCGTTGCCGCCTTGATTTTCTCCAAATCATAATCAAATTCCCTACAGAGCAGCTTTGCATTTCGCAGCCCTACATGGTTGATGCCCAGTGCATAGATGAAGTTCGGCAGCTCGGCGGTTTTCGCCTTTTCCACAGATGCAATCAGATTCTGATAGGATTTCTCCCCAAAGCCCTCCATGGCTGTGATTTCCGCCTGATGCTTTTCCAAGCGGAACAAATCAGGATAATTTTCCACAAAGCCCTTTTCCAGAAACTTCTTCAGTGTTTCCTCCGAAAGCCCTTCGATATTCATGGCATCTCTGGAAACAAAATGGCTAAGTGCCTGTATCCGCTGTGCGGAACAGTTCGGGTTAGTGCAGTAAAGCGCTTCGCCGTCGCGCAGCTTACGGATTTCCGTTTCCTCGCCGCAGACAAAGCAATGCTTGGGAATTTCCGCCGTGGAAACCGTTCCCGTCAGATTTTCCGCAATCTGAGGGATAATCATATTCGCCTTATAGACCTTAATCGTATCCCCGATACTCAGCTTCAATTCCTTCAAAATGCTGACATTATGCAGGCTTGCGCGGCTCACCGTTGAGCCCTCCAGCTCCACGGGGTCAAACACCGCAACAGGGTTCATCAGCCCCGTACGAGAGGTGTTCCATTCAATCTGCCGCAGAGTGGTTTCCGCCATTTCGTCCGCCCATTTGAAGGCAATGGAATCCTTGGGGAATTTCGCCGTTCTGCCAAGGCTTTGGCTATAGGCAATGCTGTCAAAGGTCAGCACCAGTCCATCAGAGGCAATGTCGTTCTGCTCGATTTTATCGCGGAATTCCTCCACCGCAGCGGCAACCGTTTCCGCCGTCACCATGCAGTGCTCCACCACATCAAAGCCCATTTCGGCAAGCCAAGCCATATTTTCTGCCTTGCTGTCCGAAAGGGTTCTGCCTGCGGCACGCACCAGGGTAAAGGCAATGAATTTCACATTTCGCTTTGCGGCAATCTCGCTGTTTAACTGCCGCACCGTGCCGCTGCAAAGGTTACGGGGATTTTTATACTGCTCCTCCTCGCCCAGCTCCTCATTGATGCGATAAAATTCACTGTAAGGAATGACCCCCTCGCCGCGCAGCACCAGCTCCCCCTGAAAGGGAATGGAAAGCGGCACATTGCGGAACACACGGGCGTTATGCGTCACATCCTCGCCAATTTCGCCGTTTCCGCGCGTGACTGCCTGCTCCAGCTTCCCATGATTATATTTCAGCACAATCGTCAGTCCATCCAGCTTCCATGATAAAATCCCTGCTTTATCCCCCAGAAAGCTGACAAGCTTCGCCGTTTCCTTCGTTTTATCCAAGGAAAGAATCGGGCTTTCATGTGCCACCTTCACCAGATTGCTCAGCACCGTATAGCCAACCTTCTGCGTGGGGCTGTTCGCAAGAATCGTGCCTGTTTTCTTTTCCAGTGCAGCCAATTCGTCATACAGCGCATCATATTCCTGATTGGAAAGAATTTCTCTGTCCTCCTGATAATATGCCTTCGCCGCCCGGTTCAACTGCTCCACCAGTTGCTTTATTCTCTCTGTCATATCGCATCCCTCACCGTCTCTGCTTATTCGCTTACCTTAATCAGCTTCGACAAGCGCGCCATGAATTTCTTCGTCCCCTTTGCGCCAAAGGAAACGGTAACCTCGAAATCTGCGCCGCCGTTATTGATGGAAACCACTGTGCCAATGCCGTATTTCGGCGCACGCACCTTATCCCCCACGCCGTAGCTCAGCTTGAAATCCTTGGGCGCAGGCATTTCCTTTTTCATGCCGACCCCGCCGAATTTTGCTGTCGGGGGCAGCACATTCTTTCTGCCGAGAGCAGGCTTATTCTGCGTCATGGCATCATATTTTTTCGCCATATCGGAAATCTGTCTGGTCGGCATATCTACCAAATCCGCAGGAATTTCCTTCAGGAAGCGAGAAGGCGGATTATACTGCGTAATCCCATGCTGCATGCGGCTTTTTGCGTGCGTCAGGTAAAGCTCCTCCTTCGCACGTGTAATGCCCACATAGCAAAGTCTGCGTTCCTCCTCAATTTCCTTTTCGCCGCCATACATCACCGCACGGAAGCCGGGGAAAATTCCCTCCTCCATACCGATGATGAAAACATAGGGGAATTCCAGACCCTTCGCGCTGTGCAGTGTCATGAGGGCAACGGTTTCCTCTCCCTCCTCATAGCTGTCAATATCCGCAACGAGAGCAACCTCCTCCAGAAAGCCTTCCAGCTTGCCTTCGGAGTTAGCTTTATCATATTCCGCCGCTTTATTCACAAATTCATCAATATTCTGGATACGGTTCAGCGCGTCATCCGTCCCCTCTGCCATCAGCAGCTGCAAATAGCCCGTCCGTTTCACAATGGCATCAATCAATTCGGAAACGGAAAGTCCATCCGCATCGGCGCGCAGCTGTTCAAACAGGCCATAGAAATCCTTGAATTTTGCTACCCTTGTTTTCAGCGTAGTGATTTCATCCAGACGGCTCAGTGCGCCGTAAAGAGAAAGCCCGTTTTCCTCCGCAAAAGCAGCCAGCTTATCCAGAGAGGTTTCGCCAATGCCGCGCTTAGGTACATTGATGATTCTTCTGAGAGCAATCGTATCCGCAGGGTTCGCAAGCACCTTTAAATAAGAAAGAATATCTCGGATTTCCTTTCGTTCATAGAAGCGCACGCCGCCGAACAGGCGATAGGGAATCCCGCGCTTCACCATCTGATCCTCCACCGCACGGCTCTGTGCATTGGTGCGATACAAAACAGCCATCTGGTTTCTGGTCTTGCCCTGCTTTTCCAGCTCCAGAATTTTTTCTGCCACAAAGCGGCACTCATCATATTCGTTATCCGCCTTATAGATATGCAGGATACTGCCGCTGTCATTTTCTGTCCAAAGCGTCTTATCCTTTCTGGTCTGGTTATGATGGATGACAGCATTCGCCGCCTCCAGAATTTTCTTCGTGGAACGGTAATTCTGCTCCAGCTTAATTACGGTTGTATCGGGAAAATCCTTTTCAAAATCCAGAATATTGCGGATATTTGCCCCACGCCAACCGTAGATGCTTTGGTCATCATCCCCGACCACACAGAGATTTTTATATTTTGCCGCAAGCATTGCCACCAGCTCATACTGGCTTGTATTCGTATCCTGATATTCATCCACCATGATATAGCGGAATCTTTCCTGATATTTTTCCAGAACATCGGGAAACTGACGGAACAGCAGAACGGTTTTATAAATCAGATCGTCAAAATCCAGTGCGTTGTTTTCCTTGAGCATTTTCTGATAGGTCTGATATACCTTTGCGATACGCACTGCCTTCAGGTCATTTTTATCCACATGCTGTGCGTAGTCCTCCCAGCTTGTCATCTCCTCTTTCAGATGGCTGATAATGCTCATTGCCCCCTTAACGGAAAAGGTCTTATCCGTTGTACTCATATTCAGCCGCTTGAAGGCTTCGCGCATGATTTTTTCCTGATCGTCGCTGTCATAGATAGAAAACTGATTTTCATAATCCAGATGCTGAATTTCTCTGCGCAGAATCCGCACACAGGTGGAATGGAAGGTGCTGATCCACATATCTCTTGCTGTATCCCCCACAAGCTTTTCCACACGCTCGCGCATTTCCTTCGCCGCCTTATTCGTAAAGGTAATCGCAAGAATATTCCAAGGCTTTACACCCGTTTCCAGCAGATGTGCAATCCGCACCGTCAAGGCACCGGTCTTGCCGCTGCCTGCCCCCGCCAGAATCAGCACAGGTCCTTCTGTCTGCAAAACTGCTTTTTTCTGCATATCGTTCAGTTTATCAAATCCAATCATGTCATTCTCTCCCATTTCTTTTCTGTTTCCGCTTTTTCCGCAGGATGCCAACATAAGAAAGGCTGATTTGGCAAAATCATCTTGTCAAACCAGCCCTATAATCTCTCTCGAATAAATTGATTCAAAAAGATTATTCGTTATCTTCTTTTTCTTTTTTTGCCTTCACACGGTCAATCGCCAGCTTATAGCCATCCGTGCCGTAATGCAGGCAACGATTGACACGGCTGATGGTTGCTGTGGATGCGCCTGTTTTTTCCGCAATTTCCACATAGGTCCGCTTGGCATCCAGCATTGCCGCCACTTCCATTCTCTGCGCGATTGCCTGAATTTCGTTGATGGTACAAAGGTCTTCAAAGAGCTGATAGCACTCTTCCACGGTTTCCATGCTGAGAATGCACTCAAACAATTTATCGGTCAATTCATTTTTGATCTTTTTATTCATTCGGAACGCCACCTTCTCCTGTTATTTTTCATATTTCTATTAAAAATATTGTAACACTTTCAAGCATTAAAGTAAAGAGATTTTCCACGTTCTTTTCCGTATACATTTTTTATTTTCTGCCATGTCTGAGTCCTGCAAGAAATTTTTCCGGCGTATTATTGAGAATCAGCTCCTCCGGAAATTGCAGCTCCCTCAGTAAATCCTCCGCATAGGAAAAATCCCCCACATTCCGGTAAAAATGCGCATCGCTGCCCAGAACCACAGGCTGACCCTCCTCCATGCTCATCAGAAGGATTTTCTTAATATTCTCCCTGCTGCCCTCTCGAAAGCCGCCCGGTGTTAAAGAAGCGTTGTTGATTTCCAGAAGCGTGCCTGTTTCTTTCGCCATGCGGAACAGCTCCCGATAATCCACCGCATAGCGAGGGTCTCCGGGGTGTCCGATGATGTCCACATAGGGATTCTTCAAAATCTCCAAATAGGTGGCGGTGTTGGCTGCTCGATCCATCTTCTCCGGGAACATGTGGGAGTGAATGCTGGCAATGACAAATTCGCACAGCTTCAGATACTCCTCTGGAATGTCCAAGTGGTTCTGATGGTCGAGGATATTGACCTCGATCCCCTGATACACCCGGATCCCCTCCACCTCCTGAGGCAGCATCCGCTGGCTGTGTGGAATAAAGGAAGGCGCGCCGCCCTCTATCCCCGGCGCATGCTCGGTCAAACACAGGCCTTTCATGCCCCGCCCTCTTGCGGCACAGCAGTTTTCCCGCAGAGTGGACCAAGCGTGTCCGGATAGGATCGTATGGGTGTGGGTGTCCACTTCCAGAGTCATTTCTCTTAATTGCATAAAATTTAACGCCCCTTTTTGTTAAGTATTTTGACAAGAATCTGACGGTTTTTCCTTGACTTTTTTGGGGGTTCTGATTAAAATGAGCCTATGATAAATAATCGATTATTTAAATTTTTCGAACATATATGCT
>OJRV01003766.1_pt1 | contig 12163 bp, 9 predicted proteins | sample 1599241 | NCBI WGS metagenome assembly OJRV01 (sample SAMN04168656, study PRJEB22393) | human gut metagenome | biome: human gut microbiome; feature: stool | host: Homo sapiens | collected 2014-03-17 | reverse complement strand
GGCCGCCGCAGCAGGGGCAGGTGGTCTTGACCCAGTCGGTGTGGCGGGCCAGCGGAGACTCACCGTCGGGACCCGGCTCAAAGTCGGTGATGTCGGGCAGGGTCAGAGGCAGGCTGCTCTCGGGCAGGGGCTGCCAGCCGCACTTCTCGCACTTGACCATGGGGATAGGCTCGCCCCAGTAGCGCTGACGGCTGAACACCCAGTCGCGGAGCTTGTAGTTGACCTTATCCCGGCCCTTGCCGTTGGCTTCCAGCCACTCGATCATCTTTTTCTTGGCGTCGGTGACAGACAGGCCGTCGAGGAAGCCGGAGTTGACCAGCGTACCGGTGGCCACGTCGGTGAAGGCAGCCTCGTCGAGGTTGGAGGGGGTGCTGCCCTTGACGACCTCGATGATGGGCAGGCCAAACTTCTTGGCGAACTCCCAGTCGCGGGTATCGTGGGCAGGCACGGCCATGATGGCGCCGGTGCCGTAGGTAGCCAGAACGTAGTCGGAGATGAAGATGGGGATCTCCTTGTCGTTGACGGGGTTGATGCCCATGACGCCTTCCAGCTGAACGCCGGTCTTTTCCTTGTTCAGCTCACTGCGCTCGAAGTCGCTCTTGCGGGCAGCCTCGGCCTGATAAGCCTTGACGGCGTCGGCATTCTTGATGATGCCCTTTTCCAGCCACTCCTTGAGGATGGCGTGCTCGGGAGAGACGACCATGTAGGTAGCGCCGAACAGGGTGTCGCAGCGGGTGGTGTAGACGGTCAGGGTGTCGCCGGCGGTGGTGCCGAAGTTGACCTCTGCGCCGTGGCTGCGGCCGATCCAGTTCTTCTGCTGGGTGGCGACGCGCTCGATGTAATCCAGACCGTCCAGACCGTCGATGAGCTTATCCGCGTAGGCGGTGATCTTCAGCATCCACTGGCTCTTGACGCGGTGGACGACCTCGCTGCCGCAGCGCTCGCAGACGCCGTTGACGACTTCCTCGTTTGCCAGCACGCACTTGCAGCCGGTACACCAGTTGACGTTCATTTCCTTCTTGTAGGCGAGGCCCTTCTTGTACAGCTGCAGGAAGATCCACTGGGTCCACTTATAATACTCGGGGTCGGTGGTGTTGATCTCACGGTCCCAGTCGAAGGAGAAGCCCAGTGCCTTGAGCTGCTCCCGGAAGTGGTCAACATTCTTCTTGGTGACGATGGCCGGATGGATGTGGTTCTTCATGGCGAAGTTCTCGGTGGGCAGGCCGAAAGCGTCCCAGCCCATCGGGTAGAGCACATTATAACCGTTCTGGCGGCGCTTGCGGCTCACGACATCCAGCGCAGTGTAGCTGCGGGGATGGCCGACGTGCAGGCCCGCGCCCGAGGGATACGGGAACTCCACCAGTGCATAGAACTTGGGCTTCTTGTGGTCGATCTCAGCGTGGAAGGTCTTTTCGTCCTCCCACACCTTCTGCCACTTGGCCTCCACGGCCTTGTAATCATACTTCATTTTTGTAATCAGCTCCAGACTTTCTTTGCTACAAAATATTCAGGCGGCTTGCCCTCTCCGTCAGCGCTACGCGCCGCCACCTCTCCCAAAGGGAGAGGCTTTTGGCTCCCCCTTTGGGGGAGCTGGACGCGAAGCGGCCTGAGAGGGCAAGGCCGTTTTCCTTACAAATCACAGACTGTTATCCGGGGTCAGGTACTCCGAGATGTCGATGGGCTCGCCGTCGGCCCACAGGTGCTCGAGGTCGTAGTAGGTGCGGGTGTTGGGGACGAAGACGTGGACGATGACGCTGGAATAATCCAGCAGCACCCAGTTCTTGGAGTCAAAGCCCTCCGTGGTGTGGGGCTCGATGCCGCTCTGGGAGAGCTCATACTCCACCTCGTCGGCCAGAGAGCCCACCTGGGTGGTGGAAGTACCGGAGGCGATGACGAAGTAGTCGGTGAGGACGGTCAGGCTGTCCACCTTGAGCACCCGCACGTCCTGAGCCTTCTTCTTGTCGAGGATCTTTGCGATCTCAATGGCAAGGGTCTTGCTGTCGATGTTCTTATCCATAGATTTTTCTCCTTATCATTGTCCGGCCGGCTGACCGTCGGTGGTGGTAGCGCCCGCCACGTCGGTGTTGCCGCCGAGGATGGCGTCGTCCGACTCCTTATCCAGCTGGCCCACGAACTGGACGTTGGCGCTGGTGGAGGCGGTGCCGTGGGGCCAGTCGTTGGTCACGAGGTTCAGCTCGCTGGCGCTCACCGGGCCGGTATAGCTGCGGAAATAGGTGTTGAGCAGCTCTGCGATGGAGCCGGCGTCCGGCACCACGCAGGAGTAGCCGTCAAAGGTATCGGTCACGCCCACGTTCGGCACACCCATGAAAACGGGGGTCTGTGCCAGCATGATGTTGGCGCTGTCGATGCGGGTGAAGGACACCAGCATCTTTGCGATGGTGGTCAGGTCCATATCCGTGTGGATATAGTTGTTGAAGACGAGGGGCAGCTGGTTGAGCACATCGGTGATGCCCATGCTGCGCACCCGCTTGAACAGACCGGCGTAGAAGTAGCGCTGCATGTTCAGGCGGTCGATGTCGGAGTTGGAGTAGCCCTGACCGTGGCGGCAGCGGACGAAAAACTCCGCCGATGTGCCGTCCAGATTGCGGTAGCCCTGCTTGAGGGCGCTGCCCGCAAAGGACATATCGTGGGGGATATAGACCTCGATGCCGCCGAAGTTGTCCACCATCTCCACCAGAGCCTGCATATCCACCGTCACGTAGTAATCAACGGGCAGCTTGTACTGGTCGTAGATGACCTCCGCCAGAGCGGCAACGCTGCCGCCGTTGGAGAGGGCCACGGAGTTGATCTGGTAGTTGGTGGCGGCGTAGGTCTTGCCGTTGGAGAGGGTGACTTTGCGGCTCTTGGTACACACGAGGCTGTTGCGGGGGATCTGGAGCATCCGCAGCGCGCCGCCCTTGATGTCGAACTGGCAGTAGAGGATCATGTCCGTCATGCCGTCGTTGGAGGTGGGGTCGTTGGAGTAGTTGCGGCCTTCCTCATAGTCGATGCCGCAGACGAGGATGTTGACCACATCGCCCTTGTACTCCTCAAGGGTCTGGATCTCCTCGGTGATGGAGGGAGCGTCCTCCTCCGGACGGAGGTTCTCTTCCACCCTGCCCACCATACCGACGGCATACACCACCACGCCCGAGATGACGGCCAGCACCGCCAGCGTCACAGCCAGCGGGAGCCAGAGCGGGGTCTTTTTCTTCTTTTTGCGGCGGCGGGGAGGCTCATGGCCGCCCGCAGGGGCCGAACGGCAGGGAGGCTTTGCGCCGCCGCTGCCGCCTGCGCGGCGGGGAGGCTCTGCGGGGGCGGGCTTTTCCTCTGCAAAGAAGTCCGGCTGGGCAGGCTGCACGGGCCGGGATGCAGGAGCCTTTTCGGCCCGCCGCTCCGTCGGGCGGTTGAGTGAACGGTCTGTCTTGATATGACGCGGAGTCTGACTCATTCCATCTTATTCCTTCCAAGCGTTTTGGGGAGTCGGCTGTTGGCCGAAAAACTCCTGTTCAGGGTTTTGTACTCTTTAGTATACCATTCTTCCCCACGATTCGCAATCAGCATTCTTTCTTCTGATGGGCCAGGATGTCCTCATAGGCGGCAGCGGACTGGGGGTCCAGCGGCTTGCCCTGGGAGAGGACGAATTCGTTGGTCTGTTTCAGCGCAGCCAGCATGGCGGCGTCGAGGTCTTTCATTTCCAGCTTCCGCAGCTTGCCGACGCCCGGCCAGTCCCGCTCTTTGCTGGTCATGTCGGCCAGATAGACCACCTTGTCCAGCTTGGACATCCCGGCCTTGCCTGCCGTGTGGCAGGCGATGGCGGAAAGGATGGCCTCATCCTCCACGCCCCACTGGGTGCGGGCGAGGATGGCCGCGCAGATGCCGTGCCAGACGGAGGCAGGCCGCTCTTCCCCGCCCTCGGCATACTGGGGATACTGCCGCATCAGTTCCCGCATCTCATCCTTGGAGATCTCCTTGGCCGAGTCGTGGAGCAGGGCGGCCAGCGCAGCCCTGTCCTCATCGACGCCGTAGCGCTTCGCCAGCCTGACGGCCATTTTTTTCACGTTCAGGGTGTGCTCGTAGCGCTTGTCACTCAGCCGGCTGCGCACAAGCTCTTTTGCCTGTTTCTGATTCATTTGTGACTTCGTCTCCTTTGGTGTACAGCCCCTCGCGCCGGATGACCCGGCGCACCGAGGCCGGAAGCTCGTTTTCACATTCCTCACCGGCGGCGAGGCGGGTACGGAGGACGCTGGACGCCATGGGCAGCGCCTCCACCGGCGCAAACAGGATGCGCGCACCGGAAGCGTCCAGCTGCCGGGCCTTGGCGTGGAGAGCCGGGTCGTCGCCGATATTCCGGCTCGTGACCACCAGATGGGCCAGACGAAGGATGTCCTCCCAGCGGTGCCACCCGTCGAAGCTCAGCAGCATATCGCTGCCGATGGCGAGGTACAGCTCATCGCCGGGGTTCTCCCGGGCCAGCTTTTCCAGCGTGAGGACGCTGTAATTCTTCCGGCCCTGCTCCGCCTGCTCCACCTCCCAGCCGCTGACCTCGAGGCCGAAGCCCATCTCCCGAGCCAGCTCCGCAAAGCAGCCGCACATCTCCACCCGGAGCGGGCCGGGGGCGGATGTCCCCTGCTTGAAGGGGGAGACGCCCGCCGGCATGACCACCACGCGGTCCGGGCAGACCCGGGCAGCGGCGGCGCGGAGGTTGTTCAGGTGGCCGTAGTGGGGCGGGTCGAAGGAGCCGCCGTAAAGCAGGATCCGCATTACTTCAGCAGGTCGGCGTAGGCGCTGTCCTTCTTTTTCTGGAGGTAGAGCACGAACTTGGAGCCGATGACCTGCACGCAGTCGGCGCCGGTGGCCTCGGCCAGCTTGACGGAAGCCTCACGGGCATTGTACATACTGCTCTCAAGCACCTTGAGCTTGATGAGCTCGCGGGCGTCGAGGCAGTCCTTCACGCCCTGGATCATGGTCTCGTCGATCTCACCCTTGCCCACGATAAAAACGGGGTCCATGGTGTTTGCCTTGCCGCGCAGAATGGCGCGCTGTTTGCTCGTCAACATAGTTTTTTCTCCTTTTATTTCAGAAATTCAGGTAATTCTTTTTCCAGCTTTGCCAGCGCCACACCGCGGTGGCTGATGGCATCCTTTTCGTCCGGGGTAAGCTGGGCATAGCTGCGTCCCTCGGTATTGGGGCGCTTTTCCGCCTTGCCCACGCCGCATTCATCGGGGATGAACAGCGGATCGTAGCCAAAACCGTAATCGCCTGCCAGGCGCGCAAAGGCCACCTTGCCCGGGCACTCGCCCCGGCAGGTCAGGTGCCGGCCGGTGGGCAGGATAAAGCAGACAGCGGCCACAAATTTTGCACCGCGCTGTTCCGCCGGGACATCCTGCATATTCTCCAGCAGCTTGTCGTTGTTGGCCTCATCGTCGCCGTGGCGGCCGCAGTAGCGGGCGCTGTACACGCCGGGGGCACCCTCCAGCGCATCCACACAGAGGCCCGAGTCATCGGCGATGGTAGGCAGGCCGCTGGCTTTGCAGATGGTCTCAGCCTTGATGAGGGCGTTTTCCTCAAAAGTGGTGCCGGTCTCATCGGGTTCAATGGTGATGCCCAGCTCCTTCTGGCTGACCACCTCGTGGCCCTGCGCTTCCAGAATGCGCCGCAGTTCACGGAGCTTACCGGCGTTGCCGGTCGCTGCACAGATTTTCATGTTTTTCTCCTCTCTGCCCCTGTCGAACTCCTGCACTTTGCTCCCCTGCCAGGAGAGCTGGACGCGCCAAAGCGCGGCCTGAGAGATCTGATTGCAGATCCGTTCGACACTTAATGCTTCCACTGCCGGGGCAGCAGCTCTTCCACATAGCCCTCCGGGGTGAAGGGGATCAGGTCATCGATGCCCTCACCCACGCCGATGAACCGCACGGGCAGGCCCAGCCGCTGCTTGACCGCCACAACACAGCCGCCCTTGGCGGTGCCGTCCAGCTTGGTCAGGATGATGCCGGTGGCGTTTGCCGCCTTGCAGAACTCCCGGGCCTGGCTGATGGCGTTCTGGCCCGTGATGGCATCCAGCACCAGCAGGGTCTCCAGACTGGCCTCGGGGCTGGCCTTTTTGACGCTGCGGCTGATCTTGGAAAGCTCTGCCATCAGGTTTGCCTTGTTGTGCAGGCGGCCCGCCGTATCCGCAATGACCAGATCATAGCCGCGGGCGGTGGCCGACTTGACCGTGTCAAAAATGACAGCGGCAGGGTCTGCGCCCTCGCCCGCCTTGACAAGGGGCACACCCGCCCGGTCGGCCCAGATCTCCAGCTGCTCGCTGGCGGCGGCACGGAAGGTATCGCCTGCGGCCAGCATGACCTTTTTGCCCTGACGGGTATAGAAATCGGCCAGCTTGGCAATGCTGGTGGTCTTGCCCACGCCGTTCACGCCGATGACCAGAATGACGGCGGGCGTACCGCTCAGGTCCATCTCAGCTTCGGGGCGCATCTCATCGGCAATGAGGTCGCGCAGTTCATCGCTGGCCTGCTCACCGGTTTTCAGACCCTTCTCGTTCACCCGGTCCCGCAGCTTGTCCACCAGTTTGATGGCCACTTCACCGCCCACATCGGCCAGAATGAGCTGCTCTTCCAGCTCATCGTAAAGATCATCATCGATCTTGCTGCCGGTGAGGGTATTCATAATGTTGCCCCAGAAGCCCGTGCGGGTCTTTTCGAGGCCGTCTTTCATCTTGTCTTTTTCTTTTTTGCCAAATCCAAAGAGGCCCATTGGTTCTCTCCTTTGTTTTGCTGTTTCTATCCGTGATGGCAAAACCCGCCATTTCACGATTTGCGCTCAGTGCTGCCCGGTATGCCAAGGGCTCCCCTACTAGGGGAGCTGGCGAGCGAAGCGAGACTGAGAGGTTTAATCTATTATACCTACGAAACCAGCGTCGCGTCAACCTGTTCCAGATCCAGCTTGAGCAATTTCGACACGCCGTCCTCCTGCATGGTCACACCGTACAGGACATTGGCGGCCTCCATGGTGCCGCGGCGGTGGGTGATGACGATGAACTGGGTCTTGTCGCTCACCCGGCGCAGATACTGTGCAAAGCGGCTGACATTGGCATCATCCAGGGCGGCTTCGATCTCGTCCAGGATACAGAACGGTGCCGGGTTGACGGCCAGGATCGCAAAATAGATGCTGATGGCCACCAGCGCCTGTTCACCGCCGGAAAGGGCTTCCAGATTCTTGATGACTTTGCCCGGCGGTGCCACCTGAATGCCGATGCCGCAGGAAAGCACATCGCTTTCATCCTCCAGCACAAGGCTGGCTTCGCCGCCGCCGAACAGCTCAGCAAAGATGCGGCCAAAATTTTCGTTGATAGCCCGGAAGCTGTCGGTGAAGATCTCCTTCATCTGGCCGGACAGGCTGGCGATCATCCGTGTCAGCTCGTTCCTGCTGCCCTCCACATCGGCCACCTGAGCGCTCAGGGCATCGTACCGTTCCCTGACCTCCTGATATTCTTCAATGGCGCTGACGTTCACATTGCCCAGCGCCCGGATCTGATTGCGCAGATCGGCCACCTGCGCCCGCAGGGCGGGCAGGCTGTCGAACTCCACGCAGAGTTCCTCAGCCTGGCTCACCGTCAGCTGGTATTCATCCCAGAGCTTGGCGGCGGTGGCATCGTATTCGCTCTCAGCAGCCGCTTTCCGCTCGGCCAGGCGGGCCATCTCCCGGCCCATCTCCTCGCGGCTGTCGGCAGCAGTGCGGGCCCGGGCCAGTGCCTCGGTCTCGGCCTGCTGGCGGGAAAGCCGCTGTTCGGTGGCCTTCCGGATCTCGGCTTCCTTCGCTTCGATCTCCCCCCGGCTGTCGGTCTTGGCCTTGCGGATGGCCTCGATCTCGGCCCGGCAGGCATCACTGCGGGCGGCAAGGGCGGCAAGGCTCTCTTCCAGAGAGGCCCGCCGGCTCTCGGCATCCCGGGTGCGCTGTTCCAGCGCTTCGATCTGCGCCTGCGCCAGCTCGGCATCCTTCTGGCGGCTCACCTGTTCCAGCCGCTTGGCGCTCACCTGCTCGGCCAGCGCCCGCTGCCGGGTCAGAAACGCATCGTCTCCCTCGGCAATGCGGTTCAGCTCACCCGATTTTGCTTCGATTTCCCCGGCCAGCGCAGCTTCCTGTGCTTCGGCCTGCGCGGCCTTTTCCCGGCTGTCGGCCAGCTGGGCGTTCAGGGTGTCGATCTCCTTCTGCCGCGCGGCAAGGGCCGTCTCGGCCTGCTCCATGGCAGCTTCCAGCCGCTTGCGCTCTGCCTCGGCCCGCACACGGTCGTTGGCGGCAGTGATCTGCTCACTGCTGGCGGCGGTCAGCTCTGCGTTCAGGGCATCTGCCTGCTGTTTGCACTGGTCGGTCTTTTCCTGAGCGGCAAGGCACTCCTTCTGCAATTTCGCAGCCTTGACCCGCAGCTCCTCCAGCTCCTGCTTGCGGGTGAACAAACCCGCGCTGCGCTGGACACTGCCGCCGGTAAAGCTGCCGCCCGCATTGACCACCTGACCATCCAGCGTGACGACCTTGCTGCGGAAACCGTTGTCCCGGGCCACGCGGGAGGCCTCGTTGATATCATCCACCACGATGATGCGGCCCAGCAGATTGGACACGATGTCGCTGTACCGTGCATCGGCCTGGACCAGACTGCTTGCCAGCCTTGCCGAGCCGGACAGTTTTCCCCGGAACACGCCGGGCTGGACTGTGTCCAGCGGCAGGAAGGTGGCGCGGCCCGCGTTCTCGCTCCGCAGCAGGGCGATGCCTGCCTTGGCAGCGGCTTCGTTCTCCACCACGATGTTCTGCAGGGCACCGCCAAGCGCGGTCTCAATGGCGACCTCCCGGCCCGACTCCACCCGCAGGATGGAGGACACCGGCCCGATGATGCCCCGCAGCCGCCGGGCGGATGCCGCCCGCATCACGGTCTTGACGGAGTTCTGGTAGCCTTCCATGTTCTTTTCCAGCTCCCGCAGCACGGAAAGCCGCTGACGGGCGGCATCCAGCTCCCGGTTCAGCTGCTGTTCGGCACGGTCGGCTTCCTCCAGCGCGGCGCGGCGGCTCTTCAGCTTGAGTTCCAGACCGGCCCGGATATTTTTGAGCTGTTGCTCATTCTCGGCCAGCGTGGTGAGGTACCGCACGGTATCCTCCAGATCCTGCTTTGCGTCGTCCCGCTGGACAGCCAGCACCTCGGCGGCTTCTTCCAACGCAGGCAGACGGCTCAGGGCCGTCTCAGCAGCAGCCTCGGCGGCGGCCTGAGCCACCTGCGCTTCGGTGTGCCGGGCCGTCAGGGCCGCCACCTCGCCCCGCAGGGTATCCCGGCGGGCACCGCTCTGGTCGTTTTCCCGGGTCAGGCGCACCAGTTCATCGTTCAGGGCATCCAGCTCTGCGGCCAGTTTCCGGCCCGCCAGCTCCATGCTCTTTGCCACAGCGCGGTGGCGTTCCAGCGCGGCGGCGGCCTCGGTGCTGTCCTGCTGCCCGGCGGCGATCTCTGCCCGCAGGTCTGCGGCGCTTTCCTCGTTGCGGGCAATGTCGTTTTCCAGCACGGCGATCCGGCTCTCGCTGCCGCTGATCTGCTCGGTGATGCTGCGGATATCCCCATTCAGGCGCTCGACCGCAATGGTCAGCTGTTGTGCCTGCATCCGGATCTCCTCAGCCTCGCTCTCGGCGGCTTTGGTCTGGCGGTCGAACCGCTCATAATCGGCCTGGGCTGTCTCGTAATCCCGCACCTGACGGCGCACGGCTTCCTTGGCCCGGTGCACGCCGTCCGTCCACAGGGTCACCTCCAGCGTTTTGCGCCGGGCGCTCAGTTCCAGAAACTTCCGGGCCTTTTCGCTCTCTTTTTCCAGCGGGCCCACCCGGGCCTCCAGCTCGCCCAGGATATCCCGCAGGCGTTCCAGATTCTCGGCGGCGGCGGCAAGGCGGCGCTCGGCCTCGTTTTTGCGGTAGCGGTATTTGGCAATGCCGCAGGCTTCCTCAAAGATCTCCCTGCGCTCGCTGCTCTTGGCCGCCACGATCTCGGCAATGCGGCCCTGCCCGATGACCGAGTAGCCATCGCGGCCGATGCCGGTATCCAGCAGCAGTTCATACACATCCTTCAGGCGGCAGATCTGCCCGTTGATGCTGTACTCGCTCTCGCCGGAGCGGTAATACCTGCGGCCGATGGTCACCTCGTCCGCTTCCACATCCAGCGCGTGGCTGCTGTTGTCCAGCGTCAGGCGCACCTGAGCAAAGCCCATGGCCCCCCGCCGCCGGGTGCCGCCAAAGATGACATCCTCCATCTTTCCGGCGGCGCGCAGCTGGCGGGCGCTGGTCTCGCCCAGCACCCAGCGCACGGCATCGGACAGGTTCGACTTGCCCGAACCGTTGGGGCCCACCACACCGGTCACGCCCTCGTCAAAGGTGATCTTGACCTTATCAGGGAAGCTCTTGAAGCCCTGGATTTCCAGTTCCTTGAATACCATTTACTTTTCCTTTATCACGCCCAGGAGCTTGAGGGCTTCGCGGGCGGCGTGCTGTTCGGCCATCTTCTTGCTGCGGCCCTCGCCCCGGGCGACCTTATCGGAGTTGAAGCGGACAGCCACCACGAAATGCTTGTCGTGGTCGGGGCCGGATTCCTGCTCCACCACATAGCTCAGCCGCTCCTCGGGGTTCTGCTGGACGATCTCCTGAAGGGTGGTCTTATAATCCTTGAAATGCAGCCGCCGCTGGTTGGAAACCTCCTTCTCCAGGAAGCGGGTGAGAAACCGCTCCACCGGTTCGAAGCCGCCGTCCAGATACATGGCCGCCGTCACCGCCTCAAAGGCGTCCGCCAGGATGGAGGGACGCGCCGCGCCGCCGGTGCTTCGCTCTCCCTTGCCCAGCAGCAGACATTCCCCCAGACGCAGCTCCCTCGCATAGGAACACAGCGCCTTTTCGCACACAATAGCCGCCCGCAGCTTGGTCAGCTCTCCCTCCGGCCCGGTCTCCCGTCGGAAAAGATAATTGGCCGCCACCAGCCCCAGCACCGAATCCCCCAAAAATTCCAGCCGCTCGTTGCTCTGCAGTCCCTGCCGCCCCTCGTTGGCGTAGGAGGAATGGGTCAGCGCCTTTTTCAGCAGCCCGGCCAGCCCATCCGGGGTCACCTCAAAGACCGGCAGACGGAAGCAAGCCCCCATGGAGGCCCGAACGACTTTGGGCCCATAGGGGTCCGCGCATCCGTTGACCAGCAGCAGGCCGTCCGCTCCCAGGGCGTCCGCGGTCCTCCAGATGGTGCCTACGTTACCAGGGTCCTGAACGCCGTCCAGAACCAGATACCGCCTCCCCTTCAGCTGCTCTGGCGGGTCCGCCGGAGGCAGGGCGGCCAAAAACAGCGCGCCCTGGGGCGCCGCCATTGGAGAGATGCTCTCCATCACATCTCCAGGCACCTGCACCGCCCGGACCTCCTTGGGCAGATCAGGGGGCTCTACCCCGTCGGCGAACACTGCCGCAGTCAGGGGCGCGCTCCACCGCAGTGCCTCCTCCAGCAGTTTGATCCCGTCTCCCAGATATTCTCCCTCCGCCTGCCGTTCCCGCCGCCCGCCAGAGGCTAGGCGGCGAATCTTCATCAGCAGGGGGTTCTTCCGGCTCGTAATCCGCTCCATCATCTTCTCTCCAACCGGTCGATATCCGCATTGCTCCCCAGGATCACCATACAGTCATCCTGCGCCTGGAACACATAGTCCCGGCCCGGTGAGATGGTCATGCGCTCTCCCCGGCGCACCGCGATTACGGTAACCCTCCACTTGGCCCGGATATCCAGCTCCAGAATGGACTTTCCCACCCAGTCCTCCGGTACCAGCCGCTCCACAATGGAGAACTCGTCAGACAGCTCGATAAAGTTTAAAATATCACCGTTGGCCAGGCTCCGCGCCAGCCGGATGGCCATCTCTTGTTCCGGGAAGATCACCAGATCGGCCCCGATTTTCTCCAGCACCTTGCGGTGGACGTGGCTCTGGGCCTTGCAGATGACCCGCTTGACCCCAATCTCCTTCAGATTAAGCGTGATAAGGGCGGAGTTTCCGATATCGTCTCCCACCGCTACCACGGCGCAGTCGTAGTTGCGTACGCCCAGGGCCCGCAGAACCGAGGGGTCCCTGGCGTCGCCGGTCACGGCGTGGGTGACCTTTTCGGCCACCCTCTGCAC
>OJRV01003744.1_pt1 | contig 12261 bp, 9 predicted proteins | sample 1599241 | NCBI WGS metagenome assembly OJRV01 (sample SAMN04168656, study PRJEB22393) | human gut metagenome | biome: human gut microbiome; feature: stool | host: Homo sapiens | collected 2014-03-17 | reverse complement strand
CCATCAGCTGGCGCACCAGATACTTTTCCTGCACGATCTGGGCATAGGCCTTCACATTGGAGATGCTGGGCACCGTCTCGGCCAGACCGGTCAGGTAGACCTTTGCCTCGTCCGCACTGGGGAACACGCCATCGGAGATGACGGCATCCAGCAGGGTGACAAAGTCGATGGTCTGGTCCGCCGTAAACAGGCGCAGCATCTCAGAATAGATCTGGGCGTTCTGCCGGGTGTAGAACATTTCCGGCCGGATGATCTCCACCAGATCGGTCAGGGTCTCGGGCTTGAGCAGCACCGCGCCCAGCACGCTCTGCTCGGCCTGCATATTGTAGGGCAGATTGATGCCCACACTCTCCAGATTCAGTTCATTGGAATAATGTCGTTGTTCGTTGGGCATGGTTCATCCCCCTCCATACTGGGCCAGCTTCCCAAAACGCCAAAAACGCCCCCTGAAGGCAGGGGGCGCAGATGGCGTTTCAATCAGGCCTGTTCTACTTCCACCATGATCTTGAAGGAAGCCACGACACCGACATGCAGGCGCACCTTTGCGTTGAACACACCGGCATCCTTGATGTCCTTGGTCTCCAGCTCGATCTTCTTTTTATCAATGGGAGAACCGGCCAGCTGGGCCAGAGCCTCGGCAACTTCCTTGCCGGTGACCTTGCCGTGCAGGCGGCCGGATGCGCCGCCCTTGGCCTTGATGGTCACGGTCTTGCCCTCGATCTTTGCAGCCACAGCCTGTGCGGCGGCCACAGTTTCAGCCTCGTGGAAATCCGCAGCGGCCTCCTTGCCGCGTGCGATATTCACCGCAGAAGCATCGGCCACAGCGGCCAGCTTGCGCGGGAACAGAAAGTTGCGGGCGTAGCCGTCGGAGACCTCATGGATCTCATCCTTCTTGCCAATGCCCTTTACGTCCTGCTTCAGAATCACTTTCATGGTGTTATCCCTCACTTCTCACCGGGGAACCGGTGGATTTCTATGGTTAGTATACAGCATTCAGACCGTTGCGTCAACAGAGGATGCCCTCTCAGTCACGGCTCCGCCGTGCCAGCTCCCCCAAAGGGGGAGCCAACGCATCTGCGGGGTCAGCAACAGCTGAAGGCTGGGCCGCCATTGCCTCTCCCTTCGGGAGAGGTGGCATCGCACAAGCGATGACGGAGAGGGCTTGCCGCTGCCGGAACGCTGGCTTTATGCCAGCTCTTTCTGCGCCGCATCCAATGCTGCTTCGATCACCTTATCCATATCATAATACTTGTACTCGCCCAACCGGCCGCCAAAAATGACCTTTGTCTCGGCATCGGCCAGCGCTTTGTATTTTGCGTAAAGCGCGCCATTCTTTTCATCGTTGACGGGGTAATAGGGCTCGTCACCCTGATGCCACTCGGTGCTGTACTCCCGGCTGATCACCGTTTTGGGCTGGGTGCCGAACGCAAAATGCTTGTGCTCGATGATCCGGGTATAGGGCGTTTCCGCATCGGTATAGTTCACCACCGCGTTGCCCTGATAGTTGTCGGTATCCAGCACCTCAGTCTCAAAGCGGACGCTGCGGTACTGCAGCGCGCCCAGACGGTAGCCGAAGTAGGCATCCACCGGGCCGGTATAGACCACCTTATCAGCCAGTGCGTTCAGGTTCTCCCGGTCGGCCAGATAATCCACATTCAGCCGCACCTCGATGCCCTCCAGCATCTTTTCCACCATGGCGGTATAGCCGCCATCGGGGATGCCCTGATACAGCGCGTTGAAATAGTTGTTGTCGTAGGTAAAGCGGACCGGCAGGCGTTTGATGATGAAAGCCGGCAGTTCGGTGCAGGGGCGGCCCCACTGCTTGCCGGTGTAGCCCTTGATGAGCTTTTCGTAGATGTCGGTGCCGACCAGGCTGATGGCCTGCTCCTCGAGGTTCTTCGGCTCCGTGATGCCGGCCTCGGCGCGCTGCTGCTCGATCTTCGCCTTCGCCTCGGCGGGGGTCACGACGCCCCACATCCTGTTGAAGGTGTTCATATTGAAGGGCAGGTTGTAGATCTCGCCGTGATAGTTGGCGACAGGGCTGTTGGTGTAGCGGTTGAACTCCGCGAACTGGTTGACGTACTGCCACACAGCCTTGTTGTTGGTGTGGAAGATGTGGGCGCCGTAGCGGTGGACGTTGATGCCCTCCACCTCTTCGGTGTAGATGTTGCCTGCGATATGAGCGCGCTTGTCGATGACGAGGCAGCGCTTGCCGGCCTTCTTGGCCTCATGGGCAAATACCGCGCCGTACAGGCCAGCGCCAACGATAAGATAATCGTACTGTTTCATTACTGTTTATCCTTTTTCTTCTGTTCGGATTCCGACTCGAGGCCGCTCTTTTTCTGGGCCTCCCGGTACTGGTCGATGGCCGTCTGGATGCGGCTGTGGGCCGCCTCCGGGGTGATATGCTTGAGCTGGGCCGCTGCCATGGTCTGATGACCGCCGCCGCCCAGAGCCTCCATGATGACCTGCACATTCACCGCGCCGAGGCTGCGGGCCGAGATGTTGACGCCGCCGCCCACCTGCACGGCCACGAAGCTGGCCTCCACGTTCTGGATGGTCAGCAGGTCGTTGGCCGCCTGAGCGATGGCCACCCGGGCCTCGGGGGCCACCTCGCCGCTGACGGTGATGGCGCAGCCCCGGTACATCTGGGCTTCCGATACCAGCCTGGCCTTGGTGGTGTACTCCACCATGCTCACGTCAAAGAGCTGACGCACGTGCTCCGTCTCCGCGCCGTAGCGGCGGAGGGCCGCAGCGGCCTCGAAGGTGCGCACGCCGGTGTGGAGGGTGAAGTCACGGGTGTCCAGCATGATGCCGGAGAGCAGTCCCTCGGCCTCGATGCGGTTGGGCTTGTCGTCCCGGTCGCCCACATACTGCAAGAACTCCGTGACCAGCTCACTGGCCGAGGATGCATAGGGCTCGTGGCAGACGAGGTCGGCCTTCTCGATGAAGCCGACGCCCTTGCGGTGGTGGTCGATGACGGCCACCTTGCCGCATTTTTCCAGTATCTCGCGGCTCTCCACCAGACCCAGCTGGTATGTATCCACGACGATACAGAGCGTTCTCTGGGAAATGATGGGCAGAGCGCCCTTGGGGTCGATGAAGTCGTCCTCCTGCCCTGCCGCGATGAGGGCGTTGATGAGGCTGCCCGCCAAAGTGGCGTCACGGCGCACGGCGATGACTGCCGGCACATCGCAGATCTTGCAGATGCGCAGCACGCCCTCGGCAGAGCCGATGGCGTCCAGGTCGCTCATCCGGTGGCCCATGATGACCACATGGTCCGCCTCTTTGATGAGCTTGACCAGCTGGTCGGCCACGATGCGGCTGCGCACCTTGCTGCGCTTTTCCACGCCGTGGCTGACACCGCCGTAGAAGGTAAAGCCGTCCGGGGTCATCTCGGCGGCCTGGTCGCCGCCGCGCCCCTGCGCCATATCCAGCGCCTGAACGGCCATGTCCTGAGCCTCCCGCAGGGTCTTGGCCCCGCGTCCGATGCCGATGGAGATGGAGAGGTTCACGCTGGGGTCGAGGGCGCGGATCTTGTCCAGCACGTCGTAGCCGCGCTTGGCGAACTGCTCCAGCTGGCGCTCTTCCACCACAGCGATGTAGCGGCCGCTGGCCACCCGGCGCAGAAAGCCCGTGCCGCGGCCGATCATATCTTCCAGCACCCGGTTGATGCCTTCCAGCAGGCGGGCGCGCTCGCTGTCCAGCATATCGCTGAACACGTCGTCGTAGCCGTCCACGAGGAAGACCAGATAGCCCGGGCGGCTGGCCTTATATTCGGCCTCCACTTTGCGGAGGGCCGTTTCCTCATTCAGGACAAGAAGGGTCATGCTCTCGGCCTCGCCGGGGACGGTGGAGCTGTGAGCGCTCCACACGCCGTCGGCCAGATTGAGCAGCTGGCCGCTGACCTTGCGTGCCTCCTGCAGGTCGAGGCCGGGCAGCACTTTCTGCACCCGGGGGACCAGAAGGGCTTCGCCCTTCATCAGACGGGTGCGGAACTCGGTGTTGTACCACAGCACCGTCTCCCCCGAAAGGAGGGCGGCGGGCTGGCTCAGCGGCTCGAGGCTGAACTGCGTCTTCGATTTTTCGAAGCTGCCGCCGCAGACCCAGCGGGCCACCCAGCTGCGCACCCGGTAGCGGAACACTCCGAACAGGGCGAACCACAGCACCGCCAGCACCACCAGCACAGGCCAGATGGCCGGGCGCTGCACCAGAAGCACCAGCACCAGCAGGGCGCAGAGCACCGCCAGCGCAGCGGTCAGCATTTCAAGAGTCCATCTTGGTTTTTGTTTCATGAAGTGTTATGCCTCCTGCGGGCAGACTCAGACCTCCATCAGGATGGGGAGGATCATGGGGCTGCGCTTGGTGCGGCGGTAGATATAGCTGCTCAGGGCCTCGCGCACCCGGGTCTTGACGCTGTTCCAGTCGCGGACGTGCTCGTCCACACAGCGGTCAAGAGCCGTCTCCACGATGCTCTGGGCGCCGTCCATCAGGCTCTCGTTCTCCCGCACATAGACGAAGCCGCGGCTCACGAGGTCGGGGCCGGCCAGAACTTTGCCGGTCTTGCTGTCCACGGTGGCCACGATGATGACGAGGCCGTCCTCAGACAGATGCTTGCGGTCACGCAGGACGACGTTGCCCACATCGCCCACGCCGAGGCCGTCCACCATGACAGCGCCCGCCGTCACCGGCTCGCCCAGCTTCATCTCGTCCTGGCTGAGGATGATGTTGGAGCCGTTCTCGGCAATGAGGATGTTGCTGGTGGGGATGCCGAGGCTTGCCGCCGTGATGGCGTGCTTTTTCAGCTGCTTATATTCGCCGTGGACGGGCAGGAAATACTTGGGTCTGGTCAGGGTGAGCATCAGCTTCTGCTCTTCCTGACAGGCGTGGCCGGAGACGTGGACGTCGTACATGCCCTCATAGATGACCTCTGCGCCCAGCAGGAGCAGACCGTTGACGATCTTGGTCACGCTCTTCTCGTTGCCGGGGATGGGCTTGGCCGAGATGATGATGAAGTCGCCGGGGCCGACGCGCACCTGACGGTGGCTGCAGGAAGCCATCCGGCTCAGGGCGCTCAGAGGCTCGCCCTGACTGCCGGTGGTCACCAGCACCACCTGCTCCGGCGGATACTGGTTGATCTCATCGATGCTGATGAGGGTGCCTTCCGGGATGTGCATATAGCCCAGCTCCTGGGCCATGGCGGTATTGTTGACCATGCTGCGGCCGCTGAAGGCCACCTTGCGGCCATCCTCCACGGCGAGGTCGATGATCTGCTGGACACGGTAGATGTTGGACGCGAAGGTCGCAATGATGATGCGCTTGTTCTGCGCCCGGGCAAACAGGCTGCGGACACCGGCGGCCACCTTCTGCTCGGTGGCGGTGAAGCCGGGGAGCACCGCGTTGCACCGCACCCCCTGCCGGGCATACTGCACGGCGATGTCCTTGGTGAGGAAGTGGATGGCCGCCTTGCTGACACCATAGGCCGTGCGGCTCAGATCGGGGTAGAGGCCGCCCACGGAGCCGATGTTGATGATGGAGCCGCCGCCGTTTTTGGCCATGAGGGGCACCGCCGCCTTGCTGGGCAGATACACGCTCTTGAGGTTGGTGTTGACGATGCGGAAGAAGTCCTCTGAGGGGCCGTTCACCACGTCCAGGTCGGTCTTGACGTCGGTGGAGCCGAAGTTGTTCACCAGAATGTCCAGCCGGCCCTCCTTGGCCGCCACCTCGTCCACCATGCCGGAAAAGCTCTCCTCCCGGGAGGCGTCAAAGAAGACCACCCCAGCCCGCCCGCCGGCGGCAATCAGCTCGTCGGCGATCTGCTGTCCAGCTTCCAGGCGGCGGACCCCGAGATAGACCGCGGCCCCCTGGGCGGCCAGCGCCTTGGCGCAGGCCAGGCCGATGCCGCGGGTGGAGGAGGAGACCAGAGCGACCTTGTTTTCGAGTTCTTTCATGCTTATTCTCCTTTTCAAACCGATTAGTATAGATATGATACTGTGATGATAGCACTTAAGAACCCAAATGACAAGCGTTAATTTTTTGACGTATGCAGCAAGAAAGGAGGCCCTGGGAACCGGAAGGTTCCCGGGGCCTCCTGCGGTACTGCCGTTACAGGCGCTCGAAGATACCTGCCGCGCCCATGCCGCCGCCGATGCACATGGTGACCATGCCGTAACGGCCGCCGGTGCGCTCCAGATAGCTTAAGGCCTTACAGGTGAGCATGGCGCCGGTGGCGCCCAGGGGGTGGCCCATGAGCTGGATGTGGATCTCCCGCAGCCGCTCGTTCCACACGAGGTGGAGCTGGGGATCCTCCTCCTCCAGCAGGCGGAGCTTGCCCAGGGCGGCGTGGGGATCCTGCCCCTCGGGGAGGAGCACCTGGTAGATGAGCACCGGCTCCAGGGCGGGGGGCAGGGCCTCCGCCTCTGCCCCAAGGCCCTCCCCGGCGGCGGTGCGGCTCAGGCCGGTGACGGCCACCACGCTTCCCGCTTGGGCCTCGTCCACGGTCTGGAACCTGGACCCCGAGTAGACGCGCAGCTGATCCGCCTTCTCCGTCCAGCCGGGGCCGGAGAGGGCCTCCTTCACCCGCAGGGCGCCGCCGGTGAGCTTCATCCACGTCAGGCGGTTCCCCTGGTTGTCCCGGGAAATCTTGAACACCCGGGCGGCAAAATCGGGGCCATACCGGGGCCGGGGGGCGTACGCCACCAGCCCCTGGAGGAATTCGGCCACCCCCTCCAGCTTCAGGGCGGAGCCGAACCAGCAGGGGAAGAGCCTCCGCCGGGCGATAAGGGCGGTGAGGGTATCGCCGTCCAGCGCCCCGTCCTCCAGATAGCGCTCCAGCGCGTCCTCGCCGCAGAGGGCGGCCGCCTCGTCCCGCTCCGCCGCCGGGGCGGTGAAGTCCACGCACCCCTCGTCCAGCCCGGCTTTCAGCCCCGCCAGCAGGGCGGCCTTGTCCGCCCCCGCCAGATCCATCTTGTTGACAAACAGGAAGGTGGGCACGCCGTAGCGCTCCAGCAGCCGCCAGAGGGTGTGGGTGTGGCCCTGCACGCCGTCGGTGCCGCTGATGACCAGGATGGCGCAGTCCAGCACCTGGAGGGTGCGCTCCATCTCGCTGGAGAAGTCCACATGGCCCGGTGTGTCCAGCAGGGTCAGGTCCAGGCCGTCCAAAGACAGGCGGGCCTGTTTGGAGAAAATGGTGATGCCCCGCTCCCGCTCCTGAGCGTCGGTGTCCAAAAAGGCGTCCCGGTGGTCCACCCGTCCCAGGCGGCGCAGCTGGCCGCTCTCATAGAGCAGCGCCTCCGACAGGGTGGTCTTGCCCGCATCCACATGGGCAAGCAGACCAGCACAAATGCGTTTGAGCATTTTTTTCTCTGGCTCATCCCCCATCACTTTCACTTCCCATCTTAGAAAAGATATACGCGTATTTATTGAAAAATTATAACACAGGAAAAATCATCAGTCGATAGATATTTTCCCAAAAAGCGTGGGATAACACCTCCAAAACCAGGGTCTTTCTGCAAAATCTCATCGAGTTTAAGGATCATAGAATCGCACTTTTCCATGGACGCCAGCATAAAGGAGCGAACCAATACAAACCGAAACACCCACAGGCTGACGGATTGCTTTTTCCACTTTTGGTTTTCTTAAGAACTGTCATCGGTGGACCAGAACGCCAATTCCCCACAGTCCACGCCCTCCATATTTCAAAAACAGAGACCGATCGTGTTCCCGTATCTCCGCAGATGAAAAAATAATCCGATCGGCGAATACAAATTAAACGAAATTTCTTTTCGTTACTCCGTTAAGCACTCTTGCGAATCTGACTCCGTAGGAGGGAGAATGTTTTGTTTCTCTATACATTTTTCCAAAATCCAGCTTTGATGATCGGATCTGCGCAGAGGTCAAACAAAATGATGGGTTGCTTGTATTGGATCCAGAGCAAATCATGTGCTAGGACAGCTGCATATAAATGGTGTGGTTTACAGATCAGACGCTGGATAACGGTTTTCGTTATACGCAGAAACCCCCATCTAACTTCCTGTTAAGAGTTAGATGGGAGTTTCTTTTTTTGCTGCTAAGGATAATCTCCTTCGCTGATGTAATCTCAGTTATGGCTCACTGGATGGAAAAGGGGTTCCCCCCTTAGAGCCCGAACTACCTCTTCTGCAGCACTTTTCAGCAAGGTATGCATGGCCGTTTCCGAATACCATGCGCAGTGGGGTGTGAGAATGATCTGCTCCTGCCCCAACAGAGGAGCATCCGGCCGAACAGGCTCCTCATTGAGCACATCCAGTGCTGCCCCGGCTAGATGGCCGCTCAGCACTGCTTCTCGCAGGGCCTGTTCGTCTACCAGAGGCCCCCGAGCAGTATTGATGAGAATGGCCCCCGGCTTCATCTGACTCAGGGTTTCCCGATTAATCATATGTTTGGTGTATCGGTTCAGAGGGGCATGCAGGGAGAGAAAATCGCTATCCTGCAGAACCTTCTCCTGGGGCAGCAGATGGATTCCATATTTGGCAACCTCCTGCTCTGTCACACCCGGATCGCAACCTATGATGTCCATGTCGAACACCTTAGCCTTCCGGGCTACCGCCCGAGCAATATTGCCACAGCCCACCAGTCCTAATGTCTTGCCATGAATGGTGTCGGAAGGCTTGGTAATGGCGTAGTCCCACTCGCCCCGCTGGACCATTCGCTCCAGCACACAGAATTTCTTGGCGCTGGCCAGCAGTAGAAGTATCACATAATCTGAAACCTCCTCAATGCAATAGTCGGGTACGTTGGCCACAGAGATACCCCGCTGATTGGCGGCCTCTACATTGATGTTTTCCACCCCTACAGCACTACGAATGATGATCTTACAGTTTTTCAGGTTGTCAATAACCTCACGATCAATGTGGGCGTAGTGCGTCATTACACCGTCGGCATACTCCGTGGCCTGCAGAACCTCCTGCTTGCTCTTACACTGAAGGGGGATAAATTCCACTCCTGCCGCCTGATACACATCACTAAAAGGCTGTAGTGTGTCGTAAGCATAGTCAGTCAAAACAACTTTCATTGCCGTGCTCCTTTCTCTATTACTAGGCCGCCATCACATAGTCGCTGGCCAAGCGCAACGATCTGCTGGAGTTGTTGAGCGCAATGGCTTCATGGCAAGTCTCCGTCAAAATGGCCTTTCTTTCAACCAACCAGACCTTTGATCTGCAATCTTCGGCCTTATCTCTATATCAACCTGCCAACAGATCAGGCAGGAAGGTAGAAATCCAGGGTACAAAGACCAGCACCAGTTGCACAGCAAACATGACCAGCAGGAAAGGGATAATCTTGCGGGTCATACCACTCAGTTTTGCTCCACTGACTCCCTGGACCACAAACAAATTGATACCCACGGGCGGGGTCATCATGCCCAGCATGGTTCCAACGGTCAGCACAACACCGAATTGCAGCGGGCTTACGCCCATGGACATTAGAGGCGGGAGGAAGAGGGGGGTATAAATAAGTACCTGAGATGCGGTCTCCAGGAAGGTCCCGGTAATAAGTACCAGCACAGCGAACAGGGTCAGCAGCACATAAGGATTACTGGATATTCCCAGGATCAGTTCGCCTACCATCTTGGGAATGCTTTGAATGGTCAGGTATCTGGAGAAGGCAATGGCAAAAGCCAGGATGAACACGGTAGTGCCGGAGGTAACCGCTGTTTTATAAAGCAGTTCCGGAAGGTCCTTCATTCTCAGTTCTTTGGTCACAAAAAGGCCAATAATCAGCGAGTAAATCACCGCAACAACAGCAGCCTCGGTAGCAGTAAAGATACCGCTGTAAATGCCCCCCAAGATAATGACCGGGGAAAGTAAAGGCCAGATAGCTTGCCGGAAAGAGTCTCCAGCCCACCTCCAGGAGAATCTCCCCTCATCCGAGCGGTAGCCATTCTTTTTTGCGATTATATAGGTAGTCGCCGCCAGAGCAGCAGCCATAATAAATCCCGGAATAAAGCCAGCCATAAACATTTCGCCAATGGATACCTCTCCAGCAATGCAGTAGAGCACCATGGGGATCGAAGGCGGAATAAGCACGCCCAGGGAGCCAGCGCTAGCAATAAGGGCGGCGCTAAAGTCCCGGTCATAATGTTTTTCCACCATGGGCGGGACCATCATAGCTCCTACAGCGGCTACTGTACCAGGGGAGGAACCAGAAATAGCTGCAAAGAAGGTACAAAACAGCACCGCAATGATACCAAGTCCGCCGTGGACATTGCCCACCAGGCTGGAAGCAAAGTGCATCAGCCGCTTGGACAGTCCGCCCGTCTCCATCAAGTATCCGGATAGAATGAACATGGGAATAGCGATGTAGGTATATGAGTCAAGCCCTGTAAAAGCCAACTGGGACATAAAGGCCAGCGGCATCCCAGTAGTCAATACGCCAGCCATTGTAGAGATACCAATACTGAAGGAAACAGGGACCCCCAAAAATACCAGAGCCAGGAACACGACCATCATCATAATAAAGGTACTCATGTCTCGTCCTCCCCCTTCTTTATTAGATACACGATCCGTTGGAGAAACCGTGCGGCAATCAGGACAAACATGGCAGCCACCAGTACATACAGTACCGCCATTGGCAGGCGCAGAGCAGCAGATTGCTGATTCATGCGGTTGGCATTCAAAATCATGTCCTTTAGGTTGAAGGCGATGACTAGGGAAATCAAGGCGCACAAAAGTTGAACTATAATATTTAATGCCTTGGTTGCCTTGGCGGGTAACACGCTGTCAATAATCTCTACCCGTACATGCTTGCCCTCCCCTGCTGCGGCACTAGCCCCTACATAGACCAGCAGGATAAACAGATACCTGGACAACTCCTCTGTCCAAGCCAGGGGTAGGCTGAGTACAAAGCGAAATAGCACCTGCAGAAAGCATACCAGAATCAACAGGGTAAAGAGTACAGCTGTGAGATAATATTCCAGTGGTTTTTTTGACCTTTTCACAGGTTCACCTCTTTCTTAAATCGTTCGAGGCAGTACCGTTTCGTCACAGCACTACCTCGAAATGCCCTTGTTACGCGGCAGCCTCAATGGCCTGCATCATCTGCTGATACATCTCAGGATTGATCGCATTGCCGTTACGCTCACGAACATCCGCCACAGCGGCACGGAATCCATCCTTGGCCTCTTCAGTCAGTTCAGTCACCTGCAGCCCCTCAGCAATCATGGCTTCCAAGGCAGCCTCATCTTCAGCAGTACACGCCTGGCTCATGTATTCAGTAGCAATGTCCACGCCCTCACGGACAGCGGTCTGCTCAGCCTCGGTCAAGCTCTCGAACCATTCCTTGGAGCACACAAAAGTGACAAAGGTAAAGACATGACCGTCCAGGGTCAAGTATTTCTGGACCTCGTGATACTTATTCGAGTAAATGTTGCTACAGGGGTTCTCCTGTCCGTCCACCACGCCTTGCTGCAGAGCGGAAAATACCTCGCTGCTATTCATGGGGGTAGGGCTAGCACCCATAGCCTCAAACATCTCCAGGTGGATGGGAACACTCATAGTGCGGATCTTCAGGCCCTTCATGTCCTCCACTGTCTGGATGGGGCGCACATTATTGGTAATGTGGCGGAATCCGAAATCGCCAAAGCCCAAACCCACCTAGCCAAGCTCATCTAACTTATCCAGAAGAGCCTGTCCAAACTCACCGGTCATCACCTCATCTACCTGCTCAATGTCATCAAACAGATAAGGCAGGGAAAGTAAACTGTATTCTGGGCAAAAATTTCCGATGATATCGCTTCCGCAGGGGAGCATCTGTGCCACCCCCAGAGGCAGGCCCTCAAGTACTTCCTGGTCATTGCCGATTTGGTTAGAAGCATAGAGCTCTACCTTGACGGAGCCGTTTGTGGACGTCTCAATGTGCTCCTTCATTTTCTCGCAAGCTACGTACTCAAAGTGCGATTCAGGTACACCAATGGAAACCTTCATGGTCTTGGCTTCGGCATTGGCCGGAGTAGACGTCTCACCACCAGAAGTCACTGGGGCTGGACTGCCTCCGCAGGCCGTCAGTGAGAGCGCCATAGAAAAACTCAGGATAAGTGCGGTGATCTTTTTCATGTTCTCTTCCTCCTTAAAATATTTTAAAAGTATTATCTTCTCCGATTGCCCCACAATGGCTCCCTTAGCTGCCGAGGTGCTGATGCGCTGATAGGTCCGCAGATATCCCCGTTTGATCTCCTTTTTGGGGAGTTCCAGCCGTGCCCGCCGCAACTCCCACTCCTGCTGAGAC
>OJRV01003733.1_pt1 | contig 12287 bp, 7 predicted proteins | sample 1599241 | NCBI WGS metagenome assembly OJRV01 (sample SAMN04168656, study PRJEB22393) | human gut metagenome | biome: human gut microbiome; feature: stool | host: Homo sapiens | collected 2014-03-17 | reverse complement strand
GGTCATATCCTCGTCTATGCTTTCGATGTGCTGATGCAGATTTATACCTCCGCCGGTTGGGATCAGCGTGAGGCGGCGCAGAGCATCCTCAAGAATAACCTCTTTGGGTTAGACATTGATGACCGTGCGGCGCAGCTTGCCTATTTTGCGGTCATGATGAAGGCGCGGCAGTATGACCGGCGATTGCTCACCCGCGGCATTCAGCCGAATATCTACTCTATACGCGAGAGCAACGGCATTCAGGCAATGACCATCGAATACTTCCACAAGAATGATCCGAAGCTGAAAGCCGACATCGGGCGCATTGTCACCGAAATGCGGGACGCCAAAGAGTATGGTTCCATCTTGAACATCACGCCCGTAGACTTTGCCGGACTGTATGCCCGGTTTGACGAGATCCGTGAGGACATCAACATGATGCAGATGTCGGCGCTGGATGAACTGCTGCCGCTGGTCAAGTGCGCTGAATTGCTGGCGCAGAAGTATGATGTGGTGGTGACAAATCCGCCGTATATGGGAAGCGGCGGAATGTCTGATAAACTTGTAGCACTTTCCAAGCGACTGTACCCAAATGTTAAAAGTGACTTGTTTTCTATTTGTATTCAGAAAATGATTGGATTAACAAGAGAAAGTGGCTTGTTCGCATATATTGCGCCTCAGTCATGGATGTTTTTGTCAACACAAGAGGGCTTGCGTAATCAACTTCTCCATAATGCGACGCTTTCCAATTTAATTGACTTGGGGATAAATGCTTTTGACTCCGGGTTTGGAACGGCAACTGCTGTTTTTTCAAAAACAAATTTGATTAACCAGCGAGCAGTTTGTCTTGACTTAACCGTTGATGGAGAGAAGGAGAAGCTATTCCTTGCAAATGATAGAAAAACATATGTATGTTCATCTGCCACTTTTACAGACCTGCCGAGAAAAATCTTTTCGTATTCGTGCGTAGAAGAATTTAGCAGATGGTTTAAACACAAAAATATAGGAGACTATTCGACGCTTGATTGCGGGATTAAAACGGGAAATAACAATTTATTTGTACGATTGTGGCATGAAGTATCAATTTCAAAAACCGCATATAGAAATAGTTCCCTTTCTGATATAGAATCTGGAAAATATAAATGGTTTAAGTATAGCCAAGGCGGTGGATTCCATCGCTGGTATGGCGCTATTGAGAATGTTGTTGATTTGGAGTATGATGCAGCCAATATTAAAACGTTGGTCAATAAGTCAACATACAGGCTAAGAGATAAATCGAAATACTATCTTCCTGGTATGGTCTGGCCAATGGTTGGAACAGACAATTTTAGTAGTCGATTCTTGCCAGAAGATGTTCTCCCTGACATAGCTTCAAATGTTCTATATTGCGTTGGGGAATACGAATGGAAATTGCTTGCATACTTAAACAGCAAGGTCTTTAACAAGTTTATTACGCTTATAAATCCTACTGTAAACTATCCGATTGATAGTGTAGCTGCAGTTCCATACGAACTACCATCGCCAAGTAGCCAAAATGAGATAATTTCCTTGTCCAAAGAGAATGTGCTACATGGAAAACAAGATTGGGATTCACTTGAAACCTCATGGGACTTTAAGAGAAATCCACTTGTGTGAACGAGGGCTACTGATGAAAAACGTAACAAGTAAATCCATCTTGATTGGAAATGGAATCAATATCAACTTCGGCGGCAAAGCCTACACCAACAACTATATCATTAAGCGGATTCTTTTTAATGCACGCGCGAGCAGATATGATCCGCTTTTTAATGGTGAAATTAGTGGAGATGAAATTGCAAGTATTTTTGTCGGACTGGCTACATGGGCAAATGCTATTTCTGACGGAAAATATGACGCTATAATTCCCGCTGAGGAAAAGCCTATCCTCGAGGATTTCAAAGCGCGATACAACTGGAAATTGTCTCACTATTATGAAGTTGGGCTTGAAGATTGGCTGTTTATTCTCCATGTTTACTTTTTGAAGAATGCTGACATTGCTGATAACTGGTCTTCAGCAAGGCAAGGTTTCGAAAGAATGATGCTTGATGCAATCTACAACGATGGCGATATTCAAAATCTCTACAAAGTCATGGGAAGACCAGTGAAAAGATGGTTATTGGAGTTTAGCAATGTCTTTACCCTCAATTATGACAACAATGTTGAGGACTTGATAAAGCGCCCTGTATTCCATTTGCACGGAGATTTTCGTACACCGGCAAATAGTGAAAATCCGCAAACACTGATGGGATATATAAGAAGGACTGGTGGGGAGAATATCGATATTCCCCATCATTTTGAGCATTGTTTCTGCGATGCCCTTTTTGACTATGCAGGAGAACACAAGTATGATATTGCCCGCGCTTTTGAAAAAGGTGCTGAAGGTCTTCTATCCTTAGAGAAGAGTGGCATTCCATCCATGTTTTTTCCTGCCCCGATCGAGGAACTCCTTAAGGTTCATAAAGAGCATCCCGAACTCACTTTTGGCAGCAGTTATCATTTTACCAAATTTAGAGCATTGGCAGGAGAGCTTCACATTATCGGTATGTCTCCCAACAACGACGCGCATATTTTCAAGCTGATTGATGAAAGCAATATTGAAAAGGTTGTGTTCTATTATTTCTCCGATGGAGAAGCAAAAAAGGGACTTCCTGTTCACCAAAAAGTTGAGTATGAGAGTGCGAAAGAACTTTGGAAACGGCTGGGTGCATCGCCAAAACAATATAACTGCAAGTATGCTATTCCGCAGTCAGGTGAGGTGAAAAAGTTCTTTGAGGTATTTAATCTGATGTCGGGTGACAAAGTTTCTGAGGCTGACATAATAAAAAGCGCAAACTCGATTCCTCAATTTGAGGCAGCAAGATTGTGTAAGATTGTAATGGAAGAGATGAAAACGCAGCAAGAGCATGGCGCACCCAAGGATGAAAAAGAGCAGCAACGCCAGTTCCGTGAAATCAGTAGGATTGCGTTGAAAAATGGAATCCTTCCATCTGCCTTGTACCTCCATGTAATTATGGGGATGAACGCAAGTAAATAATAAACCGAGTTGCGTCAAATTATATTTTAACCACCAAAGAACGCAGCAAAACGAAGGAGAAACGCTATGCCATATTTAGAAACTGTACAAGAGCTTCTGGAAGCCAAAGAGGGCGAACACGTCCAATTCAAGGAAGCCAAAAATCGGTTTGACTTTGGAGAGGCGGCGAAGTGCTGCTGTGCTTTGGCGAACAATGGCGGCGGTAAGCTGGTATTTGGCATCACGGACAAGAGACCTCGCAGCGTGGTCGGAAGCACAGCTTTTGACCAGCCGGAGCGTACCCGTATGGGCTTGATCGAGAAGCTGCGGATCAACATTGATTTTCAGCTTTTCAACTACGAGGGAAAGCGGGTTCTGGTCTTCGACGTGAAGAGCCGTCCAATCGGCTTGCCGGTGCAATACGAAGGCGTAGCGTGGATTTACGAGGGCGATACCCTCAAGCCCATGCCGGAGGATATGCGCCGCAGCATCTATGAAGAAACCGGCGGCGACTTCTCTGGGACGATCTGCGCCGGGGCAACGGTCGATGATTTGGACGAGACTGCCATTGAAAACTTCCGTGCCAAGTGGATCGAAAAGAGCGGCAAAAAGCAGCTTGCCACGCTGTCAAAGCAGCAGCTTCTCCATGACTGCGGTGCGATCACGGATGACGGCGTGACGTATGCAGCTCTGATCCTGTTCGGCAAGAACGCGACGATCATCAAGTATCTGCCGCAGGCTGAGATCATTTTTGAGTACCGTTCCTCCGAAGCATCGGGTCCAGCAAATCAGAGAGAAGAGTTTAAGGTCGGCTTCTTCGCTTGCTATGACCGCGTGTGGGAGCTTGTCAATCTGCGGAACGACAAGCAGCACTATCAGGAAGGCTTTTTCGTGTTTGACATTGCGACCTTCAATGAGCGCGTTGTCCGAGAAGCGATCCTGAACGCGGTGAGCCACAGAAACTATCAGTTTGGCGGCAGTATCTTTGTCCGCCAGTTCCGCGACAGATTGGTTGTCGAAAGTCCCGGTGGACTTCCCTTCGGCATTACGCTCGACAACATACTGGATCGTCAGCTTCCGCGCAACCGCCGTATTGCAGAGATTCTTTCCCTTTGCGGCATGGTGGAGCGTTCCGGTCAGGGCATGAACCTGATGTTTGAGCTGAGTGTGCAGGAGGCAAAACCGCTTCCCGACTTCACTGGCACAGATGACTTCTTCGTCAGCGTCACACTGAACGGACTGATCCTCGACAAAGCGATGCTTTCCGTTATCAACCGGATCAGCGAAAGAGGCGCGGAGCTACTGTCCACCGAGGACTTCCTTGTGATTGATGCTCTGTACCATGAAAGACCGCTGAATGAGAAGATGCAGTCCCGTTTGAACCGGCTGATCGAGATGGGTATTGTCGAGCATATCGGCCGCAAGAAGTATGTTCTTGCCAGAAGTCTCTATGCAGCGACGGGCAAAACCGGTGTGCATACAAGGCACGTCGGCTTGGATCGAGATACCAACAAGGAGCTGCTGCTAAAGCACATCCGGCAGAACAACGAAGTTGGTACTCCGTTCAAAGAATTGCAGCAAGTTTTGCCGGGTCTCAATCGCAATCAAATTCAAGTGCTGATGAGGGAACTCAAGGAAGACGAAAAAGTGGTCTGCAAAGGCAAAACCAGTGCTGCAAGATGGTTTATCATCAAGTGATTCACCGTCGATTTCAAATGCGTTTTTGCGTTCAACTTGCGACTAACTTAAAACTAACTTGCGACCAACTTGCAACCTAATCAGCAAGGCATTTACCGAACTGTTGGAGGGATAATTGATATGGGAAGACTGATTTCCGAGAAATATGCTGCTTGGCAAGCCGAGTGCGAAGCCCGCTTCCAGCAGCTCAAAAAAAACGAAGAAGAACTTAACCGCATTTTCATTGACATTTACGGTTTGCAGGACGAATTGACACCGGATGTGGCGGACAAGGATGTGACCGTGCATCGTGTGTTTGACAGCAAAGATGATGTGCCGGAGTCTATGAAGGGCAGCAACTACGTCCGCACCATGCGCGACGAGATCGTCTCCCTCATCTCCTACGCCGTGGGCTGTATGTTCGGACGGTACTCTCTGGATGTGGACGGGCTTGCCTATGCGGGCGGTGAATGGGATGCCAGCAAGTACAAAACCATCATCCCGGACAACGACAATATCATCCCCATCTGCGATGACGAGTATTTTGACGATGACATTACCGGGCGTTTTGTGGAGTTTGTCCGCAAGGTCTATGGCGATGATACGCTGGAAGAAAACCTCAAGTTTGTTGCCGATGCGCTCGGCGGCAAGGGTACGCCCCGCGAGGTAATCCGCAGCTACTTCCTGAACGACTTCTATGCCGACCACCTGAAAACCTATCAGAAGCGTCCGATCTACTGGCTCTTTGACAGCGGCAAGAAGAATGGTTTCAAGGCGCTGTGCTATATGCACCGCTATCAGCGCGATCTTCTCGCCCGTCTGCGCACCGACTATGTGCATGAGCAGCAGGAGCGTTACCGCACCCAGCTTGCCCAGCTCGGTAACGCCATCGACCACGCCAGCGCATCCGAGCGCGTGAAGCTGACCAAGCAGCAGAAGAAGTTCCAAGATCAAGCGACCGAGCTGCAAAAATACGAGGAAAAGGTTCACCACCTCGCCGATCAGAACATCGAGATCGACCTTGATGACGGCGTGAAGCATAACTACGAACTGTTTGCCGACGTGTTGGCGAAGATTAAGTAAGACGGTTGAGCATGGTCAAGAGCGAATTAGAAATGCTGCAATCCTTCATTGATGAACTTTCCAGCGCTCTTTCTATGTCTCCGCATGACGAGGAAAGCTTGTATGATTTGCTCAATCGAGCGAACGCATTATATGGCGATTATGTGCCTGAAATCGTAGAACAGCGGGAAGAAATCATGCAGTTTCACGGGCTGTTATCTCGAAACTGCAACGCAATTCTCGCGCTGCTCAAGCGAGAACTCATAAAGCAGACGGACAACTTCGAGGCTGGCATTATGCCGCTGACCTATTCGCAACTCTCTGTTTGTCCGGCAGCACAGGCGGTATATAAAAGCGGCATTACAAAATATGCCGAAAAGAAGTACGACAGAAATGTGCTGGATGACATGAGGCTTTCGTTAGAGCTATTGGTGAAACAGATTCTTGGCAATGGGAAAAGTCTTGAAAGCCAGAACGCTGAATTAGGGGCGAAACTCAGCGGCTACCACACGGAGCTTAGAAATCTTGTGATAAAAACCGTCGATTACCTTTGCAAGTATCAAAATCACTATGTAAAGCATAACAACGCGGTAAACCCAGAGGAAACTGACTACATAATTGAGCAAACAAGCGCAACGATCAATTTCCTTATCAAAGTCAAGTAAAGGAGTAGTGGGAAATGTTTGGGAGTGAAACACAGAAAAACAGTCTCCCTCTGATTATCGTCTGCGACGATAAGGACATGGTCTATGCCAATTATCTGATTCAGCTTATCGGTCAGAAGGATGATGCCGGAGACAGCATTGTAGGCGTTGAGGATGACAGTGTTTCTGCTGCGATTTACACGGTAAAAAACTACAAAGACAATCTGCCGCAGATCCCCTCCACGCAGCACATCCTTTTTATTGGACAGACCATTGTTGCCAAGGAACAGAGCAAAACAATTCCGGATGTGTTCAATAAGCTGGGAATGCACTATGGTTGGCTCGGCAAGCGGGCTGTGCTGTATGTAGATGGTACCACAAGCGATTGGATGAAGCTAAAGGATAGCAAAAAGCACTACACCGAGTTCTGGCAGTTCAGTAAGGAGCGCGGTATGACGCATCCTGATGCACTGGCTGAATACGCAAAGAAGCTCAGCGGCGGCTTCGTAAACATGATCATGCCGGTCGTTGTAGGTGCGCCTAAGATATTGATTGACTATAATAAGACAGTAAATGCAGTCAAAGCGCAACAGTACAAAACGCTCGTCAAGGTTTTCTATGAGGATGGCTTGAGGTCCTTTGTGGAGGGATAATTTATGAGCGCCTTCGAGGAAGGCTATGCCTTTTTTGAAAAACAAGCTGGTGTTCAGTATGCCGGATATGAAGGTGGCGTCTATGTCAATCAGGTTGACGCAGAAATTGCCAAACTCATCCACGATCTGAACGCATTTGAAGGCTTCAAGACAAAGCCGGATGCCCTCAAGGGAGATATTGCTGAGTTCTGGCACGCGAATACCTTTAATATCAATGCAACCGCCCGTGATACTGCAAACAGAGCTTTTGTAGATAGAAGCCATGACTTTGCCTCTGCTGATATAAGCAGCAACTTTGAAAAACTCTTCGGCTTGAAATACTATAAAACCGGGGCTGACAGCGCAAAGCAGCAAGCCAAAAGCGTTTTCGAGCGTTTCAACGAGTACAAATCAGCCGGAGGCAAAGACCCATTGAATGTATTTCTTGAAAAACGGGGCTTTACTGATGATTCCGTTCTCCATGACCCAATTTACTGCGGTCAGGTGCGTGTAATCCCAGCGGATCAGCTAAAAGAGGCTTGTGCTTGGCTGAGACAAAAGATTGCAACTGAATCGACAATTCGTCCTGAGCAAATGGAGCGGTACCAAGACACACTTAGAATGCTGTCAGACCGACTGAGGGATGGTCAAGGCACAGAGTCCATTCCTCTGACCGAGGCGGACGCAAAGGCTTTGGCTATACTGGCTAAAGAGGGCGGTATATCAGCCGAAAAGTTGAAACTTCTCGGCGTCTCCGCTGATGAAATGATTCACTTCGAGTATCTTGCAAAGCAAGCCTTCAAATCAGGACTTACCGCTGCAACAATTTCTGTTGTTCTGAATGTTGCGCCAGAGGTTTACAAGGCAATCGACCATCTGATCAAGAGCGGAGAGTTGGATGCGAAACAGTTTCAACGTATAGGCTTTGCCGCTCTTAAAGGCGGCAGTGAAGGATTTGTTCGAGGTAGCGTCTCCGCTGCAATTACTATTGCTTGCAAATCTGGTATGCTTGGAGAAGCATTGAAAGGAATTTCACCCTCTATTGTTGGTATGGCAACAGTTCTTGCTATGGACACTATGAAGAATGCCTTCAAAGTTGCTGCGGGTGAGATGACGCGATCCAATCTGGCACAAGAGATGGTTAAAGAACTTATGATTTCTTCTGCTGCACTCGCAGTAGGAACGGTTGCTCAATCTTTCATCGGAATCCCAGTCGTGGGGTTCATGATTGGCAGCTTTATCGGCTCTGCTATTGGATCATTCGCCTATAACTGTGGTTATAGCGCAGTTATGAGTTTCTGCATTGATACAGGCTTTACGATGTTTGGACTTGTGAAGCAGGATTACACACTGCCAGAAGACGTGCTTGAATACATAGGCGTTGATGTTTTTCAGTATGAGAAGTTCCTTCCAAAGCAATTTCAAAAGGAAGATTTCGCGCCACTTAACTTCAACCAAAGAAAATTTGAAGCGAATACATTAGGAATACACTTTTTACGCAGAGGCGTGATAGGCGTTTCTGAGATAGGCTATGTATAATACTCTTAGCCAAGAAAGGAATACACCGTTATGTCCACAGAATCCATCCAATTTACACTCAGAGAACGTTTTGCAGCTCCCTTGCCGGAGTTCTATTGCCGCAGGATCATCTTCTGGAAGGATGAGGATCGGGAGTTTGAGAAGGACGTTGACGAGCTGAACTTGGAAGGCGTCAAGATCATCAAACTGACCGGCACAAACAATTTTGCTGTCAAGAAGCTGCTTCTCCACGACGATTTAGAGAGCGATTACCTCGTCTACTGCCCGATTACATACACCAGCGACGAAGATAACTGGCTTCAGGACATTGAATATTACAGCGAGACCTTCCGCGCAGATTTTATCTCGATGCAGATGGACGAGCTGAATATCGCACCGTCTGCCGCTATGCGGAAGACGGTCAAGCTCTATGCCAAGTTCCTTGAGAACAAGGAACGCCGTCAAAAGCTGCGCAAGATCGGGCGGGACTATCAGACGCCGCTCCAGCTCCACATTGACATTATGGCGGTTCTCGCCGGTCTGAGCGAGGGTTCTGCGCAGGATGTCATCATCGCCGTCCTTGCTGCAGGTCTCAATAAGGAGACGAACAGCGTCTTGCAGAACATCCGCAAGTTTGGAAGCATCGAAGCCTTCTGGCAGCTTGCGCGGAAGTACACCGGCTACATCGAGGAAGAGGACAAGCCTCTGGGTTACTTTGCAGCGCACGTTTTGCTGACCGCGCTTTCTCAGACGATGAACGCCTCCGTTCTGAAAGGCTTGGAGCGTTTTATGTCCGAGACCAACAAGGCGTACTGTTACAGCATCGTCCATGAATGGCGTTCCCGCGAAGATAACGAGGACTTATATGAGCTGTGCCGCACCGTGGAGAACGAATTGCAGCTCCCGACGCGCTTTGACAAATTTGAGCCGGAAACGCTGATTACAGGAGACGTCTTCCCGTGCATCAACGAGAGCATCCTGAAACAGCTCTTTGCCGAGATCAGCGACCATGTTGTGAAGATCGATCTCATTAGGAAGGTCTGTGAAAACAGACGGACAGCCGGATGGTACAAGCGGTTTTCAAATTATTTTGACTGCCTCTTCTTCATCGGAAAAATGCAGACCTTCTATCAGGAACACGGCGGCGGATTCCATATCGTCGAGCCGAAGAAAATCTGGAAGCTCTATACGAGTGATCTCTACCGTATGGATGCCTACTATCGCCACTTCCATTATGCCTTCGGCAACTCTCTCAAGAATGCAAATGACATTCTGGAAGACGGCTTGAAGCACTCGACGGAGTTTGTTGAGGCGCTGTATCAGAACTGGTTCCTGCGGGAATTGACCGCTTGCTGGACAAACGCGGGGGCAGAAGACCTCGCTGCTCTGGGCTATGTCTCGGAGATCGAGAAGCAGCGGGATTTCTATAAAAGATATGTCGCTCCCGCAAGCAGTAAGAACACCCGCGCATTCGTGATCATCTCGGACGCGCTTCGCTATGAGGTCGCCTCCGAGCTTTCCGAGCGCATTGTCCGCAACACAAAGGGTACCGCCGAGTTGGAGTCGATGCAGGCGATCTTCCCGTCCATCACGAAGTTTGGTATGGCAGCCCTTCTTCCGGCAAAGAGCATTTCTGTGAACGACAGTATGGACGTTCTCGTTGACGGAAATCCCACCCGTTCCACCGTGGAGCGAAACACGATCCTGAACGCGACGCCGAAAGCCAGCGTTGCCATTCAATACAATGACCTTCTGAACATGAAGAAAGATGAACGGCGGGAGTTGGTTGCCGGAAAAGATGTAATCTACATCTACCACAACGCTATCGACGCCATCGGAGACAAAGCCCCTACGGAGTCCAAGGTCCTTGACGCCTGTGAGACGGCAATTCAGGAGCTTTCCGGCATTCTGCGTATCATCGTGAACGAACTGAGCGGAACGAACATTTTCATTACAGCGGATCACGGGTTTCTCTATACCTATAAGCCGCTGAGTGAGAGCGACAAGATCGACCGAAAAGCCTTCTACGGCGATGTGTACGAGCTTGGACGGCGTTATGCACTGACTGCTCCTGACACAACCGCCGATTTCCTGCTTCCTGTCAATCTGGAACGGGAACTGGATGGAACGCCCATCAAGGGCTATGCCCCGCAGGACACCATCCGCATGAAGGTTCAGGGCGGCGGTGAAAACTATGTCCACGGCGGTATCAGCTTGCAGGAGCTTGTCGTGCCTGTGATCGGCTTCAAGAACCTCCGCACGAGCAATAAGAATTACATTGAGGTTAAAAACGCGGAGCTGAAGCTCCTGAGCGAAAGCCGCAAGATTTCCAACCTGATCTTCTCGTTGGAGTTCCACCAGCGTCAGCCCGTGGGCGATAAGATTCAGCCCTGCACCTACTCCATCTACATGACGGACGATGAGGGCGTGGTGATCAGTGACCGGCAGACAGTCATCGCGGATAAGACCAGTGACAACGCGGCAGATCGCGTGTTCCGTGTCCGGTTCAACCTGAAAGCCGGAACGTATGATAAGAAGAAAGTCTATCGTCTGGTGATCGCAAACGAGATTGACGTGGAAGAGATTGAGTTCCACATCGACATTGCTTTTGCTGATGACTTCGGCTTTGACCTGTGAGGTGAAAAGAATGGATGAGCAGATGAAGACCGGAGAAACCGGCGATAAAAACGCAGTGATCGACCAAAAGCTGCGGCAGTTCTTTGACGGAAAGATCGTCCGGAAAGACCTGACGAAGAAGATCAAGGAAGGCGCGAATGTGCCGGTCTATGTCCTTGAGTTTTTGCTCGGTCAGTATTGCAGCTCGGATGATCCGGAGGTCATTGAAACCGGCGTGGAGAATGTCAAGCGCATCTTGGCTGACAATTATGTCCGTCCGGACGAGGCGCAAAAGATCCTCTCCATGCTGCGTCAGCGCGGGATGCACACGGTCATTGACAAGATCACTGTCAATCTAAATATGAAAAAAGATACCTATGAGGCAGAGTTCTCCAACCTTGGTATCAAGAATATCCCTATTTCAGAGGACTATCCTGCAAAGTTTGACCGGTTGCTCTGCGGCGGTATCTGGTGCATTGTGCAGCTCGAATATGAGTTTCTGGAAGAAGAGAAAAGCACTTCTCCTATCCACATTCGCAAGCTGACACCGATCCAGATGCCTCATGTGGACATTGAGGAATTGAAGGAAGGCAGAAAGAACTTCACCGAAGAAGAGTGGCTTGAGATCATGCTGCGTTCCTGCGGTTATGAGCCGGATAAGCTGAACGACCGCGAACGATGGCTCCTGCTTGCCCGTATGCTGCCGCTTGTCGAGAACAACTTCAACCTCTGTGAGCTGGGTCCGCGAAGCACCGGTAAATCCCATATCTACAAAGAAATCTCCCCGAACAGCATCCTTGTTTCCGGCGGTCAAACTACCGTTGCGAACCTGTTTTACAACATGGGCAGAAAAACCGTTGGCTTGGTCGGCTTGTGGGACTGTGTAGCATTCGACGAGGTTGCCGGTATCAACTTCAAGGACAAAGACGGCATCCAGATCATGAAGGACTATATGGCGTCCGGCTCCTTTGCTCGTGGAAAGGAAGAAAAAGCTGCGACCGCTTCTATGGTTTTCGTCGGCAATATCAATCAGAGCGTGGATGTGCTGCTGAAAACATCCAGCCTCTTTGATCCGTTCCCTCCCGAAATGGGAACAGACACAGCATTCCTTGACCGTATGCACTGCTA
>OJRV01003732.1_pt1 | contig 12287 bp, 10 predicted proteins | sample 1599241 | NCBI WGS metagenome assembly OJRV01 (sample SAMN04168656, study PRJEB22393) | human gut metagenome | biome: human gut microbiome; feature: stool | host: Homo sapiens | collected 2014-03-17 | reverse complement strand
AGCCCTCGCCCTCGGTGTACAGGCGGCGGACGATGTGGCCGGGGCCCTTGGGAGCGATCATGATCACGTCAACGTTCTTGGGCGCGGTGATGGTCTTGAAGTGGATGTTGAAGCCGTGTGCAAAGGCCAGAGCCTTGCCCTCGGTCATGTAAGGTGCGACCTGCGTGTTGTAGATGTCGGCGCACAGCTCATCGGGCACCAGCATCATCACAACATCGCCAGCCTTGGCAGCCTCTTCGACCTCCATGACCTTGAAGTTGTCGTGAGTGGCAGCGAACTCGGAGGCCTTTGCCCAGTGGGCAGAGCCCTTGCGCAGACCGACAACAACGTTCACGCCGCTCTCGGCCAGGTTCTCGGAATGGGCGTGGCCCTGGCTACCGAAGCCGATGACAGCAACGGTCTTGCCGTCCAGCACGCCGAGGTTGCAGTCGGAATCGTAGTATTTCTTGATCGCCATGGTAGTAGTCTCCTTTTACTCTTTCCTGTTTTATTTTTATATTTTGATTTGTAAATAAAACTGAGGGGTTATGCCTTACTGCGGGCAATGGGTCCCGGGCAGGGGCAGCTGGGCTGCCCGCACCTCCTGCGGGGGCTTCTGCATGTGCTGGTGCATCCCGCCGCGCTCCAGGGCGGTCACGCCGGTGCGGCACTGCTCAAGGATCTTGTAATCTGCCAGGATCTTGAGGAACGCGTCCACCTTTTCAGGGCGGCCGGTCAGCTCCAGCACCATGCTGTCGGGCGAAAGATCAATGATCTTTGCCTTGTAGATGCTGGCGATCTCCCGCAGCTCACTGCGGTTGTGGACATCGGCAGCCACCTTGAGCAGCAGCAGCTCCCGCTCCAGCGAATTCTCGTGATCCAGCACGAACACCTGCCGGGTCACTTCCAGCCGCTCGGTCTGGAGGATGAGCTGGCTCAGCGCCTTTTCATCGCTGGTGATGGTCACGGTGATGCGGCTGACCGCCGGGTCGTTGGTGGCGGACACCGTCAGGCTGTCGATGTTGAAGCCACGGCGGCAGAACAGGTTGGACACCCGGGCCAGAACACCGCTCTGGTTGTCCACCAGCAGACTGATGACTCTGCGTTTGGATTCCATGGGTCAGTCCTCCTTATTCCATGATAATATCATTGATGTCGCCGCCGCCGGGGATCATGGGCAGGACCTTTTCGTCCTTGTCGATGATGCACTCGATCCAGGTGGGGCCCTTCTGCTTGAGGGCATCGGCAAATGCGGCCTGGAACTCGGGGAGGTTGGTGCAGCGGTAGCCCTTCAGGCCAAAGCCCTCGGCCAGCTTGACAAAGTCAGTGCGACGGTGGGGGTCGGTCTGGGAGTAGCGCTTTTCGTAGAAAGTGGTCTGCCACTGGCGCACCATGCCCAGCACAGAGTTGTTGAAGATGACCGTGATGATGGGCAGCTCATAGCTGACAGCGGTGCAGGCCTCGTTGAGGTTCATGTGGAAGGAACCGTCGCCCGTGAACATGACCACCCGCTGCTCCCGGCCCAGCGCCATCTGCGCGCCGATGGCCGCGCCATAGCCAAAGCCCATGGTGCCCAGGCCGCCGCTGGTGATAAAGCCGCGGCTCTTGGTGTGGCGGATGTACTGGGCCGCCCACATCTGGTGCTGGCCCACGTCGGTGACATACACGGCCTCAGGGCCGCACTGGCTGCACACCTCGCCGATGACCTGATGGGGCATCAGGCGGGTGGGGTCGGACACGGGGTGGTAATCCTGTGCCTGCCACTCGTGGATCATCTTCATCCAGTCGGGGTGCTTCTTCTCCTCAATAAGGGGGAGCATCCCGCTCAGGACATAGCAGACATCACCGACAATGGCAAGATCCACATCCACATTCTTGCCCAGCTCACTGGGGTCGATATCGATCTGGATGATGGTGGCGTTCTTGGCAAAGGTCTTGGGGTTCAGGGCCACGCGGTCAGAAAAGCGGGTGCCCAGTGCGATCAGCACGTCACAGTCCGCGACCGCCCGGTTGGAGGTGTAGCAGCCGTGCATTCCGACCATGCCGATGTTCATCGGGTCACCGTAGGGCACAACGCCTGCGGCCATCAGGGTATAGGTGGCGGGGATCTCCGCCTTGTGGATCAGGTCACGCAGGGGCTGGCAGGAAGCCGCGCTCCGCACGCCGCCGCCAAAATAGACCAGCGGGCGCTTGGCCGCGTTGATGATATCGGCGGCCCACTTGACCTGCTGTTCGTCGTAGGTGGTCACGGTGCGGATCTGCTCCGGCTGCTTGGGAGTGAACTCACAGACAGCAGCGGTGACATCCTTGGGGATATCCACCAGCACCGGGCCCTTGCGGCCGCTCTGCGCAATGCGGAACGCCGCACGCATGGTATCGGCCAGCTCTTCTACCTTGCGCACCGTGAAGTTGTGCTTGGTGATGGGCATCGTGATGCCCTCGATGTACGCCTCCTGAAAGCTGTCCTTGCCCAGACCGGGGGTCGGCACATTGCCGGTAAAGGCGACCATGGGCACGGAGTCCATGTAGGCAGTGGCAATGCCGGTGACCAGATTGGTGGCACCCGGGCCGCTGGTGGCCAGCACCACACCGGTGCGGCCCGTTGCGCGGGCATAGCCATCGGCCGCATGAGAAGCGCCCTGCTCGTGGGCGGTCAGCACATGGTGGATGCGGTCAGAATTCTTATACAGCTCGTCGTACAGGTTCAGCACAGCACCGCCGGGGTAGCCGAAGATGGTGTCCACGCCCTGTTCGCAGAGGACTTCAACAAAAATTTGCGAACCATTTAACTGCATGGTAAGTTGCTCCTGTTCCTTTTCCTCTTACACTCTCAACAAAATTTCCCTCAGACACGTTACTTTTCGCATCTCGCATTCCGATTTGAACGTTGGGTCAATTATACTATAAATCGGGCCTTTGTCAATCGACGATTTGTAAAGTGAATCAGCCGAAAGATGAAGATAATTGAACACGCCCTTGCGGACGGCCTTCTCTGAGTGTATAATCTGGTAAAAACCTCTCCGTCAGCCTGCCCGGTTCCTCTGACCGGGGAAGCAGGAGCAAAACGCCGGAGAGGTCCTATCAAGAGGAGAGTCTGATGATGCAACTTCGTGAATGGAACGCCCGGCTCCACGGGCTTGTTGTTTTCCGTGCCCTGCTGGGCGACCCCGTTGTGGCAAAGCTGGCAGCGCTGACCGACCGGCTGGAAGCGGCTGACGACAGCATCGCCCCCCTGTGCGATGCTGTGGCCGCCTTTGAAGCCGCCCTGTTTGCCCACACCACCAATCTGGGCGATTATCTTTCCAACGCCGTGCTGGAGACCGAGACCTTCTGTGTGCGGCAGGCCGCCGCGGGCCAGCTCTCCCCTGTGATGGAGGCCGCCCTGAACAGTGAGCTGAACTTTTTGCAGAAGCTCTGCGGCCTGACGCTGGACGCGCTGCTGGAAGCTGCCGACCGGCAGAACCGGGAGCTGGCGTTCCTGCCCCGTTGGGAGGCAAGGCAGCTCGACCTGACCGCCGCCTACAACCAGCGGATGCGGGAAGCCGGGAAGAAGGGCTACGGCATGTTTGCCAAGCACCATGTGTTCACAGTGGAGAACGGCCAGCTGGTGCCCGTGAAGTACCCCGACCCCCAGAAGCTCAGCGAGCTGCCGGGCTACGAGAAAGAGCGGGAAAAGGTCATTGCCAACACCCGCGCCCTGCTGGCCGGTTCCCCCGCCAACAATGTTCTGCTCTACGGCGATGCAGGCACCGGCAAATCCAGCACGGTCAAGGCCATTGCCAATGAGTACGCCGCCGACGGCCTGCGGCTGGTGGAGGTCAAGAAGAACCAGCTCTACCAGATCCCCGACCTGATGGATCAGCTGGCAGCCAATCCCCTCAAGTTCATCCTCTTCATCGATGACCTGAGCTTCTCCTCCAACGACGATAACTTTGCCGCCCTGAAAGCCATCCTTGAGGGCAGCGTGGGCGGCCGGGCCCGGAACATTGCGGTGTACGCCACCTCCAACCGCCGCCACCTCATCAAGGAGACCCTGACCGACCGCACCGGCGACGATATCCATGAAGCCGACACCCGGCAGGAGCTGATGAGCCTTTCCGCCCGGTTCGGCCTGACTGTCACCTTCCAGCGGCCCGAGAAAGCCCGCTTTGCCGCCATTCTGGAAGAGCTGGCAAAACAACACCACATCCAGATGCCCATGGAAGAGCTGCTGGTCAAGGCCGAAGCCTTCGCCATCCGCGCCGGCGGCCGCAGCCCCCGCGTGGCCAAACAGTTCATCGAACAGTGCGAGAGCGGCGTGCAGAAATAATGTTTGCTTTTTCGTTTTTATGGATAAGAAAAAAGCGCTGTGCAGTGAAATGACTGCACGGCGCTTTTTGCTGTTTTGAAAGAAAACTGCCGCCGCAGGCGGCGGATAAGGCAATCAGAAAATCAAACGCGCTCGGCCACCAGCTGGAAGCCCTCTTTGGTGAGCTCCTGCCGGATCTGCTCGATCTGGGCATGGTCGCGGGTCTCCAGTGCCAGCTTGAGGAAGCAGCTGGAGATGGGCATGTTGGGGTCAGAGCCATCGTGCAGGACGGAGACCACATTGCTGCCGCAGCGGGAAACGATGGCGGCCACCCGCTCCAGCTGACCGGGCTTATCCTCCAGCGCGATGGTCAGGTTGGCCTTGCGGCCGCTCATCACCAGACCACGGGTGATGACGCGGTTGAGGATGTTCACATCGATGTTGCCGCCGGAGATCAGGCAGACCACCTTTTTGCCTTCGATGGGCAGCTTGTGGAACAGCGCCGCTGCCACAGGCACCGCACCGGCCCCCTCGGCCACCAGCTTCTGGTTCTCCATCAGGGAGAGGATGGCGGCGGCGGTCTCGTCCTCGCTGACGGTCACGATGTCGTCCACATATTCCTCGCAGAGCTGATAGGTCAGCTCGCCGGGGGTCTTGACCTGAATGCCGTCCGCAAAGGTGGCCACATTTTTCAGGGTCTGATACTTGTGCTCATGCAGGCTGCGGTACATGCTGGGGGCACCCTCGGCCTGCACACCATAGACCTTGACCTCGGGGCGCAGGCTCTTGATGGCAAAGGCCACGCCGGAGATCAGGCCGCCGCCGCCCACGGGCACGATGACGGCATCCAGATCGGGCAGCTGGTCAAGGATCTCCAGACCAATGGTGCCCTGACCTGCGATGACCTGTTCGTCATCGTAGGGGTGGATGAAGGTCATGCCGGTCTCGGCCTGCAGCTCCACGGCCTTGTCGTGGGCATCATCATAGGTGCCGGGCACCAGACAGACCTCCGCGCCCAGGCTCTTGGTGTTTTCCACCTTCATAATGGGGGCACCGTCCGGCATACAGACGATGCTCTTGATGCCCCGGCGGGTGGCGGCCAGAGCCACGCCCTGTGCGTGGTTGCCAGCCGAACAGGCGATCACGCCCTTTTCGCTCTCCTCCCTGGAGAGCTGGCTGATCTTATAATAGGCTCCCCGCACCTTGAAGCTGCCGGTCACCTGCAGGTTCTCGGTCTTGAGGTAGAGGCGGCAGTCCTTGGAGAGCTTGGGCGCTTCAATCAGGTCGGTCTTGCGGGCAACGTCCTTGAGCACAAAGGCGGCGTGGTAGATCTTATCCAGAGTCAGCATGACGATACTTCCTATCTTCTATCCTTGATTTTTGCATGTGAATATGCATCCCAGTATAAATTAGCAAAAGTATTTTGTCAAATGAACGTATTTCAACATTGCGTTTGCTGGGGTGACCGCCAATGGTTACGCCCGGGCAGGCGGCCCTGCAGCCTGATGCACGCTCCACCTGTGCCCATGCCGTGGGAGCGGTTTCCCATGACCCAAAACGCCCCTCTCCGGCATCCGTGAGACCGGAGAGGGGCGTTCTCGTTTTTAACCTTTCATCGGCACAAATCCGACCAGATCCTTCACGACCTCGCCGCCGATGATGAGCCCGGCCACCGAGGGCACAAAGGCGTTGGAGCCGGGGACCGAGCGCCGGACGGTGCACTTGCGCTGGGTGCCCGGGGGGCAGATGCAGTGGTTCTTGCAGCTGATAGAATCATCCTCGATGGGGGTCATGGCAGGCTCCTTGGAGTAGACGACCTTCAGGTGCTTGATCCGCCGCTTGCGGCACTCGGTGCGCATCACCTTGGCCAGCGGGCAGACGGAGGTCTTGTAGATATCCGTCACCTCAAAGCGGGTGGGGTCCATCTTGTTGCCTGCACCCATGGCGCAGATGATGGGGGTACCGGCCTCCTTGGCCTTGACCACCAGCGCGATCTTGCCGGTGACGGTGTCGATGGCATCCACCACATAGTCGTACTGGGTAAAGTCGAACTGATCCTGCGTTTCCGGGGTGAAGAAGATCTTGTAGGTGGTGACCTTGATGTTGGGGTCGATCTCGTGGATACGCTGTTCGGCCACATCCACCTTGTACTGGCCCACGGTCTTGCGGGTGGCCACGATCTGGCGGTTCAGGTTGGTCAGGCAGACCTTGTCATCATCAATGAGGTCCAGCGCGCCCACACCGCTGCGTGCCAGCGCTTCCACCGTGTAGCCGCCCACGCCGCCAATGCCAAACACCGCCACACGGGAATTGTGCAGCTTTTCCATTGCTTCCTTGCCCAGCAGCAGCTGGGTGCGGGAATATTGTTCCTGCATAGATACTTGCTCCTCCATTTTACACTGTGCCGTTCATTTTACCGGTTCGGCACAGCTGCTTCTGTTTTACTTTATCACTTTCCTGCAAAGCGCCTGAGCGGTTTATTCGACCGCCACAATCGTGCCGCCCCCCAGCACAACATCCCCCTGATACAGCACCACGGCCTGACCGGGCGTAGGGGCACGCTGGGGCTGGTCAAATTCCAGCCGGAACTTCCCCTCTCCTGCCGGGTAGACGGTGGCCGCCTGCTCGGTCTGGTGGTAGCGGGTGCGGGCCGTGACCCGCAAGGGCGCGGTCAGCTCCGGGATGGCGATCCAGTTCACCTCGTCGGCATAGACGATGCGGTCAAACAGGTTCTCCTCCGGGCCCACCGTAACGGTGTTGGCCTGCATATCCTTGGCGCAGACATACACCGGCGCACCCATGGCAAGGCCCAGGCCCTTGCGCTGGCCGATGGTATACCGCACCGCGCCATTGTGAGTGCCCACCTTTTTGCCATTCTCGTCCAGAAAATCACCTGCCGGGTAATGCTTGCCGGTGAAGTCCTCCATGAAGCGGGCGTAATCGCCGTCCGGCACAAAGCAGATATCCTGGCTGTCGTGCTTGCGGGCATTGATGAAATGCTGCTTTTCCGCGATTTCACGCACTTCGGCCTTGTGCAGCCCCCCCAGCGGCAGGCGCACATGGGCCAGCTGCTCCTGGGTCAGGTTATAGAGCACATAGCTCTGATCCTTGCCCTCGTCCAGCCCCTTTTTCAGCAGCCAGCGGCCGGTGGCCTCGTCCTGCTCCACCCGGGCGTAATGGCCCGTGACCACATACTCCATGCCATGGCTCTCAGCCCAGCGGAGCAGGTGGTCGAACTTCATATACCGGTTGCAGTCGATGCAGGGGTTGGGCGTGCCGCCCATCTCGTATACCCGGATGAATTTTTCGATGATCTTCTCCCGGAAGTCGGCGGTGAAATCCAGCACCTCATAGGGGATATCCATCGCAAAGGCCACCTCGGCGGCATCCTCGATATCCTTTTCGGAGCAGCAGGTGTGGAAACCAGACTGCCCCAGCGTCTCGTTGCGGGTGAGCCGCATGGTGATGCCGGTGCAGTCGTATCCTGCCTGCTGCATCAGCCATGCTGCCACCGAGCTGTCCACACCGCCGCTCATGGCGATGAGTGCCCCGGGGCGCTTCGTGTTCTGTGCTTCTGTCATATCGTCCCTCATTCAATAACACACTAAAACAGTAGCATAATACTACCGCAGCTTCTTTCTCTTGTCAAGACGCAGAAAATTGGGCCGCCGCAGCCAGCAGCGCGTCTTTTTCGTTGGGTGTCTGCCCGGTGATGACAGCCTCCAGCAGGGCGTTCAGCACCTGCCGCAGACCCGGGCCGGGTCTGACCCCCGCCGCCATCAGGTCACGGCCATTCACGGCCAGCTGACTCACCCGGCAGCAGGCATTTTCTGCTGTCAGCCGCTCCGCCTCGGCCCGCAGGGCAGCAAAGGCCCCGGTCTGTTCCGGATGCCGGGCACTGCAAAGGGCGGTCAGGCGCTGGATCGTCGGCAATTCATAGCGGCCCAAAAGGCGTTTGGCCATAAGTGTCTGGTCGGAGCCGGGCGTACCGGGAGCTTCCTCTTCGGACACGGGTGTCACGCAGGGCGTTTGGACGGGAGTGTCGGGAGTTTCTCCGAAGACCGTCCGCTGGGGTGGGACCCTGTTGCCGCAGGCAATAGGGCGGGCGATGGAATGGCCCGATTCGTGTCCGAGGAGAAAGCTCCCGGCACCCCCTCCAGCTTCCCTTTCCAACGCTGTCACCTCATCTGTGAGCGCGTTGGAGCATTTCAGTTTGCGCAGAGCTTTGCGGGCACCAGCTTCACCCAGCGGACAGAGAAGAGCCGCCAGCCGGGCGGGCACGTTCTCCACTGTTGGTTCGATCCGGTCGATGGTACGGCAGAGTTCCGCAAACCGTTCCGGCTGTTTTTCCGGTTCCAGCTCCGGCAGGATAACGGCCAGAACGGCGGGTTCCAGATAGCTTCCGGGCCGGGGGGCCGCCAGCAGCTTGAGTAGTTCTTCCTGGATGCGCTCCGCCGAAACGCAGTCCAGATGCGGCCCCAGTGCCCGGGCAGCAACACCGGTGGCTGGGTCGATGGCAAAACCGAACCGGGCCGCGAACCGGTAGAGCCGCAGGATGCGCAGCGCGTCCTCCTCAAAGCGGCGTTCCGGCTCCCCCACCGCCCGCACGCGATGGGCGGCAAGGTCGTCCCGCCCGCCAAAGGGGTCGATGAGCCCTTCCTCGGCGCTGTATGCCATAGCGTTGATGGTGAAATCCCGCCGGGCAAGATCCTCCCGCACCTCCGGCACAAAGCAGACGGCATCCGGGTGGCGGCCATCGGAATAGGCCCCCTCGGTGCGGAAGGTCGTTGTCTCATAGAGCCTGCCGCCCTGCTTCACCGTCACGGTGCCGTGCTGCAGGCCGGTGGGGATACACTTTTCCTCCCCGAACAGCGCCATCACCTGCTCCGGGCGGGCGCTGGTGCAGAGGTCCCAATCGTGGGGGTCCAGCCCCAGCAGGCTGTCCCGGACACAGCCGCCCACAGCGTAGGCCGCATGGCCCGCACCATGGAGCGCATCCAGCAGCAGGGCTGCACCTGGGTCAAGTTTGATCGTTGTCATGTTGTTTCCTCGTCATATTGCAGGATGATCTGTTTGCCGTCAAAGCCGCACTCCGCCGCCGGGAATACCGCCTGCGCATTGGGCAGGGCGGCTTCCGGTTCAAGGATCATGGGCGAATAATGCATCAGCCAGAACCGGCGCACGTCAGCCTTTTTTGCAATGGCCGCACCCTGCGCAAAAGTGCTGTGCCCCCACTGCTTTGCCTGCGCCTCCTGCTCGTTGTCGGGGTAGGTGGCATCGCAGAGGAAAAGGTCGGCGTTCTGCGCGGCCTGTTCCAGTGCCGGGCAGGGAGCAGTATCACCCGAGAACACGAACCGCAGACCCCGGCGTGCCGGGCCCAGCACATCCGCGGGAGCGACCACCGCCCCGCTTTCCAGCGGGATGCTCTGGCCCCGCTGGAGCAGCTTCCATGCAGGCACCGGAACGTTCAGTGCCCGGGCCTTTGCAGGGTCAAAGCGGCCCGCCCGGGGCAGGTCGAGCCGGTAGCCCCGGCTGGGCACCCGGTGCCGGGTGCGAAAAGGCGTAAGCTGCGCCCCCGCAGGCCAGCCGGAGGAAAGGGTGGTCAGGTCGATGGGATCTGTGTCCAACTGCACAGCCCTGACCGGATACGGCAGCGGCCCGGCCAGGGTGCGCAGGGCGGGCCAGATTTCCCCCAGCCCCTCGGGGCCGTAAAGGGTCAGCGGGCGCTCCCGGCCCTGACAGCCCAGCGTCTGCAGCAGGCCCGGCAGGCCGAAGATATGGTCGCCGTGATAGTGGGTCAGGCAGATGGCATCCAGCTTCATCAGGTTGACCCCGGCGCGGCGGGCCGCCGCCTGCGTGCCCTCGCCGCAGTCAAACAGCAGGGCATGGCCCCCGCATTCGGCCAGCGCGGCGGTCAGGGCACGGTCCGGCAGGGGCATGGTGGCCGCCGTACCCAGCAGTGTAATGGTCAGCATAACAGTTCCTCCGTGATTTGTCGGTAACAGTGTACCACATTTTGCGCCCGCACACAATCGGCACAGCCCGGCATAGGATGGCGCAGAGCTCTGATACAAAGGGAGGTTTGACCATGCAGCGCAAAAAAGTCCCCGCCGGGCACCACCGCTTCGGGCTGGCCCGGCTTGTTCTGGTCCTGGCACTGCTGTTTTTCGTCGTGGCGCTCACCGCCGGGCTGGCGGGCTGCCTGTTCCAGCCCGTACTGACCGCCCGGGGCACGCTGCTGTTTCTGCCGGGGGCGTAAATATTTTTGTGGAAATCGAATTTTCCCTCTTGACTTCAGGACAATGACGTGATAAAATCCAGCCAAACCAGTGAGAGGGCATCCTGCCCGCCCCAGAGAGCAGCCACGCCATCAGCGCCGCCATCGACGAGGCCCTCAAGTGCAAGGGGACCGGCGAGGAAAAGACCATCGTCTTTGGCCTGACCGGCACCGGCTACTTTGACATGGTGGCCTATGAGAAGTTCCACGATGGCCAGATGAGCGACTACATCCCCACCGATGCCGACCTGCAAAAGGGCTTTGACGGCATTCCCCAGTTCCCCGGCAACGAGCTCTGAGCCGATACTATAATTACTATATAATAAAGGAGAAGCGCGCCTCCGATTCCGGGAACACGCTTCTCCTTTTCTGCGCACCATCCTCTGCAAACAGAAAACCGCCAGCGTATCTCTACACTGACGGTCTTTTTATGGGCGCGGGTGGATTACGCAAGCCGCGCTGCTAAAAACAGCCCACCGGGCTGTTTTTGCCCCTTCTTCTGCGACGGGGCCGCAGCTGTTCGAATCCACCCTTGAGGGTGAAACTTAAGATGCCGGATAAGACAAAAAACCAGCGTAATTTCTACGCTGGTCTTTTTGGTGGAGCGAAGCAACCTAAATCCGAACCATTGCCCTCTGGGGCATCTTTGGCGGCGATTTCATCGAAAGTGATGGTTTTTGTGCCGTCTTTGTAGTTGAATGTAATCAAAACTTTTTCATCATAGAGATAAACAGCATTCACGAATGTATTGATAAGCGTTTCCCGGTGGCTTTTCATGTTCGGGTCGAGCTTGCGGAACCGGGTCAGCCAGAACCGAACCTGATTTTCACTCAACCGAGGCCGAGCGATTTTTTCTTCGGCAATCCGAACTTCAAGTTCTTTCTGCTGGGCTTCCAGCTTTTCCAAACGCGATTTGGTGGAGTTGGTCAGCACACCTGCTTGAATGGCGTTCAGCATATTTTCAATGCCGTTCTCTACCTCGCGCATCTGCTTTTCCAGCAAAGGGAGAGTGGTGTTTTCCTGATCCTGCAACTCCATCACTTCCGCAACGATGGCATCAATCACGGCATCGTCCTGAATCAGCTTCATGGTTTCAGCTATGACCAAATCTTCCAGCCACTCTTTACGGACGGTCTTTTTCTTGCAGGTCTTGAAACGCTTCGCGGTGGCGCACTTATAATAATGATGAACGACCTTGTTTCTACCCGTACCGCACTCGCCGAACATCATCGCGCCGCACATTCCGCAGAACAGCTTGGTGGTGAGCAAGTAATCGTCCTCGGCCTTGTGACGGGCAGGAGCGCGGCTGTTCTTTTTGATTTTCAGCTGCACTTCCTCAAACAAGTCCTTGTCCACGATGGCCGGGATACTGTCGGGCATCACAATGTCCTTGAAGTGGTTTTCTCCGATGTACCGTTTGTTCGTCAACAGCTTCTGAACACTGTTGTAGGTAAACTTCTGATTGCGGTTGGTGGTCACGCCACTGTCGTTCAGCCAGTTCATCAGTTCCTTCATGGTCGCACCATCGTTGTACCGCTGAAAGGCTTCTACCACAAAGGGAGCTTTCAGCGGGTCGACTTGAAAGAACTTCTCCTCATCCACCTTAAAACCAATGGGAATCGTGCCGCCGTTGTACTTCCCCTTCAGAACATTCTCGGTCATGCCGCGCACGACCTTTTCAGAAAGTTCTGCGGAATAGTATTCAGCCATGCCGGTGAGCATACTCTTGACCATGATACCCGC
>OJRV01003677.1_pt1 | contig 12461 bp, 7 predicted proteins | sample 1599241 | NCBI WGS metagenome assembly OJRV01 (sample SAMN04168656, study PRJEB22393) | human gut metagenome | biome: human gut microbiome; feature: stool | host: Homo sapiens | collected 2014-03-17 | reverse complement strand
CCGTTATTTCAATTCGGCCACGAAAGAGTTGAACAACGCAGTCGAGACATTCCCGTCCAACCTGATCGCCGGTATGTTCGGTTTCAAGAAGGAAGTGATGTTCGACCTGGGCGAACAACGCGCAACACTCGAAGAAGCACCTAAAATCAAGTTCTAAGGATGCAATACGTCGGTATACAAACCCAACAGAGCAGGAACAATTTCCGTTCCTTGCTCCTGCTTTGCTTGTTTCCCTGCCTGGTAATGGGATTGCTTTTTGCGTTCTGCTACCTGCTCCACCTGCTGGCGATGAACGACGACGGCCTGACGGGGGCCGAACTGCTTGAATATTCCACCGGGATGTTCATCCATTTGGCGCCATACGTGTTGGGTGGCGTACTCATATGGTTCATCATCGCCTATTTTGCCAATACAAGCATCATCAACTCGGCAACCGGTTCCGAACCTTTGTCGAGAATGGAAAACAAAAGGGTATACAACTTAGTGGAAAACCTGTGCATGAGCCAGGGAATGAAAATGCCCAAGATCAATATCATCAACGACGATTCGCTGAACGCTTTTGCAAGCGGCATCAACGAAAGGACTTACACCGTCAGCCTCTCGCGGGGGATCATCGACAAGTTGGACGACCAAGAACTGGAAGCGGTCATTGCACACGAGCTGTCGCATATCCGCAACAAAGACGTGCGCCTGATGATCGTATCGATTGTCTTTGTCGGCATCTTTGCCATGCTCGCACAGATGGCCATGCGTTCCGTCTACTACTCGTCGATGAGCCGCAGGAGAGACGAGAAAAACAACACTGCGATCATCATCGTCTTAGTCATGGTTGTTGCAGCCATCGGTTATTTCTTCTCCATGCTGATGCGTTTCGCCATCTCGCGCAAACGGGAATACCTGGCCGACGCCGGAGCTGCCGAGATGACCAAGAATCCGCTCGCCCTCGCCAGCGCACTGCGGAAAATATCGGCCGATCCCGACATCGAAGCCGTCAAACGAGAAGACGTAGCCCAGCTTTTCATCCAGCATCCGGGCCAACAGGCCAAAAGCGCACTGAACGGTTTAAGCGGACTTTTCGCCACTCATCCACCCATTGAAAAGCGGATACAAGTACTCGAACAATTCTAAATTTAATCAAGATTTAATATCCCTAATCATTCCAATCCCGGCATTAATTTAATATCTTTGATGCCGGATAAAAATAAGTGTTGGAAATGATACAAAAAGAATTGACCGGCGATCTTAAGCTGAAATGGGATCGCATACAACAGGCGATGCGGAAGATAAATGCCGACGGATGCCTGCTTACCGTGGATGTAAATCTGTATTACACAACCGGACGTATCTATAGCGGCTATTTCTATCTTCCTGCGGAAGGTGCTCCGTGGTTCTTCGTGAAACGGCCGAACGGACTGGCAGGCGATCATGTCGAATACATTCGCAAACCGGAACAGATGGCCGAGCTCTTCGCGTTCTACGGACTGGAAATGCCGGAAAAGCTTCTGCTCGAAGCCGACGAACTGACATACAACGACTATATACGTCTGCAAAAGATCTTCAATCCGAAAGAGACCGGAAACGCAACCGCAATGATGCGTGAACTGCGCCGGATAAAGACACCGTACGAGATCGAAATGTTCCGCATCTCGGCCGAACGCCACGCCAAGACATATGCCGAAATTCCCGAATGTTTCCGCCCCGGAATGACTGATCTCGAATTCCAGTATGAAATAGAAAAACGGATGCGCAAGAACGGTTCCATCGGACTGTTCCGCGCCTTCGGAGCTAATATGGATATCTTTATGGGAAGTATCCTGGCGGGAGAAAACGCCGAAGTCCCCTCGCCTTTCGACTTTGCCTTAGGTGGTAGTGGTATCGACGCTTCCTGCCCGTTAGGTGCAAACGGAACGCCTCTGAAAGAAGGGACAGCCATCATGGTAGACATGGCAGGAAATTATACGGCTTATATGACGGATATGACACGTGTGTTCTCCGTCGGCCACCTGACCGAGCTTGCTTACCGGGCACATCAGACAGCCCTCCTTATCGAAAGCGAGATCGAGAATATCGCCCGGCCGGGCACACCTTGTGCCGAACTCTACGAGATAGCCGCCAAGATCACCGAAAGCCAGAGACTCGGCGCATACTTCATGGGGACCAAGCAACAAGCCAAATTCGTAGGGCACGGCATCGGCATCCAGATAAACGAGCTGCCGGTACTTACTCCCCGCTCGAAAGACATGCTGGAACCGAACATGGTATTTGCACTCGAACCGAAATATGTGATACCGGGTATCGGCGCCGTCGGCATCGAAAATAGTTTCCTGGTTACGGAAACCGGACTGGAGAAGATCACGCACTTCACAGAAGATATCATACAATTAGACAAATAAATCATAAATCATAAATCATAAATCATAAATCATAAATCATAATGAAAAAAACAATCTCACTTCTCCTGTTACTGTCTGTCATCTTCATGCCGGTAAAGGCACAAGATGTAGAAAACGTAAAGCCGGTGAAGAATGTCATTCTTCTAATCCCGGACGGGACATCACTGGCTACAGTCTCTATGGCGCGTTGGCTGCAATGGTATACCAACCCCGACAAACCGAAATTGAACATCGACCCGTATCTCTGCGGAACAGTCCGCACGCATTCTTCGAATGCCCCGATCGGCGACTCGGCTCCTACGACTTCCTGCTACATGACAGGACAACCCAGCCGTACAGGCTACGTTTCCACCTACCCGGAGAACGACGGTGATAACGATATCTACCCGACCGATCCGGCACGCGCTTTCCAACCGCTGACAACCGTCCTGGAAGCTGCCAAAATAAAACAGGGCAAATCAACGGGACTGGTTTTCACCTGCGAATTCCCGCATGCAACACCGGCCGACTGCTCCGCCCACAGCTACAACCGTGGCAAATATGAATGGATCGCTCCGCAGATGGCTCACAACGACCTGAACGTCGTGATCGGTGGCGGCGCCAGCCTGCTTCCCGAAGAGAGCGAAGCCTACCTGAAAGGTAACGGATACGGTATTTTCAAGAATGACATCGACGGTATGCGTAATTACAAAGGCAACAATATGTGGGCTTTGTTCGGAGATCGGGAAATGGCTTACGACATCGACCGAGATCCGAGCCAACAGCCATCCTTGGAAGAGATGACACGCAAGGCAATCGAAAAGTTATCCCAAAACCCGAACGGTTTCTTCCTAATGGTGGAAGGCAGCAAGGTCGACTGGGCTGCCCACGCGAACGATCCGGTCGGCATGGCCACGGATATGTTGGCTTTCGACCGTGCTTGCGGTGCTGCCCTCGAATTTGCCCGTCAGAATGGCGAGACTGCCGTAGTGATCGTTCCCGATCATGGTAACAGCGGTATCAGTATCGGCCGTGCCGACTGTAAAGGTTACGATAAACTGAGCAAGGACCAGTTGTTTCATCAGCTTTCTTTGTATAAATTGACAGCCGAAGGCTTTGCCAAGAAAGTGAACAGTGTACCGAATTCCGAAGTGCAAAACGTCTTCCGGGAATATGCCGGCTTCGAACTAACTCCTGAAGAACTGGATGCCTTGAACCATTGCAAGAATTACAAAAACAGCCCGATCCCGGAAAATGAACGCTCGATCGAAGGCAAAGGCTCTTTATACAGCAGTTCGCTGACGACTTTCATGTCCAAGCTGCTTACCTCCAGAACCTGTTTCGGTTTCACAACCGGCGGCCACACAGGCGAAGAGGTGTTCCTTGCAGCTTACCATCCCGACCGTACAAGCTTACCTCTCGGTATGCACACGAATATCGAACTGAATCATTATCTCTGTGCCCTGTTCGGCATGACACACGACACGCTGGAAGAACTGACAGCCGGAAACTTCGCTCCTCACACGGAAGTATTCAAAGATTTCAAATGTGAAATCGTTCCGGCTAAAGACGAGAAAGGTTCTCCTTCACTGGTCGTAAAAAACAAAAGGAAGCAGATCAACATCACGCCGTTCAGCAACATCGTGACGATCGGAAAGAAAGGCCAGGAAGAAATCCGCCTGAATTCGGTAATCGTATACGTTGACAAAAACAATACATTCTACTTGCCGACCAAACTGGCAGAATATCTGCAATAAAAATAGAGAAGAGGGTGGTGTGCACACCACCCCTCTCTCGTGAAATTTATCTTCCCCATAAACCTGTCTTCCTCCTCCAAACGCCCTATTTACATAATATACGGCAATAAGTTATAGTTATTTGTTTTTTTCAATCATTCTTTTCTTAAAATATCTATACTGTATAAATATGGAAGATTTATATAGACATTCAGACAAATAAAACCGCTCTTTTTAAGGTACATTTGCGTCATTTTTAATGAATAAAACGAATATGACAAGAGCAAATGCAAAATGGATACGGCTGATGGCAGTTATCGGCTGTACGACTATGTGGATGGCATCCTGCAAACATGCACCGGATGCACAGATGAAAGCATCTTACGCGACGATGAAAGTTTCTACGGCAAACAAAGAGCTGACAACCCCTTATTCGGCCACGATCCGCGGTCGCCAGGATATAGACATTTATCCGCAAGTATCGGGAACGATCGAAAGGCTTTGTGTAACCGAAGGAGAGGTCGTACGGAAAGGACAATTACTTTTTGTTATAGACCAAGTTCCTTACAAAGCTGCTTTAAAGACAGCCCAGGCAAATGTGGAAGTGGCAAAAGCAGCTTTAGCTACAGCCGAACTGAACTACAACAGTACTAAAGAATTATTTGCGAAAAAAGTCGTTTCCGCTTTCAACCTGAAAACAAGCGAAAACAGCTATCTGACGGCCAAAGCACAACTGGCGCAGGCGGAAGCACAAGAAGTAAACGCCCGCAACAACCTGTCTTATACGGAAGTCAAAAGTCCGTCCGACGGAGTTGTCGGTATGTTGCCTTACCGTGCCGGAGCATTGGTCAGCGCCAGTATTCCCCAACCGTTGACAACTGTTTCCGACAATTCGAACATGTATGTTTACTTCTCCATGACCGAAAATCAATTACTGGCTATGAGCCGCCAGTACAAAAGCATGGACGAAGCGTTGAAAAACATGCCGGAAGTGTCGTTGAAACTGAATGACCAGTCTATTTACGAACAAAAAGGAAAGATCGAATCGATTAGCGGAGTGATCGATCGGAAGACCGGGACAGTCGGCGTGCGTGCCGTATTCCCTAACGAATCCCGCCTGCTTCATAGCGGAGCCTCCGGCAATGTGCTCATACCGCAAACTTACAAAGACTGTATCGTAATTCCTCAAGGTGCAACAGTCCGTTTGCAGGACAAGACGCTTGTCTATAAAGTGGTGGATGGGAAAGCTGTTTCCACATTGATTACTGTAGCTGAAATCAACGACGGTCGCGAATATATCGTACTTGACGGATTGAAGGTTGGCGAAGAAATCGTATCCGAAGGAGCCGGGTTAGTACGCGAAGGAACGCAAGTTAAATAAAGGATCGAAGTATGAAAGGGAATATATTTATCAAACGGCCTGTTATGGCCATCTCCATCTCCATTCTTATTTTGGCGATCGGACTAATTTCGCTCTTTACCTTGCCGGTCGAGCAATATCCTGACATTGCGCCGCCTACGGTCCACGTATCGGCAACCTATACCGGAGCGGATGCCAATGCGGTGATGAACAGTGTTATCATGCCACTGGAAGAAAGCATCAATGGTGTGGAAAACATGATGTACATGACTTCAACAGCAACCAATGCCGGTTCGGCAACGATCGAGGTATATTTCAAACAAGGAACAAACCCCGATATGGCAGCCGTCAACGTACAGAATCGTGTAACGAAGGCACAGGGTTTATTGCCTGCTGAAGTAACCCGTATCGGTGTCAGCACTCAAAAACGACAGACCAGCTTCCTGCAGATCGACGCACTTGTCAGCACTGACGGACGATTTGACAAGACCTTTCTCGGAAACTACCTCGACATCAACGTCATCCCACGTATCAAACGTATCGAAGGCGTAGGTGACGTAATGGAGTTGGGTGATACCTATAGTATGCGTATCTGGCTGAACCCCGAACGAATGGCCCAATACGGCTTGGTTCCATCGGATGTGACTGCTGTATTAGGAGAACAGAATATCGAGGCTCCGACCGGTTCGCTGGGTGAAAACTCGAAAAACGTTTTCCAATATACGATGAAATATCGTGGACGCTTGAAGAGCGTAGAAGAATTCCAGAATATCGTCGTCCGTGCTCAGGAAGACGGTTCTGTCTTACGCCTGAAAGATGTCGCTAAGGTTGAGTTGGGAACATTGAGTTACGGTTTCGACAGCCAAATGGACGGTAAACCAGCCGTGACATTCATGATTTACCAGGTAGCCGGTTCCAATGCTACGGAAGTCAACGAACGTATTGCCGCCGAATTGGAAAAGATGAAAGAAGAATTGCCTACAGGTATGGAATTCATCACGATGATGAGCTCCAACGACTTCTTATTTGCTTCTATTTATAATGTAGTCGAAACACTGATTGTGGCGATCATCCTCGTAATCCTCGTGGTGTATTTCTTCCTGCAAGACTTCAAGAGTACCTTGATCCCGTCTATTTCAATCATCGTTTCGTTGATCGGTACATTCGCCTGTCTGACCGCAGCCGGATTCACGATCAACATTCTGACCCTGTTTGCCCTGGTGCTTGCCATCGGTACGGTAGTGGATGACGCGATCGTAGTGGTAGAAGCCGTACAGGCGAAATTCGATGCGGGTTACACCTCGTCCTATCAAGCGACGAAAGATGCGATGGGTGACGTGACGATGGCCGTTATCTCTTGTACCTGTGTGTTCATGGCCGTGTTCATACCGGTAACTTTCATGGGCGGTACTTCTGGTATTTTCTACACACAATTCGGTGTGACGATGGCAACCTCCGTAGGTCTTTCCATGATCTGTGCATTGACGCTCTGCCCCGCCTTGTGTGCTATGATGATGCGCCCGAGCGATGGAAACAAGAGTGCCAAAAGTTTCAACGGACGTGTACGTGCAGCCTACAATGCCTCTTTCAATGCCGTGTTGGGCAAATACAAAAAAGGCGTCATGTTCTTTATTCACCACCGCTGGATGGTATGGGCCGGAACGATCGCATCCATTATTCTGCTGGGATGGCTTATCAGCAATACCAAAACAGGTCTTGTCCCGCAAGAAGACCAAGGGACCATCATGGCAAACGTGGCCATTGCTCCGGGTAGCACATTGGAAGAAACGGGCAAGGTGCTGGACAAAGTAGAGAATATCCTGAAGAACACGCCCGAAGTAGAACACTACGCCCGCGTAGCTGGCTACGGCTTCCTGGCTGGTCAAGGTACTTCCTACGGTATGGCAATCATCCGTTTGAAAAACTGGGATGAAAGAAAAGGGGCCGAACATGTTTCCGACGCAGTAGTAGCCCGCCTAAACGCACAATTCGCCCAAATCAAAGAAGCGCAGATATTCTGCTTCCAGCCGGGTATGATTCCGGGCTACGGTCTGGGTAACTCTATCGAGTTGAACTTGCAGGACCGTACAGGTGGAGATATGAGCACTTTCTACGGCAACGCCATGCAGTATATCGGAGCTTTAAACCAGCGCCCAGAAGTTGCAATGGCTTATACTTCTTATGCAATGAACTTCCCGCAGATATCGGTCGATGTGGATGCAGCCAAATGTAAACGGGCAGGCATTTCACCTTCGACGGTTCTCGACGTATTGGGTAGCTATTGTGGTGGTGCATACGTTTCCAACTACAACCAATTCGGGAAAGTATACCGTGTGATGTCACAAGCCTCACCTGAATATCGTCTTGACGAACAAGCCCTGAACAACATGTTCGTCCGCAACGGGACGGAAATGGCTCCGCTCAGCCAGTTCGTAACCCTAAAACGGGTACTCGGACCTGAAGTATCCAATCGTTTCAACCTCTTTAGCTGTATCACGGTCAATGTAAACCCGGCACCGGGATATTCCACGGGTGAAGTACAACAGGCCATCGAGGAAGTGGCTGCCCAAATGCTGCCGACAGGATACGGGTACGAGTATGGCGGTATGGCACGTGAAGAGGCCAATACGGGAGGCTCGCAGACACTCTTTATCTATGCGGTCTGTATCTTGCTTATCTACTTGATTCTGGCTTGTCTGTACGAAAGTTTTCTTGTGCCCTGGGCCGTTATCCTGTCTGTTCCGTTCGGTTTGATGGGTTCATTCCTGTTTGCCAAACTGTTTGGATTGGAAAATAACATCTACTTGCAGACCGGTGTAATCATGTTGATTGGACTTTTGGCCAAGACGGCAATTTTGATTACTGAGTTCGCCATCGAACGCCGTCGTAAAGGGATGGGGATCGTCGAATCGGCTTATTCGGCCGCACAAGCCCGTTTACGTCCGATTTTGATGACCGTACTTACGATGATCTTCGGTATGCTTCCGCTTATGTTCGCATCCGGAGCCGGAGCCAACGGTAACAGTTCATTAGGAACAGGTGTTGTCGGCGGTATGGCAGTCGGGACATTGGCATTACTGTTCGTCGTGCCGGTATTCTACATCATTTTCGAATACATGCAAGAAAAAATCCGTCCGCCGATGGAAGTTGAAACCGATATGCAAGTTGCGTTGGAAAAGCAAAAGAGCCAAACCGAACGTGACGGTTTAAACAATGAAAATAAATAAGGTATGAAGAAAATAATCGTATTAACAACCGCAACCGCCCTGTTGAGCAGTTGCGGCATATACACCAAATATCAACCGGCCGAGACGACTCCGGACAACCTGTACGGAGAAGAGGTGGCTGTCGATGATACGACCAACTTCGGTAATGTGAACTGGCGGGAACTTTTTACGGACCCGCAGTTACAGGCTCTTATCGAACAAGGGTTACAAAACAACACCGATCTCCGGTCCGCCCAATTGCAGATCGAGGAAGCGGAAGCGGCGTTAATGTCGGCAAAACTTGCTTTCCTTCCTTCGTTCGCACTTTCCCCGCAAGGAACGATCAGCAGTTTCGACGGTGGGAAAGCGACAAAGACATACACGCTGCCAGTCACAGCCAGTTGGGAACTGGACATCTTCGGACGTCTGCGCAATGCCAAGCAACAGGCCAAAGCACTGTATGCCCAAAGCAAGGACTACCAGCAGGCTGTGCGTACCCAGTTGATCGCCGGGATCGCCAACGTATACTATACATTGTTGATGTTAGATGAACAGTTAGCCATTTCGCAACAGACAGAAGAAGCCTGGAAAGAGACGGTGGCTTCTACCCGTGCATTGATGGATGCCGGATTAGCCAACGAGGCGGCCACTTCCCAAATGGAAGCGGCTTACTACAGCGTACAGACTTCCATTCTTGACTTGAAAGAGCAGATCAACCAAGTCGAAAATAGTCTCGCCCTATTGCTCGCTGAGACACCGCGCCGCTACGAACGTGGAAAGCTGGCCGACCAGCAGCTCCCGGAAGACGTAGCAGTCGGCGTACCGATGCAAATGTTATCGAACCGTCCCGATGTACGTGCTGCCGAACGTTCGCTGGAACAAGCATTTTACGCGACCAACCAGGCTCGTGCCGCTTTCTATCCTTCCATCGTACTGAGTGGAAGTGCCGGATGGACCAACTCGGCAGGGAGTATGATCGTCAATCCAGGCAAATTCCTGGCTTCGGCAGTCGGCTCACTCACACAACCGTTGTTCAATAAAGGACAGATCATGGCCCAATACCGCATCGCCAAAGCACAGCAGGAAGAAGCAAGCCTGTCTTTCCAGCAAGCCTTGCTGAATGCCGGCAGCGAAGTCAACGACGCTTTAGTCGCCTGCCAGACAAGCAAGGCCAAGACCCTTTTGTTCGAAAAGCAAATCCAATCCTTGGAAAAAGCATTGGAAAGCACCTCGTTGCTGATGGAACATGGTACGACGACCTATCTGGAAGTGCTGACCGCCCGCCAGTCCTTGTTGAGTGCACAGCTGTCACAAACAGCTAACCGGTTCACCGAGATACAAAGCGTGATCAACCTTTATCTAGCTTTAGGCGGCGGTAGAGAATAAGAAAACATTTTTTATCCATAAAAGCCAAAAACCTTCTAAACCGGACCTTTTACCTATTCCATAGGACCTGTTTCAGAAAAAGTATCCAAACTTCAACGAAACAGGTCCTTTTTTATCAAATGAAAAATAAGCGGAGCCATGACATTGTCTATTCATTTTTTTATACTTTTGTGGGCATAAGACAGAATATACACAACAATGAAAAGTAAAAGTTATTGTTCAATTATTAGCTAATACACCGTATTTTCACGCGAACAAAACATCAATAATCTACTAATAGCCAGTCATTTAATTATACAATTAAAATCTTTCAGCTAATTAAATAATCCAAACACGTACATATAAAATATCTTTTTGACGTACTTTTGTGTACTATTTTTTTTACAAATGTTTTACAGCGCACGATTATGGCTACATTCAAATTTTTGGTACTCCCGCATCAACGGAAAGAAGATGGTACATATAACGTAAAAATCCGTATTACACAGAAAGGCAAGTCCAAATACATCAAGACCAGCCACAATGTATCAGCTTCAGATATTATAAAAAAGAAAGACAACGGAAAAGAAAAAATCAAGATCAAGAATCAAGCCGTAATCGACCTAATGGAAGAGATGATATTAGGATTTAAGAAAAAATTGACATCCGCAGGTGTTGAAGCAGAACACTGGGATGTTGATCGAATTGTGGAGTACTTGACTACAGAGGAAAAGAATTTCAGTCTGAATTTCATTTCCTATGGACGAAAAATAGCGGATGATCTTGAGCAAGATGGAAGGTTGGGTACGGCAAAGAACTATCGGATAGCCATAAATGCGCTTGTCAGGTTTATCGGAAAAGAAGAACTCGACATAAACCTTATTACAGCATCTTTTATGAGGGCGTTTGAGAAGTTTCTGAAAAACGAACCTTCTTTTAAGGGGCGTCGCGATGGTGGATCAAAACCTACTGATAAGCCTAAAGGTAAACGGAGCATATCTCTTTACACATCACAAATCAAAACACTACACAACCTCGCTAAAAATGAATATAACGACGAGGACAGAGGAATCATACGCATCCCATTTTCCCCGTTCTCAAAATACAAAATCGCACCAGTTCCCAAAAGTGAGCATCGAACATTGTCTATAGACCAAGTGCAGCAAATAATAGATCTTCCGTATAAACAAAATGCTCGCAATGGAGGTCAGCCTGTTTTCAATTTAGCGAAAGACCTATTTATCTTATCATTTGCGATGATGGGCATGAATAGTGCTGATTTCTATAATGCTCCTACCGCCGAAAACGAAATTATTACCTATCAAAGGACTAAGACACGCACAAGGCGTGAAGATAAGGCAGAAATGAAGGTCAGGATTGAACCGGAAATAAAAAGCCTGTTTGAGAAATACTCCGACCCATCTGGAGAGAAAGTCTTTATTTTTCATAAGTGGTATAGAAGTTCAGAGAATTTCAATAAATCAATAAATAAAGGATTAGATGAGATAGGAAAAATAATAGAGGTTCCAGATCTGAATTATTATTATGCCCGCCATACGATGGCAACGTTAGCAGCAAATAAGGCTGGAATTGATATTGCCAGAGTTGATGAAATGCTAAACCACTCCGATTCAACTTTAAAGCTGGCTCGTGTGTATATCGAACGGGACTACAGTGTGCTTTGGGAAGCCAACAGGAAGTTGTTATCCTTGTTTAAATGGGATGGCCTAAAATAAATCAGATCGATCAATTAGGCTTATCCGAAAAAGCTAAACGTATCTTTGCTTGGAAATTTTTTGCAGGAGAGTCTTTTGCTGATTGGTCGGGACCGGAAAGTAGGAAAGAATTATATGAAACCTATAAAAGTGTTTTCAATGCGGTGATGGAGAGGAAGGATGGGAAACTGCTGTTTTGAGAATAGCACGACATTCAAAATAGGACAATATAAGGCCATTGTCCTATTTGAATGTCGTGTAAGCAAACTGAAATTATTCTTCTACAAACAGATTGAGTTTTCCGTTTGATTCACCAAGCTCTTTATTTTGATATATTGCCATTAGTAACTATATTTACAACTTTTTTCCCCTAAAAGCAAAATGCGAAAAATTTATAAATCAATCATGAATACATTAGATCAAGAAGCACCAGAGTATATCTATAAATATGGGACATGGGATGATATTTTGTTCCGGAGACTTATAACTGAACAAGTAGCTTATTTTGCATCCCCTGAAATATATGGAAAAGAACAGGATATAATTCATAAAATTGATCGTTGTGTCTTAGATGAAAATAACCGATTACAATTTTATAGAGATCATTACAAAAAGCAGTATCCAGATTGTTCTGAAGATGAAATTTGTCGAATGGCAAAAAATGCCTTAAAAAACAATATCATAACAAAAGATAAACTATCTGAGTT
>OJRV01003663.1_pt1 | contig 12502 bp, 9 predicted proteins | sample 1599241 | NCBI WGS metagenome assembly OJRV01 (sample SAMN04168656, study PRJEB22393) | human gut metagenome | biome: human gut microbiome; feature: stool | host: Homo sapiens | collected 2014-03-17 | reverse complement strand
AAGATGCCCTTCGTGATGCAGGCGAGGTGCTCCTTCTGCATGCGCGCTGTTAGGGCTTCGGCAGAAAGACCGAGTACCTTTGCGACAGCAGCCTTATCATACGGCGGTTGTTCCGTTTTCAAAAAAATATCTATCATTTCTATCTGCGGTTGTATGCTCCGCCGATAATACTCCAAAAAAGTCCGCATACTACTTCCCCCTTGCGTGGTTTTTCCCCATTGTAACAGGGCAAACACCGCCATGCCTAGCGGGAAAGGATGGAAAGAGGGCGCAGCTATGAATGCCATTCAGAAATATTTCAAATACAGACAGAGTCTCATCGACCAATACGCCAAGGGCGATATGACAAAGCGGGAATATCTTCAGAAAAACTACGAAGCAGTGGTTTACGGGGATATCGGCCCGTTCCGCAACATGGATACCGTAGAAAAGGCGTTATTCAATTACCAGTATTACAACGCGCTGGCGAAGGAAAACAAGACCATCAGCACAACAAGAGATATGGACTATGAGCTGAAACGGGATTATCTGGAGAAAAGCAATTATTACTACAGCAGGAAGGACAGAGCAACGCTGACAGCACTGCGTATGCTGGATTTCCGCGGCGTTGTGGCGTATTTCGTGAAGGTGCGAAGCAGGTTTCTGAAGGGAAAGCTGTTTGAAATTGTGATTGAGGAGGAAAATATTATTCTGCACTCTACCAGTCCGCTGATATTGAACTGTCTGCGCGAGGAAGGGGTTTTTCAGGAGGAAAGCAGAAAGTCATTGATTGATGAATATGTAAACCATAGATATTAAGTCGAAATCAGGATTTCGACTTGTTGAAACAGAAGAATAAACAGATGCGTTCCGGCGATAGCAAGCACCTTGAAACGCCCTGTTTTCCTCGAGGGGGCAAAGCTCCCTCTGCGGATTCCATTCCGGAGAATACTTACCTCCCAAGAAGGGGCGGCAGGCAAAGCCTGCTTTGCGGAGCAAAGTAATGAGCTATTCGTTTCCCGAACCCTTCCGCTCAATACCACCCAAACAGGGTTTTTCCGCCATCCAATTTCTCAATTTTTTTCATATCCTCCTGCGAAATTTCAAAATCAAAGACAGCGAGGTTTTGTTTCATGCGCTCCTGATGGACGGATTTCGGAATTACCGCAATTTTATTCTGCACCAAATACCGCAGTGCAATCTGTGCAGATGTTTTTCCGTATTTGTTCCCAAGCTCCTGCAATAACGGCTCCGCAAAAATATTTTTTCTGCCCTCCGTAAAGGATGCCCAAGACTGCATTTGCGTTCCATGCTTTTCCATTTCCTTTTGCAATGCCAGCTGCGGATAGTACACATGGGATTCCACCTGGCTGACCGCAGGCACAATATCACAGGCGGCAACAAACGCCTGATATTTCTTTTCATTAAAATTGGAAATGCCGATTGCTCTTACCTTTCCTGCCCGATAGGCCTCCTTCATGGCTTCATACATTTCCAAAGCGGAATCATACGGCTCATGAATCAAAAGCAAATCAATATAATCCGTCTGCAATGCCTGCAAAGATTTTTCGATTGCGGCCTTTGCTTTTTCGTAGGTAACGCAGGGACGGTACAGCTTTGTTGTAAGAAAGACCTCTTTTCTCTCCAGACCGCTTTCTTTTACCGCCTGCCCGACGATATCTTCATTTTCATACATTTGCCCTGTGTCAATCAGCCTGTATCCGCTGTCCAATGCGGTGAGAATCGTTTTCTTGCCTGCCTCTCCACGCACATCCCATGTACCAAAGCCAATCATCGGCAGCTGCACGCCATTATTTAAGGTTACATATTCCATCTGCGTTCCGACTCCTTCCCAATTCTATGATTCTGTCTATCCGCTTTCCGAAAGCCTGCCGAAAATATGCTTCTGTCACAAGCTTTCTCTTAAAATTTGAATAATCTCCTCTCGATTTAATACCTTATATCCCTAATGAAAGATAAGTGAACTGCACCCCATTTGTTAGACAGTATGATATACTATTTAGCAAGTGGGGTGATTTTTATGCCAAAAGGAGCACCAAACAAACGATATACTCCAGAATTTAAGAAACTGGTGGTAGAAACAATGCTGGAAGAAAAACTGAGCTACAGTGAAGCGGCAAGACAATTTGAAATAAATGATCACGGAATCATTCAACGTTGGGAGCGAATTTATCTCGAAGAAGGTTCAGAGGGGCTGGCTATCGAGCGTCGTGGACGCAAAAGCACCGGACGGCCAATGAAACTACAAAAAGAGGTAGAGGAGGATTTGATCGCAGGGGTGCAGCGATTGCGCGCAGAAAACGCATACCTAAAAAACTTGCAAGCCTTGGTTTTGGAAAACGAGCGACAGCATCACAGAAAACACAGGTGATTTAGAAACTAAGGCAAGAATTTTCACTGGCAATCCTGCTGGATGTCGCTCAACTGCCTCGTGCAACCTTTTACTATCATCTAAAACAACTGAAGAAAGCAGATAAATATCATTCTGTGAAAGAAGAAATCACTGCTATTTTCCATGAGAATAAAGGAAGATACGGTTATCGACGTATTACTGCAGAACTTCGAAATAGGAATATTTATTTAAATCATAAAACTGTTCAGCGTCTTATGCAGAAGTTGGGCTTAGTTTGCCGTGTCAGGATGAAGAAGTATCGTTCTTACAAGGGTGAAGTGGGCAAAATCGCACCAAATCTGTTAAATCGGAACTTCCATGCCGAAAAACCGAATCAGAAATGGGTCACGGATGTGACAGAGTTCAGCCTGTTTGGTGAGAAACTGTATCTGTCCCCAATTCTCGATTTGCACAGTAGCGATCTGGTCAGCTATACCATATCGGATCGTCCTGTGCTGCGCATGGTGACAACTATGCTGAACGAGGCATTTGCAAAAATTCCGGACGGAACAAATCACATTCTCCATTCTGATCAGGGCTGGCAGTATCAGCACAGGCAGTATCAACGGATGCTCCGGGAGAAAGGCATCCGGCAGAGCATGAGCCGAAAAGGGAATTGTCTGGACAATGCTGTGATAGAAAATTTCTTTGGACTGCTCAAGAGCGAACTGCTGTATTTGCAGGAATTTCAGTCCATGGAGCACTTCAAACAGGAACTCGTTGCATATCTGGATTACTACAACAACCGCAGGATCAAGGCAAAACTGAAGGGCTTGCCGCCTGCAATTCACAGACAACAAGCCCTTTCGGCTGCTTGAACAATTTTTACTTCAAAATATTTGTCTAACTTTTTGGGGTCAGTTCAATGCCCTATTTTACTCAAATCGAGTCTATTTTAACTCATAGAGTCAATCTTGACTCAACCTTTTCATAAAAAATAGTCTGAACCACAAGGATTCAGACCATTTTTATTTTCCGCTTTAGCCTTCCCTTACGAGCGTAACTGTTTTTTCCGCTTCATTCCAAGAAGTCTGTGCGCCAAGCGCATCCGCTACAAAGCGAACAGGCACATAGGTACGGCTATCCATGATGACAGGTGCAACGCCATATTTTTCAAGCGTTTTCCCAATCGTCATCTTAATTTCCTTTCCATCCAAAAGCAAGGTAACCTCTTTGCTTTCGCCGTTCCATGCAACCGCACCGCCCAAAGATTCTGTAATGAATCTGATGGGAACCAAGGTTCTGCTATTCTGAATCACGGGAGCCGCATCCTTTTGGGCGAGATTCCCGTTAACAGAAATGCTCTTTCTGCCAATCTGCATTTCGACGATTGTTTTCTCCTTTGCTTTTGTTTCGTTGTTTTCCTTCGTTTCCTCTACTTTTGTTTCGTTTTTCTGTGTTTTGGATTTTCTGCCGCCGGAGGAAGAACCGCCGCCGCTCTCCGGCTTGGCAGTCAGTGCTTTATAGGCATCCTGCAAGGCTTTTGTGGCATTGTTATATTCCTCTGCCGTCGCTTCAACCTTGGAAACCTCCTTTGCATCCGCCAAAACCTTTGCAAATGCCGCCCATTTCTCTGCGGAGTAATCCGCTTCCTGCAAAGCCTCTGCCTCTTTCACTGCATTTTTCAGTGCAAGCCAAGCCTGCATTACTTCATGCTCCTCTTCGATTTCACCAATCAGCTCTTTAAAGCTCCACTGCTTATTGGTTTCTGTCACTGTTGCCTTATGGTCAATCACCGCATCTGCCGCACGCATTTTTGCAAGAAACTGGTCAAGCTGTGTTTCGCTCAAGCCGCTCATCAGCATAAATTCCGCTGTGTAGCCACTGCCTGTAAATGCCTCTGCATCCCCTGCAAAGCCTTTGTACCCTGCAAGATATCCAACGGACTGGTTAATCTGGCTTTTTTCAACCGTAACTGCCTTAATTCCCATTTCCTCCAGAATTGCTCTGATTTTGCTGCCCTTTACGGTATCCGCACCGAGGTTGAACAGCAGTACCTTTGCTGCGGGGATTTCTTCCTCCGCACCAATAATGGGAACGGAATAGGAAAGATAATCCGCTTCCTCTCCTGCCCATTCGGGATGAGGCAGTCTAAGCTTTACAATCAATCGTTTTCCTGCCTCAAACGTATTCGCCTTAACGGGAATATTGATGGTTGTGAAATGCTCCTTGCTTGCTTTATTCGCATCACGCTGACCGATACGCTGTGTAATCGAGCTTTCATGCAACTCCTTCTTCTCAAATTCATCATCTGTATAGTCGGAGGGGAACTGATATGCTGTTACGTTGCAATAATAGTCGCTCATTTCCGTATAGCCTGCATCGTATGTCACTGTTACAGGAATGGTAGTATCTGTCACTCTGACTGCGGCAACATCAATAGAAACGGTAGGTGTTGCCCAATCGGGTGCCGCCTCAACGGTTTTCGCATTGGAATATACCACTTTGCTTACGCCGTTTTTCACAAGCGTCAGCTTAATCATCAGCTTGGAGCCTGCTTTCAGCGGCTTTACGCTTTCTCTAAAGCCCATGGTTGTTACGCCGGGGCTGTAAATGCTGCTTTCTGCCGCAATTTTTGCTTTGCTTTCATCCAATTCCTCGCCTGTGTAGTTATACAGTACATAGCTTACGGAATCATAATAATTTCTTTCAAAGTTCAGATAGGTTTCCATCTTTGTATCGCCTTCGGATACATGCTCCTCTCTGATATAAGCAGAGGGTTCTGTAATCTGAGGGGGTGCCTGAATGGTTTTTGCATCGGAGATTTTTACCGCTTCGCTTTCGCCGCCTGTCAGCGTAAGCACCGCAACGATTTTATCTCCTGCCGTCAAATCATTGGTAAATGTAATTTTACTGCCGTATGCGGAAGGCGTTACCGCACCGGAATACAGCAAAACATTTCCTGCATTTGCACTGTCAAATGCACCACCATAGCGGTAGGTATACAGCTTCAAATTGCCTGTAAGCTCCTTGTCGAAATCCGCCTTTACATAAAGATTCTTATCCGTAGAAAGAATTTTGGAGGAGGTAATTTCAACAGAAGGCTCTTTTACCACCTTGCCGCCAATCAGAATATAAACCTTATCATCACTGTAATGGGTTCTGCCAGTGTCAGAATCGCATTTGTAAAGATATACCAATACATATTTTTCAGGCGTAAGCTTTCCCTTTACATCAAAGGTATAGCTGCCGCTTCCCGTAAAGCTCTGACTCTTGAGGGGTGCCGCCTCATCCGGATCTGTATTGTTTCTGTCTACAAGCCTTACAAACACATAGCCGCCCTTATAGCTGTCATATCCGTTTACGGAAACCGTAATGCTTTCCGTATCTGCTGTGAGTGCTTCGGGGGAAACGCTGATGCTGTCCCCTTCCGCTTTCGCTTTTACCGTAAAGGCTGTGCCGGGGTAATAATACGGTTCATTTTCTCCATCATAATAATAGATATAAGGAATAATCACATCCCCTGCCGTTAAAGCCTTTGTAATAGTGATTTCTACATTATCCCCACTGATAACAGGACTTTTACTGCCGACAGAAACGGGATCTCCATATACATCAACGTTTCCGTTTTTATTTGCTTTATATAGGAAAATCATTCCCTTGCCGGCGGGGATTAAATCCGTTTTGCTCACCGCAAGACTTACCTTGGTATCCCCTTCATATACATTCCCGTTCACAGTCAGTACGGGCTTTTCCATCTCTGTCTCCAAAACAACGGGAACCGCATTGGAATATGCAACAGCATCTGCCCCCTTCATCAGCACTGCCGCAACATATTTGCCTTTTGCCAATTCCTTCCCGGAGGAATTTTTCTCTACCGAAACCGTTCCTGCTTTGGAAACACTCTTGTTGCCGAAAAATTCCCAATCGTCCCCCTGTACCGCATCCGCAGACGCATATTGTCTGATGATAAGGTTAGAGCCTTCTTCCACATCACCGGCAACCACAACGCTTACTGCGCTCGCACCTGCCTTAATTTTATCTGCGTTGATTTTCACTGTCGGCGCAACAGGCACAGCAGGAATCAAAACGGAATCATCAGGGATGCTCTCCGCCTCATAGTCATTGCCTTTGGGGATATACAGCGCCGTATTCTGGTTCCAATATACAACGGCACGCACACGATAGCCTGCCAGAAGCGGTTCCTCCAGATTGATTTCATAGTTTGTCAGATTTTTCGTAAACTGCAGCGGAATCGTCAATCTGCGCATATAGCTGCCTTCAAAGTCGAATGTTTTATCCTGCGGATATTGCTGGATGGAAACTGTCATATTGAAATCTACATTTTCATCCTTTGCGTATGCAAGCAATCTCTCATCTGCGGAAAAATTGATGTGCAGCTTGGTATCGCCTGCTTTTAAATCCTTATCCGCAATGCTTACCTCGGGCCATGTGTAATCCCGAAAGCCCTCGCCGTTTTTATCCACAACCGTAAGCTCACGGGATTGCTTTTGCTTGTAAAAAACATCATTCTCCGTTTCTGCAACAGGCACATTCAGATAAGCGCATACCTTCTGCCCCACCTTCAAAGGGAGAAGGGACTCTGCGAAATTACAGGTATAGCTTTTTCCGTTTTCCACCCGTACCGAATAAAGCTGCTTTGTGGCGGTGCTGTCGGGATCAAAGACTGTATTTGCGGGATATACCGCAACAATCATGTAGCAGCTTTTCACACTGCTGTGCAGCTTTACATTTGCCGTAAGGGATGTTGCATCCTCTGTAATTTTTCCGCCTGAAAAACCATCTATTGTTACCTCGCAGCCTGCCAAAATTTCCGCCTGTGTCGGTTTGGTTGTTTCTCCGCCGGAAGAAGTGCCGGAGGCAGTGACCGTAATCGGTACAGAAGTATATTCCTGCATTTCACCGCTTGATGTATCACGCAGTACCGCTATTACCTCTTTGCCTTCCGTTGGTGCTGTTGTAAGCGTAATCGTATTGCTTCCTTCGTTCAAAGCTGCATATCCAATCACGTCGCTCAAGCCCGTATAGCTAAAAAATTTATCAGTGTCATATCCTTCTCCGCTGTCAAGCTGTATGACCTTTGCAAAGCCGGCTGTAATGTCTTGTGCAAGTGTAACCTCAACCGATTTTGTATTCGGTGTAATGGTGCTTGTTGTGATGGAAATTCCCTGTTCCTGCGCAAATGCCGAAGCTGCCGCAAAAGGAACTGTCGAAATTGCCATAATAAGTGCAACAAGCAGACTGAATACTCTTTTACTGATGCTGCTGTAAATTGTTTTCATTTTCCTCCACCCTTCTCTAGTGATTTTTATATTGTTAGCTGCGGCTAACTAAATTCCATTATAATTTGCCTCTTTTTCATTTGCAACCGCTTTTTTCCTTCTTGATAAGTGTTCTCATTTTGGCACTGCAATAAAAAAATACCCTCCCTGCCATTTGGCAAAGAGGGTATCCTCCATTTAACAAATCAATTTTATTTTACGAATGTTTCACAAAAGCGCATCAGCATAGATGCCACCCTGAGATACATCTACTTCTTCCTTGGGTGCTTCCTGCGGCTCTGTTTTTCCTTCTTCCTTGCCCTCTGCGGCACCCTCATTTACCTCCGCCGCTGCGTTTGTTTCCTCGGCAAGCGCCGACACAGACGTAAGAGAAAGCGCCATTGTCACGCACACCAACTGACTGATTAGCTTTTTCTTCATAAAATCCCTTCCTTCTCTTGTGTCCTTCCATCAAGCAATATCCTGCGAACGCTGTATTTTTCGACAAAACCCGCGAAAATACTGCATTTGCCAAAATTATAGCAGATTCTTTTCGCAATGAACATCCTGCCAAAGTATGAGACGGCAACCTTATTTTTTCGCCGTTTTTGTAATAAAAAAATCGGCTTCCGCCGAAACCGATTTTTCTTCTTACATATTCTGCTTCAAGCAGGTTTTGATATCATCCTCGGGGTTGCTGACAGCACGCAAATCAAAGGTATCCACCAGATACTGCAGCACATTCGGGCTTAAAAATGCAGGCAGTGTCGGCCCCAAATAAATGCCCTTCACGCCAAGGCTCAAGAGTGCCAGCAAAACCGCCACCGCCTTCTGCTCATACCACGAAAGAATCATGGACAGCGGCAAACCGTTCACATCCGTCCCAAAGGCATCTGCCAAAGCCGTTGCAATGCGGATGGCGGAATAGGCATCGTTGCACTGCCCCACATCAAGCAATCTCGGCAGACTTGCCACCTCGCCGAACTCCAGCTTATTAAATCTGTATTTGCCGCACGCCAAGGTTAAAATGATACAATCCTGCGGCACCTTTTTCGCAAATTCCGTATAATAATTTCGCCCCGGCCTTGCGCCGTCACAGCCGCCAATCAAAAAGAAATGTCTGAGCTTTCCGCTCTTGACCGCCTCCACGATTTTATCGGCATAGCCTAATGTGGCATGATGCCCGAAGCCGACCAAAATTTCATGTGCCTCCTCATCCTCGGGATAGCCGCCCAATTCCAACGCCTGCGCAATGATTTCGCTGAAATCCTTCTCGCCGTTTTCCTTCTTGCCGATATATTTCACGCCCTCCCAGCCGACCACATTCGTGCTGTAAATACGGTCCTTGTAGCTTTCTCTCGGGCACATCAGGCAGTTGGTTGTCATCAAAATACACCCCGGCAGATTGTCGAACTGCTTTTGCTGATCCTGCCACGCACCACCGAAATTCCCGACCAAGTGCGGATATTTTTTCAAGCCCTCGTAGCCATGGCAGGGCAGCATTTCCCCATGCGTATAAATATTGATGCCCTTGCCCTTCGTCTGCTTCAAAAGCATTTCCAAGTCCTTCAAATCATGCCCGGAAACCACGATAAACGGACCTTTTTTCATGTGAACATCAACGGTATGCGGAGAAGGATTGCCGTAAACCTCGGTGTTTGCCTCGTCCAGCTTCTGCATAACGGCAATCGCCATCTCGCCTGTGCGCATCGTCAAGCGAATCAGCTCCTCTACCGTCAGGTTATCATCCGTAATTGCCTCCAATGCCTCGATATAGAAATTGTCCACCTCGTCACTGTAATACCCCAACTCCCTCGCCTGATGCCCGTAGGCACTGATGCCCTTCAAGCCATACAGCACCGTCTGCCGCAAGGAGCGGATATCGGGATCTAAATCCTCATACATAATGCCTGCCATGGGTGCATCCTTGAGCATTTCGGTTTTGGTTTCGGGGAGGGTATAGGTAACGTGTGCCGTATGATTGTCAATCTCCCCTGTCATGCCTTTCAGCGTATCCTTGATTTCCTGCGATTCCTTCAGCAGCTCCACATGAACCGCCGCATCAAAGTTTACATTCGTCAGCGTGGTAAACAGCACATTTTCGATAAAGCGAATCACGCTTTTGTCAATCTCCTTCCCCTGCGCAAGCAACGCCTTGCCGTAACAGCTGATACCCTTAATTTGAAAAATCAGCAAATCCTGCAAATTGGCAACCTCCGCCGTTTTTCCGCAAACGCCCAGCTTCGTACAGCCCTTGCCGTTTGCCGTCTGCTCGCATTGATAGCAAAACATTTCATAGCCTAAATCCATATTGTTGCTCATAAATCAACCGTCCCTTCTTTTCCTTTTGCAAGCTAGTGTTTCCCAACAAATGGAGATTATACGCAAACCGAAGCAGGAATCCGCCTGTTAAAATAATATACAAATTTTTTCCAATCCTACTTTAGTAGGATATACAAAAAGAATTTTTCCTGCTATAACGAATGTGAAATCACAATTAGAATTTTATGATTTTCACGGAAAAGGAGGAACGAGATGGGAAGACACACTTTTACCCAAAAATTCCTGCCTCTGGCGCTGGCGGCGCAAACGGCGTAATGCTGGATAGCAGCCTAAGCGTGAAAAAGACGGTAACCGCCACAGGGGTAAAAGCGCCCACCATCACAGGCGGCAGCAGTGGTGGTGGTGGCGGCACAGCATCCACACCGAAGATTGCAATCAACGGTTTGAAGAACCCCATCGGTGAGATTCAGATGAATGTCGGCGACCTCAAGGACGAGACAGAGGCGAAAAAATCCCTGCCGAGCATGGTAACGCTGTTGGTGGATAACAAGGAAATCAAGGATGTTACGGCGAAAATCGGCGATTGGAAAATCAAAAATGGTACCTTCGATGGAAATACCGCGGGCAGCTATACCTTTGTCGGGGCGGTAAAAATCCCCGACGGCTACGCCTACAGCAACGGCACACTGACCGCAAAAGCCACCATTACGGTTGTGGCAAACAATGCAACGAAGAAACAACTGCCAACGGACACCATTGTGCAGTATGGACGAATAGAGTCGCACACTGAGATTGACAAGGAAATAAAAGCAGACAGCACTTAATGCGGCATGGGTGCAGTTGGATAGAACCACAAATTCGGAAGCCGAGGCACTGGCGAATCCGGACAAAATCTATCTGCTGCCGACAAACGACGACGAAAGGAATGTTTCTCAAGGGGTAAAATATGTGCAGGAAAGCGTACAGCTGACCGTTACGGCACTAAATTATACGGATTCCAACGGTAGCACGGTGAACTTGGGCCAAGAGGTTGCGACTTACACCTGCACAGTCGGGGCACCGGTCAGCAAAGCAGACGAATTACCCACACTGCTTACCTCCGGCAAAGATAAAGCTAATGTCCATATTCGCCTGAAAGGCACGGGAACCGCTTCTGTGATTACAGTGTCCGATGAAGCAGACATAAGCGCGGAAGAGACCGTCAATTCTAGCAATTCCGGATTGTTTCAAGATTCTATCTCCGTGGGATCAGCCACTACGGAAACAGATACCACTCCACCAAATTTTGTTGTATTTTTAGACATGACAGTCACATCGGAGCAGCTTCCTGCGGTTGCAGTGAATAGCTTCGATAGAGAGGAAAAGAACCCCCACAAAACAACCTCAGTGACATTTACCATCCCGTCCGACAAAGTTTCCCTCACGAATGAGGGGAAAACAGCCGGCTGGTATATCCCGCAGGGTGGCTTGAAGCTGACAGCGGAGGATGTGCGGGTGTACCAACCCAAGGTTCTTGCCGAAAAAGCTAGCGTTGCGGATACAACAGTGACAGTGCCGCTCCAAGTTCTGTTTCTGAATGAGGGTAAGACTCTGAATGTGGCTCTTGTACCAACGAGCACAACATCCTACGACGGCAAAGACAATAATGCAATTTCCGGCACAGATATGCGCAATACGGAAAGTAAAGAGCAGCATTACTACTTCGCCCTATCCGGCAGCCAAAAGTACGAGTACCGTATACCCATCAGGTGCTATACGGCAACATTCGACAATGTCACAGCAGGTACCTATGCTGTTTGGGTTCAGGTTGATGACACGGATACGTGGGTCAAGGTAGGGGATAGCATAACTGTCTGCAATACGGCAGGCGGGGATTCCGATAACACCGGGAATCCTACCACCGAATAATCGCAAAATTCAAAAAGGCAAGGGAATCCTTTGATTCCCCTGCCTTTTTCTTTGCACTTACGCCATCGCAGCAGAGCAAAAAGCGCGCAGCACCTACGAATATCTCATCGACCTGACGGATGACCCCGATGTGCTCGCGCCACTGCGCTTCCTGCGAGAACGAGAAATCGTGCATTTCCAGCGTTTCGGGGAAGCTCTGGACTACGCCAGAGATTATCTGAAGCAGCAGCATTATTTCTTCATGCAGAAAAACGGCTGCAACAGCTGACAAATCATAGACACCGATAAACCGGTGATATGCACTGCATTCCTATTTCAGGCAGCCGTTAAAGGTGTGTCTTATTCTGCCGGCATAAAAAAAAGACCATCGATTTCTCGATGGTCTTTTCCGCAATTACTGCGGATGACAGGACTTGAACCTGCACGGGCGCAATGCCCACTAGAACCTGAATCTAGCGCGTCTGCCAGTTCCGCCACATCCGCACATCTTAGTATGCTTGACTATAATACCGTATCAAAAAGAGTTTGTCAACACCTTTTTTAAAATTTGTTCCCCCAAAAATACAATCCACTCCCTCAGATAAGGACTCCCCTCGGAAAACAAAAAAAGACCACCGATTTTCTCGATGGTCTCCTCCGCAATACTGCGGATGACAGGACTTGAACCTGCACGGGCGCAATGCCCACTAGAACCTGA
>OJRV01003629.1_pt1 | contig 12577 bp, 9 predicted proteins | sample 1599241 | NCBI WGS metagenome assembly OJRV01 (sample SAMN04168656, study PRJEB22393) | human gut metagenome | biome: human gut microbiome; feature: stool | host: Homo sapiens | collected 2014-03-17 | reverse complement strand
CCATCGAAAAGCTTTCTCATATAAAAACCGTGCACGTGTCTACCTATCAGGCAGCCAGCGGTGCCGGTGCTGCCGCTATGGACGAATTGTACGAGCAATATCGCCAAGTATTGGCAAATGAACCTGTTACAGTAGAAAAGTTTGCATATCAATTGGCTTTCAACCTCATACCGCAGATCGACGTGTTCACAGAAAACGGTTATACGAAAGAAGAGATGAAGATGTATAACGAAACACGTAAAATCATGCATTCAGATATTAAAGTCAGCGCGACTTGCGTACGTGTTCCTGCACTACGTGCTCACTCTGAAAGTATCTGGGTAGAAACCGAACGCCCTATTTCTATCGAAGAAGCCCGCGAAGCATTCGCTAAGGGAGACGGACTGGTGCTTCAGGATAATCCTGCGGAAAAAGAGTACCCGATGCCGCTATTCCTGGCTGGGAAAGATCCGGTTTATGTGGGACGCATCCGCAAAGACCTGACGAATGAAAACGGATTGACTTTCTGGATTGTAGGTGACCAAATCAAGAAAGGTGCAGCACTGAACGCAGTGCAGATCGCAGAATATCTGATTAAAGTAAAGAATCTCTAAATCATAAAAGGTGATTTAAGAAAGAAAAGTCCGGTTTCGTCCTTGAAACCGGACTTTTTATATACCTTTGCATTCACAAAATAGAATTTAAGCCGCAATTGCCTCTGCGTTATACACAAACAAATACGGTTCAAACATTAATTATCATCTAAGAATTAAACCGTATGAGAATTTACAAAGTGTTTACACTTTTAGGTCTGTTCATTTCTATATTCTACAATTGTTCACTTCCTGCCGATGATGAAGAAGATTCAGAAGGAGAAGATACGGCTACTTCCGAACTTTCTTGGGAAGGAGAAACAGATAAATTCACTATCAATTCTAAAGAAGGAGTCCATCTGAATGATCCGGCAGAAGATAGTGGAACAGCCTATGTCACCATACCGTCCACGTCAGTAAAGAATACCCGCTGGGAGTTTGGAGTTCACCTTACATTCAATCCATCCGCCAATAACTATGCACGTTTTTATCTGACCTCTTCTTCCAACACCCTCTCCGGTAGCCTAAACGGGTATTTTATACAAATAGGAGGAGCAAAAGACAATGTGACACTTTATCGTCAGAATGGAGACCAGCCCAAGCTGTTGGCTTCGGGTCGGGAAGTGATGAAGGGTAATAACTCCCCCCAATTATACATAAAAGTAGAATGCGATAACAATGGGTATTGGACTTTTTGGACACGATTGGAATCCGAAGACGGATATACATTGGAAAAGCAAGTGAAAGATACCGGCATACAGAGTTCCGTTTGTTCGGGAATTTATTGTGTCTACACCAAAACCCGCTGTAAAGCCTTCACATTCCATCATGTACGATTATCCAACGGTGTAGAGACAACGACCGACCCCGACAATACTCCCGACAAACCGGATTCCGAAGAGCCAGATATTACCGAGCTACCGGAAGATGTGAGAGGTATGCTCCTCTTTAATGAGATAATGTATGATAATGCCACAGACGGCGCCGAATACATAGAGCTCTATAATCCGACTGAACAGACTATTGTGTTGCCACAGCTTTTTCTATATAAGATGCATGAAGACGGCAAAGTGTACAGTACCACTACGTTACAAAATGAATCTCCATCCCAACCCCTGATCATTGCATCCAAAGGATATCTTTGCTTTTCTAAATATCTCGACAAGATTATTCAAAAACACAATGTCAATAGAGAGAACCTAATAGAAATATCCAAATTCCCGGCACTTGATAATGAAGGAGGCTATCTCGCACTGTCCAGCACCCCCAAAACTGGGAAAGGACATACATTTGACACTTGCCGTTTCTGGGACGGAATGCACGATACCGACAAATCCAAAACTATCGGCATTTCACTCGAAAAGAAATCACCGGAACTGCCTTCACTCAACAAGAATTGGCGTTCCTCTAAACATACGACCGGCGGAACTCCTGGAATAAAAAATATGTAAGAGTATATATATCTATGATAAATTCCCTACATTTGTAGCAAAGTAAACAAGTTTATGATAAATATATAAGAAACATCTTACACAACTCATACTACACAACAAGAAGTAAAATAATGAAAACAACAATCAACTGTTTTCTTCCTTTCAGCCGGTTGGAAGAAACTGTGCAAACAGTTAAGGAGTTACGTGCATCGACGCTGGTAGACAAAATTTATTTATTGGCATCGCCAATTACCAATGTCTGTATTCCCGGATGCGAACTCATCTCTGTAGAGAAAATGCAGTCTACACAAGCGATGCGAGCTATTGCAGAACATTCTGATAAAACATATACCTTGCTCTATACCAAACACACTACACTAAAAATAGGCATGTTCGCTCTTGAAAGAATGGTTCAAGTAATGGAAATGACCCAAGCTGCCATGGTATATGCAGACCATTACCAACAGATAGACGGTGTGCAAAAAACAGCTCCGGTCATTGATTACCAACCCGGTAGCCTACGTGACGACTTCAATTTCGGCTCGGTTTTACTGTTCAATGCCAACGCATTCAAGGAAGTTATAGAAAATACGGAAGAGGAATATCAATATGCAGGCTTGTATGATTTGAGACTCAAAATATCCCAAAAGAGCAAACTGGTACACATCAACGAATATCTATATACCGAAGTAGAAAGTGACAAGCGGAAAAGCGGTGAGAAGCAGTTCGATTATGTAGACCCTAAAAATCGTCAGGTACAGATTGAAATGGAACAGGCATGCACCAACCATTTGCAGGAAATTGGCGGATATCTTTATCCAATCTTCCGTCCCGTAGACTTTTCTTCCCACACTTTTGAATATGAAGCTTCTGTCATTATACCCGTACGCAACCGTATTCGCACAGTCAAAGATGCCGTACGCTCGGCACTGAACCAGCAAACGACCTTTCCGTTCAATGTCATTGTCATCGACAATCATTCGACAGACGGGACCAGTGAAGTTCTCCATGAACTTAGTTCGGACAAGCGACTGATTCACGTCATTCCCGAAAGAGATGACCTCGGTATAGGCGGATGTTGGAACATAGGTATCCATCACGAGAAATGCGGAAAGTTTGCCGTCCAACTTGATAGCGATGACGTGTATAAAAACGAACATAGCCTGCAAATCATTATTGATACTTTCTATAAACAGAAATGTGCAATGGTAATCGGCACTTATATGATGACTAACTTTGATATGCAGGAAATTGCCCCCGGCATCATCGATCATAAGGAATGGACGCCCGACAACGGACGAAATAATGCATTACGTATCAACGGTCTGGGAGCTCCCCGTGCATTCTACACGCCCATTCTTCGGGAAATCAAAGTTCCGAACACAAGCTATGGAGAAGATTATGCCCTTGGATTGAAAATTTCACACGATTATCAGATAGGCAGAATATACGACGTGATTTACCTTTGTCGCCGTTGGGAAGGCAACTCGGATGCTGCACTGCCTGTTGAGAAAATCAACCAGAATAATCTATATAAAGACCGGCTTCGTACGTGGGAATTGGAACAGCGCATCCTGCAACAAAAAACGACATTAGAGAAAATTCAGCAAAGTATCGAACAGTTATTCCAAAAGCAAACTCTTTCTTGGGAACTAGCCAAAGAAAATTACCAAGCACTGGAACAGTATCGGTCACGAACAAAAAAAATATCCAAGTGGTTTGGTAACAATTGTTTAAGTGCGAAACTATTCTTTAATCCGAAACGTATTCTTTCGGCTACCGCACAGACAGATACTGCCTCCATTCACTCACGGCCTTGCTTCCTCTGCCAAACAAACCGACCGCAGGAACAAGAGTTCATCAGTTACAGGAATTATCAGATACTGGTTAATCCCTATCCCATATTTAAACACCACTTTACAATTGTAGATAAGGAACACAAGTCACAATCCATAGCCGGGCGTTTTAAAGATATGATAGAACTCACCGACATTATGGAAGAATACTTCCTTTTGTATAATGGACCGGAATCTGGAGCTTCCGCTCCCGATCATGCCCATTTTCAAGCTTGCAGTAAAGAGGAAAGTATACAGGGAGCCTATTACGATCGCATGGAATTAATAGATAACGACAAGGTGCAAATTAGTTATAAAGATTTCCCGTGCAGTTTCATCAGGATTCAGGCGGAAAATAAGAAAACAATGTCGAAAACCTTCCATCTGATTTACGACATCTTAGCTACCAATAATAACGGAAAAGAACCAATGATGAATATTCTTGCCTGGTATGGTTTGGAACGCACCAAAGAGGATTTTAGAGAGCGCTACGAAGAAGAATTTGAATCAGTGGCCGAACACCCTTACAATTGTGTTATCTTCTTACGCAGCAAACATCGTCCTGACTGCTATTACGCAAAAGGAGACGAACAAATTCTCATCAGTCCTGCTATTGCTGAAATGAACGGCATATTCCCTATAGTACGTGAAGAGGATATGGAGAAACTGACTCCTGAAAAGGTATATGATATCTATCGGGAAATATCTATATCCAAAGAAAAACTGCAAAAAATACTAGAACGTATTAAAGCTGTATTATGACTCAACCTCAAATAACAGTCGGTATCCTTTCCGGGAAAGAGATTGAATTCTCTTTCCCTGTGAAATTTAGTTTTTCTGTCGGAACGGAAATTTCCGGGACACAGAAAGTTATTTATCAGGATGGGAAGATTCTTTGGCAAGGGAAAGAGTACGACGAATTATCCTTCATTCCTCCACAAAATGCACATGCTTTCTTTGAACTGAAAGATGTGACCATCGGAATCAACTTCCATTGGGAACGCAAAGAAGTCCAGAAATTCAAAGGGGAATTAAAGATTATCATCGAAGGAGAACAACTAACCGCCATCAATGTGATTTCCATTGAAGAATATCTTACCAGTGTAATTTCATCCGAAATGAGCGCAACAGCTTCTTTAGAACTACTAAAGGCTCACGCCGTCATCTCCCGAAGCTGGCTACTCGAAAAAAATAAAGAATTAAGAATGAAAAATGAAGAATTTAAAAGAACTTTGCAAAAAGACAGCGCAGCCAATTCTTCATTCTTCATTCCTAATTCTTCATTTATTAAGTGGTATGACCATGAAGCACATAGAAATTTCGATGTATGTGCCGATGATCATTGCCAGCGTTATCAGGGAATTACACGAGCCTCAACACCACAAGCCATCGAAGCAGTCTCCGCCACGCGGGGGGAAGTGCTGATGTATAAAGGAGCGATTTGTGATGCCCGTTTCTCTAAATGTTGTGGCGGAGCTTTTGAAGAGTTCCAAAATTGTTGGGAAAACATAAAGCATCCTTATCTAATCAGACAACGGGATAGCAAGACTGAAAAACAACTTCCCGATTTGACCATAGAGGCGGAAGCTGATAAATGGATACGCACCTCGCCTGTTGCTTTCTGTAACACGCAGGATAAGAAAATTCTAAGCCAAGTCTTAAACAATTACGATCAGGAAACTGCAGACTTCTATCGTTGGAAAGTCAGTTATTCGCAACAAGAGCTTTCAGAACTGATTCATCAACGTTCAGGGATTGATTTCGGACAAATCATTGATTTTATTCCTGTAGAACGGGGAACATCCGGACGTCTTGTCCGACTAAAGATTGTAGGAACCTTACGGACACTCATCATTGGAAAAGAGTTGGAGATACGCCGCACTCTATCAACGTCCCATCTTTACAGCTCCGCTTTTGTCATAGACAAGGAGTACGGAGATGAACTCCCTTCACGATTTATCCTCACCGGAGCCGGATGGGGGCATGGAGTAGGACTTTGTCAAATCGGTGCAGCCGTGATGGGAGAACAAGGTTATAAGTATGAAGAAATACTATCTCACTATTACCCCGGTAGTACGCTTGAAAAACAATATAAATAAAATCGAACGAATGCCATGACAACACCCACTACAAAAAGAAATCCCTGGAGCTGGATACCCACCCTCTACTTCGCAGAAGGGCTGCCATACGTAGCGGTAATGACGATTGCTGTTATCATGTACAAGCGTTTGGGATTATCCAATACGGAAATAGCCTTATACACTTCCTGGCTTTATCTTCCCTGGACTATCAAACCGTTATGGAGTCCATTCGTCGATCTGGTGAAAACGAAACGTTCCTGGATTATCGCCATGCAAGGGTTCATCGCCGCCGGATTTGCAGGCATCGCCTTTTTTATCCCAACGGCACATTACGTACAATTCACCCTTGCTTTCTTTTGGTTATTGGCATTCAGTTCGGCTACCCATGACATCGCAGCAGACGGTTTTTATATGCTCGGCCTCAACAACAAGGAACAATCTTTCTTTGTAGGCATCCGAAACACATTCTACCGACTCGCCAATATTTTCGGGCAAGGTATTCTCGTCATGCTTGCAGGATGGTTGGAAACCTCTCAAGGCAATATACCTCTGGCATGGAGCATCACTTTCTACCTCCTGGCCGGATTATTCCTGGCTCTTACTTTGTACCATCGCTTTATCCTCCCCCATCCCGATTCCGATGTCAAACGTCCCGGACTCACAGCAGGTAAGCTATTAGAAGACTTTCTTCTGACTTTTGTCACTTTCTTCAAAAAGAAACACCTCGGTCTCATGTTCTTTTTCCTGCTCACCTACCGATTGGGAGAATCGCAGCTAGCCAAGATTGCTTCCCCCTTCCTACTCGACCATGCCGATAAAGGCGGGTTGGAACTATCCACAGCAACAGTTGGAATGATATACGGAACTATTGGTGTCATAGCCTTGTTACTTGGTGGAATTATCAGCGGCTTTCTCGTTTCACGTGACGGATTCAAGAAATGGATACTACCTATGGCATTAGCCATCAACCTTCCCGACATATTATATGTATGGATGGCTGCAGCCACTCCTAACAACCCGATATTGATTTCCACCTGCGTAGCTATCGAACAACTAGGTTATGGTTTCGGTTTCACAGCCTATATGCTTTATCTGATTTATATTGCCGAAGGCGAGCACAAGACAGCTCATTATGCTATCGGAACCGGATTTATGGCACTTGGAATGATGCTTCCCGGTATGCCGGCAGGGTGGATACAAGAACATCTCGGATACACCAATTTCTTTATCTGGGTTTGTATTTGTACGATACCCGGTATTATTGCTTCATTAATGATTCGCAACCAATTGGATGATTCTTTCGGAAAAAGCAATAAATTCACGTGATTATATTTAAGATATTAAACTGAAAATATACAGTAAACTATGATGCTTATCGCAGACAGCGGTTCTACCAAGACCGACTGGTGTGTCATCCTCGATAATACACCCATCAAAAGGATTGGAACGAAAGGACTCAATCCCTTCTTCCAATCAGAAGAAGAAATTCAGCAAGAACTGACACATTCCCTCCTGCCGCAATTGCCGGAAGGAACAATCGACTCTGTTTACTTTTACGGTGCAGGCTGTACACCCGAGAAAGCTCCCACCCTCCGGCGGGCAATAGCCGACAGTTTACCTGTTGTCGGAAATATCAAAGCCTACTCGGATATGCTGGCTGCCGCTCGTGGACTATGCGGTCGTGAAGCAGGCATTACCTGTATACTGGGAACAGGTTCCAACTCCTGTTTCTATGACGGTAAAGAGATTGTCAACCACATTTCTCCTTTAGGCTTTATCCTGGGTGACGAAGGAAGCGGAGCTGTTCTAGGCAAGTTACTAGTCGGTGACATCTTGAAGAATCAACTCTCTCCCGCCATCAAAGAAGCATTTCTAAAACAATTCGACCTGACAGTTCCCGAAATCATTGACCGGGTTTACCGTCAGCCCTTCCCGAATCGTTTTCTGGCAAGCCTGTCACCTTTTATAGCACAACATCTGGAAGAACCTGGAATACGACAATTAGTGCTAGGCAGCTTCATTGCTTTTCTCCGAAGAAATGTAATGCAATATGATTACACGCAGTATCCGGCACATTTCATAGGATCAGTAGCTCATTGTTACAAAGAGATACTTCAAGAGGCAGCACAAGAGACAGGTATTAGAATCGGAAAGATTTTGCAAAGCCCGATGGAAGGACTCATCCAATATCATTCCGATCCGTTACATCAGCCGTAGATTAGCTTTCCTTGATCGTTTCTATCAGCTTCATAAAGTCAGTCGGATGAACGTCACCGATATTGCCGATACGGAAAGTATCTGCCTGTGATATCTTTCCCGGATAGATGACAAACCCTTTAGCTTTCAGTTTCAGATAGAAATCTTTAAAGTTAAAGTCAGCCGAAGGATAATAGAAAGAGGTGATAACAGGCGACTGCTGTTCATCGGGCAGCAGAGTCTTATAGCCTAAAGCGCGCATACCTTCCACCAATACGCGATGATTCTCACAGTAGCGGGCATGACGAGCTTCTACACCACCTTCGGCTTTCAATTCAGTCAAAGCCTGCATGAAGGCACGTACCACGTGAGTAGGCGAGGTAAAACGCCATTTTCCATGTCCTTTCTCCATTGTTTCCCATTGCTCATAAAGATCGAGCGAAAGAGAACGGGCAATTCCCTTACATTTCTCCATCAAAGAACGACGGGCAATGATAAAGCCAAATCCCGGTACACCTTGAATACACTTGTTGGCACTACTGATCAAGAAATCGATACCTAACTTTGCCATATCGATGGGTACTCCTCCAAAGCTACTCATAGCGTCCACAATCAATATCTTACCGTGACGCTTCACCACGGCGGCAATCTCCTCCAAAGGATTGAGCACACCGGTCGTAGTCTCACAATGTACTACAGACACATGCGTCACCTCCTGATGTTCATTCAAATAAGTATCTATTTTATTGGCATTCACCGGTTCTATTTCTTCAAACCTCATCACGTGACAATCAATATGGTAATATTCGGAAATAATGCCCATACGCTTACCGTAAGCACCATTGGCTGCTACTAACAGTTTATCCTCAGGACGAACTACAGAGCCAAGTGTGGCTTCCACACAAAAACTTCCGCTACCTTGCATCAACACAGCCGTATACTCGTCAGGAGCGCTAGTAGCAATCTCCACCAATTCTTTACGGATAACTTCTACAATACCAAGATTGTAATCTTCATCCCAAGTACACCAGTCGCTCATCATCGCTTGTTTCACAGTGTCGGTTGTAGTAAGAGGACCGGGAGTCAAAAGTAAATAAGGTCTCATATTATCTTAAATTTATTAATTTATCGGTTTGTTATTTTTATTATTCTTTCTTTTATAATGCCATACGTTCATTGATATCCTCTATCAACATCGGCAGTTCGGCAATCGTGTCCACCACATAATCAGCACCAGCGGCATACATACGGTCCCGCACCTTAGCCATGCGGCATTTCAGTTCCCCCATCGGAAGAGTGCGGGTTTCTTCTTCAGTCAGTCCCAATTCGTTACTTCCCATTATTACACCTACACTCCACACACCGGCATTCACACCTTCACGTATGTCTGCAATCGTATCACCATATTTCAGCACAGAGAAACGGGAGGCAACGTCCAGATCACACATATTGCGATAAATCATATAAGGCTTCGGACGACCACCGGGCAGATTGTCCGAAGTGACACAATTATCAATCCTGTAACCTTTCTTTTCTGCGGCAGGAATTACCACATCCATCATCTTTTGAGTATATCCGGTAGTAGAACCGATTTTGATTCCCTGAGCACGTAGTTTGGCAATCACCTCCACCACACCGGGAATAGGCTCTGTATAATCTTCCAAAGTATCGAACAATACCTTTTGGAAACGTTTATAGCATTCCTGCACATCCTCTTCGGTATAATCACGTCCGTACTTCTCACGAAAGTCCTTTCCTACCCGTTCAATGGAAAACAAAGCACGTATCTCTTCAATCTTAGTCACCCCCATGTGGGCACGTGTCTCGGCAGCCGTAACAGTCAGTCCCATCTGCTTGAAACTATCCACAAAAGCCGCTACCGGTGCAAAACATCCATAATCGACGGAAGTACCCGCCCAATCCATAATCACGCATTCTATTTTTTTCATATTGCAGTTATTGATATTACTCATTCTAGTGTAATTGATGTCAATCATATCGTTGGATTTGAAGTTAATAATTCGTTGTAACTATTCATGTCATTTACCTTTCTTGCGCTACCCGTATCAGGGATTTTCTTAGCCTTCATCACATAGACGGCCGCAGCGGCAAAAGCGATGCAACAGGTTATGCCTACAAATACACTCATCTCATTATAGAACACCGCCCAGTCTATATGCGAGGCTTTCAACTCCTTAAACAGCAGTAATGCTAACGTACCCACATAACCGACAAAATCTATAGTGATAATGAAGAATCCCACATTCCCCTTCACTTTGAAACAAGCAATGAACCTTTCAAAGAAAATGGTTTGGAAACTAAGGTAAGCAATGTCTATACAGAGCGTCTGCAAAAAGAGCCACAAAGTAGTAGACAACTGTACCTCTCCGCTACCTAGCAGAGCCAAGCCCCCCATACTTGCGGTAGAAAGTCCCAACAATGTATAAAGTACTTTCAAATGATTACCGGAGAAAGCGAGTACGGCAAACGTGGACAATAATACCAATGTAGCGATGGTATCAAGTTGGGCAAACAGCCAGGAAGAAATTGTATCCACATCAATGATACAGACAATGAAATCCTCCTTAATATCACGTTGTACAGTAAGCAACAGATTGGCGACAAAAAGCAAAAGCAGTAAGGGCATATATTGTTTGAAGAGCGCCCAACGTTGCTGTCCGTTGAGAGTGACACGAACGGAACGGGCTGCAATATCCGCTGCCGTAGGACGAGGAAACTTGGTCATCATCCATCCCATAAAGCAAAGCAACGGAAAGGCCAATCCCCCTACGAGTGCAGGCATCCAAAACTCACTGACATGAAGTTGATTCAGCGCATAAAGTCCGAGACTCTTTGCCACTCCCGAACTCAGCGCCATACTCACTCCCATAATACTTGCCAGAATATCGGTAGTACGACGACCTTCGAGAAAGCTGAATATCACTCCCCACATGCAACCCAAAGAAAGCCCGTTAAAGAAAAGTGCCACTATATTATAGGGCAATGGTAACAGACCGAACGCCAACAGGGAGGCTTCAGACAAGGCAGCAGATCCGATAATGAACTTCAACCGATTCTGCGGCTGCAATTCGGAAATATATTTAATGCCAAACAACTTGGCGCATACATAACCGATGAGTTGGATAATGCTCACCACAATCTTATAATCCATACCAGCCACCGTCAACCCTTCAAACTCAGCAGCAGTAAAGGGCTTACGCAAAGCGTAAACCAACGAGTAAGACAATAGTGCCGTACCACCCATCCAGAGAATGAAAAGCCAGTCAGGAGTATGTCTTTCCGTTTTACCGTATTGTATGTCCGGTCTTTGTCCTATCAGTTTATTCAGTGATAAATTCATATTCTTCTTCGTTTTGACATCGCAAAAGTAGAGCCACCCAACGAGGTAAAAAATGAATAAAACAGGAATAATAAGTACGAAATAATTCAGAAATATTCATGTAATTGTAATGTAACACACTGGAAAGAGGCTACAAAACAACCTTTTTACAATAAAAGTCACCGTATAGAGAGTTGAATTCAAGAGAGAAAGCTATTTTTGTAACAAGCTAATGAACTCCTCAATAAAAAATATGAATGAGCTGAAAGAAATCTACGACCGCATTACTTTCCTACGTGGAAAGGGTATCAAGATGAAAGAAATGGCCGAACAAGCACAACTCACCCCGAGCGTATTGTCCGCCATGTATTCCACAGTATTCCCGGCATACTTCAAAAATGTGGAAAAAGGGATGGATGACAACGAAGCATTGGACAACGCTTTAATGTGGGTCAATAATCTTTCGAAAAAGAAACTCTTCGGACTACTTCCGCAAATGAAACAGGCACTCTTCGCTATGGAAGTGGTAGTAAAAGAAAAGCCGGACAGTATGAATCCTTTTCTTTCCGAACTGGAACACAACGCCAGGCAAAGTGTGAATCATATCACAAATTTCAGTGGCATATATACCAGCTACAGTCTCTCCTCCAACACCAATGACCTGAAAATCGAGCCTTACTTCATCGCTCCGGCCGAGAATGGCAACTACATCGAAGTGGGACACACGAATGCTCATGGCACCACTCATTGGGGATTCGGACTGATGAATGGCATGAGTCATCTCTATCTTGTTTTCAATGAGAGTCATGCCCCGCAACTTTCCATGTTCAATATTTGCCTCAAACTGCCGATGTTTGACCGTCCGCCTTTCCTACGCGGCATTTACCAATGCTTTGATTATAATTACAACCCTATCGCCCGCCGTATATTATTGGTTAAACAGACCGACAATGCCGAACGTTCCAAGTTTCTTCAACAAAAAGGAAACCTGAAATCCTACGATGAGCTGAGTGAAATCGAGCGTCTCTATTACAGCTATACCTGTCGTGAAGGAGACGTTATACGTAGGGATATTCAGTAAATGTTCCTCTTTCTAAAAAATCAAGAGAAAAGCTCACGT
>OJRV01003622.1_pt1 | contig 12606 bp, 8 predicted proteins | sample 1599241 | NCBI WGS metagenome assembly OJRV01 (sample SAMN04168656, study PRJEB22393) | human gut metagenome | biome: human gut microbiome; feature: stool | host: Homo sapiens | collected 2014-03-17 | reverse complement strand
ATCAGAAGCAGGATCGTAGATAAATTGGCTGCCAATTTACCGATGACCACGTCGCCCGCCGTGCCGGTGAGCTGGGATCTGCCGGTCACCGTGCTCACCTCGGTGAGCTTGCCGTCAAAGGCGCCCTCTGCGGCGATGGGGATGCAGTCAAAGCCGCGCATGGCGGGGAAGTTGGTAACCGACTCGGAGTACAGATCGGGGAAGCCGGAGGCGGAGGCGTCGGCGCCCTCCCACAGGACGGCGTTGGCGTAGTTCCGCTTGGCCTGATGCATGTCCACCACCAGGGAACCGGCCCTGTAGGTGACGCCGCCCACGGCGGTGTCCGTGTCCAGCGAGGATACCCTTACGCCGTTGCGCAGCAGGAACCGGCCCATCGCATAGGCGTCGGCGGGATCGCGCTGGGAGGCGGCGTCCACGGGGATGACATAGTACTCGGGGAAATAATTGTCGTTCTCCTCGTAGGGGACGCGCCAGGTATCGGACTGCAACTGCTTGTTGTTCACATCCACATACCACTTTTCCATGCTGTCCCGGTGATCTTCGTTCTCGATGCCCCGGCGGAAGAACTCCAGTTGGTTGTGGTAGATGTCGTCCTTGTGCTCCATGACGTAGTCGATCAGGCCGTAGACGCCGTACTCGAACAGGTCGGTGGATGCCTCGTTGTTATAGGGGGTCTCAATGGTGTAGCCCAGGGAGCCGCAGTTGAGCATGGCGTAGCTGGGGCCGTAGTTGGTACACAGGTCGTCCCAAGCGGACCAGTGCATGGTGGAGGGGTCGTAGTCATCCCGCAGAGGCATGTAATAGGACCAGTACAGGGTGTCGGGATGCTCCTCCCGGGTGGCCGACATGGTGCCCAGGGCAGCCGTGCCGAAGGCCTCGGAGCCCAGCGCAAAGTTCTTCACCAGCAGGTCGTATTCCAGGTTGGGCTCGTGGGGCGGGGTACAGGGCTCCACCAGGAATTCGGTCATGTAGCCGTGCAGCTCGGCGAATACCACCGGGTTCCAGTCGTTGATCACCTGGACCAGATTGGTAGTCTCGTTCTGGGTCTGGTTGGAGGCGTCGCGGTTGAGGTCATAGCCATTGGTGGAATGTCTCGTCAGGTAAGTACGTCCGTCGACATTCTCCTCGGGGACGAGGATGAAGAACACGTCGGACAAAAGCTCGTCCTTGACGTTCACGCTCTTATTTTCGACGGTGTAATACTTTTCAAGATCGACCTTGCCGGACTTGCCGTTGTTGTCGGCCGTCAGATAGCCCAAATAGCTGGCCTTATCCTTGACGAGGTCGGGGATGGCGACGCTGCCCTCCGCGCCCACAGGGCCCATCTCTTCCTTGAGCTCTTTTTCGCCCGCGGCGGTGAAGCCGGTGAGCGTCTTGTAGTCGATGGTCTTTTCGCTCGTGATCATCTTGGCGAAATCGAGCACGCCATCGGTGGCGGCGACCTCGTTGGAGTGGATGTTGGAATACATCACGGGCACGCGGATATCGTCGAGCGCGCCGGACTTGATCTGGGCGAGCACGGCATCGGGATCGGTCTCGGCCTGCTCGGTCAGGGCGAGCCACTTGCTCACGCTCGCCTTGGAGTCGGCCACGATGAGATAGGGCATATCACGGCCCGCGGTGGACTGGCCCATGGAGAATTCTTCCACGTAGAGACCGTTTTTCGTGCCGTTTGCCACGATCGTATCGAGCTCCTTGTAGATCTCCCACATGGTGTTGAAGTTTTCATACGGCGCAACTTTGACGCTCACGGAGCCGAGATCCTTGCCGCTGTTTTTGGCGACGAGATCAAAGTAGCCGCACAGGTCGATGTAGTAGCCGCCGTTCACATGGGGCACGCTGTAGTCGACGCTGGTCACGCCGGTTCTGCGGTTGGTGGAGTAGAAGTAGTTATTCACGTGGAAGCTCACGTCGAGGACGGTCTTGCCGTTTTTCTCGCTTGCGGAGAGCTTGATGTCCGTGAACTGGTGCTCGTCGCCCTCGGTCAGCCAGTCATTCAGAGGGCCGCCCGCGTAAGCGTAGGGGAACAGCTCCTCGTTGACGTAGGGGCGGGAATCGTCGCGCTCGAGCGAGAGCGAAACGGTACCGGTGCTGACGGCCGCGGCGAGCGCATCCTTCGTCATGCCGGACACGGGGATGGAGAGGGACACGTCCTTGCCGTTTTCATCGGTGACAAGGGTGATGGTCGCGTCGACCGGGAATTTCGTTCCCAGCAGCGCATCGTCCTTGGGGTTCATGTCCTGGTAGCTGACGGCAAACGCGGACGTGACCGCGAGCGAGAGCGTCATTACCAGGGCCGTCAGCAGCGCGAGCGCTTTGCTGACAGAGTTTGGATAATGTTTCATGGTTTTCGTCCTCCAGAGTGGTCTTATGCCGCCACACACAGCGGCGGAAAGTTGATGAGTTTAGTGTAACTCAATAAAAATACATAGTCAAGAGAATATTCATACCTAATTACGCCAAATTTCAGCCTTGAATCTGTATTTTTGTTCATCATTTTTCACAAAGCAGTGCGTCAAGCCCCCGTCTTTCAGATCCTTTTGTGAATGTATCCGTAAATTTATACAGAATCGTGCTGCATAGGATATTCTTCTTCGCCGCGATTGCAAATGACGGCGGGGCGCATTATAATAAGAGGCAATCATCATTCAAACGCAGGAGGAACCGAATATGCGGCTGCAAAGCGCAATCTTTACACTGGGCGATACCCTCTTCACCCCCGACGGCGCGGCGCGCGAGGGACTCGACAAGGCGCTTTCACTTTTTAAGATGGAGGGCGTGTGGCTCGGCGCGGTGACGGCGCTCAGCGCGGAGGACGCGCAAAAAGCGCTCGAAAAGGCGGGGCTTAGCTCGTATTTCCGCTTCGTGCTGACAGAATCCGTCGCGCTCTGCAAGGCGGACAGCGGCACGATGTTCGAGCGCGCGATGAAGCGCCTGCACTCGCAAAAGGACGATACGATCGTCTTTTCCGGCTCGCTTGCGGCGATCCAAAACGCGAAGGACGCGGGTTTTCGCACCGTGGCCGTCCGCGGCGGCGCGGAGAAGGAAGTGTGGCGCGCGATGCGCACCGCCGCAGCGCAGAGCCTTGAAAATTACAGCGAGCTGCTGGCGCAGACAAATGAGTGATAGAAAAAAGAGTTCAGGCAAAAAGCCCAACACTGTTAAGATAAGAACTGTAAAGGGATAAAATTCATGTTTTCTCCCTTTACAGTTTTTGGCAATCTCATTTATTATGTTTATATTTTAGAAAGAGTTCTCTGGTTAATTAACGTGATGCAACAATTATTTCACCTCCATAACACGAATGAAAGTTATTCATTCTTATATTGACATTAGCTTTTTCTTATAGTACCCTTTGTATAAAAGGCGGTGAGTTCGTGAAGCTATTAACGCAGTGCCCTACCTGCAAACAAAAACTCGTTGCAAAAGTTCTGTCCTGTCCGGATTGTGGTTTGGAAATATCAAATATATTTGAGTTAAGCCCTTTCGACTACTTGGACACAGCCAATACTGATTTTCTTATGTGCTTTCTTAAATCGCGTGGCAATTTGAAAGCAGTTCAAGAAGCACTCGGTATCTCTTATCCAACAGCGAAGAAACAGTTAGATCGTGTGATAACAGCATTAGGAATGGCAAACGAAAATGTGGAGGTATTGAACATGGGTAGCTTTCATGCAACATCTGGAGCTGACGCTTCAACGCTTATACGGAACAAATTAATTGAAGCGGGCGGAAAAGCCATTGTTTATTCTTACAAGAACATTCCCTATGAAATCCACCTGAGTGAAAGTGGTACAGGTTTTAACTGCGATGCGCTTAGCCCCATATATTTTTACGAATTTAGGGTATTTGACATTATAGTAGACCTGCTGAAAAGTGAAGGCGGCGAAGCTTCTAAAGGTCAACCTCGCAAGTACAAAGTTGGGTCTGAAAAGTGCAACGAGCATACTGTAGCAGGCGCGATAGCACTAAATTATTTTAATAAAGTAAAAGGCGAGACGGTCCTTGACCCGCAATCTGTTCTAGATGCTATCCTTGTGTGGGCTGATATTGCAGAAAACGGAAGAGGTAGTATTAGACTGACAAAAAACTATAGAAAGCTGGTAAATTATCATGTGTAATATTCTGGCATTTATGGTAGCAGTTCTTTATGGCTTTGTAAAATCAGTGCTTAATTATGGAGGAAAATGCAAAGGGCGCAGATGCAGACGGTATTGGTAAGCCAAGCTAGAAGCTCCCATGTCTACTTATCAAAAGTAGACATGGGAGCTTCTTTTACTGTCTAGTTTTCTTATCTTAACAGTGTTGGGCTTTCGCCTGAACTCTTTTTTTCTCTCTTTTAGGCCTCCGCGTCTTCCTGCGGCTGGAGCTTGCTGCCAAAATACGCGAGCACCGCGCCGAGGATGGCGCACGCGACGCTCCAGACCATCTCCGCTGTCGAGGCAAAGCCCGTCGGAATGATAATGATCGTGGAGGCAAGCACGATGCCGATGACGGCGTGACAGGCGATGGAGTAGTGCGTGTCGAAAAGCCTGCTCACAATGCGGGCAAACAGCGCCATCACGCCGACCATGCCAAGCCCCCAGGGGATGAGCACGGTGAAATCAAGCTGCGCAATGCCGTCGATCAGCGGCGTGAGAAGGCCGACCGCCATCAGGATGGACGACGACGTCATCCCCGGGATGATGAAGCTGAAGCCCCACAGCACGCCGCAGAAGAGAAAGCCCCAGAAGTTTGCGGGCATCTCGGCAAATGAACTGAACTTGACGGCCATCAGCGCGCCGAACAGGGCGAGGAAGCTGACGATCAGCGAGATGTACGAACCGTTGCCGCGCCCCTGCGTGCCCGCCTCGTGCCAGAGGTCGGGCAGCGTGCCGAGGATGAGCCCGATGAAGAGGCACGTGGCGACGGTTTCCGACTGGTGAAACAGCGCAAGGATCACGCTGCCGCCGCCCAAAAAGCCGATCGCCCAGCCGATGCCGACGGCGAGCAGCATCCGCCAGTAGCGTTGAAGCGCGCGCCTGGGGTGCGTGAGCAGCTCCATCGCGGGGCGGTAGATGCCGAATACGACTGCGAGCACGCCGCCGGAGATGCCCGGCAAAATCGCGCCCGCGCCGATGATGATACCCTGCACAATGCGCATGATACCGTTTTTGATGCGGGAATTTTTCATATTGCTGCCTTTTTATGTGCTGCGCCCGCCGCAAAGCGGCGGAACGCGACGCGATTCAATAGCCCTTTCTGCGGTCGACGAGGTGATGCATCGGGCGGCCCGCGGCGTAATTTTCCAGATTTTCGCAGAAGAGCTGCACGTTGCGCTCGCAGGTGTAGCCGAGCGTCATGTTGCCCGCGACGTGCGGCGTGAGCAGGAGGTTCTTGGCCTTGCGCAGCGGATGATCCGCAGGCAGCGGTTCGGGCACGACGACATCGAGCGCCGCACCGGCGAGGTGCCCGGAATCCAGCGCTTTGATCAGCGCGTCCTGATCGATGGCCGTGCCGCGGCCAACGTTGATGACGTAAGCGCCTTTCGGGAGCAGCGCCATGCGGTCTGCGTTCAGGATGTTCACCGTGTCGCTCACCGAGGGGAGAGACATGAAGAGAAGGTCAGTCTCGGGCAGGAGCTGATCGAGCTCCGTGACGGGATGAACGGCGTCAAAGTCCGCGTTCGCGCGGCCGCTGCGGCTGACGCCGGTCAGGCTCGCGGGATGGAACGCGCGCACGCGGCGGGCAAATTCCGTGCCGATGTCGCCCGTGCCGAGGCACGTGACGCGCGCGCCGTGGAGCGAGTGGATGCCGCCCGGGAGCACGCGCCAGCCGCCCTCGCGGATGATCTCGGTGTATTCCATCTGGCGGCGCAGCAGCATCAGCGAGACCATGACGGAATGCTCGGCGATCGTCGTGCCGTAAGCGCCCGAGGCGTTCGTCAGCAGGCAGTCGGGATTCTGATACAGGTCGTCGCGGCAGAAACGGTCCACGCCCGCCCAGCAGCTCGCGTACCACTTGAGATTGCGTGCGCCCGCGATAACGCGCTGGGACGGATGGCCGTAGAGGATCGTGCAGTCGTCCACATTGCCCTCCGCCGCCTTGGACGAGGGGAAGAAGACGATGTCGTAGCCGCAGCGTGCGGCGGTGTCGCGCAGCGTCTTTTCGTATGCCGGAGTCAGAAAGTCGATGATGACGCCGATTTTTTCATTCATGGTTCAATTCCTCCAAAATCATTTCTGCGACGCGCAGGCCGTCGGCCGCGGCACTCATGATGCCGCCGGCGTAGCCCGCGCCCTCGCCGCAGGGATATAGACCGCGCAGGGCGGATTGAAAACTCAAGTTGTCGCGCACGATGCGCACAGGCGACGAAGAGCGCGTCTCCACCGCCGTCAAAACGGCGTCGGGCGCATCGAAGCCCCTTAATTTCCGCCCCAGCATCGGAAGGCCCTCCTCGAGCGCCTCGCACACAAAGGGCGGGAGACAGCCGTGCAGGTCGCACCAGCGGACGGAGGGAAGATAGGTCGGCACGACCTTTCCCGCTCCCGTTGACGGGCGATGCTTGAGAAAATCTTCGACCCGCTGGGCGGGGGCGGCGTAATTTCCGCCGCCAAGGCGATAGGCCGCGTCCTCCAGCTCGCGCTGAAACTGGACGCCCGCGAGGGTATCGCCGGACGGGAAATCCTCCGGCGTAACGGAGACCAAAAGTCCGCCGTTGATGTTCTCGCCGTCGCGCGCAAATTCGCTCATGCCGTTTGTCACGACGCGCTTTTCCTCCGACGCGGCGGCGACGACCTCGCCGCCGGGGCAGACGCAGAACGAGAACACGCCGCGCCCCTTTTCCGTGTGGCAGGAGAGCTTGTACGACGTGGGTGGGAGGCCGGGCGTGCCCGCCGCCTCCTTATATTGCGCTAAGTCCATGTCGCGCTGGCGGTGCTCGATGCGCACGCCGACGGCAAAGGGCTTGGGCTCCATCGGCACGCCGCGCTTTTGCAGCATTTCGAACGTATCGCGCGCGCTGTGGCCGGGCGCGAGCACGACGTGCTTTGTGGGCAGCGTATACTCCCCCTCGGGGGCGCTCACGCGCAGCGCCGTGACGCTGCCGCTGTTCTGCTCGATATCCACAACCTTGTGGGAAAACCGAACTTCGCCGCCGCGGTCGATGATCTCGCGGCGGAGGTTTTGCAGCACCACATATAATTTGTCGGTGCCGACATGAGGCTTGGCATCGACTAAAATATCCTCGCTCGCGCCGAAGCGGACGAACTCCTCTAAAATATAGCCGTGGCGCAGGTCCTTTGTGCCGGTGTTGAGCTTGCCGTCGGAAAATGCGCCCGCGCCGCCTTCGCCAAATTGCACGTTCGAGGTCAGATCAAGCTCGCCCGTGCGCCAGAAGTGCTCGACATCGCGCTTTCGCTGCTCGACCGCGCGCCCGCGCTCTAATAAAATGGGTCTTGCGCCGCAGCGGGCCAGCAGCAGCGCGCAGAAAAGGCCCGCGGGCCCCGCGCCGATAACGACAGGGGAGACCTCCGGCGCTGAAACAGGCGCGGGCGGCGTATATTTCTTCGGCGCGTAGGGCTGCACATTTTTATTCTTGCAGCGCCGTAAAACGCCGGATTCGTTTTTGACCTCGACCGCGCAGGAGCAGACGAGCTTCACGCCCTCGCGCGCGTCGATGGAGCGGCGCAGGAGATGAACGGAAACAAGCGCCTCCTCGCTCACGCGCAGCGCGTGCGCGCAGGCCGCGCGCAGCTTGTCTTCCTTTACCCCCACAGGGAGCTTCAGATTGTCGATGCGAAGCATGTGCGCCGCCTCCTTTTTCTTCAGTCGCGTTTCATTATATTATGACGGAAAGGAAAGCGCAAGGGGAATCGCGCGATTATCACAGATTCTTAAAAAAGTCATCGGGAATTTAAGAAATCGTCAAATAGCGTTCAAGAAATATACATAAATATGCTCTATGATAGCACCATCGAAAGCAAAGAGGCTGCAAGCAAGGGTCTCAGTCCATAGGAGGTCATCATCATGTACGAAGACGAAAACAACCTGTATCACTACAGCTATCGCAAGGGCGACGAGCAGAACCCCAATGCTCCGATCGACACGAAGAACTACGCCGAGGACCCGTGGGATAAGAATCCCGGCGGCAGCCCGAAGAAAAAGGGCGGCAGCGGTCTTTCCGGCAAGATCGTGGCGCTGGCGCTGGTGTGCGCGCTCGTCGGCGGCTTCATCGGCGCAGGCGTGAGCGGCGCGGCGACCAAGGTCAACAAGACGAGCGTTCAGGTCAGCGACCGCGAGGTCGCGCAGGTGCAGACCGTCAAGGTCGACGGCAAGACGCAGATGTCGATGTCGGAGGTCTACGCCTCGAACGTCAACAGCGTGGTGTCGATCAACGTCTCCGCCACCACGAACTACTTCGGCCAGACCGTCGAGACCGCCGCGAGCGGCACGGGCTTTTTCATCACGCAGGACGGCTACATTCTCACGAACCACCACGTCATCTCTGATGCGAGCAGCGTGAAGGTAACGCTTTACAACGGTGAGACCTACGACGCCAAAGTCATCGGCAGCGATGAGGACTACGACATCGCCGTTCTCAAGATCGACGTGACGGGCGCGACGCCCGTGGTGCTGGGCGATTCGAGCAAGGTCGCCATCGGCGAATCCGTTGCCGCCGTGGGCAATCCCCTCGGCGAGCTGACGTTCTCGATGAGCGAAGGCATCGTCTCCTGCGTGAACCGCGCCATCAATGTTGACGGCACGCCCTTTAACATGATTCAGGTCGACTGCTCCATCAACCCCGGCAACTCTGGCGGCCCGCTCTTCAACAGCTACGGTGAGGTCATCGGCATCGTGTCGGCCAAGTATTCGAGCTACTCCAACACCACCGTGGAGGGCATCGGCTTTGCCATCCCCATCAACGATGTGGTCGCCATGGTCGAGGACATCATGACCGACGGCTATGTGACCGACAAAGCCTACATGGGCTTCGTGCCGCAGAACATGACCGCGCAGATGGCGCAGCAGTACCGCTACGATGTGACCGAGGGCGTCTTCGTCTGCTCCGTTGACCCGGACAGCGCCGCCGCCAAGGCGGGGCTCAAGCTGGGCGACGTTATCACGAAGATCGATGACACGACGATCAGCGACATGACCGACCTGAACGCTGCGAAGAAGTCCTACCGTGCGGGCGACACCGTGACGCTGACGATCTACCACGAGGGCAAGACGATCGAAGTAGAGCTTACCTTCGACGCAGCCCCCGAGACGACGGAGACGAGTTCCTCCGACCAGAGCACCGACAACAGCTACAATGGTAACGGCGGTTACGGCAACGGCGGGTACGGCAATGGCGGCAACGGCTACTACTCCAATCCCTGGGATTTCTTCAATAACTTCTTTGGCTACGGCGGCTGAATGCCGCAAAGCAGCAAAAAGGCGGATCCTCTTTTTGAGAGGTTCCGCCTTTTTTATTTTTTGTTCGCGGTTTTATTTGCTGCGCTTGAGCACCTCGCACACGAGCGCATAGACGCGCGCGGTGGAGGCGACGTTCAGCCTCTCCTCCACCGAATGCACATCGTGCAGCTCCGGTCCCATGGACAGCGCGTCGAGGCCGGGGATCTTTTCGATGAAGAGTCCGCACTCAAGGCCGCCGTGGGTGGCTTCGATCTTCCCGTCGTGGCCGGTGAGGTCGCGGTAGACCGCTTCGATCTCCTTGCGGAGGGCAGAATCGCGGTCGTATTGCCAGCCGGGATAGTTGCTGCGCTCGCCCACGGTGCCGCCGCCGAATTCGACGATGGCCTTCACGCGCTGAATGAGCATATCCTTCTGCGAGGCGATGCAGGAGCGGACGGAGAAGGAGCACTTCATGCCGTGCTCGTCCGTGCGCATCACGCCGAGGTTGAGAGAAGTCTGCACAAGACCGGGGAAGTCGGCGCTCATCTCCTGCACGCCCTGCGGCAGGGCAAGGAGCACATGCAGCAGTCTCGACGTGTCCGCTGCGGAGAATGCGACCGGAACGTCAGCCTTTTCGCACACGAGGGAAATGCCGCCGTCGGTAACGGCGTACTCATTTTTGAGCGTTGCGTCGAATTCCTTGATGAACACCTCGAACGCGGGCGCATCAGCCGCGGAGACTGCGGCAAGCGCGTCGGCGCGCAGGCAAATGACATTGTCGAACTCGCCGCCCGTCAGCTCATGCACGCGCAGCGAGGGGCAGCGCTCCATCGCGCTATACAGCGTGCGCACCATCAGGCAGTTGGCGTTGCCGCGGCCCTGATTGATGTTCATGCCGGAGTGGCCGCCCTTGAGACCCGAGATCGTCACGCGGTAGCCGGTCATGCCGTCCGCGCGCTCCTGCGGCGCGTTCAGCGCGCAGTCAAGGCGCACGCCGCCCGCGCAGGACACGGTGAAAACGCCCTCTTCCTCAGAGTCGAGGTTCAAAAGCTTTTTTCCCTTCAATTCCGAGCAGTCCAGCGCGAACGCGCCGTCCATACCGACCTCCTCGTCGACGGTGAAGACCGCCTCGATGGGGGGATGGGGGAGCGTTTCGTCGGATAAAATCGCGAGGATCATCGCAACGGCGATGCCGTTGTCGCCGCCAAGCGACGTCTTGTCTGCCCAGACCCATTCGCCGTCGGTACGGACGTCGAGCCCGTCGCGCGTCATGTCCTTGGTGCAGTCCTCGGTCTTGGCGCAGACCATGTCGATATGGCCCTGCAAGATAATGGGCGCAGCGTTTTCATAGCCGCAAGAGCCGTTCTTCCAGATAATGACGTTGTTGCACGCCTCCTGACGGTATTTAAGGCCCAGTTCCTTCGCAAAGCCGACGCACAGGTCGCTGATTTGCTTCGTATTTCCGCTGCCGTGGGGAACGGAGCAGAGCTTTTCAAAATAGTAGAATACCTTTTCCGGCTGGAGATTTGATAAGACCGCCATGATATCCTCCCGAATTTTCTTAGTTGATCTGCTTGCGGCGGCTCAGGTTCATCGTGCCGTCCTGCATGTCCTGAATGCTGTCGAGGCTCTTGCCCGTACCCTCGGCCACGCACTGGATGGCGTTCTCGGCCACCATGGCGTGGATGCCGGTGCGGGCGGTGACGAGCTTATCAAAGCCGCGGACTAAGCTGCCGCCGCCGGTCATGACGATGCCGTTGTTCGAGATATCGGCCACGAGCTCGGGCGGGGTCTTTTCAAGCACGAGGTGGACCTCCTCCATGATGCGCTCGACGGGCTCTTCAAAGGCCTCGAGCATTTCCGCGGACGAGACGGAGATGAGCTCGGGAAGGCCCGTGATAAGGCTTCTGCCCTTGACCTCCATGGTCATTTCCTCTTCCGGCGGGAAGACGCAGCCGATCTGCATCTTCATCTGCTCGGCCGTGCGCTCGCCGACGAGCAGGTTGTGCTTGCGGCGCATATACTTGACGACGGCCTCGTTGAACTGGTCGCCCGCGATCTTGATGGAGGTCGCAGCGGTACCAGGCAGAGAGGAAAGCAGAATCCTTCTCAGTGAGTTGCCCAGAGTCGTACCGTAGCCCCGCTCGAGCGGTTCCACGATAAAAATGCCATGGGCGGGATCTTCCGGAGAGTCGATGCACTCAATACGCGGCTTGTCAATTTCTACCATATAACAGATACCCTCCTTATGAATCTGCAAAACACAGGTTTTGCGGCGTAATCCAGCTTACCAATAAACGAGGGTGCAGCGTTACTTGGAGTACAGCTCGACGATGAGATGCTCGGCGATTTCGAAGTCGATATCATCTCTGGCCGGAAGCGCAAGAACCTTCCGGACAGCGTGTTCTTGTCGCGGTCAAGCCACTTCGGGGCGGCGACGAAAGCGTCGTCTTCCTTCAGCTTCTTGAAGCGGTTGTTGGAGCAGCTCTTCTCGCAGACAGCGATGACGTCGCCCGTCTTCACGAGGTAGGACGGGATGTTGACGCGCTTGCCGTTGACGGTGTAGTGGCCATGGTTCACGAGCTGACGGGCCTCGCGGCGGGTCGCGGCAAAGCCAAGGCGATAGATCACGTTGTCAAGACGGCGCTCGATAAGGCTCAGAAGGACCTCACCGGTGTTGCCCTCAGCGCGGGCAGCCTTCTCATAATACATCCGGAACTGCTTCTCCAGGATGCCGTAAACAAACTTGACCTTCTGCTTCTCGGTGAGCTGCAGAGCATATTTCTGCAGATCGGCAGCCGGGCCATACTGCCAGTAGTAGCCGAGCTTGCTGACCTCGACACCCTGCTCCGTGGCCACAATGGCCTTGAGGGCATCGACGGTCTCCGTGTTCAGGTGCATCAGGTAGTGCAGCGGTTCACGGATGACAGTGTACAGCGGCAGAAGGAACAGCAGCGGCAGGAACGACCACAGGCAGCCGCCGTACATGCTGACGCCCTCGGACTTATAGAGGGCCATGACCTCCTGCTGATATTTTTGCTTGTCGTCTCCGCAGGCAAGCTCCAGCTGCTTGAGCTGCGGCTGCAGGCGGGACATCTTCATCATGCTCTTCTTGCTCTTGGCGCTGAACGGCAGAAGGATCAGCTTGACAACGAACGAGAACAGAATGAGCGCAAGGCCGTAGTTATTCAGGAATCCATAGAAGAATTCCAGCACATAGCCAAAGGG
>OJRV01003620.1_pt1 | contig 12618 bp, 11 predicted proteins | sample 1599241 | NCBI WGS metagenome assembly OJRV01 (sample SAMN04168656, study PRJEB22393) | human gut metagenome | biome: human gut microbiome; feature: stool | host: Homo sapiens | collected 2014-03-17 | reverse complement strand
CTGCCCTGCATCCTGCTGGTGGTGCTGCTGAACCGGAGTTACATCATCTCCGTGATTGTCACCTTTTTCTATACCGCCGTCAACTACATCTTCGGCCTCAATGACCTCTTCATCACCCAGCCCTTCGGCCTGAACCTGGGGACGCTGCTGCCCGGGCCGCTGACCTTTCGGTGGTACTTCCAGTACCTCGACTTTTCCAATGCCGGTGCCGAGATGCTGGGACTTTTGGAGCGAGTCAGCCCCTATTTCGTCACCACCGCCCAGGCGTTTCTGGTGACTGGAGCGGAGGCCGCGGTGTTTCTGGCCCTAATTGCGCTGGTCTATAAGCGCCAAGGTGTTTGAGGAGGTGCAGAGCATGAAGAAGATGATTCAGACGGAGTGGTGGAAGCTGCGGCGGTGTCAGATCCTGCTGGTGGGCATCGTGGCCCTGGCCCTCTGCCCGGTGGTGCAGTACGGCACCCAGCTGATCGTGAACCCGGAGATCCGGGACCCCAACTTTGACTTTGTCCACCTGTTCGCCAATGTGGTGTGGGGCAACACCCAGGTGTTTCTCCCCATCTCTCTGGTGATGATCGGCGGGTGGCTGATCGACCGGGAGAATACCCATGACACCATGAAGAACCTGCTCACCGTCCCGGTGTCCTATCCCAAGCTCCTGGGGGGCAAGCTGGCGGTCACCGGCCTGCTGTCCCTGCTGTTTGGCCTTTACAGCGTGGCCGTGACGGTGCTCACCGGGATGCTGGCGGGCCTCCCGGGGCTGACGCCTGGAGTGATCCTCCAGCAGGGTGGACAGGTGGTGGCCGCGGCGCTGACCACCTTCCTGGTCTGTATGCCCATGATTTTGATTTTCGGGCAGATGCGGGGCGCCTATCTGGGCGGCTCCATCCTGACCTTTTTCCTGGGGTACTGCATTTTGTTCTTCAAGAGCGGGTTCCTGCTCTCCGCCTACCCCTTCTCCGCGGCGCTGGTGCTGGCCGGCTTTGATATGCAGGAGTACAACGGGGCTACCCAGGCACCCAGCATTCCGCTGGCCCTCCTGGGGATGGCGGCGGTCATCGTTTTGACGGCGGTCATTCTGATGATTTCCCGCCCCAGCAGCAAGGCCGGGAGTACAAAAAAGAAAAAGGCGGGCGGACGCCGGCAGGCAGGGAGGAGAACACGATGAAAGAAAACCGAAAGAGATGGGTGCCGCTCCTGACCTGCGGCCTTCTCTGCGCCCTGCTGCTGTCCGGCTGCTCCGGTGTACTGCAGTCCCTGGCAGATGGGACGGATGCGGTGCTGGGTGGCTTGGCAGAAGGGACTGACCAGGTCACCGGCGCTCTGGCGGATATGACAGATGCAGCCCTCGGTGCCGCCGCTGACGCGACAGATGACTCGGTAAAAGACGCGATATTGAATGCTTACGACTCTCTGGTGGATGCCGCCGGTGCCTTAGCGCTGACGCCGGACCGCTCCCTGCAGGGGGAGCGGATCCCGGGCGAGGACGACTACACCGGTACCTATGAGGCCAACTACGGGGACTTTTCCGGCACAGAACTGCTCTTTGGCGGCACCACCCTGGACCGGGAGGCCGGGAACACGGTAGAACTCTCCTGCTCTCTCGACATCGAGGAGGGGGAGGCTGTCGTCTTCCTATGCTCCGGCTCGGATGACCCGGTAATCCTGCTGTCCGGGAGCGGGGACTACAGCTCCACCATCAAGGTAGGCGGCGGCAGCACCTATATCGGCGTCTGGGGCGAGGGAGCAAACGGGAGCGTATCCATTCAGATTGAGTAAACTGTGAGGTGCGTCATGAAGATACTGAAAAAACTGCTGGTACGAATCATTCTGTTGATCCTGACAGTGGGAATCGTGTGCGGCAGTGTAGTGGCTGTTCTGGGATACTTCATGTATCGTGACGCACTCAAGGAGCAGAGCTTAGAGGACAGAGTTGCTGAGGTGCAGGCAGACCCCAGTTATACGACGTTGGCGGAACTGCCGGACATCTATCTTGAGGCGGTTGTGGCGGTAGAGGATCACCGCTTTCGGCAGCATTGCGGCATTGACATCATTGCCATCGCCAGGGCCACCTGGAATAATATCAAGTCCTGGAGTCTGCGGGAAGGCGGCAGCACCATTACCCAGCAGCTTGCCAAGAACCTGTATTTTACCCAGGAACGGAGCTTTATCCGCAAGGCTGCGGAGATGTTCATGGCATTCCGACTGGAGCAGACCTACACAAAGGACGAGATCCTGGAACTGTACGTCAACTCGATCTATTTCGGGGACGGCTACTACTGTGTACGGGATGCCAGTGAGGGCTACTTTGGGAAAGAGCCTGGGGAGATGACGGACTACGAATCAACATTGCTGGCTGGAATACCGAATGCACCATCGGTCTATGCACTGACCGCAAACCCAGATCTGGCCGAGCAGCGGCAGCAATATGTTCTTCAACAGATGGAGAAGTACGGGTATCTCGATGCACAAGAGGCAAACGCAATTCTTCAAAACGGATAGTGCGGCAAAAAGCGCTGCAGGGAGGTGAACAGCATGGAGGAGATCATTGTCATCCGGGCCGCAGATCCAGACGGCAGCGTATTCAAGACCGTCGTGGATGCGCTGAGGGGCAAGAGAGCGGAGGTGGTCAGCGTCGCTGCCCCGGTCTCCTCCATGCTGCGCATCGGAGAGCTGGAGATCCATCATGAGCACCGCAGGGTGCTGGTGGCCGGCAGGGAAGTGCGGCTCAACCATGGAGAGTATGCCATGCTTTACTGCATGGCCAACTCACCAGGGCAAGTCTTCTCAAAAGCGCAGCTCTATGCGGCGGCTTGGGGAGAGGAATATCTGCATGGGACTACATCGGTGGAGAATACTATTTGGCGACTGAGAAAAAAGCTGAAGGATGAGCCTACTCAAAGCGTTTATATTAAAACAGTTGTCGGAAGTGGATATAAGATAGATGTTATACGCGAGGACGAGTAGAAGAAAGGGAAGCCGATGGAGCAGATGCCTTCAACGGTTTCCCTTGATTTTATGAGTGCAGCGCGATATGATAGCCTTAACTAACCAGAAGAAAGTGGTAGAGGGTATGGACATTTTGGATGCAATGAGATTTCATGACATTTATTCAGATAGGCCAAGTCCTGTTAATGGAACTGTTGTTCAGGAAGCCGGGAAACACGGCAGTGGGGAGATGCGTTGCTTTCAAATTGCTCCTGGAGTCCAGATTACCTATAATGATCTTAGCATGGACTCCTGTTTCCGTCCCATCCGATTTGAAAAAGACTTCTTACAAATCAATCATTGTCTGGAAGGTTGCTATGAGTGCGAATTAGATGGAGGCGCAGTCAGTTTTCTGGGGGAAGGTGACCTTTGCGTGGATTACCTCTCCAAAGATAAACAGGTGTTCCTCGGTTCCCGGATTCCTCTGAAGAAATATCGAGGCATCACCGTACTGCTGGAAATGGAAACTGCGCAGAAAACTTTAGATCAGGGCTTTCAACAAGCGCACATCAATCTGGAACAGATCAGAGAGCGATTGTGTACGGATGGTCGCTCCCTTATCATCAAATCCAAGCACGAAATTGACCATATCTTTAGCGAACTTTACTCGGTGGACGAGCGTATCCAGGTTCCGTACTTTTGGATCAAGGTCATCGAATTGCTGCTGTTTTTAAGTCTCCTGGATGGCAGCGCAGTTTGTCGGCCGCAACAGTTTTCTGCGGACATCTCCAAACGGACACAGGAGGTTTACCAGTATATCATTGAAAATCCCTTTACCAAAGATACCATTCAGGATCTGGCCTGTATGTTCGGACTGGCAGAGTCCAGCTTAAAAAGATGCTTCAAATCTATTGCTGGGGCCTCCATCGGCACCTTTGTCAAGACGAAACGCATGGAGGCCGCTGCCGAAATGCTGGTTTCAGAGCCGACTTTAAGCATTGGGGAGATTGGAAGTGTGGCGGGATATGAAAACCAAAGCAAGTTTTCTGCCGCATTCAAATCTGTTATGGGAGTGACCCCGCAGGCATATCGCCACAAATATTGCTGACCTGATTGGAGTAAAATCCGACCCATTCGGTTATAGAATGTACCACCCTGGTATGCTATCATTATTGATGTGCCAATGGTGAGTACGCTGTGAAGCAGCCGCTGAACCGCGGCTGCTTTTTTTGACCGGCGGTTAGCATAACCTAACTAAAGTTTGGAGGGATGTACTATGCGGATTGCGGGAGGAACCGCAAAAAGAATTACCAAACGCATCATCAATTTTATCCTTGTCATTTGGGGCGTTGTTACTCTTAGTTTCTGCCTGCAAGTTTTCACTGGGACCGATCCGGCAGAGATGATTGTCCGCAAGGTCAATGTCTTTGCAACAGAGGAGCAGATTCAGGCTGTGCGAGAGGAACTGGGACTGGACGCTCCCTTTCTGGAACGCTACACCGACTACATAAAGGGCGTGTTGACCGGCGACCTTGGAACCGCAATCACAAACCGTCAGCCGGTCATCGAAAATATCAAAGATGCCCTCCCTGTGACCTGTATGCTGGTAGTTATGGCAATGGCTTGGGTCATCATCTTCACGGTATTGATTGCCGCCATCTCTGTCATACGAAAAGGCGGGATTTTTGATAATGTCATGCGGATTATCTGTATCATTGGAATTTGCGTGCCGAGCTTTTGGCTGGCGTTGATCCTGCTGACCGCCTTCGCCGTTCAAATCCCCATTTTCAGTGTGATCTCGGACGGCAGTTTCAAATCTTTGATTTTGCCATCGGTAGCAATGGCGGTCCCCATTATCTGTATTGCGGCCAGGGTGCTGCGGGCGGCAGTGCTGAACGAACTCAAAAGTGACTATGTGACCTATGCCAGAGCAAGAGGGTTCTCCAATACAAAGATCGTGTATGGCGAGGTGCTGAGAAATGCTCTCCCCGCAGCCATCACACTTTTCGCCCAATACTGTGCTGCTCTTTTTGGGACTTCGGCACTGGTAGAGAGCGTTTTCTCCATCCAGGGACTTGGCATTTACCTGATGGAGTCCTGCGAGAGTATGGACATCTATGGGATTTCCGGTTCCATCCTGGTGTGCGGCGTGTTGTTTGTCCTGTTCAACACCCTGGCGGATTTGCTTTCGAGTGCTATCTGCCCTGCGTATAGGAGGAAAGCGGTATGAAACGAAAAGGACAAATCATCGTTGGACTGGCTCTGATCCTGATTTTTATTCTCATGGCTCTGGCAGCCCCGTTACTGGCTCCCAATGATCCAAATGCCACAGACCTTGCACTGAAAAATGCTCCGCCTTCTGCGGAGCACCCCCTTGGCTGTGACCAAATGGGCCGCTGCGAACTGTCAAGACTTCTCTATGGAGCGAGATACTCTATGGGGCTGACCATCCCGGTGCTGATCGTGCTGGCCGCCTTCGCTCTGTTCGTGGGATGCTATTCCAGTTACAAAGGCGGACTGCTGGATGAAGTCATGCGGATACTTTGCGACATCCTCATGGCCTTTCCGCTCATCGTCATTGCGATGGCGTTGGTGTCGGCGGTGGATAATTCTGTGGCAAGTGTCATTATTGCCATCGGGATTTCTATGCTGGCGTGGTTTCTGCGGATGGTACGCTCTTATGCAAAAACTGAATGCGGAAAGGAATACATAGAGGCAGCCCGGATTTCCGGCGCTTCCGGCCTCCGCATTGTACTTCGCCACCTGATCCCAAATGTGTTCCCGCAGTTTGTGGTGTACTTCACCACTGGGATTGCCACAGCGATCATGTCGGTGTCCAGTTTTGCTTTCCTGGGTGTAGGGCTGATCGCCGGAACCCCGGAATGGGGGGCGATGCTCAATGAGGCCCGAAACAGTGTCTACTCAAACCCTGCGCTCCTGATTTATCCGGGCATCTGCCTCATCGTCTGCTGCGCGGGCTTCAACCTGCTGGGCGAGGGCCTGCGGGATGCCATCGGGAAGGAGGATGATATTCGTGTTGCTTGAGGTCAAAGACCTGAATATCTCTTTAACTTCCGGAAAAAGCGTGGCCGAACATATATCGTTTCAGTTAGGCCAGGGAGAAATGCTCTCCATCGTTGGCAGCTCCGGCGCGGGAAAGACCACCATCTGCAAGGCAATTATGGGGCTGCTGGGAAACGCTTATCGCGCTGATGGCGAAATCCTGTTCCAAGGGGAAAATTTGCTCAACCTGCCGGAACAAAAGCGGCAGGCTATCTATGGGAAAGAAATCTGCTTGATTATGCAGAACCCAATGACCGCCTTTAATCCGTCCATTCGAGTGGGGCGTCAGTTGGAAAAGACCTATTTGCTCCATCATGGAAAAACGCCGATGCAGGAAATGCAGCGTCTATTTGCCAGCATCTTGCAGAGTCTGGGGCTGGAGGATACCCAGCGGATTTTGAACAGTTATCCCTTCACACTGTCTGGCGGAATGCTCCAGCGGCTGATGATCGCAGCGGCGCTGATGTGCCAGCCCGCCCTTTTGGTAGCGGATGAAGCGACCACCGCCATTGATGCCTGCAACCGAATCGGGCTGATGCGGGAACTGAAAAGTTTTTGTAGTGATGGAATGTCTGTGCTGTTCGTGACCCATGACCTGCGCTCTGCCTCGGTGTCCGACCGCATCCTTGTGATGGATCGCGGGCAGATCGTTGAACAGGATACGACTGAGCGGATACTAAATGCCCCCAAAGAAGATTACACAAAATATCTGTTGAACGCCTGCCGGCTGGAAAGGAGGGAGATGTCTTGATTGAACTGAAAGAGGCCAGTTGTTCCTTTTCTGACGGCTTTGGCGGGAAAGGACTGTTTACTGCTGTGTCCCCATTGAGCGCCCATTTCAGTGATGGCGGCCGGTATGCAATCGTGGGAGAGTCCGGTTCGGGCAAAACAACCCTGGCGCGGATGATTGCGGGATTGCAGCGGCCAAGCGGCGGTTCGGTGGTCGTAGATGGCACACCTGTCTATGGGCGGAAACGAGCCGGGAAAGAACATTTCAGGAAGGTGCAGATCATTCAGCAGAACTCCGCATCTGCCCTCGACCCCAAGATCCCGGTGGGTAAATCCATCGAGGAACCGCTGCATTGCTTTTTCCACATGGAGAAAAAGCAACGGCGGGAACGCTGCCGGAACTTGATGGAGCTTTGCAATCTATCGCGGGACTACTATACCCGCCTTCCATCAGAGCTGTCCGGTGGAGAACAAAAGCGGGTGGCAATCGCCAGGGCACTGGCCGCTGAGCCACAATGCCTGATATTCGACGAGGCCACCAATGGATTTGACTTACCGCTGCGGAAGAAAATCATTGATGAAATTATAGACCTGCAACAGCAGCTTGGTTTTACGCTGATTTTCATAACCCACGACATGGAGCTGGCAGTGGTCGTGGCGGACGAGATTTTTGTCATGCGAAATTCTAATCTGGTGGAGCGCGCCGCGTTCTCTGGTGATTATTCTGTATTTCACGACCCATACAGCAGGATGCTCTTGGAGGCAAGCGGTTTAGTGGACACTTCAACAGACTGGAATGATAAAACAAAAGAAAGGATTGATTTACAATGAGACTGAAACGAATTGCCGCTATGCTCACGGCGGCGGTCATGGCGGTATCTCTGGCCGCCTGCGGAGGCAACACCGACACCAACACAGAGAGCAGCCAGAACCCGCAGGAAAACGCCGAGGCTCAGGCAGTACATTTGAACTTGGCGGAGAGCTGGGGCTTTGAGTATTTTTACACCATTATCACCCCGGAGGTATCCTCCTCCAGTTACGACATTACCTACTATCTCACCAGCTTCTATGACACCCTGTTTGAGTACAATTCCGAGGGCGAGGTCGTGGGCGTGCTGGCCGAAGATTGGTCCATGAGCGAGGATGGAAAAACCTATACCTTCCAGATCAAGCAGGGCGTCAAGTTCTCCGATGGCTCTGACCTGACCGCCGAGGATGTGGCAAAGTCTATTTTGGCTGTTCCGGTCAACCTGGGCCAGTACAACGGTTCCTATGGTCGCTTGTCTACGATCATTGAAGATGCGGTGGCTACTGATGAGTACACGGTGGAACTGCATCTGACCCAGCCCTACTACAACACCCTGCGAGAGCTGTGCCTCGCCAATCCCTTTGGTATTGTGTCCAGCGAGCAGTTCAACGATGATTTGACTGCCAAGCAGGAGAGCTTCCGCAGCGCCACTTATGGGACCGGCCCCAATATGTACGCCGGCGACAATGACGGGCAGACCTGGAACTTCGTCCGCAATCCCAATTACTGGGGCGAAGCGCCTGAAGTAGATAGCTTCTCTATCAAGTACATCCCAGACAACGATGCCAAAATTTTAGCCATGCAGAATGGTGAGGTGGACTTCCTCTCCGGCATCAAGAATGTTTCCGCCGAGAGCTATGCTCAGATGGAGCAGACAGACGGTTTCGGCGCCCAAGCCGATGAAAAATCCTTGCAGACCTACTATGTGGGCTATAATCTGAGCAGCGAGATTTTTGGCGACCAAGTGGTTCGTGAGGCCATTTCTTCCGCCATTGATAAGGATGCCGTGGTAGAAAACATCTACGGCGGCTTGTTCGACAAGGCGGATACCTTCTTTTCCCGTGACCTGCCCTACTGCGATGTGGAGCAGACGGTGTACGGCTTTGACCTGGATCATGCCAATCAAATTCTGGATGAGGCCGGTTATGTAGATACCGATGGGGATGGCATCCGCGAAAAGAATGGTGTGAAGCTGTCCGCCGCTTTCCTGTATCAGACCGGCACCGCCTCCGATGATAATATGGTTGTCTACATTTGCGACCAGGCCAGCAAGATCGGCATTGAGCTGACCCCGCAATCCGCACAAATGATGGACTGGTATGCCATGATCCAGAGCGGTGACTATGGCCTGACTATCTTCAAGACCCAGGGTGGCTACTATGACCCGGCTATGGTCATTACCAACATCAACCCGTCTACCTCTATGGACCCCATCCTCATGCAGATCGGAGCGTCCCAGCCGGAGCTGGCGGCGCTGGTAGACGAACTGGACTCTGCTACTGATGAGGGCCGTATTCAGGAAATTTACAACACCATCCTGACTACTATGGCAGACCAGTGCCTGACTACGCCGCTGATTTATACCCGGCAGCTTGCTATTTACAGCGATGCAGTGGCAAGCTATACCTTCCCCACTGATGCCAGCTTTACCTCCGTTCAGAATATCCACCTGAACTGAGCCATTTGGTATAACTGACAAAAGGAGCAGGCCGATTAAATGGGCCCGCTCCTTTTGTTTGACCTGATTGGAGTATAACATACCCGATAGGTCGTAGACGATGCCGGGCGAAAGCAGTACACTTAAATCAAGAGGTTAGCAACAACTAATCGAAGAATTGATAAGGAGGTCTTGTATCCATGAAACAAAAATCCGGCGGGATCAAACGGTTGATGGAGTTCACGGGAAAACACCGTGGGCTGCTCACTGTTTCCCGCATCCTATCCGGCATCAGTTCGGTCTTTATCCTTGGACCGTTCCTCTGCGTTTACTTTGCAGCGCGTGACTTGGTGGGCGTATTTGCCGGGACGCCGTTAGACACGAACAGTCTTGTTCGCTGGGGCCTGCTTGCTCTGGGGCTGGAGCTGATTGGTCTGCTCCTTTATTTCTCAGCATTGCTCTGCTCCCATGTCGTAGCGTTCCACACAGAGAAAAACCTGAAAATGGCGGCACTGAAACATCTCGCAAAAATGCCTATGGGATACTTTGACGCAAATCCCAGCGGAAAACTTCGGAAAATCATCGACGACAACAGTTTCCAGACCGAGACTTTCATCGCTCACCAGCTTCCCGACTTGGTGGGAGCGCAGGTCACGATGATTGTGAGTTTGGTGCTGATGCTGGTCTTTGACTGGCGAGTAGGTATTCCGCTCCTGTTGCTCTTTGGCATCGGTTTCTTCTTGCAGGGGTCCCTCATGGGGAAGGACAGCATGAAATTCATGCAGACCTACCAGGACTCTCTGGAAACGATGAACCATGAGGCGGTGGAGTACATCCGGGGCATTTCGGTAGTCAAGGTGTTCGGACAGACAGTGCAATCTATCACCAAGTTTAATGACGCCATCAAATCCTACCGTAAGTTTGCTCTGGCCTACACGATGTCCTGCAAAAAGGGAATGGTGGCGTTTAACTCAGTCATCAATTCCAGTTTCCTGGTGTTGGTGCCCACGGCGCTTATTATCGGGTTCGTTTCCAACGACCTGATCGGCTTTATGCAAAGTTTTCTGTTCTATGTGATTTTCTCTCCTGCCTGTGCAGTTATGCTTAACAAGATCATGTATATGACCAGCTACAAAATGCAGGCGGAGGAGTCCATGCGCCGCATCGACATGATCCTGACTGCCCAGCCGCAGGTGGAGACTTCTGCACCCAAACATCCCAAGACTTGCGATGTGTCCTTTGAGAATGTGACCTTCGCATACGAAAATACGGACCATCCGGCGGTATCCCATGTGAGCTTCACGGCCAAGGCTGGGACAACTACCGCATTGGTCGGGCATTCCGGCTCCGGAAAAAGCACAACGGCCAGCCTGATTCCCCGTTTCTACGATGTGCAGCAGGGGGCAGTCAAGATCGGCGGTGTGGACATTCGGGAAATTCCTCATGCTGACTTGATGAAGATGGTTGCCTTTGTATTCCAGGACCCCAAATTGTTCAAGGACACCCTTCTGGAAAATATCCGGGCAGGCAGACCTTCCGCCACACGAGAGGAGGTCTTGCAGGCGGCGCATCTGGCTCAGTGTGATGATATTCTGGAGAAATTTCCGGATGGCATCGACACTGTGGTAGGCAGTAAAGGCGTGTATCTCTCCGGCGGCGAAACACAGCGCATTGCGATTGCCCGCGCTATTTTGAAAGACGCCCCCATCGTGGTCTTAGACGAGGCCACCGCCTACGCTGACCCTGAGAACGAGCAGCAGATCCAGAAAGCCTTTGAGGGGCTGGTCAAGGGCAAAACGGTCATTATGATTGCACACCGGCTCTCCACCATTCAGGACGCTGATCTCATTCTGGTAATAAAGCAGGGTGAATTGGTGGAAAGCGGCACCCACGACGCGCTGGTGAAACAGGGCGGCGAATACGCCAAGATGTGGAGTAACTACACCAAAACCACGAAATGGCACATTGGAAATGAGGTGAAAGTATGCTGAAACGGATGTTTGCCCTGAGCGATCAGGGATCAAGGGATTTGAATAAAGGAATTGCGGCCACTACCCTCAGCAATCTGTGCCTGATTGCCCCGGTCAGCCTGCTGGTCATGGTGATATGGGAACTGCTGAATGTGATTTCCGGGCAGGAAAGCAGTATGCGGGATCATGCGGCCTTGTTTACTTGCGGCACTGTGGTCATGTTTATCATTGTGTTTCTGACCCAATGGCTCCAGTACAACAAAACTTATACTGTGGCGTATAAGGAAAGTGCCAACCGCCGGATTGTCCTGGCGGAGAAACTGCGGAAACTTCCGCTGTCCTTCTTTGGCCAGCGCGATCTTTCTGACCTGACCACCACTATCATGGGGGACTGTACGGCTCTGGAGCGCGTATTTTCCAATGCGATCCCGCAGCTCTTCGGAACGATTTTCATGTTTATTATAACGGCCATCGGCCTGCTGGTGTTTGACTGGCGGATGGGCCTTTGTATTGTGGTGCCGGTGCCTGTGGCGGCCCTGGTGGTCTTTGCGGCAAAGAAAGCCCAGTCCAATGCCGAGAGCGCCAACATGGATGCCAAGAGAGCTGCCTATGACGGCGTGCAAGAATACCTTGATACCATCCAGGAACTGAAATCCTGCTCCCGTGAAGAAGAATATCTGGAAGGGCTGGAAAAGAAGCTGGACCATGTGGTGAAGTGTTCTTTCCGCAACGAGATCGCTCCCGGTGCTGCTACGACCACAGCTCAATTTATCCTTCGGTTTGGCCTTGTGGCGGTCATGCTGGTGGGCGGTATTCTGGTGACGGCCGGCTCGTTGTCCATTCCCATGTTCATCCTGTTTTTGCTGTTTGCCGGCCGCATTTACGACCCCTTCACCAGTTGCTTCATGCTGATGGCAGAAGTGTTCTCTGCCCTTGTCAGCGTCAAGCGGATGAAGCAGATCGATGCGACCCCGGAGCAGACCGGCACCAATGTCTGCAATAACAAGGGCTACGACATTGAGTTTAAGAATGTAGTGTTCTCCTACAATGAGGAGCCGGTTTTGAAGGGCGTGTCCTTTGTGGCAAAGCAAGGTGAGGTCACGGCGCTGGTAGGCCCGTCCGGCAGCGGCAAGTCCACCGCCTCTAAACTGGCGGCCCGTTTTTGGGATGCGGACTCCGGGACCATTACCCTGGGCGGCGTGGATGTCAAAACGGTAGAACCGGAAACGCTGTTCAAGAACTATGCCATTGTGTTCCAGGATGTCATGCTCTTTGATGAGACTGTCATGGAGAATATCCGGCTGGGACGGGGCGATGCCACCGATGAGGAAGTTATGGCTGCGGCCAGAGCTGCCCAATGCGAGGAATTTATCCAGCGCCTGCCCCAAGGGTATCAGACGAATATCGGGGAAAACGGCAGCGCCCTGTCTGGTGGCGAGCGTCAGCGCATTTCGATTGCCCGCGCT